>JAABUY010003060.1_pt1 | contig 18927 bp, 14 predicted proteins | sample 5560271 | NCBI WGS metagenome assembly JAABUY01 (sample SAMN10711886, study PRJNA513374) | rock metagenome | isolation source: Antarctica rocks | place: Antarctica: Victoria Land, University Valley
GGTCCAAGTCATTAGGGATTTTGGGCGGATACTTCTCGAGGCCATTTTTGCCGGGGAAGTGGGCATCGCTGGAGAACAGCACCACCCGGCCGCCATGCGAGCCAAAGCTGCCGAGGAGTCGTAGGACTAGTGCCGTGTGGGAGATATGATTGACTTGGAAAGTCCTCTCGTAACCATCTCCAGTAATCTTTGCAGCGTCAACTAGGTTCCAGTAGTAGGCGTTACAGATGATGCTAGCAAGAGGTGGGATCTTGCCCTCAGCGACTTCAGTGATAATTGTGCTCGCAAAAGTGTGCACGTCGGAGAGATTGGCAAGGTCGAGCTCATAAATCGAGGCTTTGGCGTCGGGGAATTGCGCCAGTGTCTTGCGCAGCTTCTTGGTGTGGGCGTCGGCATCTGATGCGTTGCGAACTGTCAATACGGCGCCGTACCCAGGATAGTTGGCCAGAAGATAGTGGACGGCCGGGATAGCAAGCGATCCATTAGCTCCAGTTATGATTATCGTGCCCGACATGGCTTAGCTAGAGATATGACAGTGGGATTTGGCAAGCCTTAAAGAAATCATGTTAATAAAGAAGTACTCTTAAAGCAAGTATTGTATGTTACTTACTTTATTGTAATATTACTTACCTGGTAAGAACGTGTTTTCATCAGGGGTGTTTCTTGAAAGTTTCTGTCAGTTTGAAAGCCTGCCAACACCCGACAAAAACGGAAAGTTCAGGCAACTGCCAATTGAAAGCGTGCTGCCTAGATAGCTACCTAAACTGCTGCCTAAACGGAAAACTGTCGACGCTGGGCGCTAAGGGGTTGGCCCCGAGCGGTGCTTTGTAAGGTATATCAACCTAATTGGTGTCCGAAAGTCTTCCGGCATAATGCTTATGATTGCTGCAGAAATCCATACGCGATAGGACATAGAGCGAGCCTGGGCAAGCCTCGCATGCATGGCCACTTTAAGTAGAATGGTGGTCCGCTCGCACGCCGTCCACTCGAGAAGATGGCGTGGTCGATCCGAACGAGAGTTAAGACCCACAATTACCTACTTCAACTCGGCGGACGAATACGACACTCTTTTTAGCAAATCTGCCAATTGGTTCTCTGCGGAGGGATTTCATACCCCGTCACATTGACCTCGTCGCAATAGCATTGTCATTTTAAGATGGCTTCAAAGGAGCGGACAGTCGAGAATGTGTCCAAGTCTCGCTCAAGGAATTGGATATCCTACCTACCTTCTTCATTGGTCCCCTATATCGAGCTCGCTCGACTGGTCTCCCCTGCTCCAGTATTCCTGATCTACTTTCCTCACCTCTTCGGCACGCTCCACGCCGCCAGCCTCCGTGGCTCAGACTATTCGCACGTCCTCAACACGAATCTCATACTCTTCCTTGGATCTTTTTTCTACTCCAACGCCGCGCACATATGGAATGACTTGATAGACGCGCCCCTCGACCGTCTTGTTGCTCGAACAGCCTACCGGCCAATTCCTCGCGGCGCAGTGAGCAAGCCTGTTGCAATGATATTCGCAGCCACCCAGTCTCTTGCGGCTGCAGCTTGCTTGCTCCCGATTCCTCCGGCCTGTGCCATGTTTGCACTCCCTGCGGTTATCGGTGCGGGCATGTATCCGTTCGCAAAGCGGGTCACTCACTATCCGCAAGTCATGCTTGGCCTAATACTGGCCTGGGGTATTGTCATGGGGGAAGTGGCTATGGGTGTAAATCCCTTTGAGACTACCAAGATCACGGCATCTATTGGCTGTTTGTTCCTCGGGAGCACCATGTGGACGGTCATATACGACTTCATCTATGCACACCAAGACCTTGATGACGACATCAAAGCCGGAATCAAAAGTATGGCAGTACTATATCATCAATCTGCGAAGAGGCTATTATGGATTTTTCTAGCTACACTATTATGTCTCCTGACAGTGGGCGGTATGCTGAGTGACATGGGTCTAGTATACTTCGTTTCGTCGGTCGCAGGGACAGTGACGAGTTTGGGTCTAATGATCCAGAAAGTCCAGCTCAAACAACCTGAGAGCTGCAAGTGGTGGTTCGGAAATGGCTTCTGGAGCGCTGGGGGCGCTATGGCAATCGGATTACTTGGGCAGTATGTTGAAACTGTCGAAACCAAGTAAGATGTTACAGCGCTAGCGGGATGGGAAGTGCACAGGGCATGGGTGCCCCACATTCCACGTGAGTATTCAGTAATGATCAGTTACTGATATGGCTAATTGTGGGATGAAGCTGTGAAGGCCTGATTGGGCTGATTTTGATATAGTAAAGCAAATGTACTCAATAATTAGTAATATACCTTATGTTATAGGTCTGTAGTGTGACCTTTGGGGTAGGGTGAAACCTTAGAAACCAAACCCTACCCGACTCGCGGGTAGGGTTTGGATCCGGGGGTCAATCTAACGGGTAGGGTATTCTAGGGTTTAGAGGATGAACCCGAGCGTGCCGAGCTCGGGACTCAACGGATGCCGAGACCTCTACAGTACCCCGCACTAAGTCTTCGACTACGAAATCTTAAAATCAAGCTGAAAAACTTTAATATTTAAACTAATTATTTGATAGTATATGATTTATAATTTCTCAATTAATATTTGATATATCAGTTCTTCGCTTTTATTACAACTTGTTGGGACCGTGCCTAGAATTCAACCTGTGGAACCGTGGGTGGAATGTTTGATCTAATAGAGGTAGCTATAACTAGGAGTTTAAGAATACAGAAGAAAGAAGATACGGGGAACACTATGTAAGGTAGTGCTCATAGCTTACGCTAGGCCCAAAAGGAACGGGTTGAAACACAAAGAAGATGTTTGCCTAGAAGGTGATGGAAGGTGCCGGTTAGAATGTGTTAGAACTTGCGAGACGTTAAAGGTCAGCAAGAGTTCGAAGGTTCTACACAAAGAGAGTTTCCACAACATGAGCATGTACTGACGGAGGCGGAACAATAAGGGCAACAGCAGGGGGTGAAGCAGAGGCAGGGTCTGGATCGGGGTCGGGGTCGGGGTCGAGGTCTCACAAGGGCAAGAGGTGAAGAGCAGCGAAGTGGACGTGCTGTCACACCTCCTTTCATTCAAACGGATGCAGGCCTGTTTGCAGCGTTTCAAGGTGCTGAAACAGCGAAGTCGAAGCTCTTTGAACAGTGCAAAATTACTGTTTGGGCTTTGCAATTCACCGTGGGAAGGTTGTTCAGGGTCATATGTAGGCCCTTGAACTGTCTACTACATTTGGGTACCTTTTATACTTCAGCTACGCTAATGCAAGCCAAGAGGCACTACACAGGGAAGGCCTGGGGCTTCTCCTATACTTGCCATACAAGTTAGTATGTAAACAAAGGAGACGCGTCGCGCGTTCCCACACATCATTTCCTATTTCTTTCCTTCCCGTTTCCTTCCACTGTCAATTCTTCTATTACTTTTTTATTTGACCTTCCTGTCGTTAACCACCATAACCACTATAGCACCTCACTGTCAACATCGTCAACATGTTCAAATCCACTTCCTTCGCTTCGGACTGTGCTGACTCTGCTGTCGCTGCCCCCCTCAACTTCACCGCTCTCACAATTCCGATTTCATCGGCGAGATCGATGCTCACATTGCTTCATACGCCGGCGAATCTAGCAGTTAAGCGACGTCAGCTGTTTGAAATGACGAAGTCAGTGAATCTGACAGCGGAAGAGTTGACAGTACACTGAGATTTCATCGATAACGCGTGGGTTCGGAATAAGTCTTCTGAGCGAATTTATGTCAGCGAGTTGAGATGCTCAATTTTTTTGATGTCGATTCTGACGGTCAAAAGCATGAAAAGGCAGCGGTAATGATTCTATCTGGCGACAGAGGGTGAAAGAAGCAATGGCTACGCTTCAGAAGTTAAAGAAAGACGAAGCTATACAGAAGAGGAAGGCGGAGCGAGCTGCTGAGGAACTTGCCGATCAGCGGAACAAGGCCTACGTTAATTGGCTAGCAAGCGAAGACTTAGATAAAAACGACGACGATGAGCTCGATGAGGCAAAGGAGTATTTGGAGGAGGGCAATCTGCCCATGACCACTGAAGACCGCTTGAGGGAGCTGGCTCCCTATGGTATAACACACCTACTGCCCGGAGCTTCGCCTAAAAAACGGCGGCGGCATCACTAGGGGTGGGTGGGTGACGTTAGAAATGATGTTATACAAAAATACAAAATTCTATTGAACTTTTGACTCTATATCTTCATGCCTTCATAATTTGGCGACAGCGAGATTGACCGATAATCTCCGCGATTTACTATGGCAACTGGAAGAGAAACACTAAAAGTCCTTTAGTTGGTGGCTTGCATTAGCGTAGCTGAAGTATAAAAGCTCCCTAAATTTGTTGTGTAACCGAGTGAGGTGCAATAGAAATTTCAGGTTCCGCCGGGGGGGGGTGTATTCGGCCCACCCCACATGCCCACCTAGTTTTGCAAGGATAGGTTGCTATAGCAACACTGTTAAGCGAGGTACTCGTGCACACTGATGTCAATTATTATATGGTAATCCAGATCTTATTGTGTTTATTAAGTGTTGTATTTCAATTGCATTTTATGTTTATTGAAAGATCTCTTGAACCATCAGGTCATATCAGTCTCATTAGCGTTCAGGTTGTGCCCACACTTCAAACACGAATCTTGCGAACCTGTGAAACATTTGCAAATCGTTGTACCATGCGAGAATTGATTGATGAGAACAAGAAGCTCTTCGACATCTGTTTATGCATTCATCGTTGCTGGTGCCGGTCTGAATCGTGCACACTTATTGCCCGTTTCACAAGTTGAAAAAGCTCTTGAGCAAAATGGTTCGACAAAACGCTATAATAGCGATCGTCCTCGTCGCTCTCTTTGCGTTCATCTCTATTATTGCCTATGGTATTTTCTGGTTGCGGAAGCGGGCGACAGAAAGCATATATTCAGACGAAGCTCTTGCGGATAGCGGACCAGGACTCGAAGCATCTCATGGAAGAAGGCATGGTACACAAAGACGAGAAAGGCCATATGGTCTAGCAGTTCATGAACCCCCGCCCCTCGAATTAATGCACCTGCGCCGCGGACAAGGAAGACACCCGCACGTGCACCTCGAACGAGAAGAAGTTGGTCAAGGACGAGAAGAAGTTCCGCCAATCATTATAAGGGGCCTACCTCGAAGCCCTTAGATTGGTGAGCAGACGCGCCCGCATCACCCCGGCGCTTGGAAACGCGGAATGTACTCACTACCAAATTTTTCGCGTCAAGATCATGTTGTATCTTTAATACACGTTGCTGAGATTTCCAGGACATATAGTATGCATGGCGGGAATGTCTCTATGTTGGAATACGAGGTCATATGGGGCATTTAGTATATGGGGTTGAAGCTGTTAGGAGGCTACATTCAGTCAAAGCTTCCTATAACGGAGGTGGTAAATCGGCTCCTCCGTTCCGTAATATAGAGATTATCCGTTATAGATATTTATTATATAAACACCCCTATATGGGCCCTACCAAATCTACGGACCTACCATCCCCTACCCCCTTCCCTAACCAGTCCCCCAAATCCCTCTGCTTCAAGCTCTCCATATGACGCTTTAAAAGCTTCCTTTCATGAATTCTGAGCATTCGGTTGAAAGTAAGGTTTGCTGCTTCTCATATAGCTTCATTGTTCAGCCGGGCCCATTTGACACTGATAATTTCACTAGCGGTGGAGTTGTTGAGGTGATAACCGTAGATCTGTTGCCACCAGCGACTGCAGGCCTCCAATTTGGAGCGCCTCATCGAGACCTGATTAGAGTCATCATGGTACCAGGCCCGTAAGGCCTTTCGTTGACTGTTTTGAATAGGTTTCCATGGGCGTTTGGGAGGGGGGGCGCCGATGGGTAAGTTTAATGTAGACATTTGATATAACGAACCTCACCAAAAAATAATTCAATAGGGTTCCGGTTGCGTTATATGGAGATTTTCCGTTAGCCCCACCTAAATTTGGTGGAATCCGGACCGTGTCTCCGTTATGGCCAGGTTTCCGTTATTCGGAATTCCCATAGAGCTTTGACTGTAGAATATCTAGGAGTTGGCAGGTGAAAACTCTACTAGCGGGCCCCAGCCCTACCAGCCCTATGAAGGGGGAGATTACCATCTCCCCTATTTCCAACACTCTATGACACTGCTTGTTGAGTGCTAGTTAAATGCGACTTGCTTTACTGCGCATAACAGTTGTCGCAACACTAGCGAGCTACGGGCCAGTGGGGCCCTTCAACGTGTGTACAGGTCCTTCCTGCCGCTGCAGGAAGGACCTGTAGGGTCCACGCTTAGATTGCCTTACTAACTTTGCGGCTGAACATTCCATCATTTCCATGTCGATATCTGCCCCTTCCGGCATCAATGCTCCAAACCTCAACAATTCCATTCGTTCTTTTGGGATCACCGACTTGTCTCTCTGTCGCTTCTTGTGATAATGCAGTCCACCCAGACGACAGCTCAAACACACGGAGGTGGCTCGAACCCACTTGATAAGACTGGTCTTTGCTTGCTCTCCTTAGGTTCGCAGACAGAGTGTTGATCGTGTCTATTTCCAGTATACTGACTTCCTGAATGGTTCAGATGGCGGAGGAGTTCGTGGGCTTTCGTCCTTGCGGATCTTGAAAAGTCTCATGACAAAGCTGAACGATGAGCGACAGGCGATGCCGATACCTTTACCAAAAGCTAAGCCTTGCGAAATATTCGACCTAATTGGTGGCACAAGTACTGGAGGGTAACTATCTGTGACTTGACCATCGAACTCAGTGTTAATCAGTTGTCAGCCTAATCGCGATCATGCTTGGACGACTCGAGATGGATGTCGATGAATGCATCACTGGATACACACAATTGTTGAAAACCGTTTTTGAAAAGTCTTCTCTGCCTTTGACTTTTAAGGGAAAAATCAAAGGACGCTTTGACTCTACAGTCCTTGAGAATGCTGTCAAACAAACTATTGAGGCTCGAGACCTGAACATATCTGAACCTTTGAATAACGGGAAGGACCGAGGCTGCAGAATGTGAGCAAATCGTGTGATTAAGGATGGCACTCTAATAGAAGTACAGCTTCGTATGCGCAACAGCGTATGAAACCAAAGAGATTGTTCGTCTCAAGAGCTACAAGGTCGCCGACGAACTTGACGACCATGGTGCCACAATTTGCGAGGCCGCCTTGGCAACATCCGCTGCAACTTCCTTCTTCGATCCTGTAAAAATTGGAACTCGTAAGTACGCCGATGGCGCACTAGGAGCGAACAATCCGATATCTGAGGTATGGAACGAGGCCATGAACATCTGGTCACCGGACAGCGGTGAACTGAAGCCGTTGATCAAGTGCATTGTGTCCATAGGTACTGGTGATCCTGGAGTGACATCTATGAAGGATGGGGCTATGCAATTCTTATCACAAACCCTGGTCGAAATTGTAACTGAAACCGAGCGGACCGCTGAACTCTTCATATCGCAGCACAGAGGCCTGTTTGCCGAGGGTCGCTATTTCCGCTTTAATGTCCAACAGGGACTTCAAAACGTGGGCTTATTCGAGTACAAGGAAGAAGGTGCTATCGGGGCCGCTACAGACCGCTACTTGGTTTCGCTAGATCAGAAATTTCGTTTACGCGATTGTACTTTGACTCTGAAGCAGAAGCAAAGTTTGTTAGTGGAAGACTGGTCCTAAAACACATAGCAGAGGCGTTTAGTGGGCTGACTACTTACGACAGTGCATGTCCTGAATTTGAGAACAGAATGAAAGTTCGTCCGTAACCTCATTGATTATGCAGAGACTCCCGGTTCTGGGTGGATTAATGTGACACTATTCCTTCCGTCATTCACTCAAGACATCCTTTAAGCAAACTATTGTCCAACGCTAGCACCGACCTAAATTTGAAAATTTTATAAGTTCTTTAAAGCATATAATCTGACAATCTGTAGGTTTATGCTAACGAAGAGGCGCGGAAAGGTACAAATCGAGCAAGCTGATATAATGATAATACTGCTAATCTGAATACAGTCATACACGAGTCACATTTGCCTCTGCCTTTCGGAAGGAACAAGAATTTCGTCGGTCGCAATTCCCAGCTCGAGCAACTCAGCCTAAATATCCAGACGGAAGACCATTTCCAGCGTATTGCCATAGTGGGCCTCGGAGGCGTAGGTAAGACGCAGATCGCCTTGGAAATTGCCTATAGGATGAAAGAGCTTTCTTCGGAATCAGCAGTCTTCTGGGTGCCGGCGAATGACTCTTCCGCCTTCGAACAGGCGTATCTGAAAATAGGCCAAACCCTACAGATACCTGGGATCAATGACAAGAAGGCAGATGTCAAGCAATTGGTTAAAGATGAGCTAAGTCGGAAGAGTCTAAGAAAGTGGCTCATGGTAGTAGACAATGCTGACGATGTTACGCTATTCTCTAAAGACGATCAAAGTTATTCGTTCCCTTTAGATAAGTATCTTCCAGAAAGTAGCCAGGGATTAATTATCTTTACGACTCGTACGATGGGCGTTGCTATCGACCTGGTCGGAGATCAGGCTGGAGAGACTGTGATCGCTGTTGAGAAGATGAGTTTAGACGAGGCTAAGACTCTCTTGAAAGTCGGTCTAGTATCGAAAGATTCGATGGATGATAATATGGCCACAGTTGAACTCCTCGACCTGCTTACCTGTCTACCACTTGCCATTGCACAAGCCGCAGCTTTCATAAGCAAGAACCAAATAGAAATATGTAAATACATAGCCCTTTACAAAGAGGGCGAGGAGAACATGATCAGCATTCTTAGCGAAAATTTTAAAGCTCAGGCCAGATATGAGAGTGCAAAAAATCCGGTGGCAACTACCTGGTTAATATCTTTCAATCAAATCAAACTCGAGGATCCGCTAGCTGCAGAGTATCTGGCGTTCATGTCATGTGTCAGTCAACGAGACATTCCGGTATCCATCCTTCCTCCGCAGCAAACACTCAAAATGAACAAGGCTCTGGGGACATTAAAAGCATTTTCGTTTATCAATCAACGCACTACTTTACACGGCTGCAGTGATTCTTATGATGTTCATGGACTGGTACATTTGGCCACGCGCAATTGGTTGAAAACCGATCCGAAAGACGGAGGTCAACTGACAATCTGGTCTGGAATCACCCTTGACCGGCTAGCGGAGATCTTCCCAAAGGGGCATCATGAGAATAGGGCAAAATGGACATTATATTTGCCTCATGCACACTACATACTAGCTTCCCCATATCTGCCTAATGGACATGAAAAGGCACAATGGACCTTACTTTACAACATTGCTTGGTGTCTCCGAAGCAGCGGAGATTATCGTGCCGCGGAAGGCATCGCTCGCCGTGATCTTAAGTTGAGAGAAGCTGTCCTAGGGCCAAGCAGTCGGGACACGCTATCGAGCGTGAATAACTTAGCTGTTGTACTTGAGTGTCAAGGCAAGGACGAGGAGGCCGAATTAATGAGCCGACGAGCATTGGACGGTAGAGAACTTGTGTTGGGGATGGAAGATCCAGATACACTGACGAGCGTCAGTGACTTAGCATTGGTGCTACACGGCCAAGGCAAGTATAAGGAAGCGGAAAAGATGAATCGGCATGCACTGGAAGGAAGAGAGAGGTTGGGACCGCTACTCGAAGACACCTTAACGAGCATTAACAACTTGGCGAACGTGTTACGGAGCCAAGCACAATATGAGGAGGCTGAGGAACTGAGCCGACGTGCGTTAGAGGGGAGACAAGAGGTTCTGGGAAAACTACATCCCGATACATTAACAAGTGTTGATGATCTTGCGTCAATCTTAGAGTTTCAGGCCAGGTACGATAAAGTTGAACAACTTTACCGGCAGGCGCTGGAAGGTAGGAAGCGGGCACTAGGAGCTCAACATCCAGACACATTGACAAGCATGAGCAAGCTAGCTTCCGTGCTGCAGAGTCGGGGGAAATATAAGGCTGCTGAAGAGATGAACCGAAAGGTATTGCAAGAGAGAGAACGGGTGTTGGGACTGCAACATCCGGATACACTTACGAGCGCAAGCAACCTAGCGGACGTACTATACCGTCAATGCTGTTATGGTAAGGCTGAGGAGCTGTGGCAAAGGGCATGGGGTTGTCAGAAGGTGACATTAGGAATCCATCATCCATCCACACTACGGAGTGCAAGTAATTTGGCGGGGCTATTTCAAACGCAACGCAAGTGGAAGGAAGCCACCATAATGAACCAAGAAGTGTTGGCGCGATACAGAGAAAGTCATGGGCCACATCATCCATACACCTTGACGAGCATGAGCAACTTCGCAGAACTATTACAAGAACAAGACAAGTACGAGGCGGCCGAAGATATGCATCGGCAAGCACTGAAGGGAAGAGAAGCGTTCGGCCCAGGGCACCCTGATACCCTAGCTAGCCTCAGCAACCTCGCTGCTGTCCTAACCCGCCAAAAAAAATACGTGGAGGCAGATGTGATGCACGGCAGAGCGTTAGATGGCTATGAGAAGACATTAGGACCATACCATGTGCATACACTGACCAGCGTCTATCACATCGCCCACTCCCTGCATACCCGTAAGCTGTACGACGACGCGATCGCCTTCTACGAGCGAGCCTGCGCCGGTTACGAGAAGGAACTCGGCGGCCATCACGATACCACCCGGTCCTGTGCAAGGCATTATGCAAAGCTGCTGGCCACGTTGGACGAGGAGAGCCGGGTGACGGGGAAGAAAGACGGCAGTGTTACTCCGACGGCTTGGAAGACGCTTCCTCATAGGGTTATCTCTCAGAAAACGTTTGTGACATCGAGCGTCGACTGGAGCCTTGATTGAAAGTGACCCCGTCATCGTACGCTTGGGTTTGCGATAATACATACCATACAGACTCACCGTACAGACTGTTTGAACAACGAAAGATCCCGCCACCTGGGGCTTCACAGTATACTAAATTGGGGGAGAATAGCACACTGTCTGAAGCCGAGGACCGTGGATGCAATGTCCCTTGGGGTTTCGTTTGTCTCTCGTGCAAGGTGCACCCAATTAGGATCGAGGATGATCGCTTTGTCAGTGATTATAGTCTGAACATGATACCTCCGTACGACTGCAACCCTCCTCTACAAGGATTCCGATTTTCCGGAAAATCATTTTGTTCCGAAGTTCACAACGAACCGTCGTACAAAAACGGAAAGAAAACGAATAACGATTCATTGTTGGCGCTTATTATTTTGAAAGAAAGAGATTTGCTGTACTTTTCGAGTCCGGCTTATACACCACCAGAAGCTTGAATGGCTGTAGATCAAATTCGGAAATCCCCGTCGGGTGCTTAGATGCTTATTCCTAATTCAAACAGATGCCTGCAATCACATCGCTTCTATCTCTCATCCCATTTTTGGTTCGACCTCTCGAATAACAACCTAGCTAGCCTTGCACACAGCATATGTCGCAGACAGCGATCCAGAAAAATTGCTCCCACCACCTCCCGTCCCTCCAGGCACCAATCTGCTCAAGCAACCCGTAGGAACGCCAGCATGGTAGTTAGTGTGCGTCTCACAAGCTTCAGGATACGCCATAGACTCATCGCAGGACGTGTAGACGGCGGCGGCGATCTGAACATCAATCTCCCCCGGCGCGGTAACATCGCCGCACCACGTAACCTGAGCATTTGCATAGTCGGTGCCAGCTGGAACAGGGACGCTGACAGCGGCCAAGAACGTGCTGCCGGAGCCACGGAGCGGTGCGGCGGCGGTGAACATGCCGTTTGCGTATTTGGCGGTTCCGCAGGTTTGGAGAGAAGAGTCGAGGTGGACATACGAGTTTGGGGGGATGGTGGAACTAGAGGCGCCGTTGAAGGTTAGCTTGGAATTGGTGAAGCTGACGTCGGCTTGGGCGCTGGAGAATTTTGGTTTGAAAGCGGCGCTGATCCAGACGACGTCGCCGTATGGGACTGATTGGCTGTTGAAATGGGTTGAGAAGCAGACGTTTTTAGCACAGGGTGTTGAGGTTGGAGGGGGAGGTGGGGGGGTAGAGGTTGTCGTTGAAGGTGGAGGTGGGGGGGGTAGAGGACGTCGTTGAAGATGGAGGGGGTGTGCTAGTGACATAGCAAGAGCAGGCTGAAGAGATCCGAGACGAGGACGTCTGGCATTGCAATGCGACCTCGGTATTGGTGGTACCAGGGTAGGAAGCCGATTGTGTGTACGAGGAACAAAAAGCGGAATTTTCAGCAGGGGCTTGGCTGAGTGCTCGCTGTGTTCTTATTAGAGAATGTTCCGATCGGGCTGTCAGGAACGTACGAGACAGTTGTCCTGGTTGCTAAAATGGATTTAGAAATAGGCACTCAAAACGAGATTGAAAGGGGTGCCCCAGCGAGACCTACCAGGACTGAGCTGTGATGACGTCGGCTACGATGGCAAGCACAGTCAAGAAAGTTGCCTTCATATTGAAGACTGTGTTAGCTAGAGGTCGAGGTGCCAGAGAACAATTACAATATTGAGGAAATCGGACAGAGATGGAGATGACTGAGGAACAGACGCAGCGTACGGAATATAAGGCTTTGAACCGCTGCTTCAGGCAGATTCAAGGGATACCTTATACTTTCTGCCTGTTCAATACTATGTTCGACCTAGAAACATTAGGCTTAGGCCTTGATCCTATTCAGTCGATGTAAACTCTAGGGAAGCAGTTGTCAGAAGCACGACAAACAACCCAACGCCCAATGCGGGCTCGTGGGGAAATTGCCAGCCAGTTGTGGAAATTCAGCAGTAGTCTTAGTTGAAGCCAGAAGACTTTTGAGTTCAAAATGCCTCGGAGAAGGCAGAGGAGGCTTACGAAAGTACCTACCACATAGTACGTATCTCGTGATGGCTGATAATGGGTAATGGAGTGCAACGAATGAGCTTCAACGCCACCGACCCTGCAGGAGCGCAGATCATGCTGGTTCTATCGATTATCGAATCTTAAAAAGACAGTATCATGGCTATTCGTCCCGTCACAAACGTGAAATTTCTTTCAAGAAATGATTGTAACACTTTATTTTCAATTTTAAATTAAGTCCGAGTTCTTTAATAACTCACGATGAATTTTAATCTTAAATGTTGATAAACATTTGGAATGAAATTTGTCAACAGTTCTCATTCAAAAGAAAGCAGTAACTCGAAGAACAGACGAAAATTGAAATAACTTTATTTGAAAGTATTTCAATTTTTTTTACTACTCACACAGCAATAGGGAAAGATTCTTGTTAAAGCAAATATAATTCACGGGTTGAGATAAGAAATGACAGCTTTCCAGGTGCACAGAAGAAGAAAATCTAGAGACAGTATCTGGGATGTTGATATTAGATGGTGTAGATGGGTAAGGCTAGGGTGGAGATGCGTTGAAAACGTGGGAAAGTTGGGGTTGTGGTATGGGCACTTGATTGATGCGAGAAACAAGCCATAGCTGGAAATAAACAATCATTTTCCAATCCTCTTTATGCCCTGGACCGCTTAGAGCGAGGACGTAAGCCATTGCCAAACTGGCATCGAAATCCACCCATAGCCGACTTCACACTTCCCTACATATTAAAAATCATATCAGGTAATGCTACCAAAGACAGTCTGGTGCCGTCCTTTGGTTTGGCACGTAAGTCCGGGTGTTTCAGTGGAGGTTCAAGATCTTTTGTGCCTGAAGGTGAGATCTGTGGTATGTATAGTTCGATCGAAGATGGTGTGGGATGTTTGTTTTGGAGTGTTCGAGTCTTCTGGTTCAGGATTGTTAATTGACAATACGTTTCCTGCGGTCCGAGTCGAACGAGTGTGAAAAAGGAACAAAAGTGAAAAGTGCTATATGTATAGTTCTTTTGATTCTTAGCTTCTTCGTTAGTGCTCTGCTTCCTACAACTGGCAAACAGAGCATCTTAGCTTGAGCGAAACTCCTGTCGAACTCTCCTCTCCTGACTAGTTCTAGTAGTACTGGGAAGTATCTTCGATAATCTAGTGTTGACTATCTTATCAGCGGTTGATGAGGATAACCAAGGACCTAATGAAAATTTGCCAAAAGCGGGACAATCGATCGACGAAAAAGAAATTTCTGTCTTGACCCCTTCAAAGGTCATCATCCGTATCACGGCTACGACTTCTAGGGCCTAGTTAGGGTCATCCTATCAAGGATCTCAGATACTAATCTATTGTTAGAGGAAAGACATAGGAACGATCTACTATTGTACAATATACTGACCTGAAGTCTAGATTGACTCACTTGCGCCTCGACCAGCGGACCGCGGAAGGAAACGAGTTCAGCGAGATCTTTTTTCTTCTTTTGAAGGGCTATTACGTTCTAAATCTGGTCAGCAAAGCCATCATGAATGTTGAAGTTACGTATCTACCTCCTCGAATGAGTCTTTGATGATGTATCGAACGGTAACTGCATCCTTGGTTTGTCCGAGTCGATGAATACGATCCAGAGCCTGCTCTTCGGCCATGGGATTCCACTAGAGGGTTCCGTGTTAGTGGTTTTGCCTCGAGTTGGAAACATGGGTTGTTAAGAGACGCATATGGAGTCTGTAGTCATGAACACGTTCACAACGCTGATTCCTTCCGATTCAACTATAAGAAATTGTTGGAAATGTTGGAAACAGGGAACGGTACTGTTACCCCTGTGGTTAGTAATCTCCGCATTGATCCGGCGCTAGTGGATGGGTATTTACCCTTCGCCCACTTCTTTCCTTCCTTCTTCATCCCGTATGCTCTACCTACTAGATAGTTCAGTCAAATATATCTATATGCCTTTCTACCCTCGTGTCCTCGTATACCAAGAGAAATGTTCTTAAAGCTACTTACTTGCGGTTCCATAATGTAGGCTCTTGACGCAGCCGTCAAATCCAACCTTGACGATGATTAGCAATTCATTTCCCAAAGACAAAGAACAATCTTGTACCCAACGCCTTCGCACGAGAGTGAGACCAAAAAAACTCGAATTTCTGGATTTCCCTGAAATTCCTTGACGGCAGCTGATCGCTTTGATGGCGCTAGCTGCTCATCGAGTCTGACGTAGCAGATTGATGTTTGTTTGAGTTCCAACTCAATCCGATCTAATGTTTTAGTCCAGTAGGAAAACACGACACTATGCATCGTCAGTATAAGAGACCAGAGACCAGCGCGTAACTCTACCTTTTTTCACCAGTCGCACGCTGTGACAGATCAACCAGCAAAGCATTGATCTTGGTTGAAGCAGCCGTGGGAGCGATCTCTGCTATAGTGGTCAAGCATGGCGTATCAACGCTGGTCGAGGGTCTGGCTGCCAAACATCTTGGAAGGTGATGACAGACCTGCAGAAACCGTTCGTCTGAGTTGGGTATTAGTTCGAAGAGGACGAGCACAAGAGACGCAAGCCTTCTGAGAGTCGAGGTTCATCAATCAAGGTCTGGTCAAATTCCAAGATTTCTAAAACATTAGCTGACAGATCTTGTTCGCAGTGAGAGCAGTATGCCAATGCTGCATCAGTCAAACTGTCAAAAGCCAATTGAGCCCTTTGCCGAGTCCAGTCTATATCGTAGAACGAAACATCTGGTTGCCGTTCCCTGGGCAAGCTGCGACTGAGGCCATGATTGCAAACGAGCCTCAATGTATTGATCCATTGAAGTGCATTAAAACAGTCCCCTGAATGAGGTGCGATGATAACAGCATCGAGCTTTCTAATAGTACAGGCTACTGTATCCTTGTAAAGTTTCCTTTCTTCATTACTAAATGCTAAGTGGTGGACTTCGTCTTTTCGCTTGGGTAAGTCAATCACATCTTTAGGTCAGCGTAGTGTTATTGAATTGACCAGCGTCTTTAGTCTTGCAACAGCTTGCGGATCCAACCGCTTCTTCCAACTTTGTGTGACGTGAATTTTGAAAACGTGCGGATCGCTAAAGGGATGAACGTCAAGAAATCTGAACAAGCTTGAAAGGTCGGTAAGGCGGTTCTGGGATTGGTGTTCCTGTCACACACCAGCGTCGGGACGCACTCAAGGCGAACGTAGCCTGCGCAAGCAGCGTAGAGCTCTCACGAATGATGTGTGCTGTAGATGTTAGTTGAGCCTGTGTCGCCAGCTGACCCAGCACTTTACCTTCGTCCAGGATTACCCGGCGCCATTGGATGTTATAGATACTTTGGCCGCTTCCAGCTTGCAAATCTCAGTTTCTCCGCCATTCGGAGAGAACTGTGTGATACGTAGTAATGATCCTTTTCCTACCATGAAACATAAGGTATTTCATGGCTTGGGACTTGATATACCTGCGATGATCAATACGTATGCCGAGAACGATCTGAGACGTAAACTGACATTTCTATCTGGCTTTCCCATACTTCCACAACTTTCCAGAGACACACAAGATTAGTAATTGCTCTAGTACGCATAGCAAACTCCACTCACGTGATAACGGAACAACAATCAAAGTTGTCTTTACAACTGGATAAGAACTCGGAGAGCAAGTGGTTTCGACTCTATCGATGCCAAAGCTACCAGCATGGCTGAGGGTGTCGGAGGCGATTAAGGCAAGCATAGTAAGTGTTTTCCCTAAACCCATTGCATCAGCCAAAATTCCACCACGAAAGTTTGGCGGCGGACAGAACTGCGATTCGCCAGTCACATTGTTGATATATCTAGTCATTAGATAAGGTCTGTATCGACAGTACTAGAATTCTTACCGTATTTGGCCGTCCTCATTCAGTACTTGCTTCCAGATATCTTTATGGCTGGGTTTCAGTGACCAACCTTGTTCCCTTTTTAACATAAAGGTCAACGCTTGCTTCTGATGTCTCTATTCAGTATCGTTTGACGGCATTACTCAGGAAATTCATCAGTCTAGATAGACATACAAGTATAACGGTGTCCTTAAAGTATCGGATGGTTCAGTTTCTGCAAGGTCTCGCTCAAACTCGAGATCAGCAAAGAGATCAAGAGGCTCAAGAATCTCTACAACTTTAGGCTCGGTAGACTGCGTGACGTTCATTGACTGAGTGTACTGAACCTTATCTCCATCGGAAAACATTCTGTGAGGGTTGCGATACTGTATGTTGCGGTCACAGTGCTTCGAGTCTTGCAGGAACACTTTAGCATTCGAAGCAAATATATCAACCGATTCAAAGAGATTCAAGGGTCCATAAATATTAGCGTAGACGCGTATCTTTCCAACAAAGCTTTGGTAGACAATCCGTTTAGTTTTTTTTGACTCTGCCCCACTGTCCAAAACGTCTTGAAGCCCGAACAGTTGTAATGAAACTCTCGAATGATTCTGCAATGCTCCTAGTATTTTTTAATCCCTGTAATCAAGCTCTGCGAATTTGGTTGACTGATGTGAATTCCATAAAGCGATGACATCTCGAGACAAAGATAGACTAATTGTAGAAGTTCCCAGGGACATGTGCTGGGAGTCGTGGAAACGGGTCCTAGCTGTTGTATCGTATGTCGATCATCGTTTGGATTCGAGCCATTGCATGGCTTGGGAAGTGCCGCTGTAGTCTCATAGAACGTGATCCTCGGGGTACCCTTGTGATTGTCGACAACCGTGGACCCAGAATCTTGATGTTCAATACGACGCCGCTTTGCATCTTCTATCAAGCTTGAGCCTGAGTACTGATGCTTCAGAATGGGGAACGTCGCATGATCTGAACTGGAACTTTCAGGCAGGCAAACGACCATAACGGATAGTTGTAGGCTAATGTTCTAGTTCATATGCGTAGTACTAGTGACTACATGTATCTTAGCCTATGTTCTTGGGTATCTTCTCATGGCCTTGCGGTAGACACTGTAGGAAGAGAAGATTGTCGTCGCCAATTTTTAGCTTTTACGAGATCGCGAGCTGAGGTGCACAGTAACCTTTGAAATGGCCGCGAACACTGAGACTTGAAGTACTGGCCGAGGTGATGCCAAGCAAAGGTTTCATACCTCTCAAAACTTGGCTCGCACAGTGGTCAACCTTGTTGTTACTATACCTTGAAACCACCGGGGCCAAGGAGCTTAGAAATCCATTAGACTTTTGTGAAGAGAAGATTCATGATTTAGGAAGGCTGCGGAAAGCGACGAGGTGCCGCAGCGTCTGCAGCCGGGTGCACACAACCTCCAATTGTCTCGTCTTTGATTTCAAGCTCTACACTAAGCCTTCTTTCATAGCGATTTATATATTCCATCTTGTCTCGATATATGTGGGAGCCTAAGGCGTTGCACATATTCCATTTAGAGTACCTTCAATTTGGGTTTCGGAAACTAAATATTTAGTGCATATCATCCATTGAAGGCTTGAACTGCCATTATGCCCGGACCAGCTCCATCAGCCGACCGCACGACTGTGAAAGACGCTTTCGATAGCTTGGCTACCTCAATAAGCAGTGAAGATGCTCGGGATTTTTGTTCCACAACATTGCAAGATGTCCGAGCTACTAAGCACCCTACATAGTCAACAATTCGTTTAAATAGATGGTTAGATTCTAGTAGCCCGAGGGCTGGTACAGTACATGCGCAGTCTAGCCCCGGGCTTAATTGTCCGTCAATAGCGCCCGGGGCTGGCCTTCCCGAATCGCCGATGCTGCACAAGCATCATCTTCACTTGGGTGTAAAGTAGTCGATCGGCTGCTCTTCGATACGTACCGTAACTTCGTAAGGGAAGAAAATCAGATGCAGCCCTCTTAAGCAAGGAATCAAAGGTTCACAGTAACTCGTGAAGCAGCAATTTGCCACGTCACCCAAGTGTTCTCTGTCATCCGTAATGTCTGTTCTAAACTGGTGAAGGTTTTGAATTAGCGTGACATGCGGGCGTGTACTGAGGGGCCCTTTTCAACGCATGCAGACCCAGAACAGGACTCAAAAAACGACTCCAAGTCATGCATGTAGCTCGGTTCTTTATCGAAGAGAACACCGATCGCCATGAATGGTTCAGTGCCCGCAATCTTCGATGCTTCAAACAGTTCTTTGGGCAATGTTGATTGAAGA
>JAABUY010003063.1_pt1 | contig 18917 bp, 34 predicted proteins | sample 5560271 | NCBI WGS metagenome assembly JAABUY01 (sample SAMN10711886, study PRJNA513374) | rock metagenome | isolation source: Antarctica rocks | place: Antarctica: Victoria Land, University Valley
GCTGCAGCAGGCACAGCAGGAGGCGCAGGCCGCGCAGCAGGGGACGCAGCGCTGTACCTCCTGCTGCGCCGCCCGCGCCTCTCCTGCTCTGCCTGCTGCAGCTCCTGCTGCGCGGCATGCAGCGCCTCGCTGCGCTGCTGCGCGTCCTGCTGCGCCGCCCGTGCCTGCTGCTGCGCGGCATGCGGCGCCACGCCGCTGCTGCAGCCGCAGCAGGCCTTGCGTGCGAACGCCCACGCCCCTGTCTGAGGAAGAGGGGTGCAAAGGGTTGAGAAGCCCCAGGCCCCTGACCGAGGCTGTTTTCAGGCTGCGCAGTAGCCTATCAGAACGTTCGGACCGACACCAGCGCGGCATCGGCATCGAGCTGGTGCCGGGCAGGCTGCCAGCCCTCGCAGTGCACAGGGGCCGGCACCTGTCGCGCCCGACGTGAAGACGCACACGTAGTCCTCCGGCGGCGCGTTGCACAGCGCGAGCGTCGCCGCGCGCGCCTCCGCGACCGCGTCGCCGCCCGCGTCCTCGCCGCCCGCGTCCTCGCCGCCGCCGCCGGCAGCCTGGCTGTGCGGGTTGCCGTGCAGGTCCCGGCACAGCGCCTGCGCGCAGCCTCGCGCACGCTCGGCTGTGCGGCCGTCCTGCCGGGTCCCGCTCCGGGCGCGGCTGCGCGCGTACGGCCACAGGCCCCCTCCCCACTGGCCTCGGACCGTTAGCGTCTGCAGCGGCGCAGACGCTGGCCGCAGCCGCCAGGCTACGGTGCCCTCCATCCGCGCCCGTCAAGCGCACAGGGACGCAGGGAGGCAGTGTACAACTGTGCTGTAACAGCCTCGTCTGCCTAGTGAGCTTGAAGCTTGGCGATGCACCTTGGTGGCTTGCACGTTGCAGTGGGAGGGTAGCTCTGTGCTATGCTGAACGCGCGCGCGCTTTGCGGGAAGCCAGGTTCAACACAGAGGTGCACGGGCCTGCAAACATCCTGAGTCAAGTGCGCGAGTCATGGGCTCGCAGCGCACCAGCACGGCGGCGCAGAGCTGGTCCTCACAGTAGAGCGCGGCGCCGGCATGGTCGACGTACACGCGGCCGCGCAGCCGGGCCAGGCTATCTCGGCGCAGCGAGTCAATGGCGCCGCCATACCCGTAGTCGTCCCCTGCCTGCTGCAGGAACGCTGCCTTGGCACGTGCGGTGCCCCTGCCGGAGTCCTGCTCCTGCTTCACCGCTGCGCTGCCTGTGCACGGCTCCTCGCCGAAGCAGGCCGTCGAGGGCCATGCGGCGCTGCCGCCTGCGGCGTCAGCGCGCACGCTACAGTCGGCTGGCTGCGCTCCGGCGCTGCTCTGCACCCGCCCGTCTGCTGGGCAGGCTCTTGCGGCAGCGAGGCTGCCGGAGAGCCTCGCCAGCGCGACTGCGACTGCGCCAAGCAGCAGGGCGGCCTGCGCCAGTGCCCAGGCCAGGACGTGTGCAGGCAAACATGACAATGAAGGCAGAAGCATGTCAGGAGTCTGCGGGCCTCCCAGCGAGCCGTGCGACCATGATATATAAGCCCTGCATCCACACCACGGTAGGCCGCTTTTTAAAAAACACTCTTTACTCGGTGCGCTTGCGCTGGCTTGACAAGCCCTCCATCAACCTTGGACCCTGTCAAAAGCCCATGCACAGTGTGCATATGCACTGGTCATGAAGATCAACATTCTGCACATGTGCCACAATTTATTATATGGGCATAGCAAGACAGGTTCGGCATTCTACACATCGGGTAGCAGGTCAGGGGCGTTTGACTCATTGGGTAGCAAGCCTTGAAGGTCACGTGCACTATGTATATCATAGCGAGCGCACTGCATCGGTTGCACACGTCCTGCAGCAGCAGAATAAGAGAGGATCACAGGTGAAGCAACGTCCCACTGTGACATGCGCTGGCTCAAGGTGAGATGCATGGAGTGCCTCAAAGTACTTGCAACACCAGCTTCCACCCGCAGATACACCGCCACACTGCACATCTGCACACTCCACTGACATATGCAGACAGACATCTATATATACCTAGCCCTGGGGACCTTGGCAGGGCTGAAGCGGACGGTTGGCCAGGCAACAGAGTGCTGCACACAGGCCAGAATAAACACGCGGCCTGAATACTGGAGCTTTGCCGCTTTCCCCGCTGGAGTCTTTCTGTGCTGTGGTGCACTGGGGCTGCAACTAACCTACGCTCAAAAGTGGGCGCCGCGCACTCGAAGCGCAGTACAGCTCCTGTCCTGACGTGCTCCTCACAGTTCCTGACCGGGCACCAGGAGGTACCACCCTCTCACCCCCAGCCCTGCTTGCCGCGCAAACCCAATGCACCAGCCAACCTGCCAGCCCATCACACTCTCTCTGGCTCCCCTTCGTAAGATTGCATACCAAAAAGAGAAGTACAACACTGCCGCACGTCCCAGGGCAGGCCGGGTGACCCGCGACATCGCACGGGCCTCTCTCCCGTCTGCAGCAGGCTTCTCAGCCCAGCCCAGACATACACCAGATCTTCTGTACTACTGCCAGCAGAAGGAATATTGTGCGGCATTGCAGCAGCCCCACAATGCATGCGCCAGCCCCAGCAGCACACACCCCAGCCACTTGGTGTCTCCTCAATAACTCGCAGTTATTGAGGTTTTGCTGCACAGCTGCGAGTTTGTGCCACAGACTTGCAGCTGTGCAGCAAAACCACCACAGCCTGGTGCAACGGGGTTGCACCTAAAGGTTGGGCAATTACTTCCATAGCGCATGTGCGCGCCAGCCCCAACCTGCAGTCGCATCCTCAGCATGCCAAGCTGACCCCCCAGGTGATGCGTAAGGTCATGCTTCCCGTACTGCCAGAACCAATGCTTTATCAACGTCCCTGCGACAACCAGGTAACTGTGGACTTCCCAGTGCCCGCCAACTCGCGCAATTCGCTTTCCGTCGCTGAAATGCTCTCCAAGTGGCCACGGACGCTGTCACCTCCCACATCACGCACCCCGCTCGGCACAGCGTTTGGCATAGCGCCATCCGCCTTGGGTACCCTCCCACTGCAACGACGCCGCGCACTCCCACAAGAGCTTGCAAACGCCCAACATAAGCAGCCCATGCCGCCCCACCCAGCAAGCTACAGCGGCGCCGGCGCGTCAGCCCGCGCCGCGCGCGCCGCGCAAAAGCGCCAGGCCTCACACCCGGGAGAGCAGCACGACTGCATCGGCGGTGTCGTTCTCCTGTGGTGCAATGCCCCGACCCTGATAGTGTCACACCCAGGAGAGCAGCATGACCACGGCGGTGGTGTTGTCGCGGCTGTTGCGCGCCATGGCCTCGTCCACCAGCGCCTGCGCGGCGGCCGTGGCCTGCTCCTCGGACACCTTGGTCGTGCTCTCGGCGGCCGCGCGCATCGCGCTGCGGCCCTTCTCGCACTGGCACGACAGCACCTGCCGCGCGCACGGCGCCCCCCGTTCTGCCCCTGCCAAACGCATGCTCGCCGTCCGCTCCCAGGTTCAAACGCAGGGCTGCAAGGAAGCAAGCAAGGCCGCACTGCGCACCCCAGCATGCCAGCAGCTACCTGCACAAGGCAGTTTTGCATAAGGCAGTGCATGCTCACAGACGACCGCCGCAGCCTGTGCCACAGGACTGCCCTCATACTACCGGCTTACATGCAGCGAGCGTACCTTGTTGCACCTGTTGCATGAGCTCCCGCCATCACATTCGGCACGGCAAACCACTACCTGAAAATTGCAAGCTCAAAAAGCACTCCAGCATTGCCAGCTCTTTGAGCCACTAAAAGTAATCCCCTGTTCCTCAGTCGCCAAGCGCGCCTGCTCAATGACGTCAACGACCTCGCCGTCGTCCATGACATCGAACAGGCCGTCGGACGCGAGGACGACGGCCGCGTCGCCGGGGCGCAGCCGCAGGCGGCGCACCTCGGGCGCCGCGATCACCGCGCACGAGCCGCCCTTCAGCTTGTACTCGGGGTCGCCCAGCGCCCTGCGCCACAGAGCGCTGCTGTGAGACACAGCTTTTCTCCAGATTGCCCAGCGCCCTGCACGCGCAGGCATGCCCTCCTGCGTAAAAAACTGGATTCGCCTGCAGTGCCAACCCCCCTGAGCCCCTGACTAGCCATCTGCCTCCTACCTACCGCAATGCCCTATTCTGAATATCACATCTACACTGCATAACCCAAGCACCCGCACAGTGGTAAGGTGCTGCTCGATATCACGCGATCACCCGACGGCCCTCACGCAGCAGCCTCCCAATGGCAAAAGCACCATGCCGGATGGAAAGCTGGGGTCGCCGGCGTCCTGGGCGCGCACCGCGTCATGGCCAGCAGCGTGACGCGCTTGCCGTGCTCCTTGGGCGCGCTGACGACGCGGTTGCGGCTCTCCATGATGCGCCCACCCGCTGCCTACAGGTGCGTGTGCAGCTGCGTTCACTGAATGTGTGCGCTTCCTAATGTTCATGTTCAAATGTCTTTGACCGCAATCACATCATCTTTCACATAGAGACTTCCTGGCGTCATGCCGCGCCAGGCCTCCTCCGAGCTGGCGCGTCGCTGTGACGCAACGGATCACGCCCACATGGCCCAGCACTGCGCAACACTTCGACAAGTACGAACCATTGAAGCAAGGGGCGCACCCACACACGCGCGCACTCGTCCGGGCGGTCAGGCTTGTGGTCCGCGGTGAGGCGCAGCGCCTCGCCGTCGCTGGCCAGCACCGCGCGCGAGTCCCCGGCGTGCGCCACATATAGCACCTGGCGCGCCGGCCGAGCGATAGGGGTGACGCGCCTCGCACCAGGCAAGCTCGCGGCTCTACTGCATGCCACCGAGGACGACCAGTTAGCCACCTAGGATCCCCGCCTACATGTTGCTCTGAGGTTGCACTGCCTCTGATGCTAGGCACAAGCAAGGGGCAGCATCAACCTCACTTGCCCTCAAATGCAGGAACGCGAGTCTTAGGCCAACAGAGTATGGAGTAGATTAGGTTGAGCTTAAGGCAACCGTGCACGCACCTCGCCGATCCGGAGCGCCACCAGCGCCGTCGTGCCACCAAAGTCGCAGGGCTTGAGCGGGCCGTCCTGCACGCGCAAGCCCCACGTATAAGGGCCTAAAATCGCCATGCACGGGGTGCGCAGGCACGCCCTCAATACAGCTTCAATGTGCTGTCACCTTTTTATGCTGTGGCTGCACAAGAAATGCCCAGCGTCTGCAGGCAGACTGATCAATAGGCCTGCTTGAAGCAGTGTGAACATGAGTGCCTGCTTGAGGCTGCCGCGCACAATGGCCTGCTTCAGGATCTCGTCGTCCAGCGCGATGAACGCCGAGCGCAGCGCCAGGCCCACGCCCTCGCCCTTGTCGCCGCTCGCGCCGTTGGCGCCGTTTGAGCCGCCAAACACCATTGGGTCGCTGCCGGCAGCGCGCAATTGTCAGCCGGACCGCTGTTCTGAAGCCTTCTGACTGCACCTCACACCCCTCGAAACTCAAGTCAAGGGACACATGTTGCAGTGCACTGGCATGACACGGAAAACGGTCCGAAGCGCGTCGCAGCCCTTGCTCTTCCACGATCTGACACTCTCTCCAATCCAACCGCCGCAGCGGAACTCACTGCTGCTCGTTAAACAGCGCGCTTGCGCGCCCAAATGCATGCCAGGCATGACTTCAAGCCCGGAGCGCACTCTGCCAGCAGCTTGGGCAGCAGCTCGCTGGCGATCACGGCCGCCTCGGCGCGCTTGTGGCCGTCGAACACTGCGGCCAGGCTGCGCGGCTGGTCGTCGGACACGCCCGATTCGCTGCGGAACTTTGCGATGACCACGCTGCGGTCCTGTGCCGCACGGCCATGCGCACGCGTCAGCCAGCATGTGCTCCTCTGCACCTCAACAACCGTACTGCACATTCATGCCTTGTGCGCCCGATAGCGTATGCACACACGAGCGGTCTGGCGCGCTGCTGCTGCACACTGCAGGCGACCAGCTCCTGGCAGCCTGCACTCCCTCGTCGACAGGGCACCAAAACGCAAGCGGCGTGCGCACCTGCTGGTCTGGCCGCTTGCCCAGCGCCGTGGCGGTGCCGATGCAGACGCCGTGCAGCTGCGCCGACACCTCCATGTGCTGCGCCTCCTCCTCCTCCTCCTGCGCCCCAGCGTTCTTCATGCTTGTTTCCCATGGTTTCGCTTCTTGCTGCCAGCCACCATCGTCCCTGCATGGACTTCCCCGCCGAGCCAACACACGCTCTACCCTGCCACCCGACAGGACCGCTTCTTGCCTCTGAACATCACGGCAACGGGGCCACACAAGCAACATCATCCAAGCTCTGCATTTCAACGCTGTGCAACCTTGCATGCAGCGCACTGAGCCTGCAAGAGTGTGCCCCGAGCCGCCCTGGCTGGCCGCAACAGGCTTCTGGCACTCACACTTGCTTCACACAGTCCACCCAGCAAGCACCTATCCGCCTGCAGCCAGGGGGAGCACCTCGGACTGATCGTCCATGTCGTCGCGCGCGGCCACCTCGGTGGTCGTCACCATGGCCTCCGCCGGCGCGTCCATCTCAGGCTCGCCGCCACCCACCTGCGCGCGCCCGACGCAGACCTTGCTGACATCATACGGCTTGACGCCAGCTGTCACTCCGTGTCTGCGCAGCTTGCGGCGCATGCCCCGGAGTCCCGCCAAGCCCCTTGGCGGGGTGGCGGCCTTGCGTAAACGTGGCTTTGACAAGTGCGTCGCATGCGCGCTCTTGCACTGCATTGCAGATGTTGCACAAGCAGCATGGTGACGCGGTGCTCGGCCCCTTGCGCAGTGCCGGCGGAGCCGCGCCTGCACGCCAGGCGGCGTCACCGGCGCCGTCATGCGCTTGTCGCACGCCACGCCAGGCGGCGCGCCGCCCTGCCGGCTGCGCGCCTCGTCGGGCGCTGCAGGCCCCTGGCCGTCCCTGCCGCACGGGCCCTGCACATCCTTGCCCTCGCCGCTGGGCGCGGCTGGCGGGCTGCCGTCCTTGGCAGCGCCCTCAGGTGCGTTCCTGCCGTCCTTGCCCTTGCCGCCAGGGCCCCGCTGCACGCCCTCCATGGCGCTCGCAGGCGCGTCCTCCGCGTCATCCGTGCTGCCGTGCGCGCCAGGCTCCTCAGCTTTGCCAGCAGTGCTGCCTGGGCCCTGCTCGGCACCGTCGTCATCGGGCTTGGACGAGCGCTCGCGCTCGCCGCCCTTAACAGCCCGCGCGGCCCCCTCCGCCTCGCCAGGCACCGCCTCACCCCTGTCCTGCTTCTCTGCTTCGGGCCGCGCGTCGCCGCTGCCGCCGCCCGGTGCGCGGGCGTCGCGCGCGCCGCCGCCCGCCGCGTCGTCACCATCGCGCGGCGCATCAGCGGCATCGTCGGCCGCCGCCGCCGCGGCCGCCTGCTTCTCGCCGGGCTCACCGGGCGCCGCGTCCTCCGCGATGGCCTGCATGCGGCCGCGCGCGGGCTTGCCCGTGCCGGACACAGGGTTTCCTGCCGCGGTCCCGTCCTGCTCCAGCTCGGCGGCCATCCCATCATCGGCCTCCTTGCCGCCGCGCACCCGGCGCGCGGGCGCGACGGGCGCGTCGCCGCCCGCCTGCCCACCGCGCTGAGGCGCCCCGCCGCGCGCATCGGCGCCGTGCGCGGCGCCTGCAGCAGGGCCGCTCGCAGGCGCGGCCGGCAGCAGAGGCGCCTGCTCGAGCGCGCCGATGGCGCCCGCGCTGACGGGCGCCTGCCCGAGCACCGGCTCGACGCCGATGACGCCGCCGTCATCGCTGTCGCCGGTCTGCGCTAGGCTGTGCGCGTGCGTGTGCGCATATGCGGCCGCCGCAGCCTGCGAGGCGTCCGAACTCAACACGGGGGCACTCCGCTCGCCCTGCGCTCACCACGCCGCACACGGCACTGAAACCGACCGTGCATTGACACAGCCAGTACTTTGACTAGGCGCCCGCACTCTGCGCACTTTTGCCGCTTGAGCACTGCACACTCTGTGTAAAAATGCGCAAACACGCTCGCAGCCACACACCTGCGCGGCAAACTGCTGCTGCTCCTCCAGGTAGCGCTGCAGCTGCGGGCTGGCGCGCGCGTAGCTGGCGGCCTGCGCCACATCAGGCTCCGAGGCGGCCTCCTGTGCGGCGGCGGCCGCAGCGGCCGCCGCGTCGGGCTCGGGCGCGGCGGCGGCGCCCCGGGACGCTGCGACGGCCTGCTGCATAGCGCTCGCGTGCGCCGCGCCTACGCCGCCGGCCGGCGTCGTCAGCTGCTACGCTGCTTGCCTGCCCTCCGGCTTCCTTGGTTGGCTCTGGCCTTGGTTTGGCATCCCAAGCGCCTTTGCCGACGGTGCAGCCGGCCGCGTGCCCAGGCTTTCCTAGTGCCGTGACAAGATCGCATGACGCACAGCTCTATTATGCACTTGTGGCACAGGGCCTGAACTGAAGCAGTGTCGTACTCATCGTACAGGGCGAGCTAGACATTATCGCAGCCCAGCAGTCCGCTCCTCGAGCACTCCCGGGAGGGCCTTGCGCACCCAGAGCAGCCTGCTGCGGCGCCAGTGGCAAAAGCGTAGGCGCGGCCTGCGGCTGAATCACGGCACCATAGAAGGGCTGCGAAGTTCCCTCTGTGTACACGCCCACTGGCCGCGGAACACGAAACAGCAGCCCAGTCGCAGCCAGCACGGCAAACTGTGCAAACGCAGCACGAGACTTCAGCATCGTCCTTCCCATGCATCGTCCTTCCCCGTAATACTTGCTTTCACACAACAACCAGCATCTGCAGCTCCCGCAGACAGCCGTTCATGTCAACGAGGACGCGTCAACATGAGCGGCACGCGTATATTCGGTAGAATGTTCAAGCACTCTCCAGTACGTGCAGATACAAACATTCTAGCAGGAACACTGTTCAAAAGCGCAGCGCGCACCGGTGTGCGGCGAGATGGCCGGCGACAGCACAGGCGAGCTCTGCATGCTGGGCAGGCCGGGCGCGGGCGCCGCCAAAAACCCGCCGCCAGACCCGCCCGCGCCCGCCAGCGTCGCTGTCTCGCCCATCGGCTGCCCCGCCGGCGCGGCCGGCAGCGTGGCGGTCTCGCCTATTAGCGCGCGCGCTTGCCCGTGGAAGCCCGCCGGGTGCGGCATGCTGGAGGCCGAGGGCGCCACGCCGGCCAGCAGCGCAGCCTGCAGCATCTCGCGCGACATGTCCGGCAGCGACAGCGACCGCCCATTGACCGCGGCCTCCAGCGCCGCCTGCGACGCCAGCGCCTGCTGCTCCAGCAGTTGCACGTGGCGCTCCAGCGCCTGCTGCCGCACGACCTGCTGGCAGAGCAGCTCGTGCATGGACGGCGCGGCCGGCGACGCGGCCGCCGGGTCGGCCGGCGCCCCAGCAGTGACGATCTGCTCGACCGGCATCGTTCCGCACAGTGCGAAGCTGCGCCGCCGGGTGCCCGCGCCGCTGTTCGGGCACATTATGCCGAGGTCCATGGAGCGCGCCGCGCTCAACATGGGCGCCTGGCCGTATCCTGGCGCCTGGCTGTACCCTGGCGGATCCACCGCGCCGCAGGGCGGCCCCTGCTGCCCGGGAAGGCCGCCTGCCGCACACGCAGGATTAATCAGCGCACGCAGTAATACAAAATATCTGCGATAGCGAGGCACGCGCTGCGATAGCGCTGTCAGAAGCTGGCAGAGGACCGCCTCACAAGCTAGCGGAAGCAGGCACTGTGCAAACGGAGCGGTTGGGACGCGCCGAGCGCACGATGGTCCAAACCAGGGGAGCAGCCTGCAGAGGCATCTCCCAGCTGCCCACCTCCCGTGTCAGCAGCCAACATGCTGGCTGTGTGCACGGCTGCAGGACGTTAAGAACGGCAGCGTCCACCACCGCCCTCTGGGTGGTTCCTTGCCACCTGCGCAGCCAACCGTTGCATTTGCACAGTGATAATCTGTATCGTCCCCGACTCGTTGCTTACAATCAACACAGAAGCAGCAGCTCAGTCTGCCAGTGGCAAGCGCGGCACTCCAGGGGACAGCAAACGTACAAAAGCACGCAGTGAAAGTGCGTGGTGCAAGCTCGTTGCCAGCTCCGCATACAGAAACAGCCTGAGCAAGCACCTTGCGGCCCTCTCTGTGGTCAACGGTTGCCGGCGCTGAAGAGCGGCGCGCAGTACAAAGCCACGCTGGAGCGCTGCTTACCACGCAGCCCTATGAAAGCGCCCAGCGCTAGCAGCAGCGGTTTCAGCGCTGTTTTGCACACCTTTTGTCGTCCCCCGCAGCTTGCCTTTGAGCGCGATCCGACACAGCTGCAGGGTTCTGAACAAAACCAGCTGAGACTACTTGTACTCTGGTAGCAGCGCTGCGATACTTTCAGGCCTCTCTGTGCAAGCTCCTGAGTGCTGTCACAGAAACAGAGGGGAGTGAAGCACACAGCGGCTTTAAGCTCAAAGCCTGCCTCGCCCAGGCCCGTCTTGTTGCGGCCTGGTCCCACCAGAGACCGCCTTTGATCGCACTGCATGGGCACAGATGCGTGGGCAGAGCCTGCCCCGCAGACCAAGCCGAGGTGTGCTTGCTGCAGGCTCTGAGTCACTGCGCACACTTTCCTGTGCAGTGCTTAGCAGTGATGGCTGCACAGGCAGCCGCGCAAGCCAGACTGGAACAAACTGGTGCCGCTAGTTTATGCCCCGCTGCTACCGCTGCGTGAGTGCCCCCATCCCAAGAGAACAAGCTTCTGGTCTCTTCGTGTGCCTTTGCGTACACCCCACACCTGTGTGGCGGGCGTGCAGTGCGCATCGGTTTGAAGGGCCGGGTCTCACCGGGCACGCGCGACCTAATCTTTGGCGGCGCCGTGCTGACGGCGCTGGCCCACGCGGGCTACGTGCGCGCCCGCAGTGCGCGTTGCCTGGGCGTGCTGTGGCAGGCGTACGCAGCTGACAGCGTGTGCGCTACTGCCTGCAGGTGATGTCTAATGACAGCACAATGGGCGCCGGGTCGTGACTGCACCGCTGTGCTGCAGCAACCTGTTCAATACTGCGGCGCTGGTACCTGGCCTGCGTCTGCGCACTCGTGCTGCGTCTCTGTCTTGTGCGCTCACTGCAAGGACTTCTGTTCATACCGCGGTGTGTGATGCCTGTCTGGCACAGCTTGTCTCGTGCATTGCCAAGGAGGTACATTGGCCAGAGTTGTTGGATGTGAAGTAATATGCCTGAACACTAAATCTCATGTCAGCATGGGAGTCCAGCGGTCAACATGCCAGAATGAATGATTTGCAATCGTGTATCAGCCAACTTGGCTGCTTACGGCCAAGCCAGAAGACGCAGAGCTGCTGCTACACGCAGCAGTCGTGCTGCCACACCAATGGTTGTTGTTTTTGGCGCTTCCCATGCAGAGACAGTGAGAAGCGCACGCCTGTGTCTGCGCTTGTCTGCCCGTACGCCAGGCATGACACACCAGACGTTCAGGCGACAATGATTCTGGTTAAGCATAATCCCCCGCGCTATATTAGCCGGCGAATGAACACCCTGGCGACCTGTCCCTTCGGCAGCGAACAGCTCAACCATAATGTGTTGCTTGCATGACAGCAGGAGCATGTTTAGCAGCTTGTACTGATGGATGTTGCTATCGCGCCGCTGTCTCAGAACCGGGCTACCGCCGCCAGCTCAGTCTCGCAGCTGCACTGCAGCACCGATTGCAAATCCTGCTAAAAGATTTCTGGGGAGACATATACAGCAGCTCGCGCAGCTTGACCGACATATGCTCTGTAAGCGTCACACCTCCCGTTATGCGTTAGTTGGTGAGCCCCGCCGTGCAACAGCAAGCCAGGCCCCCCTAGGCGCGCGCTCCAGCCGCCGCGGCGGGAGCCTCCTGCGCCACTGCCGCCAGGCCCCCCTGAAACCATGTCGCATCCACGCTTGTGCCCGCGTCCGCGTCACTCAGAACCTGCGCACCAGCCCTTCCACACTTGCAAGTGCAGCATCACGACAAATAGGAGCTGTCGACACGTGCACACATGCACTGCGCTGTGCTGACCTGCTTGAAGCATGGCAGCGGCCTTGCGGAGCCGTGGCAGAGCGAGCCAAGAGCGCCTGTGGACATTAACAGTACGCTCTTCTCCTGTGCTGAGATGGAGGTGCAGCCTGGCAGATCGTCCGCGCGAGTGCGCCCTGCATGCTAGCAAGCGCCGTGCGCAGCGGCCGTGCCTAGTGGCGCACATGCACCGTGCGCACATGCAGCCTGCTTCACAGTCCAGTAGCATTGGAGACGGGAAGACGGGCCACCTGGAGCCGGCGCAAACAAATTGGAAAAAACTTGGCGCCAGCCGCGCACCACTGTGCGCAGCTCGCAGTTCAGGAACTCGCGCTCCAGCGCCTCCGCGGCCGCGCCCGACAGGCCGCGCGCGAACGCGCTCAGCGTGTGCCGGATGAAGCCCGCGTGCGACACGACCGCGATGCGCTGCTCCGGCCTGACGGGAGCCACGCTGCACATGCTCAACCAAGTGCGTTTGACTGCCCGTGCTACGTGTCAGCGTGTTGGCCATGTGATGGACATCCATGACCGCAGACATGGGATAGCCACCCTATAGAACACAGAGGTGCTTTTGCTTAGCATTCAGGCGACCACGTATGCTGCGAGGAAGCATGCACTGTGCCCCCCTCCCTGCTGCATGCGGCCATGTCCTTTACACTGGAGGCAACACAGAACAAAGCAACCCATCCGAAGTGCACCACATCCGCGACGTTTACCATGGTGTCTGAAACACAGACGCGACGACAGTGCAGGAGCACCGGCGCACCTCGACATGAGCCACTTTATGAAGCGCACGCCGCGCTCGGCGCACATCGCTTCGCTCTCGCCCACGGCGTAGCAGCCGCTGGTCTGCGCGCGGCACCCAGGGCTTGAGCTGCCGCAAGCGTCAGCAGGTGCGCGGGCGCAGTGAGGGCCCCGCGCATCCACTGCTTACGAGCGCGGCACGCCATGGCCGCAGCTACATGAGCGGGCGGGGCGGACGCGCAAGCGTGGTGCGCCACGCCTGCTTGCAGCGTCACGAGCGAGCGGGGCGGGCGTCGCGCTGCCGCACGGCGGGCTGGTGCGCACGCAGACGGCCGCGTTCAGCAAGCAGCAATCCATGCAGTCCCAGCAGACTTACCGCGTCCATGGCATGGCCAGGTGGATAACAATGCCCCAAGCTGACCCGAGTGCCTGTCAGAGCCCGCCCCGAGTTGCGGCACATGCTGCCGCAGGCGCAGCAGCACAGCCCCACGCTGTTGCCAGCAGGCGCATGCGCCAAGCACGCCGCGAGGGCCGGCGGCGGGGGGGGCGGACCTGCGGCAGGGCATGCTCGCGCTCCCACCACTCGTCCTCGTCGGTCTCCACCAGCCCAAAGTCGACGCCCGGGAACTGCTTGCGCGTGACCGACAGCGGCCGCCGCCGGTCGCACCTGTTGGACCCTGCCGCAGGGCTCGCCCAGCGTCAGTCTTCGCACTGGCGCAGGCAGACAGGGGTTCCCGTGCTGTGACACTTTTTTTTATAAAATCTTCCGGCAGACGCCTGGCATGTGCGCTTCCTGCGGGTACCTGTGTCGATCCAGCTAGGACAGCTGAAGACGCCTGCACGCTCCGGTGCATTGCAGTAGGCTCTAACACATCCGGCGCAAATGTCCCGCCTCTCCCGATAGCTGCAGTGTGTTGAGCTGCAGGTGCCTTTGCACCAGTGCGCAGTTGCACGTGAGCGCCGCCGCCGCCGGCAACTACGGCATGCATGTCAGCAGTTGCAGGAATGTGTGCTCACACCCAGGCCCGCCTGAGCCTCTCTGGACGCACCCACGCGCTCGCGGCACTGCTCGCACGCCACAAACGGCGGCCCGCCCGGCGGCAGCGCGACCGGCTCGTGCGCGGTGCGCTCATTGGGCGCGCCGCCCTGGCCGCGCATGAGCATGCCGCCGTCCGCGCTCTCGCCACACGCCGCGCCGCCAAACACGCCTGCGGCGGTCTCCAGCGTGCGCTGCAGCGGCGAGACGATGACCACCTGTGCGCGCAAAGTGTTGTGTGTGTCAGACAGATGGGTCTAGGGTAAGGAACCTACCCTGCCTGCCGACTGCAATATCACCTGAGCGCGCGACAGGGCTACGCGAATGCACCCCAAGCGCCGCTGCCTGCTCTTGCCTGTCTGGCGGCTTTGCTCGTGGCGCGCGGACGCTGGCCACTGCAGCGCGCTTGTGCGGCAGCAGCCAGAGAGTGCACAGACAGGGGCTGACAACCACTACTGTATATTATGAGCAACCAGGATTGGACAGCCACTAAGTTGCCCTTCAAGATATTCGACTTGCTAGTGCTGCAGCTCCAGGCCGGGGCAGGCCTGCACGTTGAGGGGCAGCGCAAGGCTGGACACGTGGCGCCGCAGCGCGGCAGCCTGCTGCCAGCCCCTGCTCGTCAGGTGGGCATCGTCATTCTGCTCCCAGCCGATGTTGTGGAAGCCCTCAGCATGGCGGATGAAGTGGATGGTCTGCACGCGAACGGCACACATCCTCAGCCTTTGCACATCCTCAGCCAGTGCTTTAGAATGTGCTTCCAGACATAGTACAGCAGTGATGGAGGGCGTCAAGAAAACAGGTGGTATAGAGCAGCACCGCGCCGCCAGAGCTGCACCTTTGTGAGCTGGTAGGGCATCAGTGATAAGCCTGGCTCAAGCGCATTGTGGCCTGCCTGAGCCCTTGCAGCGCGCCCTGAGCAGCCCCGACACCAAAGTTTCGCGCTGGTATGGAACACACATATTCCATATTCCAAAATGGTGGTCATGCAAGCTTCAGAAACAGCATGCTTTCATCAGCTTACAGCAAGCCAGCAGTGCCAACAGACAGGTCGCTCTCAGACGTAAGGCAAGGGGGGCTGCCATCAGTCACCTCCACAGGCCGCACCTGGCTGCAGCATGGGCGGCGAGCCCTGAGGCCGTGTTGCCATAGGATTGAGCCACGAGAGAAAGCGCCAGGACTGTTGTGCCATCAGCGCATTGGCTCGTACTCTGTGCACGGAGCAGCAGTGGTTTGGATGTTGATTGTGCAAGCACCACGCAAGCTATCAGATGCCAAACGTGTGCTGACTATTTCTGTGCTGCCGGGCGTGTGTTACAGAGCTCAAGACACCGTGTGCTTGATGGCCAGCAAAGTGCGGTCCCACTTGACAGCACCCTACCCTACAGCACCGCCAAGAAAAGCAATAGCTGAGCTCTTTGGCATGACGCCTGCACTGCAAGCTGCAAGTTGCACTGCAATGGTACGACAGCGCAGGGGCTCTCCCTCCAACAAAACGTAGCTTAGTAGCGCTGCATGTACTGCTGACCCCGGGCAAAAGCAGCCTTCGCTGCCGGCCAGTAGGACAACAAGAACGCAGCGTGCAGCCGAGGACACGCGTGCAGCACGCAGAACGACATGCAGCACGCGCGCTTTTGCCGGTTACGCAGGGCAGCCTCAGCCCAGCGCGCCTGGGGGATGCCGCTCGCCGCTCGCTGGGGGATGCCGCTCGCTACCCTGCCGTGGCGGCCTGCGCGGCCGGCGCGGCGGCGGCCGCCACCCGGGCCGCGAACGCTCGCGCCTCGGCCGACGTCGTGTCGACGTGATCACACGTGCGCGTATACGAGTCATCCACGTCGCTGAGCACCCTCCTGGGCTCGCTGGGCGCGGCCGCGTCGCGCGCGGCAAAGACCTGGCGCAGGGTAGGGTCCAAGCACGCCGCGAGCGCGCGGTACCCCGCAGCATTGGGGTGCAGCGCGTCGCCGGGCAGCATCGATGCGTTGACGCCAGCGCCGTCAGCATTGATGAAGGCCTTGCCGCAGTCCAGGTAGTGCATGCGGTCGTCCAGCGCGGCCATCGCCTGCGAACCCACAGAAGAAACAAGTGTCTGAACATGGGCTGGAGTGATGCAGCCGGTGCACCAGGTGTCCACAGCGCCGAGGTGCGGCGCGTTGCCAGGCCGCTCTCGACGCATATCTGGCTCATGCGCTACTTACATAAACAGCTGGCTGCTGACCTTGCAGGGTGGACCACGCGCTGGGCGCCGGCGCGTGCCTGCGTGGCGTTGTTCACCGCGGCGATTGGCTGGGTCAGGCGGCTGGGCCACTGGTAGATGTCTGGGGCCAGCGTCCAGCCGCCGCGCGGCAGGACGCCCAGCAGGACGATGTCCGCGTCGGGCAGCGCCGCGCGCAGCAGCGCCAGGGCGTGCCGCACCCTGGCGAGCGCAGGGAGTGTTCAACGCCTGTCTGGGGACGTTGCATTTGACCGAAAGAGTATGCGCGGCGGGGCTGCCCGCCTTATGACGCGTCTCAACTTGCGGAGAGCTCATGCACCGTCTCAGGCCAGGTTCCGCTCACCCTGGCCTGTGCATAGGGGCCAGAGCTGCTCTGATGAGGACCAGCGAGTCAGGACGCAGGGCACGCTGGGTGGTGTCAGCAGCGCCCTGCTTTGCTGTCAGCCTCCCAGCGACCGCAAGCGCCCATGCAGCGCGCGCAGCCCCGAGACCGCCAACGATGGCAGGGGCGCAGCGACCCACGGCATCTACGCAGGAGCAGCGGGTGCGCCCTGCGCCGGGTGGGGCTGCCAGGCGGCGCGGCAAGGTGGCCGTGCTCCCAGCGCGCGCGCACCTCCGGACAGCCTCGGCAGGTTATACGCTGAGAGGGCTCATTAGGCCCGACAAGGCCGCGCCGCGGGGAGCGCGCAGCAAAAGGGACCGTGCGTACGCCAGCAACGGCTAAGAGGGTAGGGGCCGGCGGGGGCGCGCGCCGGCTGGCGATGCCGGGCACCGCGGCCAGGTCGTCGGCGCCCCAGCGCGAGCAGGCGTCCAGGAAGCCGAGGTCGTTGGTGCCGATCATGACCACGGCGGCGTCCGGCAGGTTGCGGCGCGGCAGCAGCCCGTTGCGCAGCTGCCACCACAGGTTTGCCGTCTGGTCGCCTGCGCGGCGGATTGAGATCAGCCACAGAAGTGGCGCGCCGCATATTTTGCGGTGCGCACAAGCCGCAATGAGCAAAATTGAAATCAGTACTGAATTTTGACTCCTGCGCTGCAGTGCACCTGCCTTTTGCGCGGGGCCAAGGCAGGGAAGTCGTACACCCATGACGCATGCATGTCGATTTTCGTGAACAATGCTGACGTTGAGGCAACACAGCAGGCGCCAAGCAGCATGAGCTCCTCATGCAGCGGCCATGCTTGCGCCAGCAAAAGCTGCGGCACAGTAGAGGCCACTTGCTGACACTGGAACAGGGCATGTGCCTCGACTGTGCGCACGAATGCAGGCAAGCAATCGGCGCCACCGCCCAGCGACCGCGGCCTGAGCCTGGCTGGGGTGCTGAGCAGCGTGCCACGGGGTGGCGCCGATACGTCGCACAGCGCGCCGAGCGCAGAGAGCGCGAGCGGGCACGCACTGCCGACGCCCTGCGAGTGCGCGCGGTAGCTGCCAAGAGTGCAGAGAGGGCGAGCGGGCACGCACTGCCGACACCCAGCGACTGCGCCCGGTAGCTGCCAAAGTGCTGCATGAACACGTCGTACGGCGTCACCACGCCGCGCCGCTCGGGCGGCGGCGTGACGGCCCACTTGTCCACCTGCCAGTCGGACCGCCACCGCATCGTGATGCTGTCTCCGTAGAACAGCAGGCGCCAGGCCTGCGTTGGCGCCCGCGCACACTCACTGGCACGGTCGTGCAGCCGACAGGTGCAACCGCGGAGCGTGCTATGAACTTCTTCAGCAGACCAGACACGACCGCAGCGACAGGCAAGGTACACAGCTGGTAGGCACGAGCCAAGGTTTGCACAGCCTTATCAAACTAGAGAGCAGCGTGGCATGCGCCTCACCTGGCTGCTGTCCATGCGGTCGTTCCGCGCTACTTCCGCAGCCAGGACGTCGTGCCAGTGGGTCATGTTGGGGTCGGCCTGCTGCACTGGCGTCCATAGCAGGTCGTGGCATTGGCAGAGGTAGCTGGGCTGCGCAAGAGCCCGGGGAAGCGCGGCCGCTGCCACAAGGAAGAGAGAAGCGGCGACGAGCGGCGGACGCGCCCACATGCTAAACAACATAACAAGTGCAAGAGGGGGCAGCAAGCCCGTTCCCGCCTTCAAAACGACTTTGGGACCTTTTCCTCTATCACCAAGCTGTATCAGCAAGCTAAAGCCTCTGTGGCAAGTTTGCGCACACCGCGTAGCTCCCTCCTACCCCCTTGGCAGTGTTTCACTTCACACAACGACCAGAGTGGACATACAGCTGGAGCAATACGCGTCGTGCACTCCAGGTGGGAAAGGCCCCCGAGCAACAGCTGAAGTCAGATGAAATAGGGCAACGCCTCCTACTCGCTCTCCTTCTACACTTGGGTAGTTATAGCAGACAGGAGGTGACACAGCTGTGATATATATATAGCTATGACACGAGCTATGCTGTGCGCAGAGGAGGAGTCAGACACCCCCTCATTAGGTAATTTTATGATAGCGAATCTGACAGCTGCTTGCAAGCAGCTTTTTTCATCATTGTAGAAAGGCTGGTGTCGCCGATTATTGTGAACACTATCTCGCACCCCCACATGCCAATTGACCTGTTACACCGCTATCTACCAGTATACTATCCAGTATAATAGAGCAACAAAAGGCCGCAACATACAGCGGCAGTACTCCAAACACGCTGAGACCACACCACACCTTTGATGAAGCCACCTGCTGTAGAGGAGACAAGACGAGACACTAGACCCAATCAGGCACACGCCCTGCTGACTGGCAGGGCAGGGCACTCAACAGGAGAACATAGCCTGCATTACCCTGAACAGACGGTGCGACTCCTGCAGCGCAGCCAATGTATCAGCAACTGCTTCATGCCTTGGTGCAAAAGCTGCATGCGTGGGCGCGCCCCGCAGCGCGTCAAACCACAGCGCACACGCCAGGCGAACTTGCATAGGCACATATTATAGCTAGGACAGCTGGGAGTAGCGCGGCTCAAGCGGGGATCACCACCCCGCTACCTGGCGCAGC
>JAABUY010003064.1_pt1 | contig 18910 bp, 22 predicted proteins | sample 5560271 | NCBI WGS metagenome assembly JAABUY01 (sample SAMN10711886, study PRJNA513374) | rock metagenome | isolation source: Antarctica rocks | place: Antarctica: Victoria Land, University Valley
TACCGTGCAAGCGAAAACAAGGGACAACTATTATGCGATTCGCTCTAAGCACCCCCATTCTCCGGTATGGACCCGATGAACGACTACTAGCAATCACGGTATGAGAGGTCGGTGTGTCTGTCCGCATTATTGGTGAGGTGGTCAGGTCTGAGCAAGAATCCCTAGAGGATCACCTGCTCCAACATCTTCTCCGCCTGCTTCTTACCCTGCCAACCGCGTGTATTGACGCTTTTCTCCTCCAGTTGCTTGTAGATATCGAAGAAGTTTTCGATTTCTCGCAGGAGATGGTCGGGAACGTCCTCGATATCGTGGTACTCCGCGAAACGCGGCTCGTTGATCGGTGCCACAAGGAGTTTTGGCTCTTCCGTACCCTCGCCGTCCTCAATTGTGAGGAGTCCAATCAGCCTGACCCTCACGAGACAACCGGGAAAGGTCGGCTCTTCGACCATCACGAGCGCATCAATCGGGTCCCCATCGCTCGCTTTTGTACCGGGCACGAAGCCGTAATCGGTCGGGAAATGGACCGCCGAATACAGCGTTCGATCGAGCGCAATCGCATCGAGCGGGGGTCATATTCGTATTTGTTGCGGCTCCCACGCGGGATCTCCACGATAACATTCACCGCACCATTCTTCGCATGTGGTTTCAGGTCTTTGATGCTCATCGTATGTTTCCCCTTCTGCGTCCCTCAATCATCCACTGCGTGAACCGTCGCATGCTCCGCGCCACCGCCGCGTGGCATAGTGATACACTCAACCGATATTGTGACGCATCGGGTGGGATATGACGCGAGAGGCGATGATCGTGATGAAGAAAGTCCTCGTACTCGTCGATGATCTACTGTTCGCCTCGCGGATCGAGGGGACGTTGGGTGCATGCGGCTACAATGTGCGGATCGCGCCGGTCATGATGGAAGCGGCGCAGGTCGCGCGGGAATGGGACCCGGACGGCATCGTTGTCAGTTTCGGCGCGCCCTTCCAGGATTGGGAAAGCGCGATCCGGGCAATTCGGTCGGAGCCGTCATCGGTGGAAACGCCGCTTCTCGCCTTCGGGCCGCATGTGGATACGGCGGGACGCGCGGCGGCACTAGCGGCAGGCGCGACACGTGTTGTCACAAATGGCGCATTCTTCAATCGAATGCCGGACGCGATCGCAGTATTGGTCAGGAAGTAGTCAGTAGTCGGTAGTCAGACGGGAAAGTAGCCACATCGTCTCCGCGAATTGACCGACGGTTATGCCTCTAATATCAGCCCACTGACTACCAACTACTGATTACTGACTACTTCACAGGAGGTATGGATGCAGTTCGTAGACAGCGCATGGTTGGTAGCCCATCTTGCGGACGGGGGCGCGATCGCGGTAGACACACGGATACCACAAGAATATGCGCAAGGGCATATTGCTGGTGCGGTTTCGGCGTATCCCTATGGCGCGCAAGCCGTTTCCACTCCGGTGGGCGACGCGCAGTTCCGCGCATACGTCGTGGAATACATGACGGCTCTTGGTATCACTGGTGATGAGACGGTCGTCTTCTACGCGATGAAGAACGAGACGACCGACGCACGCGGTCTCTGGACAGCCGAATTCGCCGGATATGAGAAGGTGGCACTGCTTGCGAGCGGGTTGCAACAATGGCTGGCAGAGGGTCATCCGGTTTCACAGCAGGAGGACCACGCGCGCCAGCGTGTCGCTTTCACCCCACACTGGAACGAGGCGACCTTCGCGACGGCGGATGACGCCGCCGCCGCGAGCAACGACCCCGATGTCGTGCTCCTCGATGTCCGTTCCGAAGGCGAACATACGGGCAGCACGCAGGGGCGGTATGCCGGTGTCAACCCGCGCCTCGGCCGCATCCCCGGCTCGGTCTGGATCGAATGGACGGAACTCTCGAATGCCGACGGGACGTATAAATCGCCCGACGAAATCCGCCAACTGCTGGCGGCGAAGGGGGTGACGCCCGATAAGGAAGTAATTACGTACTGCCAGGGCGGTGGCCGGGCGGCGCATTCCTATGCCGCTTTGAAAAGTGCCGGTTTCGGCGACGTACGCCATTATGTCGGCTCGTTCAGCGACTATGCGCACCGCACCGACCTGCCCATCGAGAGCGACGAGCATTAAGCGGGCTCCCGCTGGGTAGGAAGCAATGAGCGAAGTCCCGGACGTGGGTTTATTCGACGGGGAACGCGCGCATCGCATCATGCCCCCCGCTGCTCCCCTGCCCCGTACCCGTCTGCCTCAACGATCATGACGATGCGCACGCCGACAGGCCGGTCGAGGATTTTGCCGAGGACAATGACAAGGTCAGTGAAGTGCTGGCGTTCCAGTCGCTCGCGCTGGACGCGGTTGCGCGCCCCGATGACCAGCGTACCGTCCGATTCGATCGCAAGCAGTTCGGCTGGCCGAATCCAGACCGCGAAGGTCGCGCCGCTCATCCGGCCCTGCAGGTCCTGGAGCGCCATCGCCCAGATTTGCCGGTTCGTCGGCCCGGTGGAAGAAAGCGCGGGAGATGCGGCGGTCGGTACGACGAGAGGTTCACGACGGGCCTCCTCAGGTGTCTCTTCCGCAGGGCTGGTTGAAGATGCAGACATGAACTCCGCTGGTACCGACGGGAACGATCCTGATGTCGCAGGAGTAGGCCACGACCCGGGTGACGATGGATCAGTAGCAGGTGGAGAGTATACCTGGGTGGACTGTTGTACCGAGTCCGCAGGTGGCGCGGGCGGCGCGGCTGGCGTGGAGAGGCGCGTCGCCTGGAAGACGACATCCACGGTGCGCCCGAGCGCTTCGCTCATGCGGCGGCTGATCAGGCCGCGATACGAGGCAAGTTTGAGGGCGGTATCTGCGCCGGGGACAACGACGATCACACGATCACGCTCAATAGTCGTGACCCGTGCCCCGACGAACCAGCGCTCCAGCGCGTCTGGATGCAGCACGCCTTCTAACCGCCGCATCACTTGATCCCACAAGCGGCGCGCTTCTGCCTCCGTCGCCGCTGTGCCGGGTGTCGTGACGGATGGGACGGACGCATAATCGATCTCCGGCAAAATCAGCAGCGACGCGGAGTCCGGGATCGTCGCAGACGGCGAATCGGCGGGCGGTTCGCCGCTCATCGCCGGTAGGGGCCAGGTCGGTGGCGGCGTATGGACGGCAGGCGGTGCGTGAGGGTTCGCACGACTGTCCGACCCAAATCCCTCCACGACCCAGCGGTCACAGATCGCTGCGACGAGTTTTGGGGCGATAAATCCACCACGAGTGCTGCCGCTGTTTACCGCTTCCCAGATCGCGGCGAGCACCCAGCCGAGACCGGTGCCCGGCCCGTATCCCTGTGTCTGTGCTGCGGTGTCGCACTCCCGCGCTACCTGCACGAGCAATGACATCTCCATGTCGCTCGGCGGACGGCTATTGGTCATCGTCAATGCCGCCTCGATGTCGGTAATCGTCGCAGTCTGTTGCGCGTACACGGCGGTTGGTGGCTCAGTCACGTCGAGGGCCCGCACAACAACCATGCCGTCCTCAGAGAAATCCGGCACCGGCGGCAGCGGTTGTTCTGGGAGGAACGAACGCGCGTCCTCCCCGTCGGCTGTCGTCGCGAGTGGAGTACTCATCCCCTGACGCTCGCGTTCTTCCCGTTCCGCCAAAGCCTCAAATATTGATGACACTGATTCGCGCGTGCTTGTACTGCTTGTACTTGTCTCTTCTTTACTCTCTCCCTCTTGGTAGTAATTCCTGTCCATCGGTATGACGAAGGATGGAGAAGCAGATTCGATGATTGTCGTACCTTCGTCCTGCATCGAATACTTATCGGCGTCGCTGGGAATGACATCCGGCACTTCAGGCGCAATTTCGGCGTCGAAACGAGCGACACCGTCCGTACGTGAGGTGAAATCAGTGTTCCAAGGAATACCTTTGTCGGTTATGGTGGACACTTCTTCATGCTCGCCCGCAATGCTTTGGGTATCAATGTCGGTATTTGGCACGGTGGTTGTCTTAGCAGTGTCAATGGTTGCCATTTCGTCTGGTTGAACGAGAGCAAGAATCTTCTTACCACCACGGCGCTCGCGTTCCGAGCGCTCGGCGAGTTGTTGCCAAAGGGGCATCTGCCGCAATTCTGGCAGAAGGTAATGCCAGATGCTCGTCCGATCAATGGGAGCGAACTGCGCGCCGAAGATATGACGAATACTGCGGAAGACGTTCCGGTCGCGGTTCGCCAGTTCGAGGACGCGGACGACGGCGGGAAGATTGAGCACAAGACCGTCGCGCGGGTCCTTGACACGGTAAAAGTTGTGCGGCACGCGCCAGCGCCGGTTGCGGTCATCCTGACGAAGCACCATTTCCTTGTGGATCTCGATCAGGTCGAGAGCAACGAGGACCTTGTTGAGTGTGATCAGTTCCTCGCGCCCTTCGCCGTAAAACTTCCCTTCGGCGTCCTGTGTCGGGAAGGCGTACCCCTGATGCGGTGAACCCTCGCGCCGATCCGTCCAGACGGTGTAGGAGTTGAGGAGCCCGACGCCTTTGAGTCCGAGCAGCGGCGCATACTGGGTGATAAGGGTGTTCCAGTGCCAGTACCAGCCACGGTGGCGGATATCCTGACCGGCTGTCGCTGCGGCGCCCTCCGCCGTGACGACACCGGGGGCGGTTACACCGCGAACGCCACCCATCCCGGCCGGGGACCCCATCCGGGTGCCGATCGTGGTCGGCGCGGGTGGTGGAGGCGCGGTCGGCGCGGCCGATCCGGGGAGCGCGGGAGGGTTCGAGTTCGCCATACCGCCCGTCCCGGCAGAATCCGAGGAAATACCCGCGCCCGGGTCATCGGCTGGCGCGCGGGGAGGAATATATGGCCCCTGCTGTTCATCGTTCATCGAACGCTGTCCCACTTTCTGTGTATTGGGCGGACACCACGATCGAACGTGCGGGAAGGTCGGCGCGGTTGCCCGGCACGCCGGTTTCCTGCCTGTCCGATTGGTCAACGCAGACATGCTGGCGCGCGACCATGCTGTGCGGGCATGGTCGCCCGGACAGCGTGATGCACGCGCCCGCGCGGACGCTGACCTTGACGTCTTCCCGTCTACCGCCTACACTGGCAGCCGGAGCCAGAAGTTGAAATCTGGACACCCGGCTGGGTTGGTTGGTTCCACTGCCGTCCCGGTCAGTTTCGTGAACGACCGCGTTGCCCGCGCGGTCGTTCGCTTTGTCCGGCCTTGTGGGGCCGCGAATCTCGCTCCAATGCCGCTGCATCCCCGTCTCCTTCCGACACATCGAGTGTTGGGTACCTGGGTACTTACGTACTGGGATACTTTCATTCGTTCTTTCCGATGATTGTTTCGCCACGCGCGCGCGTCGCGTCAAGGGTTGTCAGCGTGAGGCCCTCCCGCTCTGCCGCAGCAACAAGGGCGGCCAGGAGATCGAGGGCGAGGCCGACGATCTCGCTCTTCTCGACGTGCCCATCTGCTGTGCTATTGAGGCGTGCGTGCAGTTCGCCGAGGGATCGCACTTGTTCCGGGTAGAGATAGGCGCTGATCTGTTTGCGCGCGCGCCGGGGCGCTTCCGCACGGTCAATCGTCCCGGTGAGGACATCCACCGCGCGGAAGCGCCGCTCGCTCTGTGGTCGCTGTCGCTCGCTCGCCATCGCTTACGCCACTCCCTTGAAGACGCGGGTCTCGATCACTGCCGCCGCCAATTCCGCGTTCACGACGCGATGGCCGAGAAAGACCGCCTCAACGAGGCAATCGGCGCAGAAGTTCGTAATGGCGCGCGGAATGCCGCGCGAGGCCTCGTGGATGACATCCACCGCCTCCTCATCGAAGATCGTCTGGTCGTGCGGCAGCCCGGCGACCGTCAGACGATGGGCAATCAGGCCGGCCGTATCACGCCGGTTGAGCGGGTTCAGTTTGTGATCCATGCCAACGCGCTGGGCGAGATTCCGCTTGCGGACGATTTTGTCCTCCAATTCGTTCTGCGCGAAAATCACAACATTGATCAATTTGGCCGTCGGCGTCTCGAACGAGAGAAAGGTGCGCAGAATCTCCAACTGCGCGCCGGAGAGATTTTGCCCCTCATCGATGACGAGCAGGACGCGCCGCCCCTGGACGTGCATCAATTCGAGGAACTGGAGGAACTGATTGGTGTACTCGAGACCGCTTCGTCCGTCCGGGCGAAGGCCGAACTGCGTGAGCACGCCGCGAAGGAACTGGACATCCGTCCGGCAGTCACGCGGGTTGTTGATGATGGCGATCTCAAAGGTGGGATCACGCTGCAACTCGGTGAGCAGGGCAACCTTGATCGTTGTCTTGCCATAGCCGATGTCGCCGAGGATGATCGCCAGGCCGCGCTGCAACTGGATCGCCAGTTTCAACCGCTCGTAGCAGTCCTCGTGACCGAGCGTCTTGTAGAACATCTGCGGGTCCGGCGTTGTGCCGAACGGTTCGCGCTCCAACCCGAAGAACTTGTAGTACGTCACCGTGTGTCGCCCTCCCCTCCCCGGTTCAGCCGCGCCTTGATCGCCTTGAGGCCGATCCCGCGCGCACGCCACTCGATCACTTGCCGTAGCAGCGCGAGTTCGCGGTCATCGAAGAGCAGATACCCGCTCTCAGTGCGCGCGGTTGGCTGGATGACACCCGTGCGCAAGTAGAAATCCATCGCCGTGCGCGGCACGCCTGTTTCAACGCGAAGGTCGGCAGTCATGTAGAAACGACGGAGGGGTGCAGGCTGGGCCGGAGCAATGGGTAGCGGCGTCGGCTCACCGAACAGCGTGCGCTGCCGTGGCTCGATCCGGACCAGATTGCCCCCATCTTCGATGTGCCGCTCCCGCTCGACCATCTCGCTATCCTTCCGTGAAACGCTTTGCCGCAACCCACCGATACCAGACCGTCTTGTGCCGAGCCGTCACACTTCGACTGATACAATCCACATGGGATTGGTATGCAGACGCAGAGTACACGTACACTCAGTCTAGTCCCCATTTTGCTCCTTGACAACTCTGTGTTCCTGATGCGCCAGACAAGGCGATCTGCATACTATCTGTATGTGCTGTTTGCCGCATTAGGACGCTCTGCATTGGCATCGCAACGCTCGTCGTGAGAATACGGGCGATTGCGCTTTGTTGCACGGCAGGCACAGAACGTACACTACATGAGTGAGTAATACTCATTTAAGTGTGCCTGTGAGGAAGTATTATGTCATGTTGATGTGCAACGGCCTTACCAGGTATTGAGACGAGTATCGTGGTTATGATGGATTGGTGATTGCACGATGCGGGCAGTCTATCGCGCGTGCATCATCGAAATCGGGTGGCCTGTGATCTCACTACCCCAGAGACGTTTACGATGCTACGGATAGGGATAGGAGTCGATTAGGAGACCGGTAGTGTCGCGGAGTGTCAGGATCTCCGGTCCGGTGTTATCGAGGACGCCGCTGGATTGGCCCCAGTACCGTCTGGTGGCGCTATCCGTCCCCTTTCCCGTAAAGAGGGTCACTTGCCCGTCTACGGGCAGCATGAACGCGCTGAAGGCGTACAGATGCCCGCGTGTGTCACGGAGTGTCCACCCCGTCATGTCGAGGGGAGCAGACGACCCATTGACGATGACGACAGTCTCGTCGTTCGGGTCATTGCTCGTCGCGTCACCGTCGTACGTGACATCTAGGATCAGGGCGGCGAGCGTCGGCGTCTCGGCCGGTGGGGTCGGAGTTGCAGCGATGGGTATTCCCGCAGTGATGGCAGTTGATCTGGCGACCGGCGTTGGCGATAGCGTGGGGGGCAGCGGCGGGGGAGGTTTGGGCGTCGGGGGAATGGCTAAAAAGGCGCGCCAAGCGCGGTATTGGAGGCCGACATTGCCTGCCTCGACGGCGAAACCGGGCGGGTTGCCGGGCGTAAAGGTCAGTGCGCGCCGCTCGAAGACCTGGATCAGGACAGCGCGCTCCTGCCCTGCGACGCGTACCGTACTCCAGTATGCCTCCGTGATTGGCAAGCCGGTCGCGTAGAAGAGCGAGCGGAAGAGCGGCTCGGTCGCGCCGCCGTCTACGATGCCGTTGCTCGTCATGAAGGTCCAGAAGACATCGGCGACGGTATGTTTGGTCTCGGGCACGTACTGCTGCGCGGTCACCTTTCCTGCCTGTGTGGGGTCATCGGTGACCTGTCCGTCCCGCGCCACGGTCGCGGTGATTGGTGTGCCGCTGGCGAGTGCAGGGGCGTTGCGGAGCAGATTGAAGGTGGCATAGGTCGGCCCCGCTGGATCATCGAGGTCACCCGCAACTGGGATCGCCGCCGGGAGGTGCGTCTCGAAGAACGCGTCGCCGAGTTGGACGCTACCGGTGAGCATTTCCGTCGCTAAAAGACCGTTCGTGACGTAAAATGGGTCCGTTGAGTTCCCATGCGGGCTCGTCAATTCCATCCTGCTCTTGTCGAAATACTGGACGAGTCGCGTGCCACCGGGCGCTTCGCGGTACGGCTCAGCGAGTGCGCCGGTGCGTGGTTCCGGCCCCCAAATCCATGTCCGTGCTACGGCACCACTGCTCACCGGCCCATCCGTCCGCCCCCATGTCCGCGCGAATGCGGGATCGGCAAATGCAGCCGCAGAAGTGCGATATGTCGCATATAGCGTGCTTGTCACGCCCGCTAGCAGTACGAACCCAATGATCATCCAAGAGAAAACGCGCTGTCGCATCATCACCTCGTAGAAGTCAGGAGTCAGGAGTCAGAAGAGATTCGCGAGGTATCGCCCCCTATCAGCGTTCAGGCAGAGAATGTTCGTGCCTCCCCTCTCTGCCTCCTGACTACTCATCATGTACGGACACATCCCTTCCCTATCGTACCCGATATGCGACCTCCCGTGAACGGTGGTGGTGCGGTATGCTGCGGGGATGGAAGAATTGACATCCGCGCCGATTGTGCGTCGCCTTCCCCTCGCTATCTCGATGAGTAACCGGCTAATTTCGCCGGATGTGATTGGTTGCGCGTTCCGGTGGCGCGGTGCGGCGGGACTGGCAAATGGCGTCCTCGACCGGCTCGTACCCGTCGGGTTACCGCGTGCGGCGAGCGTGGCGACACTTGCGCGTATCCGATCATGGGCTGCCTGGCCGGATGCGTGGTCCGATCTCGCGGACGCGTACCTCCATGCAGCGGACGGCGCGTTTGATCTCATCACGCGGCGCGATGCCCTCCATAGTGCTGCGCTTGCCGTCCATGCCGCGCAGTTACTCGTTTATCAGCCGGTGGAGCGCAAACGTGCCCTTGCTCACCGTGCCGCCGCGCTCTATCGTCTTGTCGCGCCGCTCCGCGATCCGCCGAGCGAGCGGATCGAACTGACATTCCGGGGGGCGCGTGTGCCCGGCTATCTCGCTCTGCCACACGCGGCCTCGCCATCCCGGCCCGTGCCGCTTGTCCTCTTTTTCAATGGTGGCAGTACGGTCAAAGAGGAACTGGATGGCTGGCGGGAACCGTTTCTCGCCGCAGGCATGGCGACGCTCGCGCTCGACAATCCCGGTACAGGCGAGACATGGGAAGCGGCACGCTTCACGCCGAATCAGGGTGCGCTCCTAGACGACGTGCGGCGGCTCGTCGCGACCCATCCGGCGCTCGATGGGCGGATTGCGTTAGTCGGCGTCAGTCTCGGCGGCATGCTGGCTATCCATCTTGGGGCGGAAACCCCCGACCTCGTGGCAGTCGTGACGATCACAACGCCCTTCGAACCGGCCGAGTACATCACGCGGATGCCGATGCTCACGCAGTGGGAGGTTGTCCATGTGACGGGGTTCCCGATGGATTGCCAGCCCTATATTTGCGCGGCGATGGGCCTCGCGCGCTGTGCGTCACATCTCCGCATGCCCCTCCTGGTGGTCGGGGCAGGCAAGGATCGCGTCGTGCCGCCTGACGAATCGCGCCGCCTCTACGATGCCGCCACTCCAGCCCGCACACTGCATTGGTATCCCCGTGCGAGCCATTGCTGCTTCTCGCATCTCGAAATGATGCTCCTAAATACCGCACGCTGGCTCCAACGAGTGCTGAGTGCTGAGTGCTGAGAATCGATCAATACGCGCCGAAAGACACGAGGCGCTCCACTTCTCGCACTCAGCATTCAGCACTCAGCACTCGTTACTTCCCAGAGGCGATAGCGGCCGCGACCTGATCGAGGTGCGTGCGGTCGTGATTGCGCATGTCAGCCATCTGACGGAGCGTGCGTTCGCCATACTGTGGATGGGTACCGGTGCGGGCCAGTTCGTGCGGTCGGAGGCCCTCCAGGAGTACAGTAATTAGTTCCCGTTCCCGCTTCAAAAAACTGATTGCATCGGCGCCGGTCAGCGCCTGGTAGTTCGCTTCCATGACGCGGGCATCCGGTTCATAGGCGGGCAGGGCAGGGTTTTCTTCAATCAGGATCGCATTGAACCGCTCGGTCCGGTTGAAGGCGTCGAGGTCCGCAAGGTGGGAGACGATCTCCACAGCGGACCACTCCCCCTCCGCCGGGCGGTGATGGAGCGTCTCCTCGTTCTCCGGCGCGAAGAGCATCGCGAAGGCCTCTGGCGCGTCGCGCAATTCCTTAATGATCGTCTCCATCTCGTTGTTTCCCAGTGCTCCCGGTGCGGTTGATGACATCTCCTGCATCTGGCGGCTCCTTTCCTGTTTCGCGGTTATCGTGCGTCATATGGTAGCGAATTGCGCGGGAGAAAGAAAGCCGCGCTTTTAGTGCGGGCGGTCGAGGTCGGAGTCGGATTCATCGGGATGTGCGGCATTCCGGAGGTGTGAAAACGTACGGAGCAGTAATATCACGAGTACGTAGCCGATCAGCACGACGCAGAGCAGGCCGAGAAAGACCAGCATGAACCGGCTCAGGAAGGCATCGAAAACAGCGGCGAAGATGAGCAACCCGAAGAAAAAGATGAGCATCGTGATAAGCGCGAAACCGCGCCAACCACGCTCGTCGTTCACAGCGGGAGCACTGACGCAAGCAGGGCGACGAGCGCCCAGAGGAGCACGATAACAGCCGCAAGGAGAAGCCAGACGAGCAGGCATCCGAGCGCGCACGCCCCGGCGATCTCGCCCGCGCCGAACAATCCCGTGCCGATCAGCGCCTCCCTGGCTGCCTTGCTAGTTATTGCACCTTTGATCGAACGCATTCCACTCTTCATGCGGGAAGGATACCACGGACGGGGGAAGTTCGGAGTTCGGAGTTCGATGTTCGAAGAAAACGGGGTCTCGTAACTACGAACTTCTCTCGCGTTTGACGTGCGGTAAGCCGCCGCGTACACTGTCGTCGTCCGTACTCTCGTTATGCATGGTGCATGGTTGAGCGCGTTTCCCTCGTCGCGATGGAATACCAATTGCGTCACTGGTGAGAAGCGAAACGCGTGGATGGTCGCCAGCGAGAGGCATGCGGTGTGGAGGGGCGGCGCAAGCGCGCAGAGTAGGGAGGCACCGACAATGAGCGATGACGAGCGAACCCGGCTCGGAGGAACACCCGGCGGGCAACCAGGCAGTTACGGTCAGCCGCCCGGTGGTCAGGGCGGGTACGGCGCGCCGCCACCCCCGCCGCCGGATGGGTATGGTGCGCCACCACAGCGGCCTGACCCTTATGGCGCTCCCCCCCCGTCGCAAGGCGGATACGGCCAGCCGCCACCGCAGCAGGACGGCTATGGGCAGCTTCCACCACAGCAAGGTGGATACGGCGCACCGCCGCCATCGCAGGGCGGCTATGGTCAGCCCGTGCCGCCACCGACGTACGGCGCGCCGCCGCAACGACCTGGCGCCTACGGGGCGCCGCCACCCGCCGCGCCACCTGCCTACGGTCAACCACCGGGTGGATACGGCCCTCCCCCGCAGCAGGGCGGCTACGGCGCGCCGCCACCGCCGACGTATCCCGGTGGTAGTGGCACTCGCACGGTCTCCTTCGATATCAATAGACTCATCGCTAGTCTCCGCCTCGGCGATCTCCTCGCGCTTGGTGGAACGGTGCTTTTCTTCTTTTCGAAGTACTTGCCAAACGCCAAGTTCTCGGCGAACAGTGGCATCACGGGCACCTTCCGTTTCTCCGTGACCGCGAATGGATGGGAAGCATCCCGGAACGTCTGGGACTTCCTTGAGATCGTCATGATGCTCGCCGTGATCGCCACAACGATTGTCATCGGCTTGAATTTGCTCCCGCAATACAAGGCGCTCAAGGGATGGATCTATACCGGGATCGGTACTCTCCTCGTCATCCTTACCCTGATCGCCTTTCTCGATGCGAAGAGCCAGGTGAACGGCGGAGTGGGGCTTTCGGTCGGCCCATCCATTGGCTTCTTCTTTCTGATTATCTTCGGCCTTGTCGTGGTCGCGGGTGGCCTGATGAAGCAGGCAACCATTCCCGGTGATGATGCGGTCTCGTTCGGTGGTGGGAGTAGCGCTCTCGCAGCCAATCGCGGGCCGCAGCCCTTCTCCAGCACCTACTATGGTGGCCAGCAGCCCCCTCAGGGCGGCTATGGGCAGCCTTCTCCGCCTCCACCGCCACAGCAAGGTGGCTACAACCAACCGCCGCCTGGTGGCTACGGTGCGCCCCCGCCTCCGCCCGGTGGCTACGGCGCGCCCTTGCCGCCACAGCAAGGTGGCTACGGTCAACCGCAGCAGCAGGGTGGCTATGGTCAGCCACCGCCGCCCCCCGGCGGGTATCGTCCGCCGCCCGGTGGCCCGAGTGGCTATGGTGGGCCACCCCCGCCGCCACCGCAGCGGTAATGACGCGGTACCGACGACGAACGGCAGGGCATCCCGCCCTGCCGTTTTCCATGTGGCCCGATCGGGCGATGGCGTCGCGCGGCGTGTTCGTCGCGTTTGCCATCGTGCTCCTCCTGTCGGGCTGCGGAGCGAAACCGACGCCACCTACCGCGCCGATCCGCACGCATCTAGAGGACGCCGTCGCCTTTCTCCCACAGATATCGGCGACGACCCCGTGGCAGCGGTTCACCTTCAACGACTGGGAGCGATTGCGGGCGCGGGCTGGGCTCGGCGATACGCCGGTCGCGGATTGGGCGGTGGATTCACATATCAAGGAATCGGCGACGCTGCAAGAATGGCTAATTGCACCCGGTTCGGTCGCCAACGCCGCCGCGCTCGCGCCTCTCGGTGTAGACGCGTCAATGCTTCGCTGGCAGGCGGCGCTCGACGGCCCCAGGGATCAACCCGTGACGCGCCTCGTTACCGCCCCCGCGCGCGATGACCGCCCGAAGCAGGTCGGCGCGGCGCTTGCCCCCCTCGGCTACACCCCAGTGGCAGCGATACCGGCCACGCAAACGAATGAACCGGTGGTCTATGCACGCGGCGCCAGTGTCGCGGGTGCTCTTCCCGTGCTGCTCGACAGCGACGCGGCGGCGCTCCTGGTGACGCCTGCCGTTTTTGTTACCGTCCATGATGCGGTGCGCGTGCCGGATGCCGTCGCGGCGTCGGCGCCGAATGGTGCGAACCTTGATGCTGTGCCCTTCTTTCACGGGTTGATCGCCGGCATCAGCGACATCGAGGCAATAGTGATTTTTCGCATTGGGACCGACGGCTACCAGGATGCCACCGCGCCACCACTTGATGCGTCCGCCCTTCCCTTCGACGCACTTGGCGGCGCACTGCATCTCACGGATGCGGGTGCGCAGTACGCCACGCTCGCCTTCCACGTCACAGCGCTCCCCGGCGGACGGCTCCCGGAAGGGATGGCGGAATGGTGGGCGACGCGCTTCGGTCTCGACCAACCCGATCCCCGTGCCGTATACCTCGAAGCGTTCGGCAATGACGGTTGGCTCTTCGCCCGCTACCGCATCCTTTCCCCGGACGAACGCCCCGGCGGCGTGCCGCGCGGCGAAATCCCTTTCTGGAAGAACATGACGATCTGGCAGCCCGTCCATCAGCGCTGGGCGAACTTCGTCCCACGCAGTGCGGACCCAATCCCGCGTATCGGTACGTGAGCCGAAAAGCAGGCGACAGGTAGCAAGCAGCAAGCGGTAGACAGGATGCATTGCATCCAAGTGACTGTCTGCCGCTCGCTGCCTGTCGCCTGCCGCCTGGCGGCGTGTGTACGTTCTCCATGCGTACCTGCTGTGGTAGACTGATGCATCATTTGCATGTGACCTGAGAGCGATAGAACGCGATGCAAACGCGAGAGCCGACGCGGCGGGAATCACGACAAAAAGGGGGTAGTCAGTGGAGGAAATGACACGGATCGAGCGTGTTCGCGCCGCAGTAAACGGGCAGCCGGTGGATCGGCTACCGCTCTGCTTCTGGCATCATTTCCGCCCCGGTGGTTCCGGCGCGCGGATGGCCGAGGCGACGCTCCGTTTCTTCGATCAGGAGTTCGATCTCGACATCGTAAAAATCATGCCGGATCTCCCCTATCCCTTCCCGCGCCACGCGGTGCGTGTGCCCGAAGACTGGGCACTGATTGAGCCAGTTGCCCCCGATCAGGGGATGTTCGGCCAGCGGCTCGTCGCTATCCGCATGCTCCGCGAGGCGCTCGGGGCGGAGACGCCGATCATCCTAACGATCTATAACCCTGTGGCTGAGGTGCGCCACTTCGCCGCCGATACCGAAACATTTGACCGCCATCTGCGCGAGCATCCTGCCGCCGTTCACCACGCGCTTGGCATCATTGCGGAAAATCTGCAACGGAACATTGCCGCCGCTATCGCTGCTGGTGCGGATGGCGTCTACTACGCTCTGCAAGGGATCACAACGGACGGCCTCGGCGAGATCGGCTACCGCGAGTTTGGCCGCCCGTACGACTTCATTGCCCTGCGCGGCGCAGAGAGTGGCTGGCTCAACGTCTGCCATATTCACGGTGACCACGACCTGCTGATGGACCTTGCTATTGATTATCCGGTGCAAGTCCTCAGTTGGAGCGACCGTTTAACGCGGCTCTCGCTGCGCGAGGTACGCTTGAAAAGCGACAAATGTCTCATGGGTGGGCTACATGAATTTGGCGCGCTCGCGCAGGGTGATGAGCGGGCAGTGATTGCTGAGGCGCAGGACGCAGTAGAGCAAACGGGCGGGCGCAAGTTTATTCTCGCTAATGGCTGCTCTGTACCGGACGAGACACCACACGCACACCTTCAACGAGCACGCGAAGCGCTCAGTATTCTCCAACCACACTAAGCGTGCGATATGTACGTATGCGTGTGGAATGAAAGTCCACCCGGGTGGACGGAGGCGATCAAAGCTGCAATGGGTGCTGTGACAGCAGTGGCTGAATCACCTCAAATAACGCCGCCGCGCCGGGTGCCGCTGCTTCGTGCAGTCGTTGCGCGCCGCGTCGCCCGCGATTTGTCGTCAGCCTCTCCGGCGACCGCCGAAGCGGATGAGGCGGCGCTCATCATGCAGGCGCGCGACGGGAGTCGCGAGGCGTTTGGGCAGCTCTATGAGCAACATCGTGCGACGATTGCGCGGTACGTTGCCGCCCGTATCCGCGACACAGCAGATGCGGAAGACCTCACTGAGGCGATCTTCGAGAGTGCGTGGCGGGCGATGGGTCGGTATCGGGAGCAGGGTGTTCCCTTTCTCGCCTGGCTCTATCGGCTCGCACACAACCGCGTCGTGGATCATTATCGCGCCCTTCGCCCGACCATTACCCTCATTCCCGAAGTCCATGAGAGCATCGAGGATACCAGCGCGCCACTTGATCTGAATATTGATTCGGCGGATATCCTCAAGGCGCTACACACCCTCACCGACGATCAACGCACTGTGATCGTATTGCGCTTCGTCCAGGGGATGAGCGGCCGCGAGGTGGCGCAGGCGATGGATAAGCGCGAAGACGCGATCCGCGCGCTCCAGCTCCGCGCGCTCGTCACCCTGCGCCGCATCCTGACCGGAGAAGAAACGCAACCCGCGTAACATCTCCACATCCCCTGGAGACTCTCTGCTAATTATTGACCCCAGAAGAACTCGAAGCGCAGGTGGGTGAGGAATTGCCCAACTGCGATGAGATGTCGCTGGTGAACGCCATTGTGGCGGCGCCGATGAACTTGGCGGCAGCCCTCAACGTCCTTTCGGACAACTCGACGGCGACGGCGAACGTGACGCAGACTGCCCCGATCACGCAGACGAGTTAACGGGGTCGCAGTCGCTGCAGCGCTAGGAGCTAATAGGCGCGCAACGTGCAAAGCGCGGGCCGGACACCGCCGGCCCGCGCTTTGTGAGCAAGGGAAGAGAAGCGATCTCATGGCTTCGACGACACAATTCAACCAGCTGCCACCCCAGGGATCGTCCTCGCATCTTGACCAGAACGGTACCATGGCGGGCGGGCAGCAGACCGACAAACAGCGACAGGCAGCGAACGGTCAGACCCGAATAGCAGAGGTTCCGGAATGCCCTGCGCTTGCCCCGAATATCGTGATAAGCAGCGAGATGGAGGAGACCGGTTTCGCGCAACCGCAGTGGATGGTCTACCGAGATGGACAGTTCATCCACCTCACTGAACTGCTCTACCACGTTGGCGAGCAGGTTGATGGGCAACGTACCCTTGATGAGATCGCGACGCGGATGTCCGAGGCAATTGACCCAAAAGTCAGCGCGGACAATGTCCGGTAACTGATCAGCACGAAACTGATCCCACTCGGCGTCGTGGCGGCGGATGGGAAGGTGGTTGGGGCCGACGCGGCCGGGGAAGGTGCAGTCCGTTCGCCGCTGAAGATCAATATGAAGACCAAGGTTCTGCCGTGCGGGCTGATTACCCCGCTAACGAAGGTCCTCAAAGTCCTCTTCTTCCCGCCGATCCTGATTGCCACGCTGATCGTCTGCTTCGCCGCGCAAATCTGGCTTTTCTTCGCACATGGCATCGCAAGCAGCATCCACGAGGCCGTCTACAAGCCGTGGATGACGCTCGTGATTTTGGGCATCGTCGTCGGTACCGCCTGGCACGAGTTTGGTCACGCCTCCGCGCTTGAGTATGGGGGCGGCGAAGTGCGCGGCATGGGCGCGGGGTTTTACCTCGTCTATCCTGCATTTTACACTGATGTGACCGACGACTACCGGCTCGGTCGTTGGGCGCGTGTGCGCACCGACCTGGGCGGCTTTTATTTCAACCTGATTTTCTGCCTCAGCCTCGTTGGCCTCTATGCGCTGACCAGGCAGCCGTTCCTGCTCCTCAGCGTGCTCTTAGATTGATGTTAACATTATGCACCAGTGCCTGCCCTTTGTGCGGTTGGAACGGCTACTAGACACTCGCGGATATCACCGGCATCCCGGAGTTCTTCTCGTATATGGGGCCATTCCTGCGCAGCGTGTTGCCAGTGAAGAAGAAGGAAGGGGACGAGAAGCTCCCCGCGTTCAAGCGATGGATGAAGGTGCTGTTTGCAATCTCTATCATCGTCACGATCCCGATCCTCGCCTTTTTACTGTTCGAGATGCTGAAGAATGTGCCGCGTATCCTGGCGAGCGCGTGGGACTCGTTCGGCAAGCAGTGGAGCGCCCTGGCGGATGCGTGGAGCGGCGGACACTACGGCGGCGTCGCGTTCGCTGTGCTCCAGATCTTGCTTCTGGCTTTGCCTGTAGCGGGTCTGGGATTCGCGCTCTTCTCGCTGGGGCGCACGGGAATGAAATTGCTATGGAACTGGAGTAAGCCGACACCGGCGCGCCGCGCGATCGGCTCGCTCGCGACCGCCGCGCTACCGCAGGCAGTGTCCGCGCCGTTTCGCTCCCTACTCATCGCCCCAACAGCATTGGCGCCACAGGCAAGCACGGCGATCCCGCCCGGGGCATCAGGTGTGGCGGGAACGCCAGGTGCGGTGGGAACAGCGGGTGTGGCGGGAACACCAAGTGCAGTAGGAACGCCGGGTACGAACGGAACACCGGGCGTGACAGCAACAGCGGTCGAAACGGCAACCGGTGCTCCGACCGCGAGCGCGACACCGAGTGCGACGCCCACGGTGACACCGGCAGCAAGCACGCCGACCATCGCGCCGACGGCGATTCCCCCAACACCCGCCGCGACGAATGCGCCAGTTCAGGTTCCCCGGTCGCCCGCGAACGCGCCAGTCATCGCGCCAACCGCGCCAATCGCGTCGGTCACGAACGCGCCGCCGAGCACCGCACCATCCGGTAGCGCCAGCGCGCCCACCGGGACGGTGCCTGTCGGCAGCGCTTCGCCCAGCACCGTGTCGCCGGGCGCCATCCCGGCGGGTGGCGCCTCATTGAGTACGGTATCGTCCGGCACTGTCCTGACGGGTGCCACCGCGTTGAGCACGGTATCATTGGGTACCGTCCCGGCCAGCATTGTCCCGATCGGCATCCCCGCGCGTGCGACGCCCGCCAGCACAGCCGTTAGCACCTCTACCCCGAGCGGACGAACCGGCAGCGAAGAGCGTCGGTACACTCAATGGCTCGCCGTCAACAACACCGTCCACTGCGGCGACTGCTCCTCTATCTACCGCCGCACCGACGGCGACGACATCTGCCACCAGCACGCCGCCCGTGACACCAACTGGCGCGCCAGCGGCGCCGACGGCGGCATCAACAACGCCTGCTGCCGCACCGAACGCTATAGCCGCTACTCCGAGTAACGACGATGTCCAGTACGAGGAGGGCCGCGACGGTGGAGATGGCAAGAACATCGTCAAGGTGCAAAACAAGACGGATAACCGCCTGCGCATAAAGGGGAAGATCCAATTGAATCATATCCCCGGCTCGGACGTGCGGCCGGAGAATGATGCGGAAGCATACAGCTCCTGCACGGATTGCAGCACCTTTGCCGTCGCCTTGCAGGTTGACCTAATCAGCAAGACCGCGACAACGATCGCCCCAAAAAATGTTGCCATCGCGCTCAATGTCCACTGTGTGCGCTACACGACGGTCGCGAGGGCGTGGAGTTGACCCGCTTTGGTGGACACCTGAAGATTGGGGAGAACCCAAGGAGGTGTCCCGATGGCACGCACGATCCCCGTTTATCCGCCAGAGTTCAAAATCGAAGCCGTC
>JAABUY010001856.1_pt1 | contig 18883 bp, 25 predicted proteins | sample 5560271 | NCBI WGS metagenome assembly JAABUY01 (sample SAMN10711886, study PRJNA513374) | rock metagenome | isolation source: Antarctica rocks | place: Antarctica: Victoria Land, University Valley
CGCCCTGATCCTGGGCCGCACCAGCGCCGGGCGTGTCGCGGCGCAGCAGAAGGGCGTGCGGTTCGGCCGCCCCCCGGCGCTGGCGCCCGACCAGGTGGCGCTCGGCCGCAGGTTGGTCGATGAGGGCCAGACGGTGCGCGAGGTCGCCAGGCTGCTCAAGGTGCATCGCGCCACCCTCTACCGTGAACTCGCCAAAGCCACAGGCAGCTCTGCCTAGCGCCTAAGGTCAGCCGCAGCGGCGAGCTTACTTTGCGGCCGGTGTCACGAATGTTGGGTGAACCCCTAATGGCGTCGTCGGTCGCTGCCGGGACATATACGACCGTCGCATCCTCCGGGCGCTCCGGGTCGGATGCTGACGCCTGGACGGCGTTCGATGGATCGAATGGCTGGAGCGGGCAGCCCTGGCGCAGCTGCAACAGCGTCCAGGTTTCTGCGTCGTTCAGCTCGTAGACGACGTCGTCCCAGGCAATCCTACGCGTGTGGAGATAGGCGAAGTCGCCCGGAACGGGGTCATCCCCCTCGTGCCCCGCAATGATCTTGCCGAGGCGGGCGGCGCAGACGTCCCGGCACAGGTTCTTGTCCGGCTCCGCCTCGCTGGCCTCAGTGCTGGAGACCAGGATGAAACGGCGGTCCGCGTCATCGTCCGCGTTTAGCGCCAGAACCGCGGCCCCTGTCGTAGCGGACCCGGCGAAGAAGTCGAGGACGAGGTCGCCTTCGCCCGCCGTAGCGTGGACCAGGGCCGTGATCAGGTTCAGCGGCTTGGGGAAGCTGAACACCTGCGCGCCGAACAGGCGCTCGATCTCCGCCGTGGCAACACCCTGGCGGTCGCTCCGCAAGGTCTTCGTTTCCGTGTCAGTGACGGCCTCCCCCATCCCGGCAATCCAGCTCCCAACCGGACGTCGCGCCTCCTCGTCCGCGGCCGTCTTGCGCACGATGCGGCTGAGCCTGCCGTGCGCGATCGGCTTGCCGACCCAGAAGTCAAGCCTGGGCAGGTCGGCACGAAGCAACGGTCGCCCCTTGCCGTCCCGCGGCACGTTGCCCGCAGCGATTGCAGCGTCGAGCGCCATCCGATCGGGGTAGAAAAACGGCGGCGCGATCTGGGCAGGGAAGTGAATGTCCCCGGCCCGGATGAACGACTCCATGGAGGGTCCGGCGCCCGCCTTGGCGACGGAGCGCTTGCGCCGGGTCACGTTGCCAATCGACTGATCTTCGGCGGCGGCTTCCTGCTTCTGGCGCTCGATCTCGGCCTCACTCCAGAAGCGCCACACCTGATTGGGGGCGGCCGGATACCATAACCCGGTCACAGGGTCCTGGATGGGGTAGTAGGTGTTCTCCCGCGTCAGATGGGTGCCAGCCTTGGTGATTGGGTCAAGTCTAACGGGGACGTCGCCGAACTCCGGCCGGAGCCTGAACTTGCCCGGTCCCGCATCCGGCCCGATGAAGCCGAACCCCGGGTTGGCGTAGATCAGCACGTGCTCGTGCACGCCGCTCCAGTTCCGGCGCTTATCGCTGTTGTTGGTGTCCTTCGTGCGCCAGACGAAGCTACCAAGCCGCATGCCGGGGAAGACCTGCTCCATGAGCAAGTCGAGGCGAGCACGGTTCTCGTCGTTGATGCAGACGAGGATCACGCCGTCATCGGCCAGCAGGTCGCGGGCGATGATTAGCCGCTTGTAGAGGAATTCGAGCCAGACCGACTGCCGGTACCGGTCCTGCGGCCCGACGAAGCGGTCGTTATAGACAAAGTCGCGGTTGCCGGTGTTGTACGGTGGGTCGATCAGGATCGTCTTCACCCGACCGGCGCACGTCAGCCGCAGGGCGCGCAGCGCGTCCCAGTTGTCGCCCTCAATTACCAGGTTGCGCCATCCCTTGCCATCTGTCGGGGTCGTTGACAACGACTGGTCGAGATCGAGCGCCACGAAGTGGTCGTTGACGGCCGAGTCCGGTGAGATGCCCTCCCGCTCCCACACAAGGCCATAGGCACGCCGGGCATCACGGCGTTCGAGGAGCGCGATCAGTGCTTCTCGGGGGAGATCGTCGTATCGGCGCAAAGAGTCCATTGTCATAGAGATATCCCGAGCGGCCGGGCCTGTCCCTCGACCTCGCCGTGTGTCCGAACCATATCGCCGGAGCTTTTCCAGACCCAATCGGTCTCTAACTGATAGTGCTGGACCATTCGGGTGCCCGGCTAGCTAATCCAGTCCGAGGTGCTTGAAGAACGCTTCGTTCCTGATTTTGGCGTCACGCAGCACCTTGGAATAGGGCATCACTTCGATGCTGGCATTGTGTTCCGTCGATATCCCAAAGAACCCCTCGCCGTCGGCTGTGGGATGCGAGGCTATGGAGTATCTCAGCACTTTCTTTAGGTTGTCGGTGAAGTCTGCGACGACGTAGCAGACGAACCTGGTCGCCATGCTGATGGGCTTTATCAGTTTGCCGTTCTTGTCCCTCACAGCGTTCCCGGCCCTGAATAGGTCGACATACTCGAGAACTTGTGTCACGGGATTAGAATTCTGATCGTATTCGTTCCGGCCCGGTCGCTTGAATTCGATGATGACGACCGGCTCGTCCGAACCTTCGCGCTGAAAGGCAAGTGAGGGCTCAAAGATTACGGCTAAATCCGGCTCGCGGCCGCTGTCGACGTCCGTATAGGTGTTGAACGGCTTATCCGAGAGAAAGAAGCTGTAGAACGCCAGCCGGTCGTCGAGAATCCACAGGTTGTGCTGATTGTAATCCAGGTCTTCGGAGCTGGTCCGGAGCGGTACGATCAGCTCGTGGATCACCTCTTCCTTGTAATATTTCCGCTTCTCCGGCTCGGCGAACGCCAGGGATGAGTCCAGTAGCTCGAGGATCGCCTTCCGGCGGACGACATACTCGGCGAGGGAGCTCTTCTTTTCGTCGTTTAGCGCCTTAGTGATCTGCTCAACGCTGCCCTGGACGCTATCCGGCCCTTGCTCCTTCAGTGTACGGAGCTGGCCATCGAGCTGGCGCTTAGCCCGATGTTTTCGTCGGCTCAGCTCGAGGAAGATATCCTCGACGCCCTGTGTATTCAGGGATAGGTTTTGCTCCACGAAATCACCCAGAGCGTCCCGGAACGGCAGGAACTGCGGGTTGTCTCGGATGATCTGTCCTGTGGTCTCGACTTGCTGCGCACGGATGCGGTCGATGTATGTACCGAGGAACTCCTTGGCCGACCCGACGGCGGCCTTGTGGATTTCGGCCATCCGCTCCTTGCCGAAGGTGAAGCTGGTGCGTTCCTGATTAACATGCATATCCAGATAGGGACCGGTCACCAAGCCGACATATACGCAGTCTCCCTCATCGCCGACGTACCTCAGTCCGAGCTGGCTATCGAGTTGCTCCTCATCCGCAACCCGCTCATTCCCAGCGTAGAACATCCAGTGATTGCCGCCCTCCAGGAACTTTAGCTGCTTACGGAGGAGGACGTGGTAGACCGTAAACTCCGAGGCACCGAGGATTGGATCCAGCGGCAGATCCAGAATCTTGATGTCGCTGCGCTGCTGGTTGTCGGAATAGTAACTGCCGAGATTGATGAACTCGGCCCCGTCGGTCAGCGTCATCTTCGGCAGCTTGCCGACGGCGAAGTAATTCAGGAAGTGCCCGACCAGCTTGGCGGCGATCGTCGACACCTTCTTCGGGCAATACGCCTCGAAATGGGTCTGGTAGGGCACTAGGCGGACTTCCGTTCCCGTTTCCCCGTGCGCCGCTTCCCTCTCCAGCCTGTGGCCGTGGATAGGGTTCTTCCCTCCTCGAAGGGCGAACGAGAACTGCCGAAGCATGATCCCGTCGGCGCCATCGAAACGGCTAGTGATCTGGCAGTCGCTGAATGCCTTGAGCCAGCCGAGCCGCCCGACGCCCTTCCCTCCCCTTGGGATTTTTAGCGGAGAGTCCGAGGTGAGGAACGACTTCCAGTTCTCTGCCGTGAGGCCAACACCGTTGTCTGTCACCGAAAACCCGATGATCCCGCTACTTTCCTCCTCAGATCGGCGGTGGACGACGATCTTGATCTCGCCCGAGGTCGTGACCTTGTCGCTCCAACGCGCCTCGACTGCATGGAGACCATTGCTTACTGCTTCAAACAGGGGGATCAGCGAGTTAGCTGCTGACACAGGCAGCCCAAGGTTTCGCACCCGACCGGCGAGGTCAAATTCGAAGCCAGGCTCCACTGCGGGTTCGACTGCTAAGACTGCATCCATAGCCTTATTCTAAGGCCTTTTAGATGACAGGCGAAGCCGCCTTCGACAGTGCCGGTTCCACGGTCATTCGGTCGCCATCACCTCGGGACGTTATCCGATTTTTGGCAAGTTGATGTTCGGCGCCGCGGAACAACCGCCATGGGCTCGAAGCGGCCGATCCCCATCCAAACGCAAACGAATGCTGCGCACCGACACGGGAGGTCGGATCTATCCCTCGGACCGAAACGTCCGCCAAGCACGAAGCCCGCGGTAGCCTCCGTGTTACTCCAGCGCCCGATGGTCAGTGTTAGTGTACCTCAGGGTATACCCTAGAGGCACGCCAACCTGAGACGCGCTGGACGTCTCATTTGGGCTGTTATTGAGGGCTTGAGACGGCTCGGAACCAGGGTCTAGGTTCATCCGGGACAGTTTTTATCTCTCCTGCCCGGTTCGCCATGCCCCTGTACGGCTACGCCCGCGTCTCTACCCTCGAACAGGACCTTTCCATTCAGCGCGCCGCCTTGAAGGCAGCCGGGTGCGACATCGTTCGTGCCGAGAAGGCTAGCGGCGCCCGCCGCGACGGCCGGGCCGAGCTGCAAGTGCTGCTCGATTTCCTTCGGCCGGGTGATGCCCTGGTCGTCACCCGGCTCGACCGGCTCGCCCGCTCGCTCAAAGATCTGCAGGACATCGTCCACGAGCTGAAGGACAAGGGCGCCGCGCTGCGGGCAACCGAGCAGCCGATCGACACCGGCACCGCCGCCGGCAAGGCGTTCCTCGACATGCTGGGCGTGTTTGCTGAATTCGAGACCAACTTGCGCCGCGAACGCCAGGCCGAGGGGATCGCCGCAGCCAAGGCGCGGGGCGTCTATAAGGGCCGTAAGCCGAAGATCGACCCGGCCGCCATCCGACAGCTCCGTGACGAGGAGAAGATCAGACCCGCAGCCATCGCCCGGCGTCTCGGGATTGGCCGGGCCAGCGTCTATCGCGCGCTCGGCACGCAGAGCCGACGATGACAGCCCATAGCGACTACATCGTCTATCTGGACGAGAGCGGCGACCACAGCCTCGACGTGATCGACCATCAGTACCCGATTTTCGTCCTGAGCGCCTGTGTGTTCCGCAAGGGCAATTACAGCGCCACCGTCGTGCCGAGCTTTCTGGACCTCAAATTCCGGTTCTTCGGACATGACATGGTGGTCCTGCACTCGCGCGACATCCGCAAGGCGCAGGGGCCATTCTCCATCCTGCAAAACGTCCAGGTGCGGCAGGACTTTCTCGCCGCCATCAATACGGCCGTCGCCAACGCGCCGTTTACCCTGGTGACCGCGATCATCGACAAGCGGCGGCTGACCCGTCAGTCCGCCCAGCCGGACAACCCCTACGAGATCGCGTTAACGTTCTGCATGGAGCGGGTGTTCAGCCACCTTCAGGGCCTGCACCAGCACCAGGCTACGACGCCGATGGTCGTAGAATGCCGGGGTAAGAAGGAGGATGCAGACCTGGAGCTGTCGTTCCGGCGCACGGCGCAGGGCCACAACGTCCACGGCCGATCCTTGCCGTTCGAGATCGTGTTCGCCGACAAGAGGGCGAACTCGACGGGGCTTCAGCTTGCTGACCTGGTGTCGCACCCGATCGGACGGCACCATCTCAATCCGGCCCAGCCCAACCAAGCTTATAGCGTCGTGGAGCCAAAGTTCTTCCGCAGCCTGTCCGGGTCGATAGCGAGCTGGGGCCGAAACGTGCTGCCCTAAAAAAGCGAAAGGCCCCGATCTTCACCGAGGCCCAGCGCCGACCGAGCATTCCCAATCCACTTGCATAAGCAAGTGGCCTTTCAGCTGCCCGAAGTCAAGAAAAACGAGACCGGACAGATCATCGAGGGCGTCTTCCCCTTCAGAGCCGCGTCCTACTCGCTTTGCTTCCCCAGCGTCCCCGCTGTCGAACTCGCCCCTAAGTGGGCGATGAACTACACGATCACGGTCGCGACGTCCCGACCGAGACCGCATGGGCGTGATCGTAGCTGGCCCAGTTCCATCCGGTGACGGCCGCACCGGCGAGCGCCCCATAAACCACGATTCGCCGCATGGCCCACAAGACACGCTCTTGAGTCTGCTTGGACATGGTTCCGGTCCTTTTCCCTCTTGCCCTTCCAGCGACCAGGTCGCGCCTAACCGTTCCCGGAGAGGTATGTCACCGCTTCCTTTAGATCGCGCTCGCGCCGGATGCGTTCAGCCGTCGCTCGCATTCTGGCCAGCACCGGTTCCGCCGGTACTACCCGACCAGTCGCCACGTCAGCTTCGTCTGCGTCAAGCATGGCTTCAAACTCGGCCTGCGTCGGCATGGCAGGCCAGTCGGCAACGTCGTCATCGGGATGGTGTCGTGCGGGCTGTCATCGGCCATAGGGATGAGGTTAGACGCGCGTGAGCCGGACGGAAAGGCCGCCGCGCCCCTCAATCAGCCGTTGTCTGTCAGAGCGCGCTGTGGCTCATTCAGCGCCGCCGAGGGCGGCCGGCGATCAGCTTAAGCCGCCTCCCAGCGTCCTTGGACCGCTTCGACCAACGGTTCGAGCGCCTGCCGCTGGGCCGGTGTCAGAAGCCCATGCCAGCGTCCGGCCGCAGAGCAAACCATGCCGGTCTGGCGAAACATCACCTTCAACTCAGGTGATGTCCGGGCGGGAGGCAGGATGACCTTCCACTTGCCGGGCTGGGGTTTGATCAGTGCGGGAACAGCGATTGTATCGGCTGCCCGCTCCGGTTTGGCTGCCGCCCGCGTCTTCGGGCTGACCGGGGCCAGCTCGCCCGGACAGGACGGGGCAGGGGACGCAAGTCTCTGCTGAACAAGGCCACGGATTTCGTCAGCCCGGCCTTTGGGCACCCAGAGGACGAGCATCTGCAGGCCCTGCTCGTAGCGGCGCTGCCGCATGGCGGTCACGCGTTCGGCTGCTGTCCTCATCAGGTGACCGTAAGCAGTTGCGTAAACAGTTACAAGCGGGCTTCAGGAAAGGAGACGTAAACAGTCACGTTTGCACGGTGCGAGCGCCTGAATAGGATCCTCCATATATGAAATCACCATCCCTGCCTTCAGGGAGGGTGTCCTTATCAGTTATGAAATCGCGATGCCTGGAATCAGCTCGATTCGCGGCCCAAAACGCGATCCCGAGCGATCTTCTGCGAGAGATAGCGCGCCTCGACGCGCGCTAATAACCCAGGATGCGTCTGAACGATCCTGGATGATCCCAAGTGATCCAGAATGCTCGCGGCTGCGCTCCGTTACGCGCTTCAACGATCCTCAGTGATCCGAACACGTCCGAGACGATGCTCCGGCCAAGGCAGATCGACGGCTTCAGATGTAGTCTTCCCTGCGCTTGCCGGCGCTGCCGGTGATCCGGCCAGTCCGTTCCCGCACGGCCGGAGGCGGAGGCTCCGCAACGCCAGCAGGCGCCGTACTCGCGGACGGCGTTACCGCGCCCGGCGGCTTGGCCGCATGTTGCCGGACCAGCTTGACGAACTGCGGATAGCTGACGGGCAGTTGCGCCTGCTTCATGTCGAAGATCATGCGCACGGTGTGGCCCTCCGTCAGGAGCTGCCTGATCTCCGGTTCGAGCCGGCGATAGGCGACCAGGCCCCAGCCGCGCCGGGCTCGGGGATCAATCATGGTGCCGGTCGGAGCCTGCAAGGATGTCTGGCTCATGCGGTGGTCAGCTCGGGCGAGGGAGCGACGGCAGGGGTCTCGATTACGACGGACGCTGTCGCGGCCTTGCGCGCATTTGCCTGCCTGGCCTCGCCATAACGCTGCTCCAGGGTGTAGGGTGGCTCATCGGTGAGGAGCCGGGCGCAGACAGCGGACATCGGCACCGTGGGGAAACTCTTGAACCGCAGATAAGGCGGCATGCGTGTGGGCAGGAGGGGACAGGTGTCGCCTTCGCCCGCGCGCCGCCATTCGCCTGCCGTGTGATAGCGCAGCGCGGCCACCTGGTGCCGGACCCCGCGAAAGCCCGGCAGGCTATGGAACTCACGCACGACCTGCTTGAGCACGCGCCGGTCCCGCCGGCGGCGGACCGCCTCGGTGATGCGGGTCGAGAACTCCGCCTGCGCCTCGCGGGTCAGCCGCCAGGTCCAGACAGAGGCCCCACCACGCGCCTGAAGTCGCAGGAGTTCGAAGTTGTCCTGGAACAGAAGGCGCTGCCGCTTCTCGCGGGCATCGCGCAACTCATGCTCGCGCTCGCGGGCGGGATGCTCCCCGTCGGTGAACAGCACCCACCAGTGCAGAACTGGCTGGCGGTAGTCCGGGTGGACGAACAGCCTGGCAACACCGCGTCCGGCCTGCCGGCGCCGGTAGCGCTGCCCGACGGACAGCTCCGTCTCGTACAGGGTTGCGAACTTCGCCGCCATCTGAGGCAGGCGTGCCGGTCCGACCCGGCCACTGACATGCCAGTGGTAGCCTCGGGCAACGGCCGCCTGCATGTCCTGCATCGTGCCGCTCTTGTAGACGTGGAGATCCATGCGACGACCGCACTCGATAGTTCAGAAGATTGCGAGCGATCCGCAACGCTCGCCGCCTAAGAAGAATCTAAGTATTGCCGCTTGTCTACGGCATTCTAAAGTGTCGATCCGTACGTATGGATTGGTGAATGCTGCCCTATGCTGAAGGCTCGGCCGCCTTGCTTCCTTCCAAGAGATCAATGATGTCGGTGCCAAGCGCTATGGCGAGGTCCTGCATCATGAGGAGGCTTGGATTGCGGATGCCGCGCTCGATGTCGCTGAGATAGGTGCGGTCCAGGTTGGCACGGAAGGCGAGCGCTTCCTGCGTCAGCCCCGCGGCCTGGCGATGGCGGCGCACGTTCCGGCCCACCAGCGCGCAGATGTCCATCCGCGCGAGGCGACCTGATTGTCGACTATATCACTATCGGATATATCCGACATTCCGCTTCGGGGCGGATTCATCACGACGAAGCGGAACCCGGCATGGGAAAAAAGCGGGCGGCCAGGAAGGAAGCAAAGCGGCGCAGAAGGACCGCCGGGAGCGACGCCTCCAATCTGATGCCTACAGCGCCGCCGGCTTATGCCCAGCCGGTCCCGGCAGAGCCCTTAGCTGCCGATTCGTCCGTCTATCCGCCTACGCCGCCACAGGATGCGTCAGGGCTGCTAGACAGTTGGTTGGCGAAGCTCGATGTGATGACGGACGAGGAGCAAAAGGCACGCTGGAGCGAGAAGGTCCAGACCGGCCTCAGCCTTCCCGAATACGTGCGGCATCAGATGAGGGAGTATGAACTCAGGCACCACGAGCAGAAGCTCAGCCTCATCCGCCTGACCCTTTGGGCCTACAAGCTGGCCTTCGGGATTTACGTGCGTCCCGAGGATCTCGGTCCCGTTCGTCGAACGACACAGGCCTGATAAAGGCCGACCCGGTGGGAAGCGCAGTCACGGGGTGTGGTCGCACACGTTCAAGCGCAAGAACGGCATCAATCCCGCGTGGCATATCTCGGAGCCGGTCGTCGAAGCATCCGACGACGAGGAGAAGACGGGGACGATTGGTAGGAACTCCAAGCTGCGGAATAGGCGATGGGGTCTCGGCGAAGCGCCGGGGCCACTGCCCTCCCGGACCGCCATCGACCAGACCACGCGATGCGTGCCACCGGGCGTGGACTCTGCCGACTTACCCCGCGTAGACCAATTCGCTAACGGAACCGGAGCTTCCGAGTCGCGAGCGACCAAGCCGGTACCAGTGTCCTCGTCAGTCTGGATCGCCCACATGCCGGGCCGTGGACCTTGCCGACCGGATCGTGGACTCTGCCGACCGCTCCGACCATGAATCAATAGCTTGCGCAGGTTATCCCGTGGACTCTGCCGGACAATCAAATAGTAGAATCTACTACTAGCTTCAATTAGCCCTCGGTCGGCAAAGTCCACATCGACAACCTCGTTCCTGCGGCGCAGTTTGCCAACAACGGAAGCCAGGAAACGGCTCATGGGACAGGTGCACGACCTGCTAGACGCAAGAGGCAAACAGGGAGCACGTGACCTGATCGAGGGTCGCCGGGGTCCGCGCATCGTCGAGGCGGCCGCAGGGTGGGCATCCGACGAGGACATTGGTACTGGCTACATGTATTCCGGCTGGTGCCAGACCGCCCTGCCTCACCGCCGCCCGTCTGATAATGCAGCGATCTGGAAGATCGAGACCGACAGCATGACTTTGCTGGTGGAGCCAGGAGTGCGCGTGGCTCCGGGTGGCGACCCGGTGCACGTGGGCGTCCCGTTCGGCGCCATCGCCAGACTGATCCTCATCTATCTGCAATCCGAGGCGCTGCGGACTGGAAGCCGTGACGTCGAGCTCGGCGGCAGCCTCAGAGCCTTCCTCGGTCGGCTAGAGATTTCCGTGGGCGGTAAGACGACGAACCTAGTGCGCGAGCAGGCGGAGCGTATCAGCCGGTGCCGGCTCACGTTCCACGCCGCCCGGCGCGGTGGCAGCGTGCTGGTGAACCAGAACATCGTCGATATGGCTATGTTCGTGACCGGCGAGGGCCAAGACGGGCAGGGAAGCCTGTTTGTGGAGACCGCCCGGCTCAGCGAGGTGTTCTTCCAGCAGCTCAGGCAGCATGCGGTGCCGCTGGACGAGGCCGCCATCCGGCACATCCACAACTCCTCAATGGCGTTGGACGTGTATTGCTGGCTGGCCTACCGGCTCCATTCTTTATCCGCCGACAAGTCGATCAGTTGGGCGGCGCTCGCCGGGCAGTTCGGTGCCGGTATTAAACTCCGGAAGCACTTCAAACCGGCCTTCATAGAGAGCCTCGCCCTCGCCCAGGCCGTCTACCGGGACGCCCGGATCGCGGTGACCGAGACCGGCTTGATCCTCAAGCCATCGCCGCCGCCTGTGCGCAAGCTGAAGCAGGGCTAAGCCCCCTCCTCTCTCCTCCTGCTAGTCCACCAGAATGCGACGCGGTATGCCCGGTCGCCAGAGTCCACACCCGCGGATCTAGCTATGGCTATTTACGGTAAAGACGGCATTTACAGTCAACTCTACTATACGACCTTGCCGGTCAAGGCCGTAACGACGCATATAGGGGTTCAAGTCGGACGGAGTCGGCGTGGGTAGTATCCTGACGGTCGCGTCAGCCAAGGGCGGGTGCGGGAAATCCGCGCTTACCACGATCCTAGCCGTGAACCTTGCGGTCCGGGGTTATCAGGTCGCGGTGATCGACTCTGACCCTAATCGTGGCTTCGTCGACTGGCACCACGATGCCTACGAAGGACCAGCATTAACGGTCAGCGCTGAGAGCAGCCACCTGGAGATCGTCGACCATGCCCAGCGCGCGGCCGAGGACCACGACGTTGCGCTGATCGACACGGCCGGATTCTCCAACCAGTGCTCCGCGATGGCGATGGGAACGGCCGACATGGTGCTCATCCCGGTGCTGCCGGACCGCCAGAGCGTGATCGAAGGCATGCGGGCAGCCAAGCACGTGGCCAGCTTTTCCAAGGCATCACGGCGCGATATTCCGTTTCGGATCGTCCTCTCCCGATGGACGCCGAAGGGCTTGGTGGAGCGGGCGTTGATGGGCGACCTGGCCGGCGCCGGACTGCCGATCCTCGACCAGCACCTGTCCGACCTTAGCGACTATCGCAAGTTCACAGTGTCCGGCTCGGTGCCGATTGCGGGGCGCATCGCCCACCAGGCGAACGCCATAATCGCCGAGCTAGTCGCGATCGGGGTCGTTCCCGCCAGGGAAGCCGCGTGATGACGTTCAAGCCGAAGTCCGTCCGTCCGTCCAGCCAGGAGCTGCTCGCCACGGTCGGACGCGTGGCCGCTGAGAGCGGCCAATTGCCGACCGCGCCGGAACCCCCAGCCGAGCGGGCGAGGGCAGGGGAGAGCGTGCAGTCAGCCCGCCGGCCGGCGCCGCCGACGGTGCTGGTGAACTTCAAGGCGACGCTGCCCTTCGCGAAGCTGATCGCCGAGGCTTCCGCGAAGGAGGGCGGCGTCCGGCGCATGGTCGCAAGAATGCTGAAGGAAGCAGGCTATGACGTTCCCGAGCATGACCTGAAGCCTGCCGTGAACCGCCGTGTATATGACTAAAGAGGGCAATACCATCTTTTCCGTGTATCGCGTCTTTACGGTAAATACGTATAGGGGTAACGCCATAGAACGGGCAGAATAGCACGGTTCGTGGCACGGACCGGGAACACCTACCTGTCCCAATTGAAGTTTAGTGTGCTTTCTACGAGAGCGGCCTTAGCAACATCAATGCCTTGCAGCGCGTCTGACGGTGGTAGTTCAACTGGGACAATCGCAGCCCAGCCCTGATGGCTGCTTTCGACCTCTTCTCTGTCATAGCCGGAGAGTTCCAGCGATCCTGAAAGCGGACGCTTTTCGACGCGCGGTTCTGACACCAGCTAACCCACAGAAAAGCGGGGGTCGAGTGCTGGTGCCAAAACCGACCGGTTGTGCGTACGTTCGGTCTGGAGGAATGGCGCGCGGCGCTCGACCTGAGCCTAGTAGGACAGCGCGCGGCAAGCTCGTACCTGACGCAACTGCTGCCACGGTCTGACAAGAAAGTCGTATGATCGGCAGTTCACCCGATCGGTGCGGCCGCGTGGCTCTCCCGCAGCTCGTAATAAATCGGCTTGAACGACGTCGCAATTCGCGCCGCCTCCCCCATGTGCTCTCGCGCCGCAGGGTTAGCCATCATTACATCAATGTCGGCCTGGCTGCGCCATTGAGCGTAGTTTGCAATGTGGCGCTTGTCCTGACTGATGTGCAGATTAGCCGAAACGAAGCCGGACTGCCGCGCCATAGCTCCCTCCGTTGCGCGAGAGAGCACGTCCAACAAGTCGTCGGCCCGCTCGGGGTCAACGGTGAATGTGTTGATCAAGATGACATAGCCCGCGGCGGGATCAAGGTTGGTCATCGGTCGCTCCATGACATAGATATAAGAACCCTGATATAGATATAAGGTTCCTGATATGTCAAAGGGTGGGGACGCGCCCGACGCGATGGCGAAGCGGTTCGGCTACGCGTTGAAGCGCGCGCAGCATGCGCTCCGCATTGTTATGGACGACGAGTTGCGTCCTCTGGCCCTCACGACGCCCCAATACGCCGTGCTGACCGCGCTTGAGGCAGAGCCGGGTATGTCAAACGCCAAGCTGGCGCGCGCCGCGTTTGTGACGCCCCAAACCATGCACGGCCTGCTGACAACGCTTGCGAGCGCGGGGTTGCTCGCTCGTGACCCTGATCCCGGCCACGGCCGCATCCTCCGAACCCAACTCACCGATCGCGGCCGAAGCGTCCTGGCGGAGGCGCACCGATGCGTCGCAACCGTCGAGGACGACATGCTGGCCTCCCTCGGCCAAGCCGCGTCAGTGCATATAACGGCTGCGCTAATGCGCTGCGCCGACGACTTGCTTGTACGCAAGCGCATCACCGCAGTCGGTGTCAAACCGAATGGTTGTGACCTCTCGACGAACGGCGGCTTTCGACTGGATCGCTCCTGAAAGCCGACCGAACACTTTCCACCAAACCCGGTCGTAGGCGCGGCGTAGGTGTTCCCGGTTCGTGCCACGAACCGTGCTATTCTGCCCGTTCTATGGCGTGACCCCAGCAAGCGGCCCGGGCGGTGCTGCTCGCCATCCTGGCCAGCCTCAAGCACAAGATCGGCGATCTCGACCGGATCGGGGCGTGGCTGCGGGTCTATGGCATGGTCTGCGCCGCACCGGGCTTCATCGCCTTTCCGGTGCTGATGAACGGGGCATCGTCGGTGATCGCAGAGGCGTTCGGGCCGGAGGTCAGCGATCACGCGCGGGTCGCCATCGGCGTCGCTGGCCGGCTTGCTCGATCAGTCTCAGCGGTTCGCGTCGTATCGCAAATGGTTGCCGTGAATGGTTGCGAGGTGTGCGACCGCCCATTGTCCCAATTGCAGCAGCGGTTCGGACAGCGACTGCCCGAGTGCGGTCAGCACGTAGTCCACCTGCGGCGGAGTGGTGGCACGGACCGTGCGCTCGACCATGCCGTCGCGTTCAAGGGCCTTGAGGGTTCGCGTCAGCATCTGCTGCGAGATGCCGCCGACGTGGCGCTTGATGTCGTTGAAGCGCCGCGGCTGGTCGCGGAGCGCCTTCACCACCAGCACCGTCCATTTGTCCCCGACCCGGCTGAGGATCTCGCTGACCCCGCAGCAATCGGTGAGGGCATCGGGCGGCGTGGACACATCCATATGACCTGGTCCTGAAAATATGCGTTCTTGGAGAGCAGCGAGTAGTCACATATCTGGTGTTGGTCAACAATCTAGACCGGTTAGCTCCTGCATCGGCGAACGGCGGCAACCATCTCACGATGACGGAGAACATCATGAACCTGTTCTATAATCCTGGAGGCTGTAGTCTTGCCTCCCACATCGCGATAGTTGAAACGGGGATGCCCTGCCAACTTGTGACCGTCAACCGGGAAAAGCGCACCAGCGACGGACGCGACTTCATGAGGATCAACCCCAAAGGCTTCATTCCAGCACTGGAACTCGACGACGGAACTGTGCTGGCCGAGTCCCTAGCCATTCTCGCCTACATCGCCCATCAGGCAGGCGCACTGCTGCCGGAGGATGGCTTTGTCCGCTGGAAAACGCTGGAAGCCACCTCCTTTATGACGACCGAAATCCACGGCAACTTCAAGCCATTCTGGAAGAACGCGCCCCAGGCGGAGAAGGACAAGGCACGGGAGATGCTGGTCAAGCACTTCACCACAACCGCCGAGGAGCTTGGCGACAGGCCGTTTCTGACGGGCGATCGGATGACAATTGCCGACCCATATCTGTTCGTAATGCTGATGTGGTCAGCCAAGCACGGGATCGAAATGCCAGGGCGGCTCGAAACCTACTTCGCCCGCATGAAGAAAGTGCCCTCCGTCGCACAGGCGCTCGCCGAGGAGGGGCTTGCCTGAGCCTGAACGCCAAGCGGCCGACCGCAGGAGAGGCGTTCCCGACCACACGCGGAACACTGCTCCGCTCTCGGCTTTCTCACAGGCAGCGCCTGCCCTCGTTCAATCGTGGAAAGAGGCCGGCGCAGTGCCCGCCTCCGCGCACCCGGAACCTGAAAACCGACCGTCGCGAAACCACCAGACCACGACATCGCGCCGCTGATCCGCAAGCTAAACGAGCGGTTTTCTGGCGATTGTCCCTGGTCACCCTATCATGGTTGCGATGCGCCAGAAAACCCGTTGCGGAAATGATCGCCAGCTTGCAAGGTATCCCCCATCTTTCTTGAGGGTTCCCCGTGTCCTCCCGTCCCGCGATGCTGATCGGCTACGTGCGGGTGTCCAAGTCGGACGGGACCCAGACCTTGGCCCCGCAGCGTGATGCCATGCTGATGGCGGGCGTCGATCCCACTCGCATTTATGAGGACCTCGCATCCGGCCGCCGGGACCACGGGACGGGACCGAGATCATCGACGAGATCGCGTTGAACCCGACCCACTTCAGGGCGCGCTCGATCGAGCAGAGCCTTTCGACCCTTGTGCATGAGATGGTCCACCTTTGGCAGCACCACCACGGGAAGCCTTCCCGGACGGGCTACCACAACAAGCAATGGGCCGAGCACATGCGCGGCGTCGGCTTGGTACCGTCCGACACGGGCGCACCAGGCGGCCGAGAAGTCGGGCGGCGCGTGACCCATTACATCGAGGCCGGCGGCGGGTTTGAACGTTCGTGTGCGGGTTTGATGCACAAAGGGTTTCAGCTTCCCTACGTCGAGCTTTGGGGCGAGCAAGACGCCAAGAAGCAGAAAACGAAGGCGGCGAGCAAAACGAAATATACCTACCCGGAGTGCGCAACGAACGCATGGGCTAAGCCCGAGGCGAAGCTGATTTGCGGCGAGTGCGACGAACCGATGGTGGCGGAGCCGGCCGAGGAGGCGGATTAGGTGCTGGCGCTTCTTGCTGGTGTTTCGTCCCGTTCGTGGGTTCCGCCGTCGCTAAGCGCCATTCAGCAACCATGCGCGACACAGTTGCCGAGCTGACCTTCCAGAGCCGGGCGGTGCCGGCGATTGTGCGCCTGCCACTCGACACGTCTTCGATCGCGGCGGCGCGTTGCTCGCTGTCCAGTTTTCGCGGCCGGCCGCCCACGCGGCCCTCCCGTTTGGCGTGCGCCAGGCCAGCTCGAGTACGTTCCCGGATCATCGCGCGCTCAAACTCGGCAAACGACCCCACCATCTGCATCATCATCCGGCCGGCGGCCGTGGTGGTGTCCACGGCTTCAGTCAGAGAGCGAAAGCCCGCGCCCGTGTCGGAAATCCGCTCCATGACGTGCAGGACATCCTTTAGCGACCGCGACAACCGATCGAGCTTCCACACCACGATTGTGTCGCCCTCCCGGAGCTGATCGAGGAGGCGATGCAGCTCCGGGCGGTCCCATCGACCACCGGATGCCACTTCCTCAAATATGCGCTTGCAGCCGGCCGCCTTGAGGGCGCGGAGCTGCGCCGCGTTGCTTTGATCGTCCCCCTTCGAGACGCGGGCATAGCCGAGCAGCATTCGTGTCAGCCGCCGGGCCTGGGTGCGCCGGACGCCACCAAGCAAGATACCGCGCGCCAGGTTTCACCGGCCCAGCCTGTACCGTCGATCCACTCCATTGCCGGCCAAGGCTCCGCCTCCCGCAGCCAGGCCACCATCGACAACACTTCCGCCGGGTCCGAGGGCGACGCAGAGGCCCCCAGGGCGAGCTGACGGGCTTCCGCGTGCTCTTGCTCCGTAGCAACCTTTGAGGCAGCCTGTAGCGCCTTGAGAGCTGGTGTCAGGATGACCACGGCGCGGCCCCCGGCGCTGCGCCGTGGTGCTCGCCTGCGACTTGTACTTGACGCCAGAGGGCGGCACGGCGCTTGCGCCGGCCGGCCGTCCAGCCTTGATGCGACCAGTGCGCCACCCAGCCGATCCCGTACAGCACGGCGGACGGCCCGATCACCGACGCGGCGTATGCGTCGGCTTCAAGCTCCCGCATGTCGCTCATCATCCACACGCTCAGGCCGGCTTGCAGGCAGGTGCAAGCGAGGCCCAGCGCGGCGATCGGTGCCAGCTCCGGGCCGGGGTGACGGTGCATCAGAACGAACGCTTGCGGGAAGAATACGAAGGGCAGCATGACAGCCGACACCATTGCGACTTGATTATGCCGACGTACGACGTGGCCCCATTCATGGAGGAGCAGATATTCCCGGACCTCAGCCGGTGCATCGAGTACGCGCCGATCCACGTAGATGCGAGATAGGAGCACGAACGCGGCACCAAAGGCACGGTGCATGAACTTTCCCCAAGGCGGCAGGACCCGCAGCCGGGGGCTGACCAGGCCACCCATTCGCAGAGGATCGCGAGCGCGGATCGCGGCGAAGTCGCGATGCCATTGTGCAAGGCCATCGCGCACAGCCTCGGAATGCTGCCACATCGAGCGCTCCCTTCTGAAGAAGCTAGTTGAGCCATAAGCCGATGCCGTGCCACTCCGGGCCAAGCCACCTTTGAGCGACGCCGTGCAGTTCCTTGGCGGCATTGTGCGCGGCCTGCATAAACTTCAACCCGCCCGGTTCATCAGCGCCGAGGGAGTTAAAGGCCCGGCCCAGCTCGATCGCATACTGAAGCGCCGCCGACAATGCGGCCGGGCGTTCCTTCGCGACATCCGCCAAACACCCGACGAGCAGGGAGAACAGCCGGGCTTGCGTGTCTGATAGCGAATAGGCGGCAAGGACCGTATCCACAGCGACGTATTTGGCGGTCATTGTCTCTCTCCCGCTACACTAAAACATGATGAGGATTGTGCTTAGTGAACCGTCTCGCCGTCGCGATCGCGCGCTTCGCTTTCGGAGCAAAGAATGCACCGCATCTCGGGGGTCGGGTAGCAACGCAACGGAACGTTCGATTCGGACCAGACACTTGGTAAATGAAAGGTGACCTACAACACAGGGGACCAAGTTAGCGGCGTAAATGCATAAGCCTCGTCCTGTTTCCGCACATGGCCAAAAGGGATGAAATCGAGGTGCATTCCAGCCACCAGCAGTCGCTCAGATGCTGTCATGTTTAGAATTCGCACACGGGTTTGGCGGGCTTGCTCGCCATCAGTGTCGAACACTAGGCCAATGCGCGGGTCGGCAAACTGCAGGTCCGGCAGATGCACTATATCGCCCCAAATCAATAGCTTTTGGCCATCCGAACTGATCATCCACCCACTATGGCCCGGCGTGTGACCCGGCTCCGGCACAATCGTAAAGCCGGGCAACGCCTCGCCAGTGGATAACGTACGTAGCCGAGCCTTGTAAGGAGCCGTCGCCGCCTGAGCCATTTGGACGGAAAGCTTCATTCCTTCCGGCGCATTAGCGAGCGCGTCAGGTGAGAGCCAGAACGCGGCTTCGTCGCTGTGCATCACCAATTCTGCATTAGGGTAGCGCGCGTTGCCGGCAGCGTCGATCAAGCCGCCAGCATGGTCGGGATGCAGGTGCGTCATCAGGATGGCTCTCACGTCGGACGCGTTGATCCCGGCAGCCTTCAGGTTCGCCGGCAGGTTGCCGAGTGTGTCGCCAACCATGTTCCCACAGCCGCTATCGATGAGCACCAGGGGTTACGCATGAAAATAGCCGGGGTATTTGACGGCATGGAGTCTGATGTGATTCGAGGAGTCTCCTTGGAATTGAGAGATCTGCATGTCGGTCAGGAATTTGGTGGAAGAATTCTCGGCGCT
>JAABUY010003067.1_pt1 | contig 18877 bp, 25 predicted proteins | sample 5560271 | NCBI WGS metagenome assembly JAABUY01 (sample SAMN10711886, study PRJNA513374) | rock metagenome | isolation source: Antarctica rocks | place: Antarctica: Victoria Land, University Valley
AGGAGTCTCCAATGTTATCAAAAAGAAAGTGCCCGTCGTAGCCGACGAACCAGCCCATAAGAGCGAAAAGAAGCTTCCCAAACGGAGGGTGAACATCGAAGAAATATGTTCTTTGTAGGTAATACGACGCAAACTATTGTAGAGATATGTTAGCGATTATGCTCATCTTTGGGGGCTTATCTCGTCCATCGAAGGAGTGGGCACTGCCGTTCTAGCCCAGCTTAGGGTTCCCTACCTTTCCAAAATGCACCTCGTCGAATACAACCTCATTGGGGTGTCCAATGCCCCAGAATCGAGTCACAAACGCCATGGCCGTAATGACAGCTAGGGCGAGCTTGTAATCCCATTCCGCTGTGATCCCTGAGGTGTGCTTGGGGAGGCTGTCAAGTAGCTCATCTCGAGAAGCGGGAGGGATCGAGGTAGCTTTCTTTGCGCTCTGCCCTCCTCGTTGTCGCAGCGTACCGGATGACATGGCGGTAAGTTTCGAGGTAAGGACCGGAATAATGCAGCTCAGATGGGAAAAAGGGCACCTGAAGGCTCAGGGCGATGCTTCGATAGACCGAGGAAAGCTGTTTTCCGAAAATTCAAAGGCTCTTACGGGCCTACTCAATCATGATCTACCGTAAGTAGTGGATGAATGTGGGCGCGACCGTTTGATAGTGATTCAGGAATTCGTGTCCTCGGCGCGCTTTTTCTTTCTAGGGTTATCGCCTTGCAGGGCGAACAGGGGTAGACGTTCGGGGATAGCAACTAGCCGCATCAAGTCTCAAGGGGCTTTTGCGAATGTCTATTACATCTCGAGGAATTATATAGTAAACCATGCGTTGCCAAGGGTGCTCTATTTGGAAGATTGCCTCATTTACAATTGTAGCTCGGTTGTTCGCCAAGCCGGCCAAATACACCTGAAGCTACAACATGCAAGTCTCCGTCCTGCAGTTCCCAATCCTTGATACAACCCTCCTTACTCATCCAAATCCATCATTTCCAAAGTATCGAGCTCCGTGCGAACCAGTCGATTGAAGTCTTGCCTCTCCATGCCAGTACTCTGTGATAGGCGGAACAAGCTTTTGATACTCGTGCTGATATGTTGCTGAATCGCCACGTCCGAGTTGGAGAGTAGTTCAGCCGAGTCTTCCATGCGTGACAGGGCATCGGGGACGAGCGTTGGTGATGATGCACTTGGCTGATCGATCGTTGAATTTGCCGGATTTGAGATTGCATGGGCATTTGACAGTTCATGCTCGTCTACCCATGGTCCGCGACTGATTGAAGATGTCATTACATCCCCGTGGAGTGAAGAATCTCCGATCGCGTCATGATCTTCTGATGGATCGTCGTTGTCCATCTCCGGCTGAACCTGAACATACTGAGCAAAATACTCCGCCTCTGATTTAGTCCTTGCACGTCCTTGCACCTGGGCTAGTTGAGGTGGTTGAGGGAAACGTTTTGGTGCTGGTGTTCTTGCTGGTGTATCATCATATTGTGCCCAGTAATCATCATCATTGTCCTCGTCATCAATTGCACAGCTTGTGTCGAGGTTCCCATTCGCCAAGGCGGGATTCTTAACAGCGGCACTTTGCCTCAGCGCCTCCGCAACGACTTGCTCTCCTGCTCTCTCATCTGCCGCGCCAATCGTAGCCCACCAGGTCTCAGGGACTGCTCCGCTATGCGGAGTGACCTCAGACACTCGCCAGCCGTTTCCACCGCCCTCTTGGTCCCCTTCGCACCATAGGTATATTACATCCAAACTTAGATCCGTCACCGCCACTTTTGCTCGTAACGTCTCCTCATCTAGCCTCCTGTACTGGATATTTACATCTCGAAATTCGATTTCGCCGGAAACTGGATGTATTTCGAATGCGTCGCTTTCGATTGTTTTTGCCAGCCTCTCCGACTTCTCTGCGGATCCCGGGTCCCGACACAACAGAGATAGCCACGATTCCGAAGATCCAGCGTTTGCGGAAAGAAGTTGGACTCGCTGGCGAAGTATGGGTGAGAGAAGTGGTAGGAGGGCTGGAGGAGGGCGTGGCGATGCAAAGGCGGTAGGTAGGCAGGCAAGAAGTGGTGGGAGCAGATTTCGAGGGTCGGGGGGTGGGCGATATTGAACCATGCTGAGAATGAATTAGAGCAACAAAATGTTACCTATGGGATGCTAAATGTTTCGCAAAATAAACTCAAGGTTAGGCCGATCATAGAGCCGCGTCAGGTAACATCATTGAAGGGAAAATGAAGAGGGTCAGTCAATGTGATGCTTGTAAGTGGTGATGTGCTGTCGGAAAGTAAAGATCCATTTAAGCAAACTCCCATTCGGCCGATGAATCATTAATGTCACATGTAATTTCTGCACATCGCTGTGCAGCATGGCAGCCAGAATTTCTGGCACGGTGTTCTGAGGATAGCTCTTCAAATGATGCTTCTTGATCGGAGAGAGCGATTCGAATAAGTATGTACAAACTACCTTAAGATGCCATCAATGATGAAAGTGTGTGTTTCCCGTCCAGTGTTCAAGTATCCCTGCAACCGGGTTGGGCACAAGGCTCGGAAGAGATTAGACAAGATAAGATAAGAACTCTGGGCAATATCGCTCCATTCTTCTATGATTTTGATACATATCATCTTCAATGAACTGTTATATGTGCATGACACGTACAACAGGCGCAGTCAGCTCTGTTCCGATATAACGTTCACATATTTAATGTATCAGTAAATTAAGGGTTTTGAGGTTTACGTTGTTCAAAGTCCGAAAGACGCGCCATGCGCGCTCCTTACGACTCACGCTACCTTACGATGGTTACCTTAGGCCTTTAACACGATGTCTGGATCATGGAATCAGACCGCTTTTGGACGGCCATGAGTTAATAAGGTAATTCATGTTTCTGAGCTAAAGCAAGTTGAGTCTTGGCACTATTCGTGGCCACCACTATGCGACGTGGGTTAGAGAATCAGTTAGAGAATCAATTCATTGGTTCATTTAATTGTTTGTTCGATATGTCAGGAAAAGCTGCATAGCTGATGAATGTGTCAATACTAACAATGACGCTGAAGCTGGGAGAGTTGCTATTTCGGCCCGCAGCAACTGAACTTGCTAAGCGGGTGCTATTGTGGCCCGAGAGCTGGTACATGCGCAGTTCAGCCCCGGGCGCTCTTGCCCGCTAATAGCGCTTGGAGCTGCCCCCCCGAATTGCCAATGCACCGCTTGATGGATGGGGAGGCTTTCGAGCAAGAAGATGCCCGGAATGCAGACCAAGAAACGTTTTGTTTAGTCTGAACGATTCAAAGTTCAAGTTCGAGATTCTTGATACGACCGAATTTGAAATGCTGCATTAAACAAAGGAAACATCTTTTCTTCTTAACGCTTCATCGACAGAATGAATTCTCTTCTTCTTCGTCGTGAAGATAAGTAAGAAGCGAAAATCGCAGAACGACGAAGAGATACTGATCAAGGAGATCTGTACAGTGAAGGGAGAATTAGCAAAGTGTACAGAGAATAGAAATAACGACTCGATAAAAAGAGAAATGACGTGTTTTGAACGCTGAAGTCTTTCAGCAAACGAATTAAAGTGAGTAAATAGATCGAAAGAAAAAGATTAAAATATAATACAATGAGCGGTTGTTGACGCACGGGATGCTCAGAGCCTATTCTAATCGAGTCAGTCAGAGGTATCTGATGATTTAGTTAGCTGAATCTACACACTTACACCTATCGCTGCTTCAACAGCGATGAAGTCATAACTGACTTCTCCCAGATGAGAATTCAAGTCGGGCTGAAGATCGCTCATCGTTGAAAGTTGCAGAACAGAATAGCGAGAATAAGCGATAAGGCAGTAGAAAGTGGCTGAGAAAAAGCATCAAAGAGTCGAGAAAGAGCACGAGAGAGCGAAGAGAAAGCATGAGAAAGCACAGAGAAAGTAAAGAGAGAGTGAAGAAAGTAACGAGAAAGCATGAGAAAGTAAGAAGACGAAACGAGCTTCAGCGCGGGTGTAAAGCGGCGACAACTTAACTTTGAATAATCAGCGAAAGATCACATGTCATCATTAGTTCGAAGAAACTATATATACATACATATTAGTATCCACGGGAGATTACTGACCGGCACTCACAGATGCCGAGCACAGAACCGTCTCGGCCATTGGCTACCCACAAAGCTCAAAAGGGAGTCATCTTCGAATCTCTCGAATTACGAGAGTCGGTCCTTTGCTCACAGCTGCACTTGCTCGTAGGCCATCATCCAGCTTTGGACCGTACAGAAGCACGCCTTTAGGGGAACATTTGCAAACACGAATCAGACACTGTCGTTTCAGTGACCGCCATGGTCCCCTCACGACTGCCGAATTCCCCGAGACTCTCCAGACATTAAGCTCTTATGCTCGATTCTCAGCATTCACACGCTTCAGTGGCTACTGTACAATACCCCTTTTTATTCCCTAACGAAGGTGTACCGGCCGAAGACATGGATGTTGATTCTGGGATATCAGCGAACCTTATCCGCCCTGCCATTATCGGCTATACGATCTACCGGAAGTCTAACTCGGCGTTGGTCGCGACTGCAAACTATTGAAAACGGTGCTACGAAGAGCTGGAAGAGTATGATGTGACAAGATAAAGAAATCAAAAGATGGTAAAAACAACTCAACGATAGTAAGGCCTCTGTTGTTACTCATCCAATGAACTCTAACACGATTTCAATCGCTTTGGTGGAAATTGTATATGAAACAGTATGATGTACAGTATACAATTATTACCGGGTATAAAAAACAGAAATGCCAAGTCTCCCACGCAAAGGAGGGAGGAGAAGTAAAGTCTCTACAACAAAAGCAAGGAAATCTTTCGTCGAGAAAAAAACTAATAAGACGCCTTAACTAGAACCTTAACACAGAACCAGAACTACAAAAGACCTAAATATCACAAGCCCCGAGGACTCGCCAAAGCACTACCACACTACGAAGAACAAGAGTGAAAGGAGAGACAGAAGCAGCAATTGTGTCTTCGCAGTAAAGGAGGTTGCTGTAGAAGACAAGGAAGAAGGATAATAAACCAATCATTTGAAAGCGCATGTTTGCCACGAAGAGCGAACCGTCACCATATTCCGCGAAGCGCGATGATCTGAGAAGGGTGCCGAAGCCTTTGTCAAGCAGCAGGAGGATATTGGCTCAAATAAATGGTGGTCAATAAGCAGCGCCGACATGGGCTGAAATTGACGACGTTTCTGTCGTGCGTTTTATGTAGTTTGGTTTATAAGAGAATTATTTCTCATGCTTTGTCTCTCACCAGGCCTCGCCTCAGCAGTCTCGGAGGTGATTTTAGCGAGAAAGACGTCGTGTGACAAATGGTCGTGAAGGGGATTTTATTTTACTTTACCAAGTGTTCGAAAGTTAGCTTCGCAGATAAATCGTACTTGAATAGTACGAACACGAAATGTTTTTAAGCTCTCTTTTTGACTGCCGGCTGTTACTAAGAATATTGACTTGATCATGCCAAGATTGATGTAGTGTAGTGTCGTGATGCTTCTTTGGGTATATCAAGGCTTGTGCCAATACTAAAAACCCTGAGACCGAGGAATCCAGTCACTAGGGTTTCTCTCTTCATTTTCTGGATGCTTGAAACAAGCTGCAGATTGCCGAGATTTCGGTGAATACAAAGTAGGCTACAGAAGAGTTTCGATATAATCTCGGGCAGATGTGGCGAAGAGAAAATACGATACAGCGTATATTTCCTCAATTGCAAAGGGGCATGTAATAAGAACAACAATTTCGATGCCTGATCCTCCGAAGAAAACCAAATGTACCCGACTTCTCCTAGCCATTCCAACGTGAGCATGAGCGATGGTCGTGGCGAAAATACCTCCAGGAAGACCTCACTACTCTTCTGCTGGCTAAGTCGTGTGCAGCTGGCTCTCAAGGTGATCCGTTGCTGAGCTAATTTCCTCGTGCCTTTGTGGACCTGAGATCGATGATCGCTCCTTCTGCAAGAATGCGTTCCACCATCTCTCAAGGCCAGGATGGATGTGGGAGGTAAAGAGCGGGCGAATTGCAGGTGCACAAGCACAGAACTGCAAAATCCTGTTAGTAAGACATAATGCCACGGGAACCAACAGCTGGACGGCTGCGCAAATATCAGACGGGCTTATCTTACAATTCCAACGTTGATTTCGAAGTCAACAGCAATATAGAAGGGCCAGCCGGTCCACGTCGGATCGACGCTCATTTGCTGTTCGACTTGCTGCTGCAAAACCATTCGAACGATTCCAGCGCCACAGGCTATGGCACCAAGTCCAAAAAGAAAAACGAGGGAAACCCGATCTCGGAAGGGAAGCTGCATTTTCCAGATAATGGGCATAGGCAAGAAAAAGCAGGTAATATCTGCAATGACGCCAAATACTGCTGTAATTCAAACTACATTAGATAACGTAAAGTAGAATGCGTAACAAGGTTCACCCACCATAGCATAAGGTATAAGTCATCTGAGAAACGCAATTTCGCTGACGGGAAGGGACGAGATCCCACACCGTATGTAAAGGTCTACACACATGAATATAGTGAACAATTAGAAGAATGTTGATGACTTACATGCACTGGAGAAGCGTAGTGATAAGGAAACTGGCTTGAAAAATCACCATCAAAACCATAACGACAATGATGGATCGACGATAATGTTTTGTACCGCTTCTGGCCTGGAGCCTTTGATAGAAACAGCAAAGGGATAGTCTAATAAGAGTGATTGTAATTGAAAGTGTGAGGGAGCTTATTGTCGTCAGCTTCAATCCTTCGCTTAGACGTGCAGGTAGGATATCCCAAGCATGTCGGTTGAAGTGGTCTCTGTCATAGATAAGGACGATCAGTACTGCAGAGACAATGCTCATAATCTAGATTCATGCCAATTAGTTAATAGAAAGCTGGCGCTATTCCGAGTATGGGACAAGACCCTACCATTGCAGCGCCGATGAACAAATCATCAGAGCCAAAGCTCTTGAGAACGTATATTCTGACATAATATCTCAGCACAACCACAACGAAAGAGATGGATGTAAGAATCAAGGTAATAATAGTGGGGGATGATCCTCGAGATTGTGGGTCAACATAGTTAGGTATCAGTCCAGCAAGGCTCGCCATCGTTGATACTCGTTCCTGGTGGACTTGAAATTAACAGCAAAGTGAGATCAGGACTCCACCATTTAAATACACCGTTCGAAGCCTGGCTGGAGAGATAAAGACAGTAGCGCGACAAGCTCATACGGTATAGCCGTATACCTGATGTCAGACTATACATAGAGGCACTGTTCTTTGGCTTTTCTTCAGCCACGGCTGAGTTGCAGTCGCAACTCCGGACATCTGCAAAGTAACTTCTGGATCCAAACATATCTGAAGATTCCTATCAGGCTTTCTATAGTTAAGCGAACTGTAGCAAGTATTCACAATGTTGTACTCATGCAAAGCACACCTTTCCTGCTGCGAGGCTGATGTGCATGTCTCAGGTCCGGAAATAAATTCGATCACTTCGGCTATAGATACATTGCATCTATACGGCAGCACCTATGAGGGTCACGAAACTTAAATTCCGACGGCAAAGCAAATCAACCTGTGGCATTATTGGCATAGTATCCTTTCATTGTTCGATCCGTACAATTATGTTTGAATGCCTTGGATGCCTTCCTGCCGAATTGGTTCAGGCAGAGCGGCTGAAGGTTTGAACTGAAAGGGGAAACCAATCAGTCACCGTGGGTAGGTTTCTGCAATCCCATTTAGTAGCCTTCTTTTCTGTACCAATAGTAAGGCGTCAATGAGTAGCGAGATGACAAAGACTGCGTACTGCAACAATACAGTTGAAGAAGAACGACTGGGATGAACGGTTGGTGGTCGTACGTTGAGATAGAGTAGGTACCACATACGGCGATTACCGCACCAAGGCACTACCTGATGGGCGCCAAACCAACTGGGAGGCAGAACGGATACCTAAGGAAGGTACTGTACCGTCCTAGGTAGGATGATTTTGTTGCAAGACAAGGTACTATCGTCCAGATTGTTGGAAAAGTCTCGTTCCTTGGTTTTGACAGACACCTAAATCACCTGAGGAACAGCCTCTGCCAATCACGTCAAACCTCTGCTCCGACTTTATCAGAGTCGGGCTGGGTACTCCGTACAGATAGATGGATCGACTCATGTGTATGTGCGACGTGGAGTATGCGTCTTATTCTATTCTGATTCTTCGGCTACGTGCTGCGCCCGTGGGGTGTGCATGATATGATAGGAAGCTTTTGTTGCCTCACTGCTACCTTATTGCAGAACACGACAAACCTTAATGTACTGTATGTAATGCGACACAGCCTCTAGGACCTTAAATATCTAGTAGCCAAAACCGATGACTTGCATGACCAGGGAAACCAAAAATACCTTGAAGTGCATCAACTTGGTGTGTTCAATGCAACAAGCGATAATTTCCCCCTCTTTGGCTGGCGAAGCACGTACTTGGGTGCTTGGGATATAAATTAGGTAGGTACGAGGCGCGGTACAGACTGTACCTCGCACTTCAACGCTCACGGATGTAGCATTAGCTCGGGATCTGGGTGTCAATGTTCTGGGAATCGCAATTCCGGTATCTTAATCCGTAGACGTTTGCTTGCCCCTTCTCATCAGATATAAACCCCTTGCTGATTTCTTCCCAAGGAATTCCTAATCCACCCTTTCGCTACCATCACGCCATCATGGACTTGACGTCCGCACTTCAAGTCAAATACCTTGTAGCTTGTTGCATGGTACCAGTTCTGTTGATCTTGGCTACTTCTCGATCGCACGGCGCTCTTTTGGAAAAGATACCCTGGGTTGGGAGGGAATCAAAGATTTTCTCCAGGGTTAGAGCGAGCTTATTGAGTATTAGCCAAGCTCGTGAGCTTGTGGAAGAGGGTTACTATAAGGTTCGCCGCCTTAGGCACCTTGAAACGCCGCGGTCGTTTACAAACTGATATGGTTCACAGTATTCCAAATTCGGCCAATCCTTCGTTCTTCCAAGTTGGACTGCCGGACCGGAGGTGATGCTTCCGCTAAGCTTGATTCAATGGCTCGCCGTCCAGCCTGATAACGTTTTGGATGTACAAGAGTTGCATCAAGACATATTAGAAACAGACTATGTATTTCAATATCGCCACGCCGTCAGCAGCCCCATCCACGAAGATGTCATCAGGCGAGATCTCAATAGACAGCTTGGATCCTTGACCACGGAGGTCATGAACGAGCTTGAGAACGGGTTTAAACAGTACTGGGGAGTCGACGCGCAAAATTGGAGAATCATCGCTGTTTTCGACAACATGATGAAGACTGTTACCAGGACGACAAATCGTATGTTGGTCGGCCTACCACTGTGTGAGTGTTATCCTGCTTGGCCGGGAAAATCTCAAAGGCTAAGCAGGATATATCCAACCTGCAGGCCGAAACGAAGACTACCTTAGCTATGCTGCGAAATATGCCCAAGCTATCGTCATAAGCGGCTCCATCATTCGCATGGTCCCAATCTTTATGAAACCGTAGGCATCTCCTTCAACCACTCCGTTGCATTTCTAAGCAAAAGCTCCATTATTCCTCCGCTGTCACAGCAAGGCCAGTCCGCAAAGAGTAATCGAAACTCACTAATGGCCATTGTCTTCAGGTTCATGGGGCCTTTGATTGCACTGCCAACGCGATACTATTATCGAAAATGCGCGAAACATCTGCTTCCTATCGTAAAGCAGCGTATGGCCGACATGGAAAGAGACAAAGCCGGATCCGTTCCCAGCTGGACAGAGCCAGTGAGTAAACTTCCCTTGCCTTATGCTACCTGGTCAACCTCATAATCTTATGATTTGCAGAATGACTACGTCACTTGGTCGGTCCGTGACTCGTTTGGTCGTTCAAACCCTCTTGACCGAAGTGCTGAAATGCTTGCTTATCGCATCATGATGGTGAATTTCACGGCGATCCATACGACTACCTTCACAGTTACCAATCTTCTCTTTGACCTCCTGGGATCCTCTCGGGCTTCAGAGTTCTATGCCGGGCTACGCGAAGAAGCAGAGCGATTACTCCGAGACTACAACGGAGTGTGGACCAAAGCAGCCGTCGCAAAGGCCATCCGGCTGGATAGCGCAATCAGAGAGACGATGCGCCTTTCAAGCTTCCTTGGTCGTGGTTTAGAGAGGAAGGTTGTATCAAAAGAAGGTCTAACACTCGAGGATGGCTGTCACGTACCTCGCGGCGCAAAGATTGGGGTGCCTGTCTATTCGATACATCATGATGAGGCTTTCTATGCTCAAGCACATGAATACGATGCATTCCGGTTCTCGAGGTTACAGGAAGACGCTACAGTGCCGAAAAATGTTCCTGAAGATGGAAAAACAGGTAGCAATACTTGCCAGCCGGATGCTTCGGACGCCTCACAGGGTAAATTGGAGACTTTAGTAACCACAAGTGAGACTTTTCTATCGTTCGGACATGGACGCCATGCTTGGTACGTGATGATTTTTTGACCCCTTATATTATACAAAGGGCTGTCTGATCCTGACTGGACTTGCTCTATCACAGCCCTGGTCGCTTCTTTGCTGCAAACGAGTTGAAAATGTTGCTTGCCCAAATCGTTCTCAATTACGACGTAGAGCCCCTGAATGTTCGACCGCCAAATAAATGGATTGGTGACACGGTATTACCGCCAATGACGGCTACAATGCGGATAAGACGGCGTAACAGGGGATGATCAGAGCCATTAGCTCTTAAAGCAATCTACAGATTTGGCAGCATTCTGCGATGACCAATTGCGGCTCGTCCTAGATTATAGAGCTGTCCTCGTGTCTGCAGGGGAGACATACTTTCACCTCTGATCATCGTGCATAGGTTAAGGACAGCCAAGACACGCGAATGTACCTTGTGAACATAGCCTTCTCCCATAGCTCAGCCAAACTTCATGTGACGCTTGACTAGGGTAGAACAACCCGAATATGCCGCTAGTATTGCATGGGATATTCTGATGCGATCAAGAGGCGCCGGAACTCGATGATGACGTGTCTCCTTTTGCGCTGCGATTGAACGATCTCCCTACATATATGCGTTAAAATATTCCCACCACCTCCTTAAGATTACACTTGCCCAAACCCAACCTATGCAAATTAGATGCCTGCACGCATGATATGTCGTCAAATTTGTGCGTCATGTCAGTAATGTAGCGGCGATTTCAAGCTGATAATAAATCAAGCATCATCCAGCCCCTGACGGACGCTCTCTGTGACTTCCAAAGCGCATTAACGATTGAGCAGAAGCTTGATCTCTCGGGGCTAAATTCAGTTCCCACAATCGATGAAGTGATAGTATTTACAGCTCGAGTAGACCAAGAAAACAGCAAGCGAAAAAGCCGGTGTGTCGCCAGTCGCGTTTGTGGTGTTCTAGAATCGGTCCAACATTTTTCATCGGTATTGGATACTTTTGCTTCATCGCATCCGATTGCCGGGCTGGTATGGGGCAGCCTCAAATTGACGATACTTGTAAGCTGATGAGAATCATTGGATGAAAACTCGAAATATTGATCCTTTGAAGGCTGCAAGCGGTTATTCCAGTTATTTTGACAAGCTTACGGCTTGGTTCATGAATTTGCGAAGTGACTGCTTGAAATATTCGGAATACCAATCTATTTATTCGGAGTCAACAAGGTTGCAAGCAGCGCTTTGCAAGTACTATGCTACCTTCATCAGATTTTGTCAAAAAGTGATCCAGGACAACCAAAAAGAGAGTAAGCCCAATATCAATGTGCCTGGAATTGTCTCTTACATTTAGACCTTAGAGTTTCGAAAGATGAGCGCAGCGCTATGGAGGCCCTTTGAAGTGGAATTCGGCACGTTTCAAAAGAAGCTGAGGATACAAAGTGAAGAGGTGAGGCAAGAGATAGCCTTGAGTTCCGAGAAAGCCGCGGACCATGAACGACAGCTGCAACTCATCGAACGAAGCTCTGCCTCTCGGTATCGAATACGCGGGGATATGCATCGCCGAGAAGAACAGATCTGGAGGCAACAGTACCTTGAACGCAAATCCAGTAAGTGATGCAAGAACCTTCATCCTGCCACTACAATCAAATAACACCTTCTCGTCAGGAATGAGGAGAGAGCAGTTACTGAATAGTCTTTCCACATATAATTATATGGCGCCTTTTAAACAAGCTCGCAAAGCCCGACACGGTTCGACGACCACGTGGCTTAGTGAGACGTCAGAATTCCAGAACTGGTTGAACGAGGCCGAATCTTCCTTGTTTTGGTGTTCCGGGATCCGTAAGTCAAAGCGTGAAATCAGCACTAGGTCTTCTATACTGACTATAAAACCTACGCGAAGTCGGCTCAGGAAAAACCGTACTCACGTAGTTCTTCAATGTCAATAGTACCTTAGAAAACTACTGACGCCGTTGAAACAGGGCCAGTGTCATTGATGGACTCTTTTGCCGTCAATTACCTGCTGGCACGGCTAGGAGCTTCTTCTTCTGTCAATTCGATAATGCCGACTCGCTCACCGCCAGGGCCGTTGTTGGCTGTTTGATCAAGCAACTGCTGAAAATTGATGGTATCTCTGTATCAGTCGAGGCGAAACTGACCGAGTTATTAGATGACGGCACACCAGATGCGGATGATCTTCTGCCACTATTCAAAGAAGTGCTTACAACGTTCCCACGGCATTTCATCGTTATCGATGCTATCGATGAATGTTCGAAAAAGGACCGCGAATCAATCCTAACGATGCTGCGAAGCGCAATGGACACATCTCGCACAATTGTTAAGGTATTCATCGCCAGTCGCCCAGACTTGGATCAACAGGTCAAATGCACGTTCAGATATCAGCATCATGTGTCAATGGACTCTTCAGGTCTCCAGTGCGACATCACTAGCTATGTCAAAGACCTTATCACGGAGAAGACCAGTAACGGCGAGCTCGTCATTGGCAACCCAGCACTCATAATCGAGATCCAAGAAGCTTTGGCTGACGGGGCTCAGGGAATGTTCGTGATCCTATTCTCGGAAAGATCAGAAAGATGCTGACAGAAGAAGGTTTTTATGGGTGGTATTTCAATTGCAAGACATTTGCGCCCAGATTTGCGACGAAGACATCCGCAAAGCTATCAAGGACCTTCCCAAAAGCCTACTGGAGACATATGAACGTGCTATTCATAGAATCATGAAAGCAGGAAAAGTCCAGCTGGCAGAAAAGATATTTAGATGTGTGGCTGCCACAAAGCGACCTCTGCGTCTGGAAGAATTGCAGGAAGTTCTAGCCGTCGAGCCTGGCCAGACTTCTCGTAGACCAGATAGGGTTATAAACGACATATTTGGTCTTCTTCCCTCGTGTGGAGATCTCGTTGTGATTGACGAGGAGTATCTTCTTGTTCGCTTCGCACACTTCACCATCAAGCAGTTTTTCTTGTCGGTCTCCAACCTGCCTTCACTGGAAAATTTCCGTTTCAACCCACTACAACTTGATAACCACCTGGGTAAGGTCTGCGTGACCTATTTGAACTTCAATGATTTCAAGACGCAAGTAGCAAAATTTCAAAGAAGTGTTCCCCGTCTGGAGCCGAGCGATATAATAAAGGCGTCGCTGTCAGCTGGCTTGAGCAGAAAAGTTGCAGACTCCTGGCCGAGCGTTGGCAGAAGGTGTAAACTTGGCGCGCTGGCAGATTATGAAGTACTGCGCCAGTTGCGGATTGAAGTAGGATTCAAAGACATCATATCATCCACCAAATTGCAGTCACATTTTCCATTCCTCGACTATGCCAAAGACTTTTGGCTTGATCATACTCTTAATTTTACTAAGGCAGACACCGATGTATGGTTTTTATGGGCTCATCTGGTATCTGCAGAAGATACCCAAGCCCCATTGCCATGGACACGTGCCGAGTGGACGAGCTGTACGGAACGTGTTGCGGAGTGGATCCTAAAGCATAGGCACTGCGCTCTATTAAGATTAATATTGGAGGCCCATAGAACCGAGCTTTCACCAGAATGCGGAGGATACCTTTTAGTAAGATCTGCGGCTGAAGGATTATTACGTCTTTTCAGTATCGCCATTGATGCTGGAATCTACCTGCCAGTAGACTTGGTCAAGGCCCTGCAAGAAGCTTGTCGAGGCGGACACATAGAAGTTATTGAAAAACTTGTGATGACCAAAGTCGATATCAATGCAGCACCAGCCAGCACTTGTAATCGAACAGCATTACAGGCAGCTGCGCAATGCGGCCATGTTGAAATAGTAGGAAAGCTTCTAGCGATTGGTGCCAATGTCAATGCCGATCCCGGCCGCGGTAATGGTCGTTCGGCCATTCAAGCCGCAGCTGAACATGGACAAATGGACATTTTAAAGATCCTCTTGTCCGTTAAAGCCAACATTAATGCTCCAGCTTCCGAAGAAGGTTGTACTGCATTACAAGCAGCTGCCAGAAATGGTCATTCTGAGGCAGTGGAAATGCTGCTTGCTGCTAACGCATTCGTGGATGCCGCTCCAGCTCCGCTTGGGGGCCGCACGGCACTACAAGCAGCGGCAGAAGGAGGCCATGTTGATGTTGTACAGATTTTACTTATGAGGAATCCCGACATCAATGCACCACCAGCTATTCATCGTGGTCGGACAGCTTTGAGCGCTGCAGCAGAATTTGGACACTTGGAGATAGTGATATTACTCCTCAACGCCGGCGCTAAAGTGAACGGAGCAATCTCCGCAGATAACGGTCGTACAGAAATGCAAGCTGCCGCAGGGGGAGGACACCTTGAAGTGATGAAGACACTGCTACACGCCGGTGCAAGGCTAGATACGCCAGCGGCTCCGAACTACGGCAGGACAACAATGCAAGCAGCTGCGGAAATGGGCCATCTGAAAATGGTCAAGAGTTTGCTAGCAGCGCGTGTCGATGTCAATGCACCACCGGCAAGGATGCAGGGCCGTACCGCACTTGAAGCTGCAGCTGGAGAGGGGCACTTGAGGATTGTGAACAAGTTATTGGCAGGCCAGGCTAATGTGAATGCATCCACTGATCCTCGGGATCGAATTTGTTTTGAGCTGGTGGACAGTGAATGCTTACCTACGGTAGGTAGTATCCGTTTTGGGCCTTGAAATGGTCTGCGGGATAAATACTCACGATGCTGTAGCTGCCTTCACTTGACGATAACCTTCAGACAGCGAAGAAGCTACTCGGGGTGAACTCCAACGTAGACGTTGGGTCGAAATTCTTCAAGGGACGCACGGCGCTTCTTGCCGCGGCAGAGAATGGCCACATCGAAATTGTAAAAGCACTCTTGAAAGCTGGAGCAGAAGTAAACATGATAAGCTTGTGTGGCAAGTCGGTACTTACCGCGTCCGGTGTAGGCGAACGTACCGATGCCGTAGACGGCGAGGAGGGTAGCCATGACAAACATCTCTTCAACAAGCTGCAACTGGGAAGCATCTGGAAGTACTGGAGAGACCCGTAAGAGTGGAGGCGCATGCCGACGCTTGTGACACTTCCTCTGGCCGAACAGCGTTACAAGCAGCCGTGGAGGGTGGGCATATGGATGCAGTAGCACAGTTAGTGAAGGCCGGAGCCAAAAGGACAGGATGATGGAAAGTCTGGCAACGTCCTGGCGTCGTTGATGCAGGTGTAGCCGGAGGTCCTGGATTTACCTTAGGTTGCGGGCTATTTACCGAATCATACGCCAAGATGTCACTTTTTAGATATCAAGGAATACATACCGTATGTACCTTACTGTTATACATGAAAGTTGACTAACCGGATCGAGGAGTGTATAATACATGTATTTTCATCGAGTGAAAGTTGGTTAATACTGCAGAAATACCTTAGTTTACCTGCGTAAGGTATCTCAAGCGCGGCCGCTAAGCCCCTTCGGGTTAGCGCTTTGCTTACTACGGAAGCGGTGCTGCCCAGGGCCCCAGAGCTTACGGAGTAAGCGCTAACCCGAAGGGGCTTAGGTCCTGCACGTCTGAGGTACTGAGGCAACTGAACATACGTATTTTTCCGAGTCCTACCTCAGCGAGCGAGCTCACCACGCCCCAAGTGTTTTAACATCCAGAAAAGCGTACGCGCGCCCTCGCGCTCTCGCTCCGTTACGGTGTGCCTCGAATATGGCTGTCGTAATCGGTTTTTATGGGAAGCCGTGCCCCACCAGTTCTGGCACCTTCTGACCACAAGGTTGTTACCACTTTCGACACCACATTCATCCTTGACCTTTTCTCTCTATTTCGTACGATCATGAGCTGGAAATCAAGGCAGGTCGGAATTTTGTACTTCATCGCTAAGGTAGTGAGGTTGTATAATGCTACGAAGTATCAACGTGACTTTATTTGCTGCAAGCGAGGAAATCCGATATCCAACATTTTCATCTATGTCTGTTCAAGCTAACTGTCACGAGCATTGAAACTACACAGCCCGAGGTAGACGAGCCTGGCAGCGCTTCTACTGCATAAATGATAGGACAATAGCAGCTAGAACAACTGACCAACTTTCGTTTCTCTCTCAAATCCTGCCGTTCAACATGAAACATTTGAATACACAGTCGATAGAGACGAGCCTGCCAGCGCTTCTGTTGAACAGATGACAGAGCAGTAGCAGCCAGAACAACTGACCGACTTTCCTTTTTAACGCAATTCCTGCTGTTTCGCATGAATCTTCCGAACATGTGACCAAGATGAATGAGAGGGTATGTCAGTGTCACTGCCTCAGGTACTGAGCTAGAACCAACTTCCCCACGTTCGGCGGCAACTCGGAGAGAATGGGTGAGGTTGGCTGCAGCTCACCTCCTATAAGGTACGATCCCTCGTATCACCCTTGAGATTAAAGAAGTGTAAATCTAAGTGCACAAAGGTGTAGTTTCTACCAGGTACGTAGAAAGCTATCTATGTTTTGTGCGAAGTGCGAAACATATCCGCGCTAGCCGAAGCAGGCTAGTGCGCGGTGTAATTTCACTGCTTCTATACCATTACTGCTCTACTGTTCCTATTGCTCCTTTTACTTTAGCAGGGATGAGATGCATCGAGATGGGAGATCTGTCGCAGGACTCCTCAGACTTCCCGCAGAAACATTGGATGATCCTATTCGCATCAAGTCTGTTCTAAGCCAGGCTGAACATACCTCTTCCCTTGGACCCGTTCTACCCAAGCTAAATTTCACCTTGTGCTAAGCCTTGCAACTTGATTCTGGCTCTCTATCTCATCCACTTTCTGTTGGAAACGGGGTACGTATACCCCGGCGGTTAGTTATTTCCGCTCCGGCCGAAGCGGCTTGGCGCTAGGGGTATTTATCCTTCCTCCCACTTCTTCCTTCATCCGTATCCCTTAACCCGTCATTAATCCTGCCATACCAGGTATACGGCCACTTTACCTGTTAGGGTACTAGGGAGCCACGGGAGATGACTAACCAGGCCAATGGGGACCTGGAGATTAATATTTAGATTATCTAGTGCGGGGTAGAGGAAAATAGGGGTTTCTCCGCAACAATCCCCAATTGCTTCAAAAATCAACAAAACTCCCTCCCCTTCTCTGTATATGTCTCCTCCCTCCCCTCCCTCCCTACACATGTAGGGCCTCCCAGCAAGCCTCTGTTTTGCAGGCTGCTAGCCCCGTACACTGTTCAGAAGTGCATCCGTAGCTGGTTTGAACAGTACGTTTTCGTGGATGCTTTGGCTGACCATTGCCAGTCACCTCACTCAGGGCCTTACGTTTAACCCCTTTACCAGCTCCTGAAGTGAACCTTTTGACTGCTTTACAGGGGGTGCAGTAGGCTGGTTTAATGAGCCGAATCCAACGATGTTCCTGAGCTGAAGGTGGAATCGATGGATTCGAATTGCTGAAGTCGTAGGGTCGTTTACGAATCGATTCAGCTGGATTTCGCATCAGCGAAGTAGCCACCTCCTTCTGAAATCGAGCACATGTCATTTTGCTTGTAGGATAACTGAGCTTGTAGAGGATGTAGGCATTCAGAACAGCTGCATCTAAATGAAACAGAAACAGGGATCACCAATAACGTCGACATCGATGTTTGGCGGGAGAATATTGTTCCATTTGCTGAGCATTTTCGTCAACTCCCCCCATGTGTAAATTGTAGTCCACCACTGCTCGTGAAAAGGGTAAAAATTGGTTGTTTTCTGAATCGAGCTGGACGAAGTCTTCAGGAATATGATGCCTGAATCGAGAATCTCTGGGAACGATTTTTTGAGCTTCCTCAGACCAATGAGCCGTTGTCATTAATAAAACAGTGTTGTTGTCCTGTCAGGCCATACATAGTACGTGATTCTTGACTGTTGTGACTGCTGTAGTACCTCAATTCTTTTCTTTAGTGACTACAGCCTTCAATTTTAGTAGATTTTCATCAAATTCAGAGTTCTGTTTTGCCGTTTCCACAGCTTTCATTCTCAGAGCTTTTAAGGCCATAAACAGGTCAATTGAGCTGAAGAAATTGTTCAGATAAACCACATATTCGTAGAGTCAAGATAGTGATTTGATGATTTGTGTTACGATCCTAGCTACGCACCTTCGTTGGTAGCTATGTTGGTGGCTATGTTGATGGCTATGTTGATGGCTATCCTGAGAGCTATCGCCGATCGCTCGCCGCTAGGGCATAGGCTTGTTCCGAAGCCAACCCTATTCAGGGTTAGCTTATGTTCTCCTGAGTCATATAGATAGCCGGCCCTTCCCTTCTAGATACTTTCCTTCCTTAGCATTTATATACTCGTTACATTACACCCATATGACTCGCTCTATGCTGGCCCCTAACATTTGCATGACTGTAAGTTATGTTGAAATTTTGCAAATTAGTAGGCGAAGGCTTGTTTAGGCTGCGTTTATCATGAAGAAAGTGACTATTTCCACGTTGAAGAGTGACTAATCTCGAATCGAACTAT
>JAABUY010003071.1_pt1 | contig 18860 bp, 25 predicted proteins | sample 5560271 | NCBI WGS metagenome assembly JAABUY01 (sample SAMN10711886, study PRJNA513374) | rock metagenome | isolation source: Antarctica rocks | place: Antarctica: Victoria Land, University Valley
CGGACGAATGGGGAAGGATGGGTGATGGCGGAGACCATGCGAGATTGAAGTCTTCAGTATCGCATGAGTCGCTTCCGGCCGATGACAAATGATAGCAGTTCGCGTGCACCGCGGTCATGTCCTAGGATCTGTGACTCATCGAGATCGGCTCTCTCGCAACCGATCAGCCGTCTTGAGCCGAACAGCCTAGTCATTTACATGTAAGCTCGTCTGCTTCCAGGGGACATCTACCGTATGACCCGGTGCAACCACTCCACTACCTCCTCACAAAGCTTCGTCCTCGGTCCATCCTCCTCAACAGCATGCGAAGCCCTCTTCAACACCTTCGCTTCCAGCTTCCCGCCCGCAGCTTCCTCCCACCGCTTCAGGGTCGCTGTGATATCCGGAAGTTTGCAGAATTCATCATTCTCGCTGTATAGCGCTAAAGCTGGTGCGCTGAGGTTCCCGAATGACTGAGAGAGGGGGTGGGCGACTTTGGGGTTCGCCTCGGAGAGAAGCGGGATGTCGGAGGAGAAGTAGTCGTCGTCGCCTCTTCGAATCGATCAGTGCAGTTCTGAAAGCGTAATATACTCAACCGCCAAAGCACGGAAGAGGCAGAGAGCGACCTCCGAGCCAGTATGAATAGCATCCAAGGAGAAGGGGGGGAGAGGGGGAAGAGAACTGAGGGAAGCGGGGGAAGATAGAAGAAGCCAATTGGGAGGGGTAGAGATGGGAATGGAGGTGGGGAAGAGCAAGCAATGCAGGCCGAAGCGGGGATCCCGCTGGACATAGGGGAAACGGGGTAGGTTGACTCACCCCTCAGCGAGCAGACTCCACAACCGATACGCATTTATCCCCACATCCGCCTTCTCACAGAATTCTTCCCCTAAAATCTCCGCCCCCCGGCCAGATTCCACCAGCTCAGTGGCGAACGGTACTTGGCCCGACCAGAGCACGCCATCCTCCGTCGTGGAATGGAGGAAATATTCGCGGTCCGATGCGGGCGCTTGCATGATTCCGCCGTCAACCTCGGGGAGACTGTCTGGACTGAGGGCAGACGTGGAGGTGGAAGATTTGGAGGTGGATAAGGAGGAGGGAGAGCGGGAGAGGTAGTGGATCACGTCTTGTGAGCCGGTGGAGTGGCCCATCAAGACGATTCTCTTCAGCCCTACTTCATCCTCAGCATATTCGGCGGAAAGGTGATGAAGATACGACCGACCTTGCTCGCGGAGATATTTGACGAGACAGCCCATCTCCATCCTGTCCCTATCCAGACTACCGGTACCGAACCCGTCGTACGCGCCCGTCCAATGCATCTGTACCCTATACGTTGACGCCTATCAGCCGGACTCGATAGAACTCTGGAAGCGATAAAGACTTGCAATCTCCATCCCGCTTTTTCCAGAGCAACAGACAGGTCAACGAGGTATGGAGGTGTCATGAGCCCATTGAAGAGTCCACCTATGAAGATGACGGCTTTGGAGGAGGATTGGTCGCCCGATGTGAAGTAAGGGTACTTCCTCGACCCGGTCGGGTAGAGGGAGATTGCACCTTGCAGTGACATTGCTGTGAGACGATGAAGTGAGTGGTGAGATATCGACATCAGGGGGAAAAACCCTCGGTCTTCCGGACACCATTCCGGGGTCAACAGGCAGTATCCCTCATTGCGTCGCACTTCTCTAGAGCTCAACGTGTTCGATGATATTCGCCCCACAAACCAAATCCGGGACAATACAGCAAGCCCCTCCTGATCTTCCCGTTGCCATCATCCCCAATCTCCTCTCTCTTCTGCATCTCATATTGTTTCATATCGGACGCCGAGTCCCGAGAACAACATGTTTATTCCGCGCAACGGACCGATATTGGAGTGAAGTCGAGGGCAAAAGCTATGCTTCTGGCTAAAGTGGATAAACGCCAGATATGATCGACTGACAATCCACTTCAAGCTGGGTTATAGAGGCCCAGACGGCGCGAGCGGAGTTGAGGAGAAAAGTTGATTCGCTAGGTATATCGATCTGGGCTGAGGAGGTGACAGGCGTGAAATCATTGGATAGCATATATGGGGACGGCATGATCGATCGACGGTAAGAGTGGAAGTCGGAGATCGTACCTGATAAGCGGGTTGGAAGAGATGGGGGCGGATGGAGGCTTACATGGACATGATCAAGGTGACTGACTCCTTGCAAAAGCGGCTGTGGGCTGTGACCGCGTTTCGTCAATTGGTCCCGTCTATAGGACGGGGTGTAGAAAACCGTGCCTGAGCCGAAGCCAACTTTTTTTTATCCCTGATCTCGGAGATTTATATTCCGACAAGCCTCGTCAACCATATCCTGTTCCACCTTCTGTATCCGTCCATCCATATCAGTCAAACGCCATTACAAGCTTTCAAGTCGGGCCATCAATGAAGCCAGCGAGCATGTGCTGTATCTCACCTCGTCTGCTTCGAGGTCATCCTTCCTTTCGACATCTCGATTACTCGACATCGACATCATTCTCTTACTCGACCCTGCCGTCATCATCTAGACATTCGATACCGGCACCATGACGAAAGCTGACACGCTTGCAAGCTTGGAGCCACTAGCCGTCCAGCTATATTCCACTCACAAAGCGTATCATTTCACGCCCTACATCCTTGGGTGAGTCTTGACTTCCGATTCTCACCGCAGCTGATGAGTGGTCCAAGATGTGGTTCGACACGATGATGTACGGTGTCATCCTCAGCCAATTCGTAAAATGGTGCTCTCACTACGGCCGGTCCGAGCGGAAGCCCACCCGATACCTAGTGGTGCGTCTTTCTGCCCACCTAGAACGACGAGAGCTGAAGGGGATGGTTATAGTGGTGGCTGATGACAGCTACTACCGGATACTCCATCTAGTCTGTTCCTACCCACCATCACCACCATGGTACGGGACTGACATAGAGGAACTCAGCATCATGATCCTCATGCGTCACATCTTCGCCTTCAACTTCGGGACCTATTCTGCCATCCTGGACGCCACTTGGCCCTGCATGCTGGTCATCCTCCAAATCACCATCGTCGTACCTGCTCAGGTAGGTTCCGTTTCTGCAATGATCCCGAGCACTGATCTGATCAACCGAGACCAGTCCTTCTACATTCATCGGGCGTATAAGCTTTCGGGCGATTCCAAGCTTCTTCTCGGTTGGCTCCTCTTTCTGCTGTGAGCGTCCTCTCATCGTTGTGTCATGGAATATTGAGTAGCTGACCATCCAAATCGGTAGTGCGGCATATATCGGGCTCGGTATCGCAAAGAGAGTCTCCATCTACGACATCATCGTCTTCGCTCGTCCCGTAAGCGCCTCCTCCGCCCCTTCAAGCGGGGAACCAGCTGACGGAAGATGGGGAATCAGGTCACATCTAAGCTCTTCAAAGCTTGGGTACGTGGTGTCACCCCAGGGCGATCTCGCGCTGATCCTTCGGTGGGGTTCAGCTGGGTACGGGAGCACTCCTGGATGTGTCCCTCAGCACCAGTATCAGCATCGTCCTCTGGGGATCGCAGACCGGCTGGCCAACGACCGATAAGGTCATCAAGAAGCTGATCCTGTAGGTAGCACTCCGCCTTCTCTTTTGGTGACACTGGCTGACAATGGTAGGCTGAGCGCGGAAGCGGGTCTCGCCCCTGTCCTTCTGTAAGTGCTTGGACTCTCGGCAGTGAGGGTGTAGAGCAGAGCAGAGAACTGATCGGAACGGGTCAGCCAAATCGCATACATCATGGTCACGACGCCGTCAACGCCTCGTCGCCAGCCGTCAATATCTTCTTGTCTGCTGTAACCAGTACTCCGATCCGAATTCAAGCTGACTTGACCACAGTGGATCTCCAAAGGCATTTGTCATCGCGCTGCTCGTCGTGCTGAATTCCCGCCGGGAATTGAGGAACGATATCGAGGCGTCAGCGCGAGGTGTTTTCGTGAGCGGCGCATAGGACGCAATGGGACTAGCTGATGGAGTGGGATAGCAGACGAGCAAAGCGAGGATGATGCAGGTGCCTACCAAAGCAATCGAGATCGACGGGGCGGTAGACATCACCGAGGTATGTTTTCCCAACCCTTCCATCCAATCGCGTTCCACTGATCCGGCCCTCGCTCAGGCTGCTCTTCCAGGCCTGAACATCTCCCTCCGTCGCGCCTCCGCGTCCTTGCACCACCGACCCTCGCCACTCCCCATCACCTCTTTCCCCACCCACTCTCAAGCATTCCCCAATGCCTACCCCCAAGGACAGAACTCGTTACTCTCGAAACCGAACCCCAACCCGTTCGCGAGACCTCCACGATCCCCATCAAGGGTCAGTCCGGGTGTCGGGGATGAGGGAAACAAGCTTCAAGCGAGGAGCCCAGCCACACCGGGGTACCTCACGCCGATGAGTGCGGAAGTGGCTCAGCTCCAGAACGAGAAGCACACCCTCGACCAGGCGATGGGGAGAGTTGGGGATGAGGAAGGGGAAATGATGGATTCGTCTGCGGAGGAAGAGATCAAGCCTTTCGATGATGTGGATCTGGGAGGGGTGAACGGATGGCGGGCGGAGCGAAGACGTGAATGATCTTGAGGATGGGTTGATGAGATGGACATTGAGCATTGTTGCTGTATATCCGGGATGTCATCGTATACCTACGACACGGATTGGAGAATCTCACTTGAACCGATCGAGAACTGTGATGTTGGATAAGTGTGGCGAGCACAGAATGAGATGGCATGAAGGATAGATAGATATATTAGGGATGTCAAGGCGTCAACATTAACAAGCACAACAGGTCAAAGGGCATTATGGAAATCGGGGAATGGGGAATGAGGGATGCGTGATTGCAATCATGTGGATGCGAAGGCTACAAGCGCGACATTGGGACATACGGAGAGACGTGAATTAATGATGACGCGACGATGGGAGTGTGAGAATGACATGAATGCAAAAATGCGAAGCTTTCCGAAAGATGACAAGTAGTGGTATGGTTTGATTTGTGGTGATTCCGATCAGATAGGTGTGAACCTGCTGAGGGATTGAAAGATGCGCGAGTTTCGCTTCTTCTTGGGTGTACTGGGGACGCTCGAGCTCGTGCTTGTGGTCGAAGTGAGTTCTTTGAACTCGTCCTCCTCCTCGCCACGATCCGAGAGCGTCGCGGTGGAAGTGTCTCGAGAGATACCTTCTTCTGAACCACATGACCGGGACTGCTCGGCCATGTCAACGCTGGACGGGGTACCAGCGAGGTCGACAAGACTGATGACGCTATTCCGCTGACTCCTGACAAAAGACAAGCTGCGCCTCAGGCTCCCCCACTTGGATGATGTAAGTGGACGATCGGCCTGTTTAGTCAGCCCATTGCTGAGGGCGTATACCGGAGATGTGTCTCCGAACCCCTCAAAGACTCGAGCGCGGTTGTCCGAAGCGGTCTTGGTAATCGGCAAGGGAGGTACGGCGACTTCATGCGAAGTGACGGGTGACGCAGGCATGGATTTCGCACGATTGGGAGCGCCGGGACGTGAGTTCAAACTGTAAGCCAAAGCGGTCTTCCTCCGGTTGAGCCCTGACGGTTCAGGTCGCCGGAGATTCGAGAACGAGCGACGCAGCGACGGCATGCGGGAGACGGATATCGACGAGTTGACGCGGGTATACTCGGCGGGACCAGTCAGGGTACCGAAATCCGACATGACCGTCTCATCGGCTGACTGGCGTCCTTCCACCTCGGTCGACGACTCATTGCCATTACCTCGAGACCCGATCGAGCCCGCACGACGCCTCTTGGCAGGGAGTGTTCGCCTCTTGCCAGCTGAAGACCGTGTCTGGCGGATAGGTATGACTGAGCCGCGGATCTCGCCTGAGAAGGCGATATCGAAGGTCGCAGGACGAGCATCGAGGAAGCTGCGGCGACGACGAAGCATCGAGGAATCACGGATAGACATGCGTTCACGCAGATCGGACGACGGGCCGTCAGGGAGGAACAAAGCGTGGTTCATCTGCGCTTTACTACGTGCAGTCGAGCAGCTCTCGGAGAACACATCGATGACGCCGCGGTCTACAATCAGCCGTTGGGTCGCTGACGCGCGGCGGAGCAGGATGGTGGATGGTTGACCCGGACGACGATCGGGTGTGAAGCCAAATGAAGAGCGAGTAGGGGATTGAGGAGGCGTTGAGGACGCCTCCTCCGGACTCGCAGCTAACACCGGACCGGTCGAACCGATGTCAAGCTCCTCCGCTGCTCCGACAAGGGTATGGCGGTTGTTTGGCGGATCTTCCGGTATGAAGTCCACCGGGGGACTGGTGATGGACATACGTCGAGACCGTATCGGGAAGGGAGATACGCTCGCTGGTAGCTCGAACGGCGGGATAATGCTTTCGTTTCGCGCCTCACACAAGGCCGCCGCCCAGACCTCCTTCTCCGTCTCGCAAGAAGCCGCAAGGTCGAAGTTGTGCTCGCGCAAGACAAGCCGGATCGAGTGTGGTAGAAAGCCTACAAATGTCAGCCTATGTATAACTATATCTGAAGGACCCACCCTCGGTGATGTCGATGAGCTCAAACACCTCGAGCGGAAGAAAGTGCTTCGGCACGTACACCTTGCCCTTTGTGACCTTCGCAAGCACCAGATAACCTCGATAGAGGAACGCAGCGAGGTACTTGACCTTGACAGGGGGTACAAGAGGAGCGAGCTCTGGGTGATGGTGAAGCACGTCAAGCGAGCCGATGAGTCGGCAAGTACCAAGGGACCTGAGCAGCGCGGGTGTAACCGCTGGATGAGCGTCCATCCGCTCGATGACGGTCGCACTCTTGATCTCGGCTTCTTTAAGTCGCCTCGCTTCGTCTGCCTCCTCGGCAACACCGCGCATCGCGCCCAGTGCACGTTCGATATCCACCCCAACATCATACTCTCCTGTCGAAACGAATTCGGACCGTTCCTCTGTAGGGCTGAAACTAGGCGTAGCTGCCGAACCGAGAAGCTGACTGAGCAGGAGTGGATACCGACAGACGCGCTGGATGGGCATGATGAGGAAGTCCCGGAAGCGAAGACGAGAGCGATTCGACGGGATCGGCGAGGGGAGCTCGTCGTTGAGCATGTCCTTGAGAGTCAGATCTGGCTGAGACGAGCTGAGGATTTGGCACCGCTTCTCGTATGCGTCGTAATCGGTTCGCATAGCGATATGCCGGACCAGCGTTGCCGCCGCAATCGAGCCAGCACAGAACTCCTTGTACCCCGCGAACCCGGTCACCTAGCAGATGTCAACCCTTGCCAGTCAAACGAGGTCACCCAAACTTACCTCATCGACAAATAGGGCCGCTAGACGACGAGATATCCGTTCAAACTTCCTTGAGATCAATAGCTCCGGCTGAAGCTCGTAGCTGAGTCCCTCCTTTTTGAGAACATCCACCATCTTCGCGGCCAATTGCGTGTGGACGTCTAGAAGCTCCGCCGAGTTTCGCGCGACGAGATCCGCGGAGCGCTCGGAGAGCGAGGGGAGAGCGTAGAGTTGAGGAAGGTACACCTGGACGAGGTTCTTGAGGTCCTCGGCGTAGGCTACCTCCGTCTCCACGAGCTCAAGGAGGATCATTCGCCTTCTTTCCAATCGCATTCGATGCCGGTTCTGGCGGGCTTCCCACTCCAAGCTCCTCTGCAGCCTCACAGCGGACAAAGTACCGTCATGCTCCTCACTCCCCTCCTTGCCGCTCTTGGCGCTTCGCGAGAGCGAGGTCGAGGCAGATGAGAGGGGATGCTCCTTGGAGGACTGCGATGGGGAGTAGGTGTCGGCGGAAGCGGAAGTGTCGGTGCCGGTATGGGATGTCGAGAGGATGGATCGTACGTCCGTGTGTAGGATAGTGGTGTGCTGGGCATCAGAGTCGTATGACGGTTTGAGCTCGAAGATGACCCTGGAGCCGTAATCGAGTGAACTGCGACGGGGAGGAGGTTCGTGAGGGATGACCATGTCATCGGGGATGATTACTTCGATAGGCTGTTCGGAGAGAGACCCCGGCACGTCCGAAAGACCGAGCCTACCGCTCTGAACGTGCGCCTCGAGCGCAGCGGTGAGGCTCGATTTGCGAGGGGAAACAGCTAGGGGACGAACGGTAGCGACTGTCGATACGGATTCGAGGGTGTACTCGGAGTCCGCAGGCTGCTGATACGAAAAAGGTAGGTTGTTGGCGCTCGGACTGATCCGCCGTTCCTCCTGTCTCACCATCGCCGGCCAATGAGGCATCTCGTCCACCAGATACTCCGCCTCTGCAGGCGCAAGACTGATGGAAGCACGTCGTCTCCGGAAAGCCTTGAACGATCGGGTAGGCGTGATGGCTACCGCCAGCGAAGCTCGACGCGACTCGCCACGGGAGTCGGTCGGTTTGGAAGTGTTGGTCGAGAAGGTGCTCGATCTTCGCCGACCAGGCATGGGTCGTTCCAACACTTTGACCGAGTCCGAGCTCTCCCTGATCAACTCACCGGAAAAACCCAGTGGCTCATCCACCAAGCTGTCCCCGCTACCTTCTCGCCGCCGTCTTCTTGGTGTGTTCAAGATGAAGGCAGGCTTAAGTGGAAAAGTGAAGCTCCGCCCCTGTCCCCTCGGATCCTCCCTGCTCGGTCCCTGCTCGGGGTCTGGCGAGAAGATGGAATTTTCGAGCGTACCTGAGGGGATGGCGAGGGGGAATGGTCGAAGTCGCTCGCCAGGTGTGGAAGCGCCAGAGGTAGAATGTTGACCGGGTAATGAAGTGGATGGGGCGGGGAAGTAGGAACCTGAGATGGGGAGGACGGAGGTTGAAGACCGCCGACTACCACCGTCAGACGTCAGGTCCGAAGGTCCAGCCTCGATTGATGGTGATGGAGGTGGTTCTTCTGGCTCATGGAGTGATGGTGTGGGTGCGGCCGAGCCTGGGATGGTGTCGAGGGAAGGAGCCACGGCAAGGGGTGCGCCAAGGAGGACATGACCCTCCATGTTACGCTGACCGCCTCACTCCTCTCCACTGTACCGCAACTGTGACTGTGGGTGATTCGATGCCAGGGCGGATCGATTGATTTATAGTAAGGGGGTGAAAGGAGATGGATGTGCCGGGAGTGGGTCGCTTCGGATTGAGGGAACAAAGGAGCGTCGGAGCGGGATTCGTTTGTCAGGTGAATGATGCGATGGATGAATGGAGTGATCGAAGGGTTTTAAAATGAGCGCAGTTCTTACGAGTTTGAAAGGAGGAGAAAGGAAGAGATACGCCAGTCCGGTCGTTCGAAATGACCGGGTTCGGAGTCTGGACGAGGTGATGAAGGGGAAGGTGGCGTGGATTCTACAAAACGTTACAGAGCATCAGAACCCATCGCATCAATCAGTGTCACGGTTACTCACCTCACTTCGAAGATCCGACTGATCCGCCCTTTCCGGTGGAGAGAAGAACGATTGACGGCCGAGGTGAGGTGAAACGTGCGATTCGGTCTTCGGTCTGAGGTAGCGGGTCGATCAAAGGCGGGCGCGGATGTGTCAGCTGAGTCTATCTGCAATCACTCCTCGGTCGTCCGAGTCGAAGCGATGCTCCTTTCGACGTGTGAAAGGGGGAAGATGGGGCAGCTCGAATGTGTGAAGGAAGGACCGGACCGGGGACTCACGAGGTATGTTCGGTGCCTTGGGACCGCCCCCCCCTCCGACGCAGAAACACTCCGACCTTCGATGACGAGTCAACGAGACGGGCTTCTGGAAAGTACAATTCCTCGACCGATCCGCTCCGAAATGCTTCCAATGCCTCCTCCTGCTTTGATGAGAACCCGATCCGTCCGCCCGAAAACCGGAAATGATTTGAATGATGATTTGTTGTGGATCGTTCCTTGATCACCGTCTTTACCCGCGCTCTCCCCTTCTCAATCGGTTATATGTCTCAAAACCCAAAACAAGAAGGATCAGAGTATAGAGAGTCGAACCAGAAGAACCGGATTGGACGAGAAGTCGGAATCAGCAAAAACAGATAGAATGACATACGCCACCTGGACTTTCAAAGTGGCCTCACCCAAATCCAATACACGCTGAAAAAGCAACGCTAGTCCTCGTGCCCCGTCTCTCGGAGAATTAAAGCTACCGTCGAGAAACTTTCGACCTGAAATCTACTTGCATCCGCACCGCTTCCGAACACCCGACTTCCCTTGGTTTAACGGTCGCAAGCCTCTTCCGCCACGTCGTTTCAAACATGGGCCAGGTCTCATTTCCGTCATGCCGGCAGTGACCCTTCCATCTTTGCCGGTCCGCTCGAAGTATAGCGAAAAGGACAGGGTAATAGTGAAAAACAGCAGTGCGCAAATGTTCAACGTATATAGCCGGAACCTTCCCTGGTCAAACCTGAGTACACCCTTTACCGACCAGTATCCTGGAAGAGGTCAGGTGATGTTTTGCGCAGTCGAAACTCCGCGTCATCGGGTTCCTATCTAAAACATTTCTCCGCATGACGAAGCCGACAGACGATTGGCGGCTGTTCACGCATTCTTCCGCGGGCGGTGCAATCGTGAATAGACGGTGACTGTGCACAGGGAAACTGTTGAATATAGCTGAGTGGTCATCGATCTGCCACCGTGTGTACCCCAGTCTATTACCGATTATGCAAGCAAGCGCTCTGAGATGTCTCACCTCAGGGTGTTTCGTGCAATGATTCGCACGCCTATCCGGGTCCCATGGATATCCAGGTTTTGATAAGGTCTTCCGTTCGAATCCCAACGGAAACACAATCAAACACCGTGGGTCTATGAACGAAAGTGGAGGTACGCGCGGATACATCTGCGGGAATCATCTGCGAAAATCTCCAGATCGACGGACAATACATCGATGTAGACGAGAGAATGCCTGGAAGACGTGTATGCATGTTTACTCGGAATGCAGCTATGCCGGAGAACTCTTGTGCGCTTGTGGTTCTCGCCAGATCGTCTCCCATAGCTGGAACCCACCACCTATCAAGAAGGCCCAACTCCCCCAGAATGTCGAGAGGCCCGACTCGTATACTTCGCCTGAGACTGGGGAGTAACCGAAGGCGCCGCTGAGGGTGAAGCCGAGGGCGCCAACCAGATTCCAGAAGCCGACTGGACAGTTGTCAGCCAGCATTTGTGACGGGTAGTGGTACGACGTACCGTGCCAACCGATCTCGGTGATATTGGGGAGATACCACTTGTGCTGGACTTCAATTATGAGGATCAGACTGGAGATGATGAATCCGGATCCGCCGATCACTGCGCATATCAGCGAAACCTGATGAGGAAACGGTGTGGGACAAGACACACCTTGAGGGGTCCAGAAGAACACATCGACGATAGCTACTGAGCCATCTCCACCGCTGAGCCCAGGAATGACGCCAGGAAGTCCGGTACTACGTCACAATTAGCTCAGACCGTCGACATAAGAGGAGACCAACATCGTTGAGACCCAAAATATCGTCGCCGCGAACAACTGGACCAGGGCCTACACCCGGCATCAGCTATAGAATATATGAGGAAGTGGTCAGGGTGACGCACCGCAATATATCCCATATCATGCCACATTGGCTTCCCCCACCAAATCCAACCCATGGCCCCGACTAGAACCTGCTGTCCCATACCAATCTTCCTCTCCCCCTCCGTCTCGGCCGAGTCATGCGATGGCGTTCTTACTCCACCTGTATGAGCCTTTTCAGACATCGCTTGAAGGGTGGACTCGTCTGATTGCGAGGGTTGGTGCCGGCGATGATGGAGGAGTTCACCCAGAGCCGTGCCGAGAGATATCTCCCGTCCCCTGTCCACCGTCAGCATAGAACACTAAAAGGAGAATCGGAGGTACCGGTCGAGCGCTTCCACGACCATGAGGTAGGACCCGATCTCGAATATGCTACCACCGATAAATGCGAAAGCGGATGCGGTGTTATAATACGTAGTTGTGGCCAATGCCGGTCGCAGAATCGGGAACCACACCAGAAAACCTACGCACCACCGAAATCTCAGCAACCGTAACCCTGCGAAAGTACTCTGAAGCCACGTACCATTCACAACCCATACCATACTCCCAAACGTAAACGCCATAGCCACCCAAAAACTGATATCCGCCCTCAACCCCGGCTTCAATTCACTCTCCAAATGTCTCACCCTCCCGCTCACATCCTGTCCCTCATTACCCGAACTCAAATGCACATGAGCGGATTTCGGGGCGTATCGACCTTTCCGAGCGCGTCGGGATTGCCAGGTCGCGGTTGTGAGGCGGGTGTGGAGGTCATGGAAGTCGATGTGGGTGGGTGTGAAGAATGAATGAGGGGAGCGGTGGGAATTGATGGTCACTGGGGGTATCGAGGGGGATTTGCGTGAGGAAGACATGGTCTTCCATCGACCCGGCAAACAGCTTCCCGTTCGGATATTTGGCTTTTCATCGAGGAATTTCCGAGCCTCACTCTCCAAATACCGCCTAACGCCGCTGGCCATGGGCGAAAGGGGCCCCCGCAGCGGCCAGCGGGTCACGTGACAGCCTGCTGGCACTCGGGACATCTGCTACCGTTATTGGCTATTGCTAGTGCGGGACGGGTTGGGACGTGCCGGAATGCAGACTACGCGGTATGTCGATACCGTCTCCCAAAGTCCTTCTCCTCGGTTCGGTATGCTGGACTCGAAATATCGGTGTGAATCAGGTTTGGAAATTGACGACAACCTACCGATTCCAAAACTGCTTCAACACCCTCCCCTCACCCAAAAACCACCTCGGTAGCTACAATTCCCTCACGACCTGCCTATTTAATTGCGCAACCTCGCCTTACGTTTACTACAACCCCACAGCGGGTGTTGCGCCTTGACTCGACCGGCGGATAGTACGGAGGTGACGTGTGATACCGGGACTTATCATGCGCTGTACCACGCCGCGGACGCTCAGGTCTCGGGGTTGTCGAGGCGCAAACTGAGGGAGAGGTTGGCGCTGGAGGAATCTGACGGAGCAGGGCGTGTCCGAGGGGCAAGGAAGCTTGTCTCGTCTCGGGAGGTGATCCAGATGCGTGAGGTGGGTATCTCCTCTACTTGAATCCACCTTCTCTCCCTCGCTCTACCGGATGACTTGATGCAAAACGTAATGGATAACAGTGTATCGACACCCAGACGGAGCTGGAATTGTGCGGTGGAAGTTTGCGTGTAACACCGGGTGGAGGCTGGTGGATGAGGCTTGCGTCGCCGTCTAGGCGCGGATCGTTGCTTTCAACATCTTTTTTGGGATCTGGATACGTTTGTGGATTTCGGGTTGATCTCTCATTCGTCAAGTTTGTCATCTCCTAGGCATACCCCTGCGTCGATCACGTTTTCTCGGGGCATCCACTCCGTATTGATTCGAATCGACGTCTCTCCTCGCGGCTTGGGCCGTACATCTTCCCCTCGCCCAACAACGATATAGACTCGTGGTCTTGCGCAGGACATACGAGATAGAGGTGTATTGCTTTCTGCATCATGTCCTATCAAACCGTCTTCAGCAAGAGAATTCGAAATATAGGTGCATCGATTTCCTGCTTCATGTCCTACCAAACCACCCTCCCAACCAGCCCTTCCCTCCAGCTCTTCCCCCGTCGTCCAGCGCAGGTCTCGCCTCCCTCGTCCTCTCCTTCCCAACCACACTCCTCACAGCAGGTACCACCAACCCCACCATCTCCTCCGCAACCTTCGGGGCGGCCCCCGCTACCTTCTTACCAGCGAGCACTAGCAGCTCGTCCAGTGGCATATCGATATAGTTGAATGCCGTATCGAAGAACACGGGTTTAGGCACGCGTTCAGCAAACAACGACCGCTTTGCTGCGAGGTCGAGCGCTTCGATGCATGTGGATAGGTCGTTGACTTTATCCACGGGGAGGGAGATGATTTCTTCTTGTAAGGGAGTGTCGGATTCGAAGAGGGATGTAGTAGCTTGGCGTGAGAGGAGGGATGCGCGGGTGAGGAGCTGGACGGCGGAGGCGAATGAGGGCGTCGGGTGGATACAGTGCAGTCGAGCGAGATGATAGCACCTGATCATAGCAGCTCAGCTTCAATGCTCAGTCCGATCAGAATCTAGGGCGACTCACCTCGTTGCGTGATAGTAAGCTTCCGCCCCCTCAGCAGCGAGCCGAACCCCCTCCTTCTCCTCGACGACAGCCAAACTCCGCAGTTGCCCCATACTCTGTAGTACCGTATCGTGTAGCTTGATGATCCCTCCTAAGCTCTTGACCGCTTCCTCGACTTTCGCTCTTCCACCAGGCACCTTGAAGCTCGTCGCGGCCGCCGGCAAGGACGTAGTGGAGGAGGTCAGAGTATCCACGAGGAGTAAATCCCGACGAATGCGGTGGGAGAGGAGGAGGTAGATGATGTACTGATGTGCGAGGGAGAGGGACTCTGTCGTCTTTGTCGAGCGAAGCGAAGTTGCCGAACCGGATGCCTGTATCGGATCAGCTTGACCAATGCAAAGTCTGCCACGTCACTTACCTGGTGATCCTCGAGCAACCTCCTAGCGACCCCTTCCGCCTCACCCAAACCCCCCAAAACCCTATCCCAGCCCTTCATCCCCCTCCCCCTCGTACCCTCTTCCTTCCCCCTGATCCTCCCCAACGCATCCTGTACCTTCAGCATAATACCGACGATCTCGGCGCTCCTCATCTCCACCTTCTCCCCAGCAAACTCCACATCCTCCAAGTTCCGTCTCCCAGCCTCAATCTCGTCCATCCCCGTATCCCTCCTCAACCCGTCCACTAGCTTTACCACACCAGGTAAAGCCTCCTCCATCATCTCTCCGTCCACGTCGCGTACCACGCCGTCGATATCGTGTGGTTCGGGACGACCAAGCTTGTACGCGCAAAACCGGATGAGGGGGTCAAACTCGTCCATAAATTCGTTGGCTAGCGCTTGATCATACGAATCTCTCGCCGCGTCAGCTAGAGTACTGAGCAGCCGTCGACGCGTAGCAAGGTCCGTGAGCGCTTCAGCCCATTGGGACCGCTCGAAGGCGAGTTCCGCTCGAATGGAAAGATGGTAGATGGTGATCTCGGCGAGCGTCTGGGTATTCATCCGTGATGAGAGGGAGGTGGAGATGGTGTAGAGGGACGAAGAGGATTTGAGCGCGCGTCGGAGCCATGAGATCTGATCTCGTTTGATATCGGGCGGGGAATCGGGCTTGGCGAGGGATTTGAGCGAGTGGGAGTGTGCGAGGGCGCGTTCTGCCGAGAAGAGGAGAAGCTGGAGATACCTGGGTACCCCTCAGCTTGTCTCGGGATACTTGAAGTGAGAACCGTACTTGACATCCTTGATGATCGAGGCGGTGAGGGGTGGGGGTTTCTTGAATACCTTGCCCTTGCCGCAGGTCAGGCCGGACACTTGACGCAGTCGGTGGAGCTTGTTGGCGCAGTGCCGACTGTTCGAGCAGACTTTGAGTAGAGGTAAGAAAGAACGAGGAGGGTGTGCGCACCGGTATCGCTCATAGTCGCCATTTCGGAGTCCGTAGACGGCTCGTTCTTTGCTCAGGAGGCTGAGGACTGCTCGAGTCAGCATCAAGGGATTTCAACCAAGAGAAAGAGCCTCACCTTTGAAGGAGAGGTCTGATGAGTCGGATGCCATGCTGCTGGCCGGCTGGCTGGTCGTCCACAATCGAACATACAGTGATTGAAAATAGGGTTGCTGTTACAACGGAAACAGGTTCCGCGAAAACCTGGTCCCGGACTTGGGCGCCCTGAACGCCGATGGACTTTGTGGCAGAGTCGACGGGTCTTCGTTAATCAAACGTCTCCTTTGTACCGATTCCAGCTCTTTCATGTCGCGTAGGCTGTTCTTTGACCACAGCGAAATCGTTCAAAGGCTCGTATACGGTGGGCCCGGTGAGCTTGCCTGACCATTCTCGAATACTTCTTCCAGCTCTCGACAATCCAGCGGTCGGGCTCCATCAGGTTCACCTCGACAAAGTGTACAGCTCCATGCTCGCGCGACCGCTCGCTCGGACCTCGCTTGCAACGTATAGACCCGCTCAGAGTTGCTACACCGGGTGGAAGGTATGTCCATCGATCTCCATACTACCACCTTTTGCTGATCGTGACTCAGTCCATCACCATGCCAGTCGCCCTCGCTCCCTCCCGACCCCTGACCACCACCCGACCCCTCAAACAAGCCACGCCGAGCATCACCTCCAAACCACTCTACGCCTCCCAAGCCACCCTCCCGCACCTACCCGTCCCCACTCTATCCTCAACATTCAATAAATATCTCGAGACCATCGCCCCTCTCCAATCCACCGACCAACATTCCAAATCCACCGAGCTGGTCAAGTCCTTCCTCTCATCCGAACTCGCCTCGACCCTCCAAGGTCGAGTGGAGAAGCGGGCGGGGGAGAGGGATAGCTGGTTGAGCGAGTGGTGGAACGAGACTGCGTATATGGGTTATCGGGGACGGATTGTTCCCAATGTGAGCTATTTTTATGTGCACACGAGAGGGTGTGGGAAGGGGGAGAAGCAAGAGGAGAGGGCGGCAGAGTTGGTTAGGGCGACGGTGGAGTTTAAGAAGCTTACCGATAGGTCAGTCTTGCTTTTTGTGGTGACACTGAGCTGATGTGGTCTCAGTGAGTTGCTGGAACCGGAGAAGGTCAAGGGTAGTCCACTTTGCATGGCATCATACAAATACCTGTATGTGTTCGCTCTGGGCAATCTAGTTTTCATCCTGACGGGAACAGTTTCAATGCCGTTCGAGTCCCCACAACGCCCGCGGATATACCGCTGGCCTACCCCACCGACCTCCACCACATCGTCGTAGTCCGGAACGACCGGTACTTCAAGGTCGACACCCAGGGCCGGGGCAAGAAGGAGTTGACGGAGGCGTTCCGACAGGTGAAGCGGATGGCGGATGATAAGCCTGGCCATGGGTTGGGGATCCTCACCGCCGATGACCGAGACGTGTGGACGGAGGTGAGCTTGCATACCCTCCTACGCCAAGGAACGCCTCTTCCAGCGCTGCGAGGTAGATGAGCTCATTTCCTCCAGGCTCGACGACATCTCCTCTCCCTCTCGCAAGCGAATACTACCTCCCTGCAAACCATCGAATCTGCGATCCTCCTAGTGGCCCTCGACGACAATGCTTGCCCGTCCACCGAGTCGGCGAGATCCTGGTCCTACTGGGCTGGCGGTGAGGACCGGTCGCCCGCTGGGAAGGGGAGAAACAGGTGGTTCGACAAGCATGAAATCATTGTGGATGAAGATGGCGAGAGCGGATTCAACGGAGAGCGTGAGCGGATTTCCAATCCCGATTCAAAGCCGTGTTGATTCTGGTAGACTCGATGCTGGATGGGACGCCCACGCTGAGGCTGAACGAGTTCATGATTGGCGGTGTAGACGCGGGCAAGATCCCGCTCGAGCTGGCCGAAGGTGAAAAGGCGACGAGCCCGATGCCTAAACCGGAGGAGATCATGTTTGAGATGGACAAACACATGGAGGAGCTGGTTGAGAAGTCGAAGAAGGGATTTGCGGCGGAGATGGCACTGCAAGACCTCGAGGTGAGCGGACTCCTAGATCTGCTGTACATTTCAGACAAAGAAGCAGAAAGGTACTGATCGCGTCCAGATGCTCCACTTCCAGGGCTACGGCAAGAACCTGATCAAGACGTTCAAAGCCTCACCCGACGCCTGGGTGCAGATGATCAAGCAACTCGCCTTCTACCGTCTCTTCTCCCGTCCAGGAATAACCTACGAGTCGTGCCAAACCCGGAAATTCCTCCTCGGCCGAACCGAAGTCATCCGATCCGCCTCGTCCGAAGCCAAGGCGTTCTGCCTCGCCATGATCGACCCGAAAACCAGTGACTCCGAACGCGAGAAACTGCTCAGAAAGGCGGTCACCCGGCATATCCAGTACTCCACCTGGGCGGCGGACGCTCAGGGTGTGGATCGGCATATGTTTGGCTTGAGACGGCTGGTCAAGGATGGGGAGGAGATGCCGGAGGTATTCAAGGAAGAGGTGTTTGGTCGGAGTAGTCATTGGGAGATGAGCACGAGTCAGTTGTCGAGCAAGTACCTCGATGGATGGGGCTATGGCGAGGGTGAGTGGGGTCTTCTTTCCTGGATGTCAATGTGAGATTGTGGGATATAGCTGATGGTAGCAGTTGTGGAGGACGGATATGGGTTGTCGTACGAGATCAACGACGACTCGCTGCGGTGGTGCGTGACGACGAAGAATAAAGATGCGGCCAAGTTTGGTAAGGCGCTGTGTGATGCAGCGGAGGAGATGAAAGGGATGATGGAGAGGGCGATGGGAGGTGGGGGGAAGGCGAAGCTCTAGTCAGGAAAGTCACGGAGGGTAGATGATGCATGGAATAGATATCTTGCATGAAGACGGTTATCCCGCAATGGAAAGGCTGTTCGAACGGGAGATGGAAGCCGTCTACAGATCCGTGTAAAGATTTGCGATGGTGATACGATGCATGCTTGAAGCTTTCAACCGTCTCGGACGACGATACAGAGTGATGACGCTATCGTATCTTCCCCAGCAGGTGATTGATCTATCCACCCATCAGCGTCATCTCCCTCAACCTCGAAATCCTTCAAGAAGGAGCCCGAAAGGCAAGAAGAAAGCCCCGACATACCGAGCTAACCCGCCTCCTCTGCCGTCCAACCGGAGCCGTAGCCATACATTTGTGTAAACTCGTAGCCGCCGCCGCACATGCGTCCACGGCTCGAAGGTCCGAGGAGGAGGCGAAACATGAGAGCAGGGCGGTGAGTTCAGGGGTGCAGGTGGTTATGATTTGTTCTGGGAAGGTCAGCTCGCGTGGGGAGTCGAGGAGAAGGGGTGCGGGTGGGGAGACAGAGGATTCGGAGGAGGGGAGAGGGGGAGGGCGGAAGGCTGGTGGAGATGCAAAGGTGAGAGGTTGAGGATGGCGATGGCGATGGGTATTGTCGGCACCAAGCACACGTTCAGAAGCTCACCTTTTCGCGGTCGTACC
>JAABUY010003072.1_pt1 | contig 18858 bp, 30 predicted proteins | sample 5560271 | NCBI WGS metagenome assembly JAABUY01 (sample SAMN10711886, study PRJNA513374) | rock metagenome | isolation source: Antarctica rocks | place: Antarctica: Victoria Land, University Valley
TCCCGCCAGTGCACCGATCCTGCGTCTAGGCAGACCCGCAGTCCCAGCCAGAAAGCGACGACCCTGCATGCACCACCGATGTGTACAAATGCAACGCCTTGCTTTGTCCCTGGTATCAGAAACATATTTGCGCACCTGCCACGGTGCCAGCACTCGTACTTTTTGCAAACACACATGATCACCCACAAGTGCTTTCAGACACACCGCGAGGAGGCCGCTCGCGCCGGCACCAGCTTGCCGCGTCTGCGCTCGCGCCGATCCCGCCGCGCGCGCGCAGGTGCTGCTGGACGGGCACGACCTGCGCACGCTGTCGCTGCCCTGGTACCGCGCGCGCGTGGGCCTGGTCAGCCAGGAGCCGACCCTGTTCGGCACCACCGTCGCGCGCAACATTGCCGCGCTCACCGACGCGAGCGACGCCGCCATCGTGGCGGCCGCGCAGGCCGCCAACGCGCACGGCTTCATCATGGCGCTGCCGCTCAAGTGCGTCGACATCTTTACGCTAGCATGCAGCTCGCTGGCTGTTGTATCAGAGCGTGATGGGTCAAAGCTTACCCTGATTCGGCGTGCGTGGCAGGTATAACACGCTCGTGGGAGAAAAGGCGCGCTCCTAAGCATGCAACGCTCTTGCTCATGGGTAACCACACTGCTGCGAGATATGTTGAAGTCATGCATGTGCTGTGCTGCAGGGCATCCAGATGAGCGGCGGCCAGGTGCGGGACTTGTACTGCACCTCTCTGCCGCACATGCCTTGCTTCTGGGTGCTGACGTGGCGCTTCAGAAGTGCCCCAGAAGCAGCGCATTGCCATCGCGCGGGCCATCCTCAAGAACCCCGACGTGCTCCTGCTCGACGAGGCGCGGCCCCGGTACCTGTCAAGCTTGCGGCATCGCTGTGCTCCATGGGCTTGCATGACCGCATATAGGGTAGGGTACATTGGGGGTGCACGACCAATATATTCTAAGCATGCGGGAGCGCAGGCCACGAGCGCGCTCGACAACGCCAGCGAGCGCATCGTGCAGCAGGCGCTCGATCGCCTGGCCAAGGCGCGCGCGCGGGGTTGCATGTGTTTACAGGACGTCTGCAGGCGCTGCGCGGTTCCTCAACCATGCGTGCATCGCAACAGTGCCAGCTGCCTGTGCATGCCGTTGAGCCGTTGAGTGTGCAGCGCATGCGTGTGCATTATGCGCACCAGGCACAGGCCTTCCCATGCAACATGAGTCGCAATGCACGGTAGCAAGCTGATGGACAGGTTGAGGTTTGAAACTAAGCTTGACATGCTGACGCTCTCGCGCTCAGCGCAGGACCGCACCACCATCATCGTTGCCCACCGGCTCAGCACCATCGTGAACGCCGATGCCGTGGCAGGTGCGGCCGCACTGCGGCGGGTCGCCGCGCCATAGTCATCAGCCACGCCTGAAGCTATGCGCTCAGCGGCAATAGCAGCTGCTGTCAGCTGCAGGACCATGCATGCCCCTGATTGCAGGGGCGCACGCGCGCAGTGGTCAGCCAGGGCAAGATTGTCGAGATGGGCGGCTACGCGGAGCTGAGCCACGCCGGCGGCGCGTTCGAGGCCCTGATGAGGATCCAGCAAGTGGGCGCCCAGGCTGATGCGCCCACCAGGTCCGGCGCCGGTGCTCCCAAAGAGGCCGGCGGCGGCGCCAAGGACGCCGCCCCTGCGCTCGGCGTGGAGAGCACCCACAGCGTCAGCAGCGCTGCGGCCGTCCAGGTCCGCACGGGCCGCCGCGCCGAGCCAGTCATGCCCGTAATCGACCTAAGCTGAGGAGCTACAGTCAAAGGAGGACGCTCGCCCCAACAGCAGTGGGCACTGAGCAAGCTGCCGGCACTGCGGCGAGACGCCTACCAGCCCTTCATCCTCCGCTTCCCTTGTGGCTCAGGGGCGGCATGCGCGCAGGGCAAGGCGCCGGGCCTGTGCCGGCTGCTGCGCTTCAATCGGCCGGAGTGGCACTGGCTCCTGGCGGGGCTGGTCGGCAGCGCGGGCGTGCGCCTGATCATGCCCGCCTTCGCGCTGTCGCTGAGCAACGTCATCGCCGTGCTCTTCAGCGCGGACTATGGGTACATGACGCGCGAGGCGCGCGCCCATGCTGCCCAGGACACATGCTGTGAGGAACAAAATGTAAGCATGCTAGAATTCAAGTCTTAATCAGAAAGGGTGTGCAACGTGCGTGCGGCCCTGCTTGCTTGTCTTGAATCGATGACAATATGCCCCGGTGCGCTTTGCCAGAAAGGACAAGGGTTGCTTGCTTGCCCATCATGGCAGGGCAAGCAAAAGCGCGGTCAAGCACTGCGCAGTATGTCTCATGTGATCCAGAGCCAGCTGCAGAGACTGCCCGGCGCCGCGGGGCAGGTGAGGACATGGTGCGCCGTGTTTGCTGCCGGCGGCGCCGTGGCCTTCCTGTCGTGCCTGCTGCAGCAGAGCGGCTTCGCTGCGGCCGGCATGGAGCTCACGCGCGGCCTGCGCCTGCTGCTGCTGAGCACGCTGCTGCGCCAGGCGCGGACGCGCACGCGCGCCTGTGTCAGTCTATGCACACTCATTGTGTAGGCATGACACAGGCATGACCGTTTTGCTGAGGGTACATACTTAGCATAGTGCCCTACTGTAACCCTGCTGCAGAGCAAGAACCCACAAGCGCGGGCAAGACGGCAGCGCCGCGGCGCAGGGGGTCGCCTACTTTGGTGCGGCGGAGAACATGAGCAGCGCGCTGGCGGATTATTGTGTTTAGGGTATACATCTAGGATAGAGCTCTACCCTAACCCTACCTCAAAGCAATAACCCACAAGCACGGGCGAGCCGGCAGCGCCGCGGCGCAGGAGGTCGCCTTCTTCGACGTGGCGGAAAACGCGAGTGGCGCACTGGCGGCGCGCCTGGCGGCCGACACGGCCGCCGTGCGCGGCGCGGTCGGCGACCAGCTCGGGGCGCTCACGCAGTCGCTCGTCACGTTTGTTGCAGGTCGCGCCTGGCGCTCTGCGTGCACGGCCCTGTGCGGCGCCCCGGTGCATGCGCTGCGCCTGGGCCCACATCTGCCCCTCTGACGCCCGCCCCGCGTGAAATATGCAGCAGCAGCGCATGCGTGCTTTACGACGTCGATGTGCAATGTGCGGCACATGCTGACGCGGCATCGAGGGGTGGGCAGGCTACGCGATAGCCTTCACGTACAGCCGGAAGCTCACGCTGGTCAACAGCACATGTCTCTGCATGTCAGCGAGCGTGCGCTGTCAGGCATGTGCTGACGTGGCATCGAGGGGGCGCCCAGGCTACGCGATAGCCTTCACGTACAGCTGGAAGCTCACGCTGGTCATCAGCGCGAGCGTGCCGCTCATCGCGCTCGCCGCCCTCATGCAGGGCCGCGTCATGTTCGGGCTCAACGCGCAGGCGCGCACAAGCGGCCCGCGCTCCCGCCCGGCGCGCCTGCCTTGCGCCTGGCTGGCCATCTATGCGACGCACCTGGCCGTGCCAGCACAAGCACGGCTCTTCTGTGCACGCCGCCGCACCGTGCATGCAGTGAGAGCGAGGCCGCCGTTGCTTGCGTGCGCGCCTCTGCGCGCAGCATCAGGCAGCACCTGCTCGCACGCGTCCGCAGGGGCTGAGCAGAACGCGGCGCCTGCTGCGCCCGCCTGCTGCGCCCGCGCCTGCGTGCCACACGAGCGCGCGCGCCGCGCCAGGTCAGCAAGGCAGCAGACCTGGCCAACCAGACGGCGGCCGAGGCGGTCGGCGCCATCCGCACGGTCGCCGCGTTCGGCATGGAGGCGGCCCTGGCGGCGCAGTTCGCGGCGGAGCTGCGCGCGCCCTGGCGGCAGTTCCGCCGCACCGCGCTCGTCACCGGGCTCGCGTTCGGCGCCAGCATGGCCGTGCTATTCATGGCGCGCGCCCTGCGCGCGCGCCCGCCTCCCGCCCCCTGCCCCTGATCCGGTGGATGGCCTGCGGGTGTATGTTTTGCATACTGCGGCAGCCGGCTCCAGCACTGTTTGAGCAGTGCACCCCTATGGCTGCAACTGTCAACATGGGTCGGTCACGCTGCGCTTTTCTAGGAACCTCCCTCACCTCCCTCATGCAGGTGTACGCGCTGGCCTTCTGGTTCGGCGGCGAGCTGGTGGCTTGGAACCAGGCCAACCTGGGGGATGTGCTCAAGGTGCCGCGGCTCTGCTCTGCTCTGGTTTTCACACATGCAGCGCCGCCCAGCTTTCCTGTCTGAGTGGACATAAAGTTGGCGTGCTGCGCAGGATTTCTTCGCGATCGTGCTGGCGGCTTTCGGTGCGCCCCCGCGCGGCCGCGTGAGCGCACGCCTGCAGCTGACGACCAGCGCCTGACAGAGCCCGTGTGCCGCGACAGGTCTGATGTGCGCTGCCCGCCTCGGCGCCTGTCGGCGCCTGTCAGGTGCCTCCGCAGGCCTCCGGAACCCTCTGCCGTGGACAGACAGCCCGGGGCGCGCTGCGCGGCAGGCAGGTGCAGCTTGCGTTCCCGGACCTGACCCGCGCGCAGAGCGCCGTGCTGCGCGTCTTCGCGGTGCTGGACCGCGCGAGCAAGATCGACCCGGGCGCCGCAGGCGCGCTCGCCGCCCGCGGGCATGCTGCGCTGGGCGGCCGCACTGCCTGCATGCCTGTGCTGGAACAGATGCAGCCGCGCCCGTGCGGCAGGGCGCACGCTCGGCACCGTCAAGGGCCGCCTCGCGCTGGAGGGCGTCCACTTTGCCTACCCGCAGCGCGCGGGGGCGCCGGTGTTCGCGGGGCTGTCGCTAGACGTGCAGCCCGGCGCGTCGCTTGCGCTGGTCGGGACGTCCGGCAGCGGCAAGTGCGCTGGCCCGCCCGCCCGGCGCGCGTGCTTAGCGTGTCCGCGGCCGCTGCGGCAGCCGCCTGGTCCGCAGCGACATGCTGCACACCGCGCAGATCATCCTTACTTTGCTTCATCATGTGCTTCACCCTAGAAGCAATTATACCCTAATAATTGATGTTCAATAGAATAGGGCAGCGGCCGCCTGGTCAGCATTGACATGCTGCGCGCCGGGCAGGTCGTCCGTGATCTCTCTCATCATGCGCTTCTACGACGTCAGCGGCGGCGCGGTGCGCGCTACGCCAGCCACAGACATGCATGTGACTGGTGACGCACAGGTGGAGAGCATGCATGTGTTGCTGCCCATGCCCTGCCGCAATGCGAGCGCCCCGGTGTGCACTGGCCGCTTGCCAAGCTGCGCCGCGCTACGACTGGTGCGGGCGCCAGGTGCGGCTGGACGGCTTGGACATCCGCGAGCTGAGCCTGCTGTGGTACCGCGGCCAGCTCGCGCTCGTCAGCCAGTGCGCCCCTGCAGCTTGTGCTGCTGGGGGTGTGTACCTTGCGGGCATCCGTGAAACGCGCAAGTTTTGCATGTCACACCGAGACATCTGCATGCCTGCTGCTGGCGTTGCCCTGCATGTTGTAGTCAACCCTGCAAGATGCTGCACAGTCACAGCGTGCGCTGCTGCCAGACTCGGGCCACGCACGGCTGCGGGCGCGCGCCAGGGAGCCCGCGCTCTTCACGGGCACCATCCGCGAGAACATCGCGGGCTGGCGCGACGTCAGCGATGAGGAGGTCGCGGCGGCCGCCGCGGCGGCCAACGCAGCAGGCTTCATCTCGCGCGCGCCGGACGGCTACGCAACCAAGGTCAGCGATCGACATGCAAAAGTGTGTGAGAGCGAGTGACGACTGCTCATTGCAAGCTCCTAGGTGCATGAATCGCTTGTATAGACTACCCAGCCTAATATTTTTCAGCAGAGATTGCTGACTTGCTGACCATCTAATCTCTTTCTTGTCAGTGCCGCTCCGCTGTGCCCACGCGAGCTCATGGCTTCCATGAAGGCAATGTCGAGCGAGGTGTGGGTGCACACTCAGGCTGCGCGCGCAGCTGGGCAGCGGCGGCGGCGTGCAGCTGAGCGGCGGCGAGAAGGCGCGCGTCGGAATCGCGCGCGCCATCGTGCGGCAGCCGCGCGTGCTGCTGCTGGACGAGGCCACCAGCGCGCTGGACGCCGAGAGCGAGGCCGCCGTTCAGGTGACACCTTCTCTGCTCGACGTCACAGTGAGAGCACCAGAAGCCATGCAAGATGCTGTGTTTAAGACGCCAGTGCTGCCCTCGGTTGTGTTAGACGGCCCGTCTGCATAATGCAGTGCAGTGCACTGTCGGGCGGGCGTGCATGTGCGATGCTTGTGCTCTGCGTGGCAGAGATGCATACTGCAGCCCTGTTCTCAGCCAGGCACTGCGTCCTTTTAGGACAACTGTGCGGCCCTGACAACCATTGAAATGGTGACATGGCACAGGAAGGGCGTTGCTCTGCAGGCATGTGATTTGCTTGAAGTAAACCATGGCGCATCAGCTGTGCTTGGCTGCGTTGCGCGCAGGCGGCGCTGATACCGCTCATGGCGGGCCGGACCACACTGGTGGTCGCACACCGCCTCTCCATGGTGCGGCACTGCGACACGATCGCCGTGCTAGAGGCGGGTGTCATCCTGGAGTCTGGCTCGCATGCGGCGCTGCTGGCAAACCCCAGCGGACCCTACGCGCAGCTCGTGCGCCACACGCAGGGCTGAGCGCTTGCATCTTGATGTGCATGCATAGGTGCATTGCGACCTCTTCCAGGCCCGGCAAGCTTCTTAGGCAGACAAGGTGATGTGACCAGCGAGTACTTCTGTGGTCAGGGAAACCGGAGCGTGTTATGCAGGGCTCAGGAACGCATGGAATGCAGGAACGCTTTGCTAAGGTGCACTGTGCATACATGAAGTGTGCAGCTGTGCGTCAGGACTGGTGCTCATGAGAGCCGGGACCGTGAGCAGTGGGGGGGTGGAGTCCCTTGCTTGAGACTCATATGAAGATGCATCTTCTTCTTTTTGCTTGGGTGCTGTGTGGTGTGCAGAGTGCAGTTCAGGCATGAATTTGATGTAGAAGTGTGCAAGGGGCAGTCGACCTGCAGTTCTCAGTCTCTGCGCAGCCTCACCATCACACGCTGGCATGCGTGTGCGCTCGCAGGCAGCGCAATGCACATGCAACTGTCACGTTAAGTCACACAGCAAGAGATGCCTGCCAAAGCAGATGCAGTCTCCCAGCGCTATTCTTCGTCAGAAGCAGCTCCCCCGACAGCACACCGTCTGTGGTGCCGAGCGCAGCGCCTCTGACGCACCCGTGATGCAGAGGGAGAAGAATGGGGATGAGGAGAAAGGAGGGATAGCACCCATCGCCACCCCTCGCAGCGGCGCTGGCAGCAAGGGCCGGCTCTTCTCCAACGTCACACCGGGGTCGATGCGGCACACCCCAGGAACGACCTTTGGCAGCGCAGCGCTGGTAGCAGGCACTACTGTCGGCGCAGGTGAGGGTGTTTTGTTGCTGAGTGTGTTGTGCTGCTCTCAGATGAGTGCAGGAAAGCACTTTCACGCTGGTAGACACATTCTTTTGCCCGTTGCTGCAGGTATATTGGCGCTGCCTTATGCAACGCAGGTGAGCACGTGTTTCTATGCAAACTGCGGTGTATCATGCAAGTGCATGCTTTCTAGTGTATATTGCTAGATTGCTGGGGTGTCGCAACAGGAGGCGGGCTTTGCGGCCTCCAGCGCGGCCCTCCTCGCCACGTGTGTGTACTCTATCATCACAGGCGCGGCCCTCGCTCCCGACAAAAAGGTCGCCGCTGTTAAGCCACCAGTGGTGACCCGACCACACAGTCAAGCAGTGCGCTCTCTGCTTGCCCTGACAGATTTGTGTCGTCTTGCAGGTCTGCTTGTGGCGGAAGTGTCCGTGAACTCCATGTGTGAGCTGGGGCAGGCGCGGCCCTCGCCATCCTGGCAGGCCTGACCTGAAGCTGCTCGCAACAGACGGACAATGGTCTTGTAGTTCGTGCTGCTGTAGGTCAACGCTCATTGATCCATCTTCCTGTGCAGCTCCAGACCTAACTGCAAACATAACAGGAGCTGCAGCAGCCTCTCGGGTTTGGAACCTTTGCCTGTGACATAGACGCCAATTTTTCTGAGCTGGCCATGGGGCTGTACAAGCCCAAGCATCAGGGCTTCCGTGCACACCCAGGGCGGCGTGTCGCTGACGTCCATGGCGGAGCGAACGCTGGGAAAGCCTGGCGCGCGCTTTGCCGGCGCGACGTACTTATTTTTGCACTACGCCCTGCTCGTTGCATGTGCGCCCTGCCGCGTGCATCCCACCTTGCTATGCGACAGCTGCTTGCCAAGCACTTGTGGCAGACTGCAGCTCTTGCCTGGCTTTGTACCTAGTACTGTGTATCATGCCAAAAAGCTTACGAGTGTTAAATTCCCACCTTACTACTGGGCTGGCAGCGCATCACAAATTCAGTAGACGATTGCAGCGCTGTGCCGGGGTGGCAGACATTGCAAAGGCAGGCAATATTGTCGGCGACGCGGCGGGCGCGCCGCATGCGGTGGCCGCAGTCGTCTTCGCGGCCGCCTTCACAAGCCTCTGCTTCTGGAGCCCGCCGCGCGTGCTGGACCGCGTGAACTCCGCGCTGGTCGTCATGGTCGTGGGCTCGTTCCTGGTGAGCACTGCACGCTGCTTCCTCTGCCCCGTGCGCAATTTTGTAGCATTGTCTCTAGCATCAGCGTGCCTGCGCAGCACGAGGAGGCGGAGTGGGACACAATGTGTCCTGCGCGGCAGGCGCTGCTGCTTGACAACCATGACAATATGCTCCACTGATGGAGTCTCGCTCTGATAGCGTGCTGAGCTGTTAGCGAAGGCATTCTTTGATCACATGCGGTGCGCCCGCAGGTGCTGCTGGCGCTGGCGAGCAGCGGCATGGAGGCGCGCGCGCTGTCGCGCGCGAACTGGGCGGCCGTGCCGGCCACGCTGCCGGTGCTGTCGCTCGCTTTCGTGTACCAGAACGTCGTGCCGGTCATCGCCTCCAACCTGGAGGTGCGGGACGGGGAACCCTACCCTATGTCAGCCATCCCATGCAGCCCGCTTTGCCCGCCCGCTGCTTTCATGCAATGCATGTCTGCGCCTCGATTGACCATGCTTCCTCATTTGATACTTGGCGCCAGGCAAAATGCAAACCGATGCAAGGACAGGTTTGCTGCGCGGAATGCAGCCAGGAAACGACACGCATAGGTAGAGCTTGACCCCGGGCTGGACCGTGCAATGCGCAGGGCGACATCAGGAAAGTGCGCACGGCGGTGATGGCCGGCGTGGCCGTCCCGCTGGCCATGTTCCTGGCGTGGGATGCCGTGATCCTGGGCAGCCTGGGCGGCGGCGGCGGCGCGGCGCGCGCGGACCCCCTGGCAGCGCTGGCCTCGACCTCGCCCGCGGTGGGTGTGTTGATACAGGTTCGTGCATGTGTTCATGTCCTGGGAAAGGGTGGACTTGCATGCGCGGTGAGCTGGCCAAGTCCCGGCCTGCGACACCTGCCTGGCGTGGGCGCATCTGTGGCTCACGTGCGGATCGCGGTTGGGTCTGCAGCCTGTGAGACGGAGCTGCAGGGCTGTTGCCTTCACTAAGTCCCTGGTGGTATCAGCCTTGGCGGTCCAGGAAGGGTGGCAGCTGGCTCAGATCACATCATCACAATCAGCTCGATAGACAGCGCACTGCCTCAGTACAACGTTTGGTTGCTGTCACAGCATGGGGGGCCAGGATGCGCGCTGCCCGCGCGCAGGCCTTCTCGCTGCTGGCCATCGCGACCAGCTACATCGGCTTTGTGCTGGGCCTCTCTGACTTTTTGGCTGACTACCTGAAGGCGCGCGGCGCACCTGCCGGACCCTGCCGGACGCACCCGCCGTGCTTGTCCGCATGTGAACCAGCACCATAACAAAGCATGCCACCGCAAGGTCCTTATCAAGGAACACTTGCGGGCCGCCTGGTGCGTGCCCATGCGCGTGCCACCACATCTGTGCATGCTGTACGATATGGCACATGACCTGTTGCGGCTGGCGCGCGCAGCTGCCGTCCGGGCGCCCGCAGGCGGTGCCGTATGCGCTGACCGTCGGCCCGCCGCTGGTGCTCGCCCTGTCCTTTCCAGACCTCTTCTTCCGCGCGCTCGACGTCGCGGGGACGTACGGGCGCGCTGCCCCGCTCAGCCTGACCGATATGGTGCAACGCTCGTGACCATGACACTCGGCGTACACAAGCGCGAGCGCAGGCTTGCGGAGGTTTTATGTGCAGCAGCATTGCGCACCACTTTTTCAGGCTGCAGCTTTGCATGGCCGCCCCAGCATTTTGCTTCATATAGCGCTGCCGCACGTTGCTGTGCGCCGTCAGTGCCCCGCCTTTCATGGCATGACCAGCCTGGTGGCCGCAGCGGCGAGTGTGCGCAGCATGCTGGAAGAACGGTGTGCGCCCGCGCGCACAGGGTGCTGGTGCTGTTCGGCATCCTGCCGGCGGCCATGGCCTACAGCGAGCGCTACGGCAACACCACGCTCACCCAGGTCCAGGTGACGACCTCGCACCCCAAGCGGGCTGTGCTGCATGCCTGTGCGCGCAGGTGTGCAGCCACTCAACAGCATGCGCGGGCATCTCATGACAGGGATGCCGTGCCTTCCTTTTCGGTGTGCATTGTTTTGTATAGCATGGGCTTGCGTGTATTGCAACCCTATTGTGGCGGGCCTGCACGACTTGGACACCATGCACATGGTATTTGCATACAACAGTGATGATGCCTTGAGCTCTTATGCCTTGTAATGTGCTTACACGGTCCTGCTGACTTGCGCGGCAGGTCGTGCCGGGAGGGAAGGCTAGCCTTGTGGTGGTGGGCGCGCTGGCGGCTGCCACTATTACCAACCAGCTGCTGTCCACGCTGGCTGGCAGCCTCATGTGACTGTGTTACGCCCTCACATGACTGGTTTATGCACAAATGCCCTCAAGTCCAGCCAGGCAGGCAGCATGGCAACCCTCCATGCTGCGCATGCAGCACAGCGGCAGGTGCTTGACAGTTTCAGCGGTGACTTCTGCCAGTTTGGTGGTTTCTCAGCCCTCACACACTCACAGGCCTGTTCGCACCACTGGCCACATAATACACCCGCCAGTGTGTCCTCCACATTGGAGGACCAAAGTGTGGGCCTGCGCTGCATCAATGCGCCGCCCGGCCCGTACATGTACTGCAATGGCAGCGAGGCATGTGCCCAGCACGGCACAAAGCGCATGGTATGGCGGATGTGGGCAATGAGCAACTTATCACAGCATGACTACGGTATGCGTCAGGCACCCACAGAGTCGCCAACGAGCCGCACCCCCGCACGAGGGGCCCCTAGGCGGCTGCGCGCGCGGAGCGCTCCTGCGCCAAGAAAGCAGACGCCTCCTGGTACCGGCTCTGCAGCGCGCGGATCAGCGCCTCCGTGCTGCCAAAGCGCCCGCCGCCACCGCTGCCGCCGCCGTTGCCGCCACCGTGGGCGTCACCGCCGTCGGCACTGCGAATCACCGCAGAGGCCGGCTGCGAGGCGGGCTGCGCCTTGGTCAGGTTGGGTTCAGGGCACGCAGTTGCAGCTGGCGGCTGTGGCACGGGCGCGCCCGCCGCTGCAGCTGGGACGGCGGCTGGCGCCGCCGGCGATTCTGGCCTTAGACCCAAGAGCGGCGGCGGCGGACCGGCCGCAGGCGGGCGGGGTACCGCCGTGCCCCTCACATGCAGCTCAGCGGCCTGGCTGTCATGCGAGACCCAGCCGCTGGGGTGGCTGCCCTGGGCGTCGGCCATACGCGCTCCTGGGCCAGATGCCTCACCCGCCCCGCTCCGACCGCCAAGCGCCTTTCCATGCCACCCGGTTGATAGCACGTCACAGTCGGGGACACCCCGGCCGGCGGCAGACGCGCCCGCGCCGCTGCCGGGCTTGGCATGGCTGGCTGGAAACCCGACAGCAAGCGGGCCAGCCGGCATGTCGCCCGCCGGCGCGGCCAGCCCGAGTCCCGCACGGATGGCTAGGGAGCCGCCTGGGTCCCCCGCCTCCAGGAAGCGCAGCCGGCCCTCCACCACCGTCAGCCGCGCGGCCAGCGCCGCGCGCTCCCCGCGCGCGACAGCGGCGGCTGCGTCAGCCGCCGCCGCGCGCGCGGCGGCCGCCGCCGCATCGTCTGCAGCCGCCGCAGCCGCCGCCTCGGCCGCGGCCAGGCGGCGCTCCAGGCCGCCCATGAGCTCCGCCAGCCCCAAGCCCTCAGGGCTCATGGTGCACCAGGCCCCCGCGGGCATGCCTGGCCTCTGGCGGCCGGCGCAGCCACGGGGCCTGCGCGCGAGCTGGCAGCCCACGCGCGCGGCTCTCCACACGCGCCGGGTGCAGGCGCGGGCCCATCCCAGCCCTGCTGATGGCCCACAGGGTCCAGCGCTGCGCCGCCAGGGCGCGCGGGCGCGCCCAACAGCCAGTGCGGCGGCTGCCTGTTGGGCGCGCCACGAAGCTGGTCCGCCCCGCCCGCCCCGCCTCCGCGCTGGCCCATGGCGCCTGAATCAGGTCCGGCCGTTGCGGCCCCGGCCTGCGGGCGCAGCAGCTGCGCGGGCCATGAAGCGGGCTCGCTGCCGCGTGCGTCGGCTGCAGCTGGAACAGAGCAGTGCCCCCTCGCCTGCGGACCCTGCGCCTCCTCGCCCTGGTCCAGTCCCAGCGCCTCCTCGGCGCCAAAAGCCGGGTTCAGCCGCCAGGCGCCGGGCGGCAGGTGCGCGCCCATGCGGCCGCCGGGATTGTGCCCATTGCCCTGGCTCGGCCCTGGCTGCACGGCGGCGCCTCTCGCGCGCGCCGCCGCAGCGACGCCGCCGTGCCAGGCGCGTGGCTCCGGCTCGCCTGCGTCCGGGTCATCACGGAGGGTCTGCTCTGCTCGGGAGGGCCTTCCCTCAAGTGGGGCGAATGCAGTGCCCGTGCGCCCAACGCCAATGCTCTGCGCGGCGGCCTGCGCGGGCGGCGGGCCGCGGCGCTGGCTGCTGCCGGGCAACGCCGCGTGCAGCGGCGGGCGGGCAGGCTGGGCGTGAAGCGCCTCCGCGCCTCCATTGCCCCGGGCTTCCTGCATGTACGCAGGCACCGTTTACAGTGCAGCCCTCCCTATGCCATGCTGCCATGGCCGCGCCTGACAGCACTCTGCCGGGCGTGCAGCAGTGCCTGTGCACTCTATGCACACTTGCATGTGAGGCAAGCCCCAACGCCAATGAGCAAGACACAAGGCGTGCAGCAGGTGTCTGTCTGCTACCACGAGTCATGCGTGGCAGCAGGGGTCGCAGCCTATGCGGCAGGTGCGAACAGGATCCGTCCAGGGCGTCGGAAGCGCGCCTGCGGGGCGCGCTTGGAAGCTGCATCACCGCCGTTGGCCAGCGTCGCTACCTCGTTCTCTTTGCCGCGGCTCCAAGGCGATGCCAGCTGCACGCACCGCCGCATTTTCTGTCAGCGGTGTGGTGCCCCACCTGGAAGCTGACAGAGCCAGGACAGAGGTTCATGCAGGTATGGCCGCGTGGCCAACATGCGAGCGTCCAGCCCGCGAGGGGTGTCAGGAGCACTGCTTGCCTGCAAGAGTCGCTCTGCACGAGAGTGGGGCCTGGCAAGAAGTGACACGGACAGCTTGACGACCATCAGTTCACAAGTACCAGAGAAAAGCTGACTTGGCTGAAAGAGTCCCGTCCTATATGCGGCTGCACGGGCTGTTTCTTAAGCGATGTCGCGTAAGCTCAGACTGGGCGCGCGCTGAGGGTGCGTTCGCTGCGGGTGGCGGAGGGCGCGCACCCTGGACGGCGCCGCCGCGGCGAGCCGCTGCCGCCGCACCTCTGCATTGTGGCGCTCCTTGGCCACCTGGATGAGGCTGTGCAGGAACAGCACCTTGCGCTCCGCAAAGCCCTGCAGGCAGCACCTAGTGTTGGTCGGCTGGCGCTGCCGGGCCAAGCGGCCGCTCAAATGAGCCACGCCGTGCGTGCCTCAGGCGCCCACCGTGAGGTCGGCAGGCCCTACGGTGGCAGCCGTAAGGCCCACCTCTTTCCGCAACTCATCCATGGACAACCTGACCCCCTGCACATCTCACCAGACAGGGTGGTCTATGGTGGCCCGGTGGCGACGTGCGCACCTCTCAGCGTGGCGCTTGCGCGCTTTCTCACCGCACTGTTAGTCACTTTGCGTGGGGGGAGCGGGCGCGCGCTGGGGCGCGCCTGCTCCAGGAACTGGCCGCAGGTGAGCACAGGCTTGAGCCGGAAATGGTCCCGCGCAAGCTTCAGCACCGCCTCCAGGAACCGCGCGTCGGTCTTGCCGTGCAGCTGCGCGGGGGCGCGCGCCGGTCAGGCGGCCCGCCGGCGGGCGCGCGCTCGTGCAAGGCCGGTGACAGGGAGTCCCAGGAAGCCGGCAGCGTCCCAGGCGCTGCGAGCAGCGGCGCTGGCAGGCAGACAGTCCGCCTTGGGGGCGCGCGCTGCGTGCGCGAGTCCACCCCCCTTGTGGGGCCGCGCGCCTCATAGCCGCTGGCCGCCACGTCCAGCGCCACGTGCCGACTGAAGCGCAGCAATACGTAGTGCAGGACTGGCAGGATGGCCGCGGGATCGCCCATGCGCAGCCTGCGCTCCAAACATCCAGCGCCCGCTGACAAAAGCGCAGGCTTGAGCTCGACGCAGTGCCGTCAGCAGGCTGCCTTTGCGTGCAGCCAGCGCCCAAACATCCAGTGTCGCCCCAGCGCGCTTGTGACTGCCACGCTGGGATGCAGGCGCCTGTGCGCCTGCGCCTCACGCCAGGACGCGCACCCGCCCAGGTCGACCTCCAGCGGGTACTTGATGTGGCGGAGCTCCTGGCGCAGGCGCTCGATGTTGCCCAAAACATCGCCCGTCGCCATCCTCGCCGGCCTCTGTCGCTGCTATGTCAAGGCCATGCTGAGCACGCGCCGGCGCCCCCGATGTCCTCTCGCCTGGGATCGGACTGCAGGCGCTGCTGGCCCGTTTGAAAACAACGGACGCTAGGGCATGCTCTGACCAGGGCCAGTACAGTTCCTAAGCTGGCTCTCCGAGCTGACACTCTCATGAACAGGAGCCAGCGGCTTTTGTTGAGTTGCCGGCTACCTGGAAAGTGCAGAGAATTGTGTTGACCAGGCAGGCTGTTGAGTGCATTGTGACCCACAGCAGCCGGCAGCGCCATGTCCCGCGAGGGCAGCCAAGCCGGCGGTAAGGGGCGCGTGTCGCTGCTCGCCAGGAACCTGCCAATGGACATGAAGTGCGCCGCACGCCTGCGCATGCTTGCCAGGAAGCATGCACTGGAGGCCTTTGCGCCGTATTAGCCAAGTGCAGCTGCATGCCCCCGCTCTCCCGCTCCAGCGTCGACCTGTAGGCTTTCCTTTCTTGTGTTGAAGGCGTGAGAGTGCAGGGATTGTGTGCACCGTGCACGGGTGCTCTGCGAGTTGGATTAAAACACGGCCAGCAGCCTCCACTGCATGCGGTCACGGCCTGTTTCAAAATGCCACACTTGAAGTCTCTATGGTGTTTTGTGCACTGCAGTGCGCAAGAAGTCAAGGAGCGGTTTGGCAAGTACGGGATGGTGCGCGACGTGTACCTGCCACTCGACCACTACACCAGGCACGCGGCTTGCGCATTTACTATGCCATGTCGCGAGCTGAGCTCTAGGCAGGCGTGCAGCTGTGCGTCCCTCAAGCATGCATGGTGCAAAAGGCACCGTCAAGTGCCTTGCTTCCCACCAGGACGTGCTCTTGGCACGTCGAAAATTCTCCACACGAGTGGTCCAGCACGAGTCCACCACTGGCAGAGAGCTCGGGGCAAGCTCCTCATGTCCAGTGCTGCACAGAGCCAGGCCACAAGCTGCTGCCAGCCGCGCGCCGGGCCCTGGAGCGCGGCGCCTCCGTCACGCCAAGGCCCCCCAAGCCCAAGGCCCGAGCGCACTGCTGGGAAGCCGGTCAAGACACCGGCCAAGGCCGTGCCCAAGCTGAGCCGGGAGCGCGGCCGAGAGCCCCTGCAGTGCCCGCCAAGCCCCAGCGCAAGAGCCCCGGACGTGTTGGGACAAGGCTAGGCCCGAGCTGACAAGTCGCCGTAGCCCGGCCGCCCGGCCTGGCCGCAGCGCACGCGCCGCCGGTGTGCGACTGGCGCACTCTGCATGCGCTGGCAGGCTCTTGTGCGCGGCTTCTGCCTGGCCTGGTGCCTCTGCTGTGCAGGACAGCTGCTGCCTGCCCCTCAAGGATCTGCCCCCTAAGGAAGCATCTGTAATGTGCCATCAGCAAAAGGACCAACGCATGCTGCGCACAGGGCTTGATGGGGAGCAGCTGCGTCGCTGCGCAGGCACGCTTGCGGGGGGCTGCAGTATACCCCACGTGCGCCTCTGCATGAGACCCTTACCCTGTGTTTGCTGCGCGCCGGCAGGCGGCCACGCGGCTTCGGTTTCATCGAGTTTGTGGATGAGCGGGATGCGGACGACGCCATGAACGCGCTGGACGGCCGGGTCTGGGGCGGGCGCGAGATTACGGTGCGCTGCACCGTTGCGGCGCGAGCAGTGCTCCGCGTTTGCTGTCCCTGACGCTTGTGGCAGGAGACCGCGGCGGCTGTCCGCTGCGTTGCTGCAGTGTCTTGAAAGCCAGAAGGGACTGCCCCAGCCGTCCGCGCACGAGCTCGCAAGCTTTGGTGCATGCCAGGCTGCCGTTTATGGTGCGCGTGCTTGCGCTCGCACCAGCCGAAGAGGCGAGCGGCCGCGCGTCAGGTGGTGCCGTCCAAGCACGACCGCAAGACGCCGCAGCAGATGAAGCGGCTGGACGAGCGCAACGGCCGTGCGCGTCCCGCCCGGGCCCAAGCCGGCCTTTGCAGATGTAGCAAGCGGGGAAGGCGGATGACGCACTGACATGAACGCGTGCCTGTTGCACGTCTTGCTGATTCACTTACACACCTGTTACTGCTTATCAGCAGTGTGTGCGGACCTGCCTACATGCTCTGCGAGCACTGCAGGCGGTTGTCACTTGTCTTTTTCGTTAGAAGCTGTGAATGTCCTTCTGGACAAGTTGACATAGCTTTAGTAATGTGCGCGGGGATGCACAATATTAGGCCTGCACCGCATCTGGTGCAGCAGGCAGGGTGTTTGTTACAGATGATGCCATTTGCTGCCTGCCCTACAGGGAGCCCTGTGCAGAGCGCTCGCCGCCTGCTGAGCCACACTCGTGCAGGGAGGCACCTGAGCCTGCGATGTGAGCGTGCGTGCGCCTCTACGCAGGTGCGAACACACGGAGCCGCTCGCCACGCAGGCGCAGCCGCTCGCCGGGCCGGCGCAGCCGGCGCAGCCGCACGCGCAGCCGCACGCCGCCGCGCCGCGAGGCGCGCCCGCGCAGCCGCAGCCGCAGCCGCCGCGAGCGCAGCCCGGAGCGGCGGTCGCGCCGCGACCGCAGCCCCGAGCGCGAGCGCAGCGACCGCAGCCCGGTCCGCCGCCGGCGCAGCCCGGACCGCAGCCCGGCCCGCGCGCGCCGCGAGCGCAGCCCGCCGCGCCGACCGCGCAGCCCTGCGGAGCGCGGCCGCAGCGCCGACCGCGACGCCCGCAGCTCGGACCGTCGCCGCCCGCGCAGCCCGGCTGAGCGCAGCCCGGCTCGGGAGCGGCGCAAGCGCAGCCCCGAGCGCATGCCGCGCGGCCGCGACCGCGCGCCGCTCAGCCCGGAGCGCCGCCCGGTGCGCAGCAGGCGCAGCGCGGAGTATGACGAGCGTGGCGGGGATGGCGGAGGCGTGCGTGGTGGGCGCACCAGGGAGGACGACGATGGCCGCAGCCCGGAGCGCGGCCAGGGCAGCGCGGAGCGCGGGGACGGCGGCTCGCCCGCCGCACAGCGCAGCCCGAGCGCGCCTGCGGCCAGGTGTGCGCGGCACGCGCCACAGGGATGTGGGTCTGCAACGTGTGCGAGGGCGTTGAAATACTGTCAGAACCCTCTGAGTGAACCAGCCGCTGCAAGGTGAGATCGAGGCATCGTGTACACGGCTCTCGCTGCCAGGCGGTGGCGCGCTGCAGCCCTCACTACGCAGTCTGAGCGCGGTAACGCACGGTGTTCGTAAATGACAGGCAACGGGGTGCCAAAGGGTTGCCAGCAGTGCATGGCGCAGACACTGAGGTTGGGGAGCTCGTACGATTACCGTGCGCGATCTCGTACCAGCAGTTTTCTCAGCAGCTCTGAAGCGTGTCGGGGCTCGCCCTGCCTGCGCAGGAATGGAGGCAACTTCAGCAGCGCGTACGAGGCGCTGCGCGGCGGCGGCGGCGGCGGCGCAAGCGCTGCGCCCATGGAAGATGACGACGGCAAGGCGCACCAGGCGGAGGGCCTCCAGGAGGACGGCGACAGCGAGGGCTCGCCGCCGCGCGGGCGGGACGCCATGTCCCCAGAGTATGCGGAGATGGCCGGCGAGTGAGGCGCCTGCCTTGTTGCTATCCAGGGCCTATGCACAGGAGAAGTGGTGCGGCGACCCGCGCTCACCAGCCAGCGCAGAGGTGGCTGCGGAGGTGCTACATGATGGTGTTGGGCAGGGGGCACTCACAGTGCGAGTCAGCCGTTGCATGGTTGGATCATGCTCCCAACAGCTGTGCATGACCTGTTATGTGTTTTTTGTGGGTGTCTGCTGGCATGGGCTGTGATGTGATCTGCTGTGCATTTGAGATGCTTGTTTGCTTACGTGTGCGCTAGCCTTTGCGGGCTGTGGAGGTTGTGAAGTGCTATGTCTTGCAGCAACCATGAGCTGCAGCGATTGAAAAGCACACTCGCGTGCTGAGTGTGGAGGTACGCATTGAGCTGTGAACCTTCCTGGCCTGCAAAACATTGTACACTGGCTCACGCTCCTCTCGACCTGGACTCACACACCTACAAAAGGAGACAGGCACCCTGTAGACATGCCTTGAGCCATGCAGCCTGCTTCGCCAGGCCAAGCAGAGCTGCACCCTGTTCATGTTGGAGCAGTGCTGCCTCCACTGTGCAGCTGTGACAGTGCAGCT
>JAABUY010003073.1_pt1 | contig 18858 bp, 15 predicted proteins | sample 5560271 | NCBI WGS metagenome assembly JAABUY01 (sample SAMN10711886, study PRJNA513374) | rock metagenome | isolation source: Antarctica rocks | place: Antarctica: Victoria Land, University Valley
TCGCTCTTTGTCTTTCGTCTTGTACATTACCTGGTGTATTGTCTTGTACCTAGATCCTATCAAAGTAATAATAATAATACCAGTCTTCTATATTGATAGTACCTCTAGCCTAGCCCAGTCCCTGACAGAAGCTGACGGCGCAAGCTCTCTGTTGTTTCCTGGTTAATAATACTATCGTACTTTCGATGAATTATTCAAAGAGAATAGTGTAATATAAATAGCTTCCTTATTCTTTTATCATTATAATTTATATTGTCATCATGCTCGATTCGGAATTTGATAGTGAACTTACTTACACTGATGGAATTAAACTTGATAAGATAACGAGAAAGTTGTATATAGAATTTCGACTGGCATTGTGTTCATATATACTCAATTTTGAATTTTTGATTATAATGTTGCGAATGCCTACAAGAATCTTGCGAATGTTCTTCACATGGGAAATACCATACACAGATACAACATAAGCAAAATTCAAGATTCAGAACGAGAGATTGAACTTCTAAAGAAAGATATTCAATCTCTAGAGAAATTTAAAGAAAAAGAATGAGAATTTAAAGAAAGAGAATAAAGATTTAAAGAAAGAGAATGAGAATTTAAAGAAAGAGAATAAAGATTTAAAGAAAGAGAATAGTAAACATTTAAAGAATCAAGTACATCGGTCAAATAGAAATAAATAGAGATTATGATGTTGACATCAATGATGTTGACGAATGCAAGTTCACTACTTATAAAGCTATCTTATTAAAGCTAACAAGTTCTAGACTAGGTATTGATGTCAACAAACTCTAGTCACAAACATATGAAGGCTTTCTAGAGTGTCAATTAGTCAGAAAAGGCTGGAAAATGTTGGTGTGTGAACATTTCAATAGACATACTTGTACATGAGTATTTGCTGTTTGCATCTTATGTGGTGGTAAGGTTTTTATGGCAAAGATTTCACATGAATGTGATGGTAAGGCCTTTTATGGCAGAGATTCCGTGTGTTTCTATCTAGAACGTAGCTTTGAATCAAGGTCTTGTTGGAAATAAGGGAGTTGGTACCCTTCGCCTAACAGGGTAGGGCTGGGGCCCGCTAGTAAAGTTTTCACCTTCCACCTCCTAGATAGCCTTCTTCTAACAACAACCAAAATATCAATATGCCCTCATATGACCTCGAATTTCAACGTCTATCGTCGTCGACGTGTCACTCGGAAGTCTCTACGCAATAGAGTCCAACGTCGATATCGTTGATTGCAAAACCTGTGCCCCAAAATTAGGAACAAATCTTCAAATAGTGCAAAATAAGAACCAGATTTGTAAAATCAACCCCACTGCGAAGTTATATTCACCTGCCATGACCCTCTGTTGTCACTCGTTCCAGGAAAAGAGCGGCATTCAAGCCACTCAGCAAGCTCATATTAACTCTTTAGACCATCTGAAGTTCCAGAAACCCCGATATCTAATAGAAATGCCCTTTCTACCCTTGCTGGTGCTGCTGCCGCCGTGCTTGTGACCTCCTCGCTATCACCGCCCCCCTCGCCTGGACTCGGACGGCTGTTCAGTCAAAGTACTCAGAAGTTCTTTCATAGTGTGCGAGATCTAGTGCTTCATATGTAGTATATTCAGTGCTCCATATGTGGCCTATTCAGTGCTTCATGATCTATCCAGTGCTCCATATGTGGCCTATTCAGTGCTTCATGATCTATCCAGTGCTTCATATGTAGTACATTTTATGTGAGTAGCGATTCTCCAATTACAATATGCTTTCGGGCAGTTCACTTTTCAGCTTGGGACAGTTCTTTTTCCCCCACTAGCAAGGGCCTTCCGACGCCAGTAGGGGACGTCGCATTAGAATTGTCTAGTACTCCCTCTCAAATTCAATGTAGAAACTCACATAATTATATGAATATTTCACCTTCACCCTCACTATCAATAAACATATATACAATCGTGCCACGCAATCACCTACTAAAGTAGGTGCTGGCCACCCAAATGATGTACACCACCCAAATGATGTTTTTTTCCCTTTATGTATTCACCCCCTTCACTCAACCACATCATGTCTGAATACTATATTAATTTGGAGTATCATATAGAAGAGGCTACAGATGCAATTCATGACGGCGAATACAAGTTTGCAAGCACTGCAGCTCAGGCATTTGGAGTTTCTGTTCGAACGCTTCAAAGACGACTAGCCGAAACTCACACCTCATTATTTGAACAGGAACCACATGAATATGTTCTGAATATCGAGCAAAGGAAGGCTATATGTATATATTTGACACGCCTGAACAAGCTGTCGATTTCTGCTCGGCTGAGGCATCTTCGGGGAGCAGCAAATTTCCTACTGCAGCAGGCAAATCCCGTGGATCCTCCCCGAGTTGGACAGCACTGGCCAGTACGATTTCTACAGCAAAATCCTCGGTTTTTTAAGAGAAAACAAGCTTCTCTTGCCGCTGATAGAAAAACTTCTCTGACTGTTGAGGTGACAAAGCAACATTTCTATGTTTTTCGAGATGTGCTGACCAAATATGCAATTCAATCGAATGACATATGAAACATGAACGAATCAGGCTTCCGTATCGGAGTTGGAAGAGGTCATTTAGTGATTACATTGATCAAAAAGAAACCTCTTCGTGCAATTGATTCGGGGGTGAGGGATTTAGTGAGTGATGTGGAGGCGATTAGTGCTGGGGGAGGAAAGATTCCCTTCATGCTCATCATTCCCGGAATCAACATTTTGAACAAATGAGTGCAGGAAAACGACCTGGATGACGATCTATTGCTTGCTACTACTGAATCCGGATATTCGAACGATGAAAAGGTCTTGGACTGGCTGAAGCACTTCGATTTTCATAGTCGAAAGGCTCAGGTAGGAGCTCATAGACTTCTGATCATGGATAACTACGGGTCTCACCTTACCTACGAGTTCCTACAGTACGCCGATTTCCATAATATCGTGATATTCACCCTTCCCCCGCATTATACACACGTTACGCAGCCATTGAATGTGGGAATATTCCAGCCCATGAAGCATTATCATTCAGAGGTGATTGATGAGACAATTCGGCTCGGATCAACGAGTTTCAACAAACAGGACTTTCTTGCTTCCTTCACCAGTCTACGAGCCAAGGCCTTCACTGAATCGAATATACGGTCGGCTTTCAAACAAACTGGGCTTGTTCCATATTCACCAAAAGTGGTGCTGGAAAAGGTGAGGGCTCGACGATATTATTCAAACACCTACCAAGGTCGGCACCAGGCAAGGTAAGATTTCGCTACCTACTTCGCCATCTTCTTCTCAGGAATCGGAGCTTCCATACCGTCTTCATAATCCCGATCGAATTTCCAAGCTCGCGTTCAGAGCATTTTGCGACAAGAGTCAAGACATCAACTCGTCGACTTGTATCCGCGCTGGTAGATTTATGAACAGTACTAGTGTCCCTCCTTCTATCAGCAGTAAAAGCCCTATGTTCAAAAAGCACGCACTCAGGCATATCAACAAAGTGCCAAACGGACCGACACCGTTTGTCTCCGTCACTTCAAAGCTACTCGGCGCTTTTCATCGCGCCTTCAAGATGTTCACAATGCTGTTGACAGGGTTGATGATGACAAGCAATCGAACATGAACCTGAGTAATGAGATGAATCGACGAATGTTGAACGAAGATTGATGGGCTCAAGCATTTCGAGAACAGTCGGAGAAGGTACTTGACATATAAAGCTTCAACAAGAATTCTCTTACGCAAAATGCGCTCGTCAGCGCGCATAAATTGATCCGAACGGGAAAGCGACAACGTTGCTAAGGTTTGGATTATCGATGTTCGAGGCTTGGCACCGACCCTGATCCTGGTCGGTGCCAAGCCCATGTTTCTAACGGGATTGGGAATGACGAAGACGTTTCAAATGAAAGCTTTTTAAACATGTTTGACTTATTTCGCATCATGGTTCTAACAGCTAAATAACATAGAACGAGGTTCTTTGAAACCTTTATTATTTAGTGGGTGCTTCCCCATCATGTTTCTCGGTGAGCGCATTGGGGAAACCTCTATTATTTAGTAGATGCTTCCCCAACATGTAACCCGACGAGCGCATTGGGGAAAGGTCAGCCAAATTGATAGGCTCCCCAACTACACTGCCGGTAGGGCTGACCACTGCTCCCAGGGCTGAGCATATGGGAGCAGGTAGGCCCCGAGGCACCAACATCCCCAACCTCATTTACTAGGTCAAACCTCGATCTTTTTCAATTATTTCTGAAGCATTGAATTCAGCTAATTCAGGGCTACAATTATGCCTTTCAAAGTATGTCAAGTAGTCAATGCGCATATGTTGATCCGAGCGGGGGAAGGGTTACTACTAGATGGGCGGTCGGTAATCCAACCTTTCCAACCACATTTGCTAGGTCAAACCTCAATGTTTTTGAATTATTTTTGAAGCATTGAATTCAGCTAATTCAGAGCTACAATAATGCCTCCCAAAGTATGTCAAGTAGTCAGTGCGCATATGTTGATCCGGGCGGGGAAAGGGTTACTACTAGGGAGGCGGTCACCCAGCGCAGTGAACCTCCCTAACCCCGATTATCGGGTCAAACCTCGATATTATTCAATTATTTTTGAAGCATTGAATTCAGCTAATTCAGGGCTACAATTGTGTCACCCAAAGTATGTCAGGTAGTCAATGCGCATATGTTGATCCGGGTGGGGGAAGATGGTGGTTTTGATGTTCGTGAGCGTCGACGCTAGCAAAAGCCTCTAAAACCTCAATGTTGCACAATTTTCTAAAAATGCAGATTGATGTCGTTGAGTTCGGCATTGCAATCGGGGATACAACTGACTAGACCGAATAAGATGTGAAATTTTGAAGAAAATCGGTCAAGAAAGTTAAATGGTAGTCTGCCTCCGAAAACAATGGTAGTCAGCCCCCTGTTCCCAGGTTCTCGCTTAATTTCCTCTCCAAAAACAATGGTAGTCAGGGCTGCCTAGCATTACCCATATGGAATAGAGGTGATCCACAGTCACCTTTGATTTTGATATTCGAATGTGGACGTCAAGAAGACATCCGGAAACTTCTTCAATTTTTTGCGAAGATTAAAGATCTCACAACTGTGCAGCTTCGCGTGCTGGTAACAAGCAGACCTGAGATACCAATTCATCTTGGTTTTCGTGCTATCCCGGGAAATGTGCATGAAGATTTCGTGCTTCACAATATCGCTCCATCAGTCATCCGACATGACATTGCGATCTTCTTGAGGCATCAAATGGGATATTATCAGAGACGAAGCTTTGCTTCCATTCGACTGGCCAGGCACACAAAAGCTCCGGCTGCTCGTTGAAAGATCCAGCGGTCTATTCATCTATGCTGCTACAGTATGTCGATTCATCCACGATCCTAGGTGGCTTCCGGAAAAGCGTCTAAACATTGTGCTTCAAGGAAGCGACGATGGGTAATCCCCTGAAGAAAGGCTCGATGAGATCTATATTCAGATTTTGGAAAGTTCTGTATTTGGAGACTGCAACAAGAAGGAAAAGAATGTGTTAAGCAGACGTTTCCGAAATGTTGTAGGATCAATTATCATACTCTTTGATTCGCTTTCTACTATTGTATTGAAGTCATTGTCTCCAGCACTGTCAGAATCAATCAATATCACATTGGAGCCTCTCAAATCCTTGCTGAATGTTCCTGATGATCGAACTGCACCGATTCGATTACTTCACCCATCTTTCCGTGACTTTCTCGTCAATCAAAAACGATGTGGGGTTGAACATTTCTGGATTGATGAGAGGAAAGCTCATCTGTCGACTAGAAACGCCGGGTACATTCTCAGGACCGCAGTGCCGCTGCCGCTGCCGTTGCCAGGTGAGAACTGTGCCATCTGCGAGGCCTGGAGGCCCCAGGTAGCCGTTTGCGGAGATATTTTGCGGATCCCCGTTTCTACGACTGCTGCATTTTCTATACCAACTCCTTTAGCAGCGACATAAGCCAGGTTACGGTGCAAAGGGCTCCAAATTCGAGTTGATAGATTCAAGTTAAATTGCGATCTAATAATGACTTGCATGCCTTTGAGCCTTTGCCTGGCTGCCAAGTGAGATAGAACAGCGGTTACAGAACGCGTGGTAATCAATATCGTGCTGGAACAAAGCGTTCTCATCACAGAAAGAGCGGTTGCAGTCGGAACAATATCTTGACTTTCTCGGCGCTGGTTGCACTCTTCTGTAAACAGAATGCACTACTGTGGGCGTAGTATACACTATTGTGGGCGTAATTGCGGGCGCTGGTATTGATAGAGGCTGAGTTTCCCTACTTGAAACGACGTCTTATTAACACAAAAGCCTTTAGCATCATCGACATTATCATTGAAGCGTAGAACTTACCTCCCAACCGGAATTAGTGTCGTTTCGTTCTTGAAAAGTGAGAGAGCTATATCCGCTGCGAAAGAATGTGAAGCTTGGAGTGCACTAAGAACATCCGGTCCCGTGCTCATTTTACTGGAGTTTCGACAAATGATATCGACCAATGAATCGCGTAACGCTCTATCGGTTTCCACCGTGCCCTCATATACTTGTCGGATTACCTCAATTGATAAGACCCCATCTGGATTTGCTTCGCATATTCGCCTGAACTTCTCTAGGCTGCAATCTTTGAGGCCAGGGATATTGTATCGCTCCCCAAGGCCATACATGGCACTGTGCAGCCAGCATTCATCAAGGTCTCCATCTTCGGTTCTTACTAGCTGACATTTATACGAGCTCTCCTCTTCAGAATCGGTATGCTCTTCTATGGTCGGCCTTGCCACAGAAGTCTGGTGGTTGATATCGGTGGGATCGTCAGAGGAGTCCGTGTTGTTGTGGATGTCGACGGGATCGTCAGGGGGGGCCCTATGGTGGTCGATGTCGACATGATTGCAGTAAGGGAAGTCCACATAGTCATGAAGGTAGAAGTAATCGATCATACGTTGGATGAGCGACGGATGATGATCGTATAGCGTGATATGTTTCAGTACGGCTTCCTAAGCAGCTTAGTGCCAATAGGGTATGAACATGTCTTGATTGCGTACCTTGAAATTACCGTCGAAGGCGTTACGAAAATACTCCGACTGAGAGCAGAGAATGCTACGGTGGATGCGGAATGTAACGCCATAACAAGAGATAGTAGCATCCGAATAATCGCCACTTTCCAAAAGCCTTTCGGCAATGTTAATTATCGTCGTAAATTTGCTAGGCGGGAATTTGTCACCTTCGCATCACACCACGTATTGTGTCTTCAGTCGCTGCCATGCCTTCATACGCTTGTATATATTGGAGAAAATAAGTGGTGTCGATGTGAAAGCACAGGATATTCTCCGCAAGGCTGCCCACGCGCCACGTTCGAGTGATTGGCGCGGGGTACAAGTTTGGCGAATCAGCAAGGCACGCATGGTTGCTCATCTAAGGTATGGAATTGGGTATTTCTTGCATGACGAGATTACAATCCTGCCTACAGCTGTTCTGGAATCGGTGCAGACACTTTCGACTCTCATCCGTATCCACGGCAAGGTCCACCAGCAAACACGTACACTAGGTACAAACTGCCGGAGAATGATTAAGCAGTTCCACCGTCTGGAGGAGTCGGCGGCAGCGATCATATCCCTATCAATACCCCCTCAAACTCCTCCAGTGCGACATTCCAAAAGGGACCGCCCGAGTGTTCTAGAGTAGTCTGAAGATCATCCTCCTCCCGATCATCATTGGGATCGAGAGCTTCGGGGAGCTCGGCGCGGATTTGGGAACGAAGTTTAACTAAAGAGGCGGCGAGCTTGGATTTGAGCGAAGCGGGCAGAAGGAATTGTAAGGGTACAAGGTCTTCCGATGATGAGGCATTCCAGGCATATATACGGAAGTACTCAGAATGCTCAATAGTTTTGGCAATTGAGCAAACTGAGCAGGAGTGTTTAGGATGCTCAATGGTTGAGCAGATTGCTACACACCTACACCTATACCAGTCACAATCTGAAGCCTACTAACCCTTTTCACTACGATACTAACATACCGTAGCTAAAGAAACCACAGAAACCGACGAGACCTCCCGCAAGCCCCTTTCCAAGTTGAACTTTTCGCTTTATGAAGAGCTGCAGAAACACGGCGATTCAGTACACCCAAGACTGTCTCCACCCAGGCCTTGGGGAAGAGCTTGAAGAGAGATTCACCAGCCCTTACGCTCACCACACCAATCGAAGTCGATTACACCAAACCAGTCGAGGTGAAGCGAGCGAAACCACGCTGGCGGCACGAAACTCACGAGCGAAGTGGGAGGAGCACAAAGAATTCTTGGAGTCAGAAGCCGAGAGGTTGAGAAGAGAGCGGGATCACTAAAAGAATCTGGCAGAGCAATTGGGCTACGAGGGCCCGGGCCCAGTGAAGTTGGTGACAGTCAAGGTGTGCCCCCCAGTGCGTTTCTGACCAGCAACCCTTCTGACATACTTCAGATGACCCTCTCGTAGTGGAGGATGAAGAAGAAAAGACTGCCGAAACTGGCGGTTCCACCAGAGCTACGAGCATGGAGTCTAAGATTGGTACCGTACACCTCCAGAGCTCCTACCTGAGGGAACAGCCAACGACATACGGTTGCTTGAGTCCTCCGGAAGAAAATGATATCCGAATCATCTCCTGATTCCTGGGCCGAATTATCAGATTTGGAACTGGCCTTGTTGTCGTAACTGCACTTGCTCTATGAAGCCATTCAAATCCTTTGGAGGATCCAGAGTCTCCTTGAGACTAGCTTCGAAGCGGTGGAATGCAGTAGTCATTCCAGTAAGCGTGTTCCAGTCGAGTCCCTTGGCAATCGGTAACACTTCTTGGATATGGCCAGTGGCATCCTTCTGATGGGCTGCCTCCTTGCGGTGATGATCGTAGGAGCTTGCGGAGCAGGTGTAGAGGTAGGCGAAAAAGGCCTGGACCTCGCTTCCAATGATTCCAGCCTGGTATTCATGACACCTAGCATTGCTATTACGGTGTCGATCGCATGCCCAGACTGTAACAGAGGTCAGTCGCTAAATGCAGATTGCGGCGGGTCTCTTACCGCTGTTTTATGATTTCAAGCTCCTTGGAAAGTATTCGAAGATCGGCCAGCGAGTGTTCATCGATGTCTTGCATTACGGGAAGTCGTGGAGCGGCAAAGGTCAGATTCGGTTTCAACGTAGTTGTTGTTCTCTGTGCTGAAGTCCCCATAGCCGAGAAAATAGGTACTCATAGTTCATGGCCGCATATCTATTTCCATGGCTCGTGGCCGTATACCAAATCCCATTGACAATGACTGCATGAATGTTCCCATGGTCCGTGACCAAACTCCTAGCTCTCATAGCCACCAGCCGCATATCAGCTTCCAGCTTCCATGGCTCATTGCCGCATACCAGCTCTTAGCTCCCATCGACCATGACCGTATACCAACTCCCATGACCCATGACTATATACAGGCTTCCAGCTCTTATGTCTTATGGCCGTATACCAGCTCCCAGCTGTCATGGCCATCACCACTACCTCCCACTCTTGTGCCTGATGATGGTATATCCCCTCCTAGCTCTCATGCCTTATGGCTGTATACCAACTCTTAACTTCTATCGCCTGTGGCCGTATACCATCTCCCAGCTTCAGTCTACCCACTCGACTGACTCAAGCTCAGCAAACGCTATGGCAGACCACCCAAAGTAAGGTTTTTTCATGTGACTTGGCTCCTCCCAACTCTAGGATGTGGGGAGTACTCCCTTGGCGAGTGCTCCCTCGACGAGTACTGCCCCTAGCGAACCCCTCACCTTTTGGAGGTGGGTAGTACTCCTGGCGAGTGCTCCCTCGACGAGTTTCCCCCCCACTGGACCCCTCACCTTTTGGATGTGGGAAGTACTCCTCCGGCGAGTGCTTTCCCTGCGAGTATTCCCCCCCGAACCCTCACCTTCTGGACGTGGGGAGTGCTCCTTCGACGAGCCCCCCAGAACGCTCACCTTTTGGAGGTGGGAAGTGTTCCCTCGACGAGTGCTCTTTGTATCCTAGTGTCTAGGGAACGAATTTGCCAGCTTGTTATGAGAAAACTTTCATGGAGTCAGGTAATCTTTTAGGTTTATGGGCATATTGTCGTTACTTCCAGCTGGATCGGCTCTTCCCTCCAAAGAGATGTCAATTTAAACATTCCATCGGTATTCGAGCAAGGATGGGCCAAGATCATCATGACCGGTTAACGTGATAACGGGCACGAAGAGAAAAAAGCACACAACCACACTTGCCGGCTTCTCTCTCCTGCAATCTGCTCTTAGGTTTTAATATGCCTCCTAATTACACGCACAATCTCTGTCAAGTCCCGCACCACCGCCGTTAGCCTTCCCTCCTCTCCCTCAACCAATTGGTCCGCCCAACCGAACCCGCTTGCTCCCCGATCTACCCACACCGCCTGCATCCCCGCAGCCCGCGCACCCACAACATCAACCGGGACCAGCCAGACCTCCCCCATTTCTCCCTTTCTCTTTCCCACCTTGCGCGCAAGGAAGTTGTATACCCCCGGCGCCGGCTTGTATTCCTCTGCCTCTTCAACTGTGACGATATGCTTGAAGGGATGAGCGTGGAGGGAGTTCAAAAGGGAGGTGGAGACCATAGCGTCAGTGCCGTGGGAGAAGATCACGGGAGTTATGTTAGACATCCTTTCCAATTCCGCGAGCGTCGCGGGGACTTCCGGGAAGACGGTCAGGTGGTTGTACGTGTTTGCCGAGAGTACTTAATTATAGTAGGTTCGATTCCTAATGGCGCTGGTACAATGGTGTTGTGGTTTTGTTCTTTTCTGGCAGCGCCATTAGCCGCAGGTCTGTCAAAGTTCTTGAACCGGGAACAGCTGTTGGTTCGAATCCCGTGTCAGTTGTGGCAAAAAGGTTCTTTGGTTGGCTTACCGTCCGGGGCGGACGCCTGTTGGTTGTGGGTCGTGTTTGCCGAGAGTACTTAATTATAGTAGGTTCGATTCCTAATGGCGCTGGTACAATGGTGTTGTGGTTTTGTTCTTTTCTGTACGTGAATGCCATAACCTTATCGAGAGATGGTTGGTTCAGAAGCAGTCCCGCTTCTCTCAGTGCATGTTTTAATGAGCGGAGCATTACGGTTGAGAAGGGCTCGTATCTTCCTATTCTCAATGTTATAGGCATTAGTCAATCAACGTGGAATCCCCAATCACTCTGCTGGTAAAGAATCTTTATGGACCACTATTACCCATGCTGTTCAGGCGCCATGTGTATTCCAATTGATATTTTCCCTAGGCATATATTGACTATCTAGTAGATAGAGTATATATATTTGGTAGAGCATGCGGAGGAAGGAAAGAAGTGGGCGAAGGGTAAATACCCTTCCACTAGCGCCGGATCCATGCGGAGATTACTAACCAGGGGTAACAGTACCGTTCCCTGTTTCCAACAGTGGCGACTGTCTCCGCTCTTTCGTGGATGTGGTCGGCGAGTTTCAGAGCAACGGATTCCATGGACAGGAGGGTGCCGTAAGGTTCGAAGGCGATGATGATTTCTTGATTTGGCGCCATTGGAAATGATTTCGTGGGAAAATGGAGACGCTGGAAGCTGTTTATTAGTGTTTATGACTCATCCTGTGCTCTGGTGCCAAATATACGCTCCTGCCCCTCCAAACAGTTTTAACTTAGAGAACCTGCTCAAGGAGTTCAGCACCTCACCAAAGTGTGGGTCTTGCCTTTGGGGAGCTTGATAGCTTTTGCTAAGTAGTTGGTGAGTCTCAAAGCCCCCAAGAAATGGCGAATAATTCTCCTATTTGCTAAAATCGGAACCCGGCTAGTAACTGAGCTTTTGATACCACCGTTAGAAACGAGGAAGGCCAACTTTCGTGATCGGGCAATGTGCAACATTCCCCATATCATGTGGACGCATGTTATATATGTTGGCCTTGAATCACCAGCGGTCCGGAAGATGTGCTAGAGTGCAAGCGCAAGGCCCAGCAAATTTTGATCAGTGAATGCCTGAAAGCTGGAAAAGGCATTGGCGGTCCTTAGACATTTCCCCCAATTTAAGCTGACAACCGCGGAGAGAGTATGCATGGTTGAAGGTACTGTACCAACAGTCAGGCCACGCTGGATCGAATATAAGAACTAGTATTGTTTGATTATGATAGTAGGGCCTCTCATGCTTAGAGCCTTGTTAATGGAAGATCAAGTCTTATAAGAATCGAACGGTCAAATGACCAAAGAACGCCATGGAGATTTCGACACACAGCACTCGATAAGAGAATCCAAACGAGCTGTTTTGAATACGCCAGCTGTGTGCATACATCTTCTAACACCTTGTTCTATAGCTCTTGGCCTTTATCTTGTCAATAACTCGATTTCCACGCCAAACTGTCATTGAAAGACACTGGCCCTGGAGATTCGAGTCGATCGACTCGACTCCAACTTATATAATCCACTTGTGTCTTTTGATCAGAGCGTAACCATTGTTCGCGTCTTTCATGTCTGATGATGTCAGTTAGAGATAACTTAGATAGTAGTGCTTCTTACTCAAAACGATATTCCGAACTAAGGGTGGCAGCTGTATCTGCTATATCATCCCTTCGATACGTCAGCTTAACGATTATGAAATATAGTAGAGGAGACTCGCTTTAGTCTATCGAACATGACACTAATAATATAGCTGATATGTGAAGCTAATCTCGGTGCGAGAGAACCGCAGATGCTGGCAGCACGAATGATAGTCCCATCTCCCTCAAAATTGCACTCAAGAGTTGAATCCTCCTCATCGCTAACGGTCACAGGGTGGTAGAGAACGCTTAGACCTGGACAAGGATGGACAGGATCCAATAAATGATCCTTGTGACAATGTAGAAGGATATGCAAAATGTGACCGAGTTGAAATTCCAGAGCATCTTGCGATATTGAGCGCTCGGAGGGAAGTTCTACATGAACCTCGTAGTTGCGACCATACGGACATTCGTTCGGGAGCAATTTCGCTTAGGACACGAGATCCTTGTGCGTGAGGTAGCGGACGGGAAATCTGACGCGTCGAAGTGTAACACGCTGGAACTTTATCAAGTCCATCGTCTCGCTTTGCATCCATTTACACACAAGAGGGGTACTTGGTCCTGTTGGGAATTTGGAGAGGTGGTATCGCATGTTTTTCTTGTCGCCTCTGCCGATGATCTCTTTCATGCATGGCTTTAATAGATGGCTATAAATCATCTTCCGGACCTCTAGCGGAACATTCAAGAGTTCGGTCATTGTGTAGAAGATGAAGAAGACGAGGATGAGAAAGAATGCGAAAACACTGTTGTATGAAGGTGGGGAACAATCACAGAAGAACTACCCAATCAAAGTACCTAGCTACATAGCACCTTCATGAAACGGCACCCCCTTAATGCACCCACGCCCACCTGCATCAACCATTGAACCATCAAATTCAGCTGGGGAACTTCAATATTTGGGCCAGTTATTTAGTAGTATATGATCTATGATTCCCCAATCAATATTTAGTATGCCAGCCCTCCGCTATAATTACAGCTTCACATCTGCGTGGCATACTGGAAATTAGCCGTTCATCCAGGCCTTCTGTAAAATCTGGAACAGTTGAGTTTCAGCTTCGTCGCCTTTACCCTTCAGCAAATCCAAATCCGGATAGACTTTATAGGCTTCCTTCTTCAGTAGAGCCCAGAGGTTTTCGATTGGGTTCAAATCGGGGCTGTACGGAGGCCACTCCATGACTTCTATACCCATTTCCTGAAACCAAAGCTTCGATTTTCTGGCTCTACGTATCGGAGCGTTATCCTGCATGAACACTAGTCCTGGCTCCCATATGCCAGCCAAATTGTGATCCAGAATCTCGAAGTCCCGATCGAGCAGGTATAAATCTGATCTTCCAGAACCCCAAAAAGCTCCCCAAACCATAATGGAAAAGGGCTTTCCATTAGGCATTTCTGTTACTTTGTTCCTATCCCATTTCTGATCGGGAGTTCCAAAGACCCATTCCCGTGCTTTACCTGTTCCTCGAGTCACGGATGCCTCATCCGACCAGATGACTTGCCCCCATTGATCCACGGTCCAACCCACATGCTTTTCAGCCCATTTTAACCGAAGCAGAGCAACTTCAGGTGTTAATTTCGGTCGCCGAAGAGCTAGCCAGTGAGAAATTCCGTAGGCTCGTAGTGTTGCGTTGAGAGTTCTCGCGTCCAAATCGATCCCGGTGTTCGTTTTCAGCTGTCTCCAGGTGATTTTAGGCTCCGATCGTAACTGACGTAACAGTATCCTAGCTGCTCGAGGAGTAATTGATAAAGGCCTTCCTGATCTGGATTTATTAGTTCCGGAGGGTGTTGTTTGAAGCCTTCCCAAAACGCTTCGAACGGTGCTTGGGGGAACGTTCAAACTTCGTGCTATTTGGGTGGGTGTAAGGCCTAATTTAGCTTGTCCTGATATTTCACCTTTGGTGAGCAAAGAAAGCTTCTTTCTAGGAGTCTTGTTACCAGAAATTGAAGTTAACGGAGGTCTTCTGAGCATGGTGAATGTAGTTGAAGAAGGTGAGTTGTTTTGAAGATACGCGATTTAACATGTTTTCGCGATTTACGCGAAGACTTAGTGCGGGGTACTGTACATGCAATCGATGACCAAAGAAGATGCCACCAATTTTCCGTACAGACTCAAGTGCTGGTGGGAGAGCTCCTCGCCTTCTTCAGAGAGATTGGAGGCCATTGCTAGGAAGGTGAAGGCTTCTGACGACCAGATATCGCACCTTCCACTGGCTGACGAGATGGGTAAGTCACTGAATCTACGGAAAGATCGCACACAAAAATCCATTGAATGCCCATATTTCCTTAACCTGCAAGACTGAGACTCCACAGATTCTCTGCACCAGACACAATCATCAATGACTGATCAGTTATCTGAAAAGGATAAAGACAATAAGCCGGAGGGGCAGACTGAGGGGACAGAAAGTGTGTTGAAATTACTCTGTACAAGGTGATATTTACGGACAGTCAACAGGCAACCAAGAGCAAGCTTTGATCAACCCCAAACCTTCAACGAGCGCAATCGGTATGCAAAACAAGACTTATGTGCCAGTTTGATGCTAAATATATCAAAAGGGACATCTGCTGCTCCCATTCATTCTACGATCCTGCCACTCACGAGTGATGGCGCAGAAATTCTTCTGGCGGATTTGAAAGATGGCGATGGGCAGGGAATGCTGGTAACGTTGCCACACAAAAGCGGATATTTGCCATTCATCACTATCCCGTATCCCACATGTGTGAAAATCATGGAGACATATACTAACTAGCCTTGTGGACTCTCGGACTCTTTCGAGACGTGCGAAATATACTTAATAGAAGCATTGCGTATCAACCAGAAGCTATGACCAACGCCTAAAAATACCATCACTACTTTCTCCTTAGCTCCAGGACATGTTTGGCGAGCGCCGAGGTCTTTGTCCCCTTGGAAGAACCTGACGGCACCGTCGCCGCTATTCAATTTGATAACGATGGCAGTGATGTCCTGGGATGATTCTCGTACAGACGCTTTGCCGGAAGTTCAGCCTCACTCGTGGCTTCCCCTCCACTTAAAGAATCTAGGAGGTCTTATCGTCCTATATCTTCAGGAGATTTGCTGTACAAGGGAAGTGCGAAGAAGCCGGTGTGTTCAAGTTCGCTCGAAACATTTCAGGATCAAGGAAGTCTTTCGAGCTTCTGGGCACGATTATAGTACGTAAGTAAAGGCTGCCTATTCCCACGGCTCTCGTGTACTCATCATTAAAGGAATCACGACTACAACTATATATTCATTTACTGTCCTTTGTCATGAGCGTAGCTCTACCGCTCAGCGCCGAAGACTACACAGTCGGATGGCTTTGTGCCCTACCTAAAAGCGAACTGGTAGCAGCAATCAAAATGCTGGACACCAAGCACCCAACACTCCAGCTAGGTGATAACGACAGTAATACATATACCTACGGTTCCATAAACAGACACAATGTTGTCATTGCTTGCATGCCTCCTGGCATGCCGGGTCCAGTATCGGCTCAAAAGCTTGTGCAACCGCTGAACAAAAGCTTCCCGAACATGAGGATTCACCTATTTGTCGGCATAGGCGGCGGGGTTCCCCGCAATTCTGTCCCTCAAGATCCTAACAAAGATGTACATCTCGGGGACGTTGTTGTTGGCTGGGCTGAGGAGACCGGAGCTCCGAGTGTCGTTCCGTGGGACTTCGTCAGATACTACGGCGAGGAAAAGATTGAATCTTTGGGTTCCTTGGATAAGCCAGATCGCCGTTTACTGAGTGCTTTGAGTGTGATGCTGAGTGATCGAGAACTCGGGGAATATGCTTTCCATGAACATCTCACGAGGCTGGCGACTCTGGACAATTTTGCTTACCCTGGCCTTGAGAAAGACAAGCTGTATAGTCCAGACTTCGAGCATGTTGATACTGATCCGAATTCAACTTGTGATCACTGCGATCCAACTCGACTGGCGCAGCGCGAACCACGGAAGAAGAAGGAGCCTGTGTTTCATCAGGGTACAATCGCCTCCGGGAGTTCGGTCATCAAAAATGCTCGCAAAAGGGATGAGATCAGCAAAAAATTCAACGGTGCTTTGTGCATTGAGATGGAAGCAGCTGGAGTAATGGACGATACACGCTGTCTTGTTATACGAGGAATTGCCGACTATGCCGACTCTCACAAAAACGGTCGCTGGCAGAACTACGCTGCGGCGACGGCCGCGGCATTTGCGAGACAATTTCTTTTTACTATTCAACCACAAGTTGTCAAAGAGATAGTCAAATCCAGTGAGTTTTTTCCTTAGGCCCAGCCGGCCACATGGCGCTGCCAACAGTGAGCGCACCAGCTCAAGCAGGAAACACCGCGATAACCCAGGCAGGATCGCAGTTTAGTCACACTCAGATATCCGGTAGCCTAATTCTGCAAGGCACCTTCGCCGGCCTTACCATCAGTAAGCTATTCCCCTGGTCTCGTGATGTTACGTTCTGACAAGATTGCGCTCTCGCGCTCAGACTCCACCGCTTCGCCCCGAGCCGAGTATGTGGGACAGTTCGCTCATACCTCGCTCCAGCCCCTAAAAGCGTACGTCCAGCGGCCGGCGTTATGCGATCGGATAAGGGAGCACCTACATGATGCGGCGAGCCAGGGCGAGGGTCAATACACGACGATGCTTGTCGTCTGAGGACTAGGGGGAGCCGGCAAAACACAGCTGGTCCTCGACTACCTCCGGCGCCACCGAAACGAGTACAAGGCGACATTCTGGATCGAGGCTGGAAGCAAGGGGTCAATCGAGCGTGACTTCATACATATGTATCAGTTGCTGTTCAACATTCGGATCTCGGCTGGTCAAGACATGGTACAGGCTGATGATGCTGTACTCGCCGTCAAGAGCTGGTTTTCTGGAGGACGTGATCGATGGCTGCTCGTGTTCGACGGCGCTGACGCAATTGAAAACAAGGAAGATGATGACTACGTCGACCTACAGCACTATATACCCGACTCGCAGTTTTTGCATGTCATTGTCACGACTCGAAGCAGGACGGCGAAGGAGATATCGCCGCAAGAGGGGGTTGAAGTAGGGGAAATGACCGATTCAGAGGCCGTGGATTTATTTTACAAGTCTTCTCAGATAAGACACCATGGCCAGGAAACAAAAGATGAGATTAAGGATATTGTCAAAGAACTGGGCCATTTCGCGCTAGCAATTAATCTTGCGGGAACGTACGTAGCAAAGACTCCGCGACTCATGTCTGATTTAAAGCAGTACCTACCCGAATATCATCAACGTAGACGAGAATTGTTGAGCCGCAAGCCTGAGAAGTTGATTCACCAGTACGGCGAAAGCGTGCTCACAACATGGGAGACGTCCTTCCTGGCTATCCACCACCATTGCCCCGAGGCGTGTCGGCTCTTGACGTTGATTGCATTTCTTAGCTTTGACGACATCTTCTTAGGACTTTTGGGCCTACACATGAAAGAAGGTGAGGTAGAAGTACGGGATCGTAACGAGCGAGACACGTCATGGACAGTTATACTCTCGGCGGAAACAACAGTCGATCAGTATAAAATAGAAGAATATTTCGACATTCTACAGACATATTCACTAGTACAGTGGAAGGATGATCAACAGAGCTATTCAATGCACAAGCTGGTACATGCGTGGGGATACGAGAGGCTTGGCCCAGTTGACCAGTATGAGTGTAGCATTACGAGTCTGCAGCTCCTGCAAGGCGCTATCTCCATGTGCAGGAAAGAGCCACAGGATAAGCTTCGGCTGGTGCCTCATGTGATGGCGAACTTTGGAACGGTGACAAGGGCTAGCGGCGGGCGGGAAACTGGGATAGAAGATATAATCGAGCAGGTGGAAAGCATAGGAGAGTTTATGCATGATATTGGGCGATGGGCGGAAGCATATGAGGTTCAAAAGCATACTGTTAAAGAATGGACCAGGCTTCGCGGGCAGGAGCATCTTTCTACCATTTCAGCGATGAACAACCTCGCCAACACGCTCGGAGATCAAGGCCAGCTCGAGGAAGCAGCGGCGATGAGGAAGGAAGTGCTCGAGAAGAGGAGGCGCATCCTCGGCGAGGAGCATCCAGACACCATCTCAGCGATGAGCAACCTCGCGGCCACGCTTGAAGATCAAGGCCAGCTCGAGGAAGCAGCGGCGATGAAGAAGGAAGTGCTAGAGAAGATGAAACGCATCCTGGGCGAGGAGCATCCTTCCACCATCTCAGCGATGAACAACCTCCCCAACACGCTCGGAGATCAAGGCCAGCTCGAGGAAGCAGCGGCGATGAGGAAGGAAGTGCTCGAGAAGAGGAGGCGCATCCTCGGCGAGGAGCATCCAGACACCATCTCAGCGATGAACAACCTCGC
>JAABUY010003075.1_pt1 | contig 18853 bp, 30 predicted proteins | sample 5560271 | NCBI WGS metagenome assembly JAABUY01 (sample SAMN10711886, study PRJNA513374) | rock metagenome | isolation source: Antarctica rocks | place: Antarctica: Victoria Land, University Valley
CGGCGTGCCTGCAGTACGCCGCTTGGCTTGTGCCACAAAAGACAAGCGGAGTGCAGCAGGTGCAGCGGCGTACTGCAAGCACGCCGCTTGGCTTGTGCCACAAAAGGCAAGCGGAGTGCAGCAGGTGCACCGGTGGAGCCCCACCACTGGAGACAGTTGTGCGTGCTCTCTTTGTATCCGTGCGGCGCTCGCAGAGAAGGTGCGCCCGTGCAAACCTTCGCATGTGCAAGAGTGCACAGCCATGCTCTATGGCCTATGTTCTTTTGCGGGGGTGCTTGCACTGTGTGCATGTTTGCATAGCAGGCTTAACGTGACAGCATTGCGGGCTTTTAACGGTGCATGGAAATGAAAGCCACTGTAACACAGACGTATGGACAAGGAGCATGCGCGAGGGGCCGCCTAAGAAACAGCCTGCCTGTTCTGCATGCATATGGTGAGTGGACAGAGACCGCGGCTTGAGAGCAGGATGCCCTGGAATGCAACTCGCGTGCATGCCATTGGCAGGGGCTGCCTGGCCTTGGTTCTGTGAGACTGCCTACAGCACTGCCTACAACACAACTACATAACTGCTGACAGGATATCACGTTGCGAACACTAATGGTCACCATGTACACAGAGAGCGCAGCGGTCTGTAAGGAGAGTTGGATGTGTCTCGCTCAGCGGAACAATAACAATGGGATTGTACGAGTTGTTGTTGAGCTCTTACAGCCCACCATGCAGAACCGTTTACAACTGATATATGTAGTTTTGCTGCGTCCCACATGGAGCTGCACTGTGAACATGGCCATTCCTGCAACACTGCCGGTGGGCCCTCGCATGGTAGCAGGTTGCATGGTTGCATATGTCTTTACAGATGTCATGCAGTTGCAGGTACCCCAAAGCAGGCTGCCACGCCGCAACTGCGTGCTGCCAGTACGAGGGCTCCTGACACACTGACCTCTGCTCGTGACTTTTGTACATCACTGCATTGCAAGAACATGCAGAAATAAAGCACATTGAAGCCCCCTGCGCGCAGCCTGCCTGCGGCTCCTGCCGGCTGCATGCACGTGCAACCTGCCAGCGCCCCCACACCATGCAGCGCTTCAGCCGCAGCGTCAACCGGCCCCTGCATCACTTCAAGGCCCAAGTGCCTAGAGCGCGCCCGCAGCAGCTGACCGCCGGCCGCACCGGCTCTGTGCTGCTGCAACTTTGGCGCGCCCACGCCTGCCAGGCGGCTGCCGCCGCGGAGCTCCGCCAGGAACCTGCTGCACGACCGCTGGGCGTCTCCGCCGTCCCTGGCGCTCGCCGCGGCGCGCGCCGCGCTGCCGGCGCCGCCCCGTGGCGCCGCAAGCGCGGCACCGAAGGCGTTGCCGCTGAGTGCGTCGTCCTCGTGCGCCCTTGCGCGCCGAAGGCAACGGCGGCGTCGCCGCGCTGCCCTTTCGGACACGAGCTTTGACTGCGTGGTGGACACGTTCAGCCTGTGCGGCCTGTGTTTCCCGCGGCCGGCCGCGGCCGGCTGCTGCTGCTGGGGCACCAGCGCGCCGCCTTCGCGCCGCTGGCCTGGTACCAGGTGACAGCGCTGCCCGCACAGCTCCCCCACTCCCGGGTCTGCTCTGGCCGCGCCTCCTGTTGCTGGCGCGCGACTGGGATGAAAGGCACTGAGAGATAGGCCAGGGCTGCAATGGCCTCCTGCTGTGTGTGTGCGTCAAGGCACTTTGTGGCAAACAGTCTCAATCTGTTTAGCGCAGACGCAGCGCGGAAACCAAATCCCGGTTGCGCTTAGGACATCACTGCGTCGGCGGTGACAGCGACCAGCAAGGGCTGCTTCTTTAACCAGGACGTGGCGGGCCTGGTGGCAGGGCTGCCCGGCGTGGCTGTGACCTACCGCCGCGATGCGCTGGGGTCCCTGGTCGCGCTCGTAGAGGCGCAGCGTGCCCCAGAGGCTGGACCCACTCCTGCAGTGCGATAGCAAGAAGCCTGCATCCTCTTTGCACAGCCCCACAGAGTCTGACATACGCCCGCTGCTGAGCAGTGGGCAGTGACTGCTCTGATCACTCGCGGGACAAATGTCTGAACGCTGATTGGCCCACTACGGAACGCTGAATGCTGATCGGCCCAGCACCAGCGAGCCGAGGGCCAATAGGAGCCCGTCGTATGTGGAGCTTTCTTCATCTTTTCACCACGCAGTGTTTCGAGTGTAGGTTATCTTCAAACGTGTACTTGCCGCAGCACCGGAACAGAAAGCACCTGCGTTTGCGCTCCTGCCCTGCTGCGTTCCGCTTGGCTTTTGTGGCGGAAGCCAAGCGGCGTGCCTGTAGTGGGAGAGCCCCCGCACACTGGAGAGCACTGGGCACGTGCTCTCATTGTGTCTGTGCGCTTTTGTACAGAAGGTGCGCCCGTGCAGGTCTTCGTATGTGCAGTAATGCACAGCTCTGTGCTGCAAGCTCTGCTCCACCTGTCTGGCGGGCCGAGGCTTGCCAGGCAAAGCACCTGGCGTGCAGCACTGAGGCTGACATTGCACTGCACTGTCGCAGAACGCGCGACCGGAAGCGCAAGGCCGCAACTTGTGGACGCCTCCAAGTGCGCCCAACGCCTTTGCCTGCTGCAGCTAGGTCTGCGCTTGTGCTGACAACAGGCGACGCCGCCTGCCAGCGCGGGGCGTGGGCAAGCTGCTGGGCTGCGCTGCGTGCCACAGCTCAGTAAATGCTCACAGCGAGTGCGGATGGCAGGGCGTGGGGCCTGGGCACGGACGGGCGCGCGCGGGCGCCCAGAGTAGGCAACCGGCTGCGCACTTCGCCTGCACCTAGGAGGTGAGGATGCACATGAAGCAGAACAGACTGGCTTGCATTTGCTGGGTGATGCTGGTCTTGATGCTGACAGGTGGGCCGCCTGCTTGCCTGGGACTGGCTGCTGACAGCTGGGGCCGAGTTGGGTGAATCGTCAGGCCGCAGTGCGCCAAGTCCTGCTCGCTGCTGCGCAAATGACATTTATAGCACGGATGGCAAGAGGGCGGCCAGCCGGGCTGGCCTTGGCGAGCGAGGCACGCAGCTGCTATGCAGGCTGAGTTCTCAGTGGGAGGCGGAGTTGCACCTGTGCTGCCTCCTTGTGCCAGCACGGGCGCTTATGCATGCCGAGCTCGCAGGGGCCGGCAGCGGCGCGGCGGCATGGCACGCGGTGACGCCAATTTGGTGTGGGCTGAGGGCTTCGCCTCGCCCTTCCGCCTCCAAGACATCATCAAGCCGCCGCGCGGCCTTGGCCTGGGGCCCGCGCAGCACGCCGCCGCTCCGGCGCGCGCCCTGTGGGCCGGCTCCGAGCCGGAGCCCCCGCCGCCGCCTGGGCGCGCCGTGCGCGGCGACGACGCGGTGACGCAGGCGCCGGTGCGCGCCCGCCCCAGCCGGCCCCAGCTGATTGACCGGACACAGGGTGGCCGCAGGCAGCCTCGGGCCTTCTCAAGTGGTTCGCGTGTCAGGACGCCGGCTGCTGTATGTGCACGAGCTGGCAGGCGCGCCTTTGCCGGCCCCACTGACACAGCAAGCGTGGTGGACGCGCAGGCACATGCGTCGCGCAAGCGCCCGGCGGAGGCCGAGCAGCAGAGCCTGGCCAAGGCGCCGCGGGTGCCGCTTGGCACCGTAACGGCATCTTACAACATTGTCCGCAACAAGGCCGCCGGCGCCGCGCGGGTGCGCTATTCTAGCCCGGCACCAGCGCCGACCGCAGGGGCACCTTTTGGTGCTCCATGAGCGCACTGTAAAGCCCCGCGCGCGGCGTGCAGGCGCCCGCAAAGAAGCGCGCCGCCCGCCGCCCCAGCGCGCCGCCCGCCCGGCCCCTGCCGCTCGCTGACAGCGCGCGCCTGCTGACGCGCGCGGACGGCGGCCCCAAGCGCCCGGGCGTGCCGCCCGCCGCGCGCGGCGCGCCTGCGAGCACGAAGCGGCGCGCAGCCAATGGCGCCGACGTGCCGGCCGCCAAGCGCGCGCGCCCGCCGCCGGCCGCGGGGCCCGCGCAGCACGCCGCGGCGCCGACCGCGCTCACGCGCGCCCGCTGCCCGCCGGCGGCCGACCCGCCGCCGCTCTGCGAGGCGGGCGTGGCGGCCGAGGGCGCGGCCTTCCTGGCCGAGGTCCAGGCCGCGCGCGGCCTGCGCGATGGCAGCGCTCCGGCCTGGCGCGGCGGCCCGGGCCTCGCCGCGCTGCCGCTGCCGCTTGACCTCGGCCAGCATGGCTTCCTGGCGGAGGAGGCCAGGGAGGAGGACAGTGTGTCGCTGCTGGAGGTGCGCACTGCACCGCCCTGCGCGCGGCGCTCCCGACCTGGGCACCTGCAAGCCCGTCGCTTTTGCAGCTGCCCGCTGGGGGCACAGCGCGCTGTCGTTGGCACTGGTTGGTGCAACACTGATGGCAAGCTTGGGCAGCCTTGGCTGCTCATTGGTGATGCTGTGCTTGAGGATATTAAGCGCTTGGCTTCGAGCTTGTTCGGCCTGGAGCAGTGCTCCACCGTTTCTGCTCGTTCTGCTTCACATGTGCAGCTTCACTCCTGACATGGGCTTGCCTTTGGGGCTGCACTGCTGGCCCTCATAGCATCCCAACATCGTGCCTGCATGAGAACATGGTAAAAAACATGAGTACTTAGGCGTCTGGTACTTACAGCAGGCTGACACCGCATGGCATGCTGCCAGGTCGACGATGCCGACCTGGATGTCTTCCATTTTGAGTTCTGACTTTGCTGCAGAGCGACAACAGCGACTCGACAGTTGTCAAGTGAGTACCAAGTAGCACAGCCCCACGGCTGCCCTTGGCACAGAGCGGCTGGCCAGGCAGGGCAATTCAGGCCCTGCCATTAGTTGCCACACAGTCCCCCGCTCAGCGCCATCCTGTGCCGAGGGCAGCCTCCCTACCCCGCCTTTGTCAGACCAGGCATCACTGCTGCTTTCGGGACGTACTTGTCTTGCAATGCGGATTCCTCGCATGTGACCGGGCTTGGGGACCCAAGACCCGCACACGCGGGCTTGTGAGCTGTCAGCGCCCTGTTCGCATGAGCACACTCAGTGCCGTGCCTCTGCAGTACCGGCCCGCCCCGTGCAGCTCTATCAGTTGCTGAGGTTCAGAACTGCCAATGTGTGCAGGCATGCATGTTTGTGTGTGTGTGCACACATGACCTTGCCAGCCCTGTTTGTTATGCAGCCATGATCGTGAGTCATGCAGGGTGATGGTTACAGCGCCCAAGCTGGGCCTGTATTCTCTCGAGGGTGTTGTTTGCTTGCATTGAGTGCATTCCCAAAGCGGATCGATTGAAAGCATAGCGTGGTAAGCGGGGTTAACGACAGCATAGCGGGGGTTAGCGGGGTTGATTACAGCATAGCGGGGGTTGAACTTTGCTTGGTACAAGTGCACGACGTGCTCTGCACGTGTAACACAAGAAGCGTGCGCAGTGGCAGTGTAGTGAGTGCACGGACGCTGCTGCTGGCAAGCAGGCCGCCCGGCAACATTGCAACTCGCCTGCATGCCATTACCTGGCCATTGGCTGGACTGTTTGGCCGTGGGTCTGTGAGACTGCTTGCAGCAGAACTTCTGTGACTGCTGACAGATGACCACTTGTAAACCCACAACGCCACCACGATCCTGATCTGTCAGATGCATCTCACTGACAAGGAAAATATCCATGCAAATAAGCGTGCAAGCGAAGCTCATACAGCTAGCCATGCAGCAGCATTTTATGCAAACATCTGCGCTCTCTCCTCCCCACGTGGAGCTGCACCTCAGACATGGCCCTTCCTGTGACGCTGCCAGCGGACCCTCGCTGCAGCCCGCATGGACAAAACGCTACGCAGCTGCAGCAGCTGCCCGCATGCGACTGCTGCAAGCCGGCGCCGCCTCCCTTTGCTGCTGCGGCTCCGGTGCGCGTACGCTTGCCAGCCGGCTGCCCGCCCGACCCGCCAGGACCCAGCCGCACAAGTGCTGGGCGTCTCGGCCGTCCATGGCGCTCGCCGCTGGCCGCGCGGCGTTCCCGGAGCCCCACGGAGAGCGAGGAGCAGCGGCCGGCCCAAGGCGCCGCGTGCGCCGCTCGGCACAGTAGCGGCAGACTTCGACGTTGTCCGCAACCAGGCTGCGGGCGCTGGTGGCGCGCGTCCAGGCTGCCAAGGCCGAGCCGCGCGCGGCACGCTGTCCAGGCAGGCGGTCGTCGGCGCAGCGCGGGTGTGCCACGGCCCTGGCACCAGCACCGATCGCTGAGACACCCTTTCATATTCCACTGAACGCACTGTGAAGCCCTGGCGCGCTTCTCCGTGGGCGCCTGCGCGCCGCGCGCGGGGTTCATAGTGCGCTTACGGAGCACCAACAGGTGTCTTGGTGCCCGGGCAGTAGCTTGCATGCGCGCTGCGCTGTTTCTTAATTGTACACCATCTCCAGCTACGAACTAGCGGCCACTCAGGGCATGCCTTACCTTACCTTGAGGCGCAGCTGCAAAGGCAGCTGGGACGCAATACAACAGCAAACAAGCAAACCACTAGAAACCAGGGGGCTGCACTGGGTTCAGGGGTAGGAACATTACGCGCAGACAGCAAGCCCTGGCATGCCTTCCGGCCTGCAGTGGTCTGCCTAGGCCGCTCGCTCAACAGCAGCGGCAGCCGCAGGTCTTGGTGAGTGCACAGCTATAGGTGATGAGAGCCAATAGACAGTCATGCAGCTGCATGCACGGCACTGTACATGCAATATTGATTCTGAATTCCAAGTGGCAAGGCATGTCCTGCACGTCTCTGACTGTCGTGCATGCTGAGTGGCACTGTTTCAGATGGGACACTTGACAGTCAAGCAGCCGACTCAGGGCTTACCACAATGGCACGTACGGTGGCATGAAAAAGTGTCCAGCTGAGCCTGTCTTTCATGATATTCACTGGCAAAAATTTTTGCAGTGCTCTGATAGGGCAGAGAGTAGGGTAGGGAACATGACATGTCACAGAAGCAGACGCACAATGGCTATAGGCTATCAAGTCGCCAGTTGTCTGTGCCTGCTACAGCGTAGGGATGCCTGTCAATAGGGGCGCATCTTGCATGCTTCATACGGCCAGCCGCAGCCCTCTCTTTGGCATTACGTCATGCGGAGCAGTGCCACTACACCGCGAGCCCTTGCTTTCCTGGCAAAGTGCGCACTGGTTGTCAGGCAGCGGCGGCTGGTAGCCTTTAGCAATGCCGAGGGTGGTGGACGCGCAGGCGGCCGCGCCGCGCACGCGCCCGACTGAGCACGAGCAGCAGGGACCGGCAAAGGTGCCGCGTGTGCCGCTCGGCACAATTACCTCAACTTTCAACATGGTCCGCAGCCGGGCCGCCAGTAGTGCGCACCCGTGCGCGCACCTGCGCACCCGCGCACCCGCGCACTACTGGCGGCCCGGCTGCGTACGACGTTGAAGCTTGAGGTAATTGTGCCGAGCGGCACCCGCGACGCCTTGGTCGGCCCGTGCCCCTGGTTCTCCGCAGGGCACGTGCGCGGCGCGGCCGCCTGCGCGCCCACCACCCTCGGCATGTTGCTGGGGCCCGCAAAAGCGGGCCTGCCAGCTCGCCTTATTGGAACATCCCTCAGCACGCCTTGTGACCGCTCATGCACATAAAGCAGCCGGCGTTTTGACACGCGAGCCACTGCTAAGGTTGGAGGCACGCCTGGACCCACCTTGTGTCTGGCCAAGCACTTGGGGCCACTTGACGCTCTTGCGGGCACCGGCGCCTGCGTCATTGCATTGTTGCCGCGCGCTGCACGCTCCAGCGGCGGCAGGGTAGGCAGGTTCACTGGAAAGAGTTGCCACTCGTGCATGCATGCATGTTTGTATGAGTGTGTGCACACTTGCAATTGCCCGCCCTGTGTAATTCAGCAGCCATGTTGGTGTGTCGCGCAGGTTGAGGGTTATAGCGGCCCTGCTCAGCCTATGTTCTCTTGCCGGAGTGCTTGCATTGTGTGCGGCTACTCCGCGGATCATTGACAGCATAGCGAGCTTCTAACAGTGCATGGTAACAAAAGCCCCTGTAACACACTTGATCTGACAAGGAGCATGCGCCGGGGAAATTCTAACAAACAGCCTGCATGCATGGTAAGTGGACAGAAACCGCCGCTTGAGAGCAGGACATCCGGCACTGCAACTCGCCTGCGTGCCATCAGCAGGGCTGCCTGGCCTTGCTTCTGTAAGACTGCCTACAGCATTCATGACTGCAAACACCAAACGTCGCCAGGTACAGCATCTGTAAGGAGGGTTGGATGTGTCTCGCTGCGTCATAGAGCTGTCTCACAGAGCCAAGGCCAGACAGCCCTGCTGATGGCGTGCAGGCGATTGGCAGTGCCGGGCGTCCTGCTCTCAAGCGGTGGGTTCTGTCCGCTCACCATGCATGCAGACCGGGCAGGCTGTTTGTTAGAATGATCTCAGGCACGTGCTCCTTGTCCGGCTTGGTGTGTTACAAGGCCTTCTGTTACCAGGCACTGTTAAAGCCCGCTCTGCAATCTGTCAACCCCACGATGTAAACATGCACAACACAATGCAAGCACCCTTCGCAAAGAGCATGGGCTGAGCAGGGGTGCTATAACCCTCAACCTGCTCGTCACACCAACATGGCTGCTAAACACACAGGCAAGTGCAAATGTGCACACACACACAAACATGCATGCGTGCACAAGTGGCAATTCTAAACCAGCGCAACAGGGTGGGGCGGGCCGGTACTGCAGGCACGGCACCGGGTGTGCACATGCGGAACGGGCGTCAAGAGCGTTAACCTAGGGTGTGCGGTCTCAACAGCCCCAGCACGGTGACATGCTCAGAATCTGCGTTGCACTTCAGGTTCATCAAAACACTCCCGGTCGAGGGGGGGCTGCCCTTGGCACAGGATGGCACTGAGCGGGGGACTGTGTGGCAACTAATGGCAGGGCGTGAAGTGCCCTGCCTGGCCAGCCGCTCTGTGCCAAGGGCAGCGGGGGGCCTGCGATTCACGGTACATCCGCGCACTTGTTGCAGCAAAGTTCGCAGCAAAATCAGCTCCCGAGCTGGGAGAAGTCCAGCTCGGTGTCGTCACCCTGGCAGCAGACGGCATCCGCTGTCAGCCTGCTGTCCAAGACGTCTTACTTACGATGTTGCTCACATATACACGCAGGCACAACGCCCAGCATGCTATGAGGGGCGAGCAGTGCAACCCCGCCGGCAAGTCTGTGTCTGACGTGAAGCTGCACATGTGAAGCAGCACGTGTGAAGCAGCGCGAGCAGAAACTTTGTGAGCACTGCTCCAGGGCGAACAAGCTCGCAGTCAAGCACTCACATCCTAAAGCACTGCATCACCAGCGAGCAGCCAACAAAGCTGCCAGCATCGCTGCACCGACCAGTGCTAAGACAGTGCGCTGTGCCCCCAGCGAGCACTTGCGGAGCATGACTGCAGGTGCCCAGATCAAGAGGGCCGTGCGCAGGGCGGGGCAGTGCGCACCTCCAGCAGCGACAGGATGACTTCCTCGGCCTCCTCCGCCTGGAAACCATGCTGGCCGAGGACGTGCGGCAGCGGCGGCGCGGCGAGGCCCGGGCCGCCGCGCCAGGCCGGAGCGCTGTCGCCGGTCAGGCCGCGCGCGGCCTGGACCTCGGCCAGGAAGGCCGCGCCCTCGGCCGCCACGCCCGCCTCGCAGAGCGGCAGCGGGCCGGCCGGCGGCGGGCAGCGGGCCTGCACGAGCGCGGCCGGCGCCGCGGCGTGCTGCGCGGCCCCCGCGGCCGGCGGCGGGCGCGCGCGCTTGGCGGCCGGCGGGCGGCCGACGTCCGGCGCGTCGGCGCCGTCGGCCACGCGCCGCTTCTTGCTCGCAGGCGCGCCGCGCGCGGCGGACGGCACGCCCGGGCGCTTGGGAGCCGCGCGCGTCAGCAGGCGCGCGCTGCCGGCGGGCGGCAGGGGCCGGGCGGCCGGGGCGCTGGGACGGCGGGCGGCGCGCTTCTTCGCGGGCGCCTGCACGCCGCGCGCAGGGCCTCACAGTGCGTTCATGGATCACCGGGATATTACAGCGGATGGCGCTGGTGCCGGGCCAGTGGCGCGCACCCGCGCGGCGCCGGCGGCCTGGCTGCGGATGACGTTGTACGACGCCGTTATCGTGCGGAGCGGCACGCGCGGCGCCATTGCCGGGCCCTGCTCCTGGTCCTCAGCGGGGCGCTTTCGCGACGCGGCCGCCTGCGCGTCCACCACCCTCGACGTGTCAGTAGGGCCCACGAACGCGCGCCTGCCAGCTCGGCACATACAGCAGCCGGCGTCCTGACACGTGAGCCACTTGAGAAGGCCCGAGGCTGCCTGCAACCACCCTGTGTCCGGCCAAACAGCTGCTGCCGGCTGGGTCGCGGGCGCGCACCGGCGGCAGCGTCACCGCGTCGTCGCCGCGCGCCGCGCGCGCCGGCGGCGGCGGCGGGGGCTCCGGGCCGGCCCACAGGGCGCGCGCGGCCGCGGGAGGGTTTGACACCAGGCCGAAGCCGCGCGGCGGCTTGATGATGTCAGAAAGTCGGAAGGGCGACTTGAAGCCCTCAGCCCAGACCAGGTCTGGGTCGCCGCGCGCCATGCCGCCGCGCCGCTGCCGGCCCCTGCGAGCTCGGCATGCGTGAGCGCCCGTGCTTGGAACAAGGAGGCAGCACAGGTGCAAGCCCGCCTCCCACTGAGAACTCAGCCTGCAGCGCAGCTGCATGCCTCGCTCGCCCAGGCCAGCCCTGCTGGCCACCCTCTTGCCATCCAAGCTACATGCATCAATCTAAGCTGCATGCGAGCACGAGTCGGCGGACTGCGGCCCGACGACCCACCCGACTCAGGCCCAGATGTCAGCAGCATTCTTATAGCAACCAGCAGGCGCCGCTGTCAGCAGCCAGTCCAGGCAAGCAGCAGGCCCACCTGTCAGCGTTAAGACCAGCAACACCCCGCAAATGCAAGCCGGTCTGTCACGGCTCACGGGCGCGCTCACCTCCTTGCTGCAGGCGGTGTGCGCGTCGCCTACTCGCTCCACGCACGCGCGCCCGTGTCTTTCTCCCAGCACGCACGCCCTGCCATCCACACCCACTGTAAGCAATCAGCAGCTGTGGCATGTGCTGCAGACCAGCCGCGGGCCCACGCCCCGCGCTGACAGGCGACGTCGCCTAACAACAGCACATGTGCAGACCTAGCTACAGCAGGCAAAGGCGTTGGGCGCACTTGAGGCGCCCACAAGAACGCGGCCTCGAGCTTCCGGTCGCGCGTTCTGCGACAATGCAGTGCAGGGTCAGCCTCAGTGCTGAACGCCAGGTGCTTGCCTGGCAAGCCTCGGCTCGCCCGCTAGACAGGTGGAGCGAGCAAGTGCTTGCAGTGCAGAGCGGTGCATCCTTGCAAAGCCCTGCACGGGCACACCTCCACTGCGAGCGCGCACGGACACGTTGAGAGCACGTGCACAACCTCAAGAGCGGGGGCTCCGCCACTGCAGGCACGCCGCTTGGCTTCCGCCACGAAAGCCAAGCGGAGTGCAGCAGGGCAGGAGCGCAAACGCAGGTGCTTTCTGTTCCGGCACTGCGGCAAGTCCTCGTTTGAAGACAACCTACTGTCGAAACACTGCGTGGTGAGAAGATGAAGAAAGCTCCACATTTTACGGGCTCCCATTGGCCCTCGGCTCGCTGGCGGTGGGCCAATCAGCATTCAGCATTCCGTCGTGGGCCAATCAGCTTTCAGATATTCGTCCCGCAAATGACCAGAGCAGTCACTGCCCACTGCTCAGCAGCGGGCGTATGTCAGTCTCTGTGCGGGCTATGCAAAGAGGATGCAGGCCTCATGCTATCGCACTGCAGGAGTGGGTCCAGCCTCTCGGGCACGCTGCGCCTCTACGAGCGCGACCAGGGACCCCAGCGCATCGCGGCGGTAGGTCACAGCCACGCCGGGCAGCCCCGCCACCAGGCCCGCCACGTCCTGGTTCCAGAAGCAGCCCTTGCTGGTCGCTGCCACCGCCGACGCAGTGACATCCTGCGCACAACCGGGACTTGGTCTCCGCGCTGCATCTGCGCCAAACAGATTGCAACTGTTTGCCGCATCAAAGCGCCTTGACGCACACACACATCAGGAGGCAACTGCAGCCCTGGCCTATCTCTCACTGCCTTCCAATCCAGCCGCGCGCCAGCAGCAGGCAGCGCGGCCGGAGCAGACCCGCGACTGGGGAAGCTGCGCGGGGAGCGCTGTCACCTGGTACCAGGCCAGCGGCGGGAAGGCGGCGCGCTGGTGCTCCAGCAGCAGCAGCCGGCCGCCGGGGCGCAGCACGCGCGCCATCTCTGCCAGCGCCGCGGCCGGCCGCGGGAACACGCACAGGCTGAACGTGTCCACCACGCAGTCGAAGCTCGCGTCCGGGAAGGGCAGCGCGGCGACGTCGCCTGGCCGCGACAGCGCTGTTGGCGCCAGGCTGGCGGCGACCGCAGGCAAGAGCAATTGTTCACGCAAGGGCAGCAGGGCAACCGCCGCACAGTCGTGGCACAACACGCGACAAAGGAGTGGCGCATGACGCTGGCTGTGCAGTGCGTCCGGATGAGGCAAGGCGCGCCTTGCCTCAAGACGGCCACGAGCCCCAGGCTGTCCGCCCGACGCTGCGCCTGCGGGCCGACGAGCCAGTGTGAGTGCGCAGTTGCGGACAGCCGCCGCCGCGGCTGACAGCCCCGCTCGGGGCGGGCGCGGCGCGCACCCGCGCAAGCATCCCAGCCGACAGGTCCAGCGCGGTCAGGCTGCGCAGCGCGCGCCGCTTGTACAGCGGCAGGTTGAGGCCGGTGCCGACGCCGACCTCCAGGACGTCGCCGGACGCGCGCGCCAGCAGCGCGCGCCGCAGCTCCGGGAAGCCGAGGCCGTCGGCCGCCGCGCTGCCGTCCAGCACATCGTACGAGCCCGCGTACTGGTCGTACGCCGCTGCGGCAGGCGCGCTGGACGCTACTGCGGCGCCGTGCAGGCCCCCGCGCGACTCTGCCCAGCGGTCCTGCACAACGGGGCTGTGCCACGCCGCCCGTGACGCTGCAGCTCGCTGGTCCAGGGCATCACGCGGCGCAAAGTTGTAGTCGCACTCTGCCGCACTGGCCTGCAGCACGCGCGGCAGCGCATGCACCGACGGCTCTGCCTCTGCCGCCAGGCAGGGCCGCACGCCGCGGGCCTGGCACGCAGTGATGGCAGCAGCTAACAGAGTGTGGCGGCGCCTGACGCAGCCCAACTCTGGTGGGTTCACAGCTTGCGCAAGGGGCAAGGCCATGATCACGCACAGCTGCAGCACAACTCTGTGACATGCAAGGCATGGGGCAAGGTGTTCAGGCGCTAAAGTGCAGGGATACAAAAAAATGAACACTGGCTTGTGCCGTGAAAAAAGCGAACCAAAAAGGTCGCAACCTGCAGGATTCGAACCTGCGCAGCTTTCGCTAGTAGATGGCTCAAAGCAAGTTCGAGTCTACCCCCTTAACCAACTCGGGCAAAGTTGCACCGGAGCACTGTCTGGCAGCAATATTTCACCTAATATAACATTGGACGAGGCAAGCCAATGCAGACATTTCGAGGCACCATTTGCCAAGCCTTAGACACACATGTGTGAGCAGTGTGCACTGCTCCTATTGGCTTCAGACTGCAGCACAACAGACTGCAACACAACGCAACGTAGAACCCAGGAGAAGTCCACACGCAGAACTTGTGGCCATGATCAAACTGCCGGGCGCCTCGGCCAGCGCACCCGCCACAGCAAGGCTCAGGTGAGTCAACCAGGACGCCATGCAGGTGCGGCAGGAAAGCAAACACATACAGCCCTCACGTGGCATTTATTGCTGCTGCCCTGACGGTACTGTCACTCAAGGACGACGACCACACCTGTCGCCCTACACGAACTCCCCAAGCACCCAACGAGGCGCCTGCAGGCGCGCCGGTGCGGCCAGGCGCTGGGGTGCACAGCTGCGCAGCCTGCGGCGCAGCAGCGGCTGCCAACATCAGCACCCGGGCGCGCCACTGGTACACGCGCTTGCCCGGGCCGCACATGTACAGCGCAGACCCCAGGCGGGGCCGGCGCGCCGGGCGCCCGGCCGCGCGCTCAGTGGCTGCCCACGTTGCCCATCTGGATGTACTTGAGGTACAGGTACTCGTCCAGGCCGTACTTGGACTGCTCGCGCCCGAGCCCGCTCTGCTTGATGCCGCCGAAGGGCGCCACCTCGCTCGTGATGGCCACGTCGTTGATGCCGACCATGCCGTACTCCAGCTCCTCGGCCACGCGCCACGCGCGCGCCAGGTCCTGCGCGGCCGCGGCCGGGCGCCGTCATGCAGGCAGTCTTGCGTCCTTGCCGGCTGCTCCAGGCGGCCGGCCCGCGCTGTCACCCGCCCAGCAGGGAGCAGGGCGGGGTGCCGGCCTGGGCGGGCGGCGGGCCCCACAGCTGTCGCGCACGGCACGCATTCGAGGCCCTGCGCGCTCCCTCTGCGCCAGGGCGCGCCTGCGCGCGCCGCTGGGGCGCGGGCGGGGCGCCGCGAGCGGGGCGCGGGCGCGGCGCGGGCGCGCCTGCGTCCAGAAGTAGGCGGCCAGGCCGTACTCGGTGTCGTTGGCCAGCTTCACCGCCTCGGCGGCGCTGTCGAAGCGGAACAGCGGGATGGCCGGCCCGAACGTCTCCTCGCGGAACACCTTCATGTCGATGGACGCGTTGGCGAGCACGGTCGGCTGGAAGAAGAAGCCCTGTCGCGCCGCGCACGCGCGCGTCTCGCTCAGGTGCAGGCGCGCAGGGCGCACGCCCGTGGGCGCGCCCACCAGGGCGGCGACACAGCAGGCAGGCGCCTGGCAGCAAAGGCCTGTCAGGCGCGTGCAGCCTGCGCCAGCCCGGAGCGAGGCGTAGCGGCATCGCGCCGCCTGCAGAAGCAGCGCCACTGGGAGCGAATTGCCCAGCATGTGGGTGCAGTGACGGCAGGCGCGCGGGTCGGCGCGGGCGCCCCGCACCTTGTCGTAGGGCGCCGGCAGGTCTGGTCGCTTGCCGCCCACGGTCGCTGTCGCGCCCTTCGCGATGGCGTCATCCACGTGGCCCTGCACCTGCGGCCCCGAGCCCCCCGTGCTCAGGCGCCTGCTGCACCGCGCAGGCCACCACGAGACACCGACACAAACCCCCTGCCGCTTTCCATGCAGGCGCCAGCGGGCCTCATCAGGCGACAGACGTCTGAGTCAGAGTACGAGCTTACTGCCATTCTGCGCGGAAGTGAGCATGCAAGCCTGCATCCGCCATGCACGCTGCCTGCATGCGCGCGCAATGCGCGCCGCAGCGAAGCGCGCACGCGTCCTCCGTGGTCTGCGCACAGCCTCCTGTGATCCGCTGGGCGCATGCACACTCGCTCCATGTGCTGTGTGCTGCATGCTGTGTGCTGCTCCATGTGCTGCCATGCGCCGCGCAGCAGGCATCCCCGGCAGGGCGCGGCGCGCGCGCGGCCGCGCACCCGGTCCACCGCGCGCGCGTTGATGAGCGGGCCGAGCGTGGTGTGCGGGTCCAGGCCGCTGCCCAGCTTCAGCTTGCCCACGCGCTCGGTCGCCGCCTCCACAAACGCGTCGTACACGCCGGCCTGCCGCGCGCATCAGAGCCGGGCTCAGGCGGTCGCTGCGGGGCGTCAGCGCCGCTGACTCAGCGGCTCTTGGCATGCACGCAGACGCGCTTGCCTCACGGCCCATGTATGCACACTGGGGTACACACTGTGATACGCGATGTGTGAGTTTCTGCACGGCAGCCAAGTCAATGTTCTGGGCTCGCGTTCGCGACGTGCAAAGCCTCCAGCTTTGCATGCACCTCGGTCCCGGACCCGCTGGCAGACAATTAACTGCAAAGGTTTCAGCCGCTCACGCACGCCATGACCGCAACTGCTGCCAGCTGGCGCGCCCACATCATGATCAAATGACCGCCACGAAGCACATCAAGGCGCAAGCGTGACCTGTCCGGCGCATGCCTGGCACAGCCTGCGCTTGCGGCGCGCGGCGGGCCCCCGCGCGCCTGCACGAAGACGCGGTTGGCGCAGATGCAGGTCTGGCCGGCATTGCGGAAGGCCGAGGAGACGATGCCGGCCGCCGCCGCGTCCACATCCGCGTCGTCGAAGACGATGTAGGGCGCGTTGCCGCCCTGGCGCGCGCCGGGACGGGGCTCAGAACCGGACGCGGCGTGGGGGAACTGGTCGTCTGCCCGCTGCGTGCCAGGTGCCAGTCGTGCTGATGCGCTGAACTGAGGCCCTGTGGTGGCCTGACGCTGCTGTTCCCATTAAGCGCTGGCCACCTTGCATGACTTGCAGCTGATTGCGGAGGCGCCGGCAGCCGTCATGCGGTGGTGCTACAACAGCGCTCTAGGCCTGCTATCACCCCGTTCAGCGCAGGTTCGCAGTGCACAGCCGCTGCCTGGGAGGGCAGGCGCGCCAGCTCCAGCGACACGCGCTTGACGGTGGCCGCGGCGCCGGCCATGAGCTGCTTGCCGACCGCCGTGGAGCCCGTGAAGCCGATCTTGCGCACCGCGTCCGACTCCAGCATCGCGTTGCCTGTGCGCGGCCAAAACAGGCACCCCCTAACCTAGGGGTCGGCCGGTGCCTTGGCCACGGGCACGCCATTTCAGTGGCGCCGGACCCCGCCTGCGCGGCGCCCCACGCTGCGCGGCCGGGTAGGCGCTGTCGCAGCAGCACCGGGGCGGCTTGCATGCCGCCCTGCATCATGCCGCAGTCAAGCGCGCTGAAGCTCCAGCGTTGCACATCCTCACCCATATGAGATAGTACCCATCCCGTACCTCAAAGCCACGCAGGAGAGACGACGGGCCTCCAGTCCTGCGCTGCATGTCCCGACAGACGGCCCGGGCGCGGCGCCGCACCGATGGACGGCGCGTCGCCGACGACGATGTTGAGCACGCCGTCGGGCAGGCCCGCGCGGCGCGCGCACTCCGCCAGCGCCAGCGCGGTCAGCGGCGTCGCCTCGGCCGGCTTGAGCACCACCTGCCGCCGCGGCCGCGCCCGCCTGACCACGGCTGGGCTGCCTGCTCTGGCGCTGGGGCCTGGGGTGCTCATCCAGTCTGCTGTGCCCGCGTTCAGGTCAGCGGCACGCCGCCGCCCGCTCAGCACCTCCAGCCGCGCGCTCACAGGCGACGCTTGCCAACCAGCAGAGTGCGTGCGCGTCCTGGGGAGCAGAGGCTCCCGCATGCGTCACGCCGGCTGCTTCACGCGCTGTCCGCGGACCCGCCGGTTGATGCAACGTTTGTCAAGCACTGGCCAGCTCATGCATCCGTCAGAGCCTGCTCTTGCCTGCCACAGGTGGCCCGCTCTTGCCTGCCACAGGTGGCCCGCCACGGAAACGGGGCTCCGTCCAAGGGGGGCTGTCACAGGCTGTGCATGGGTTGCCAAACCCCAGCTAACACGGGCTCCACCGCTCCCAAACCCCCCTGCGTACAGGGGTGGCTCCCAGCCAGAACCCTACGCAGCCCCATGGGGAAAGGCGCGGGGCGGGGTGGGGCGCGCACGGTGCAGCCGGCGGCGATGGCGGGCGAGACCTTGCGCGTGATCATGGACATGGGGAAGTTCCAGGGCGTGATGGACGCGGCCACGCCGACCGGCTGCTTCACGATGAGCTGCCGCTTGTTCGGCAGCACGGGCTGCAGCACGTCGCCCGTCACGCGCCGGCACTCCTCCGCGAACCACTCGATGGACACCACGCTGCCGGGCGCAACCGCGTCGGCGCCACAGACTTACGGGCAGCAGATCAGTTTGAAGAACAGAAAAGACACAGGGCCCTGCGCGTGCGACACGCAGAGCGCAGCAGTGTGGCTCTCGACAAGGTGCGGCCCTGGTGGGGGAGTTAAGATGCATAGTACTAGGCCCTGCCAGCGTCTGATGCCCAGTTTCTACGATGTAGGCAAGCGTGTGCCATCAGGGCTAAGACAGGCAGCGCCGCGGCGGCGCGCGGGGGGCCCCCACCCGCTCTGGAACTCGGAGCGCGACTCCGAGAGCGGCTTGCCGCTCTCCATGGTCATGATGGTGCAGATGTCGTCCTGGTGCGCCACGACCTCGTCGTACCACCTGCCGCGGCAGCGGCGCCCCTCGGGTGACGGCGCCCCGGCTGCCTAGGTCAAGACCCGCGGACGAGCGCGCGTCACCGCACGGCCGCTTGTCAACAGCAGGGGCGTCAACAAGGCCTCACAGAGGTGAAACAAGAGAAGTCGCGGAGCCGTGCAACAGCAGCGCTCTTGCACAGCGCTGCTCATGCCTGCGCGTGCAAAGCGTAGGGCCGGACAGCTAGGCACGGGAGGGTCGGGGCTGCGCGCCTGCGCATCACCTTGCACCGCTCCTTGGCGACCTGGCGGCTCCAGGTGGGGAAGGCTGTCTCGGCCGCGGCGATCGCCGCGCGCGTCTCGGCGCCCTTCATGAGCGGCGCCTTCGCGATGACCTCGCCCGTCGCCGGGTTGACGACCTGTTAACGCAGGCGCACGTCTAGCTGCGTACCAGAGAATACATGAGGGAGGTATGCCGGTGCTCGCACTCGCTCGACGGGCACCGCATTGGTCGCCGAGCGCTGCGCGCAGGCGGGCGACTCACATCAAAGGTGCCCTCGTCCCCGGCGCTGACAAAGTCGCCGCCTATGAAGCCCACGCTCGTCTTGAGCAGCTCCTTGTCGTCGAGCGCGGCGAGCAGCTCCTCTGAGTCGGCGCTGCTGGCGCGCGCCTGGAAGCGCCTGCTGCCGCAGTGCCCGGCGCACCGCGCGCGCACACAGCAAGCCCGTGCCCCCGCCTGCGCCAACCGCGTGCCGCCCTACCCTGCCCTGCCCAACCCCTAACCTATATCATGCTGCGGCCAGGCGCGCGGATAAAGGTGGTCGAGAACGAGGCCGGCCGGCAGCAGCACGCGGCCGGGCTCGGCGACTGGGAGGCCGCCAAGGACGAGCGAGGAGCGGC
>JAABUY010003076.1_pt1 | contig 18850 bp, 19 predicted proteins | sample 5560271 | NCBI WGS metagenome assembly JAABUY01 (sample SAMN10711886, study PRJNA513374) | rock metagenome | isolation source: Antarctica rocks | place: Antarctica: Victoria Land, University Valley
TCTTGACCGCCAACAGCACCTTCTGCCCGTCCCGTCGCACGCCCAAGACGACCAAAAGCGAGATGTTCGTGGCCTTGCGGTCCAGCCGGACGCGCACGACCGTGCCGTCCAGGATCAAGCGGACGATGTCCTCGCCAGCCAGGTCGCGCGTGTTCCACGCATCCGGCAGGCCCCTACGCGGATTCCGGCGGCCCCGGTTCCGTCCTGACGGCCTAGATGGCGGTGAAGGATTTCGGCGCCGCCGTGCTCGGCGGCGCCGTCGAGGTGCTGGCCGCCGACACGCGCAACAAGCCTGACGTGGCCGGCGGCATTGCCCGCGAGTGGTACGACAACGGCGTGGACGCGATCACCGACCTGCCGGTCACGCCGATCGCGGCGGCGGTGCAGCAGGCCGCCAGGGAGAAGGCTCGCACGGTGATGATCGCCGCGGCCACGGCCAACAAGTTCACCGCCAAGACCTGCGCGGCCGTCAGCACGATGTGGATCGACGACAACCACGCCCTGGTCAGCGCGACCACGCGGGCGGCGGGCACGAGGCTCGGCCAGAACTGGTTCTTCATCGCGGTCGACTACACCTTCGGCCGCACGCTGACGGCGGAGGCGGCGGGGCTGATCGCGGCGGCCGGCGGCAAGGTGGTCGGCAGCGCCCTGTTCCCGCTCGGCAGCACCGACTTTTCCTCGCAGGTCGCCGCCGCCCAGTCCTCGGGCGCGGACGTCATAGGGCTGGTCGCGGTGAGCAATGACCAGGTCAACCTGATCAAGCAGGTGGCCGAGTTCGGCTTGGGCGCCGGCGGCCGGCCCACGCTGGCGGCGTTCAACGTCTACGTCACCGACATCAAGGCGCTCGGCCTTCCCTTGGCGAAGGGCCTCACGTTCGGCGCCGGCTTTTACTGGGACGCGAACGACGGCACACGGGCCTTCTCAGCGCGGTTCCACGCGGAACGCAGGGCGATGCCGACCAAGACGCACGCGGCGGTCTACACGGCGTGCCTGCATTTCCTGCGTTCGATGCAGGCCGCCGGCACGCGGGACGCGCTGGCCGTGAACAGGGCGATGCGCTCCCTGCCGGTCGACCGGTTCGGCCAGCCGGTGACGGTCCGGGCCGATGGCCGGGTGCTCTACGACCTCGGGCTTTATCGGGTGAAGGAACCTGCGCAGAGCACGGGCGGGTGGGACCTTTATGAGCAGTCGGCTCCATCCCGGCCAAGGATGCGTTCCTGCCGATGGCCCCAGGGTGCGAGACGGCCTCCTGACGCGGGCGGGGGCGGCCTCAAGGCACCGTCTCCTCAACCACGTCGTCGGGTTGGAGGGCGGCCACCGGACTGCGGCCAAGCAGGGCGAGCGTGGTGTCGATCTCGGCGCGCAGGATGTCCAGCACGTGCGCCACGCCAGCGCCGCCACGCGCAGCCAAGCCGTACAACGTCGCCCGCCCAAGCATGACCGCGCTGGCGCCGAGGGCGACGGACTTCACCACGTCCGCGCCGCGTCGGATGCCGCTGTCGGTCAGGACCGGGCGGCTGAGCTGTCCCGCCGTGCCGCGAAGCAGGGCAAGCGGCGCGGAGGTGTCGTCCAACTGGCGTCCGCCGTGGTTCGACAGCACCACGGCGTCCACGCCCAGCGCCTCGCACCGTTTCGCGTCCTCGACCCGACAAATCCCCTTGACCACCAGGACGTGCGGCCAGGATTGCCGCAAGGCGTCAAGGTCGTTCCACGCGAAGCTCGCGTCCATCTGCCGCTTCATGAGCGCCGCCTGGGCGTTGACGTCGCCTTTGCGGCCCGCGTCGCCGAAGTTCGCCAGTTGCGGCAGGCCGTGCCGGACTTGCCGCAGCAGCCACGCCAGGCGCCGGGCCGCGTCCAGAACGCTGCGGGCCGACGGACGGAACGGAATGGCGAAGCCGTTGCGAAGGTCGCGCTCGCGCTTGCCGTTCACCGACACGTCCACCGTCAGGACCAGCGTCTTGTAGCCCGCCGCGAGCGCACGCTTGGTCAGCGCCTCTGCCAGCGGGCGCTGCACGACGTAGAGCTGGAACCAGAGGTCGCCCCCGGCACGGTCCGCCACGTCCTCGATCGTCGTGGTGGCCGCCGTTGAGAGCACGAAGGGGATGCCGGCCGCCGCCGCCGCACGGGCCAGGAGCACGTCCCTATCCGGCCACAGCGCGCCATTGAGGCCAGTTGGCGCGATCACCAAGGGCAGGTTTTGCCGGCGGCCGAACAGTTCGATGGAAAGGTCGCGCCGGCTCACGTCCACGAGCCGGCGCGGGCGGAGGCGCACGTTCGCGAAAGCGCCCAGGTTGCGCGCCAGCCCTCTTTCGCCCTCCGCGCCGCCGTCGAGGTAGTCGAACACCATGCGGGGCAAGCGGCGGGCCGCAAGCTTCCGGTAGTCCTCGACGGTGATCAGGTGCGCCATGGAGTTCCGTTGTGAATTCCAACTCGCAACGTGTAGCATCATGGCACGGAAAAGGTCAGCAAGCGGCTACGTTGCAGGGGCCAGCCAACCTCGCCGCCCCACCAGGAAAGCCCCTGCCATGCTCACCTTGGACCAGCTCCCGCAAGCCGGCGCAGCCCTGCAGGTGGCGTTCGTCGACATCCTGCTGAGCGCGGACAACGCCGTCGTCATCGCCCTGGCGTGCCGTGGGCTGCATCCGTCCGACCGGCGCCGGGCCTACGTCGCCGGAACGGCCGCGGCCGTCGCGATGCGGCTGCTGTTCGCGTCCGGCATCGTTTTCGTCCTGCAAATCCCGTTCCTCAAGCTGCTCGGCGGCGTGGCGCTTGAGGTCATCGCCGTCCGGCTCGTGGCGGAGGAGCCGCTGGCGGCAGGGCCGAAGGCTGCCGACGCAGGGGCCGCGCAGGGCGCCAACGGGACAACGCTGCGGGGCGCCCTCATGGCGATCCTGGTCGGCGACTTCGTCATGAGCGGGGACAACGTGGTCGCCGTCGCGGCGCTGGCGAACGGCAGCCTGCTCCTGCTCGTTGCGGGCCTGCTCCTGAGCGTTCCCCTGCTCATGTTCGGCAGCGCGCTGTTGCAGCGGCTGGTCGGCGGCAGCGTGGCGTTCGTGTTCCTGGCGGGCATGTCGCTGGGGTGGGTGGCGGGCGCCATCGCGGTGTCGGACCCGGCCATCGCGCCGTGGGCGGCGCAGCAGGCGCCCGCCCTGCCTTTCACGCTGCCGGCCGGCGCTGCCGTGCTGGTCGGGTGGCAGGCCCTGATCCTTCGGCGCCGGACTGCACCATAACTGAACTGGGCCGCAACCAGCAAAACGCCAGCAGACAGGCCGGTCCCGGCGGGATAGGGTTCGAAAACGAAAACGCTTTGCCGAAACGGCCGGAGCCGCGCCGGCGGCGACGGAATGGAAGGAGGGGACGTGGCCGAAGACCTGCTGCTGGCTGGCCGGATGCCGACCTTGCGGCCCGCGGTGGTGGCCGCCTGGCTCGCCCGCGCCCCCCGGCCAACGGCGGCCCCGGCGCAGGCGCTCCCGCCGCGGCAACGCTTCCCGCCGGCGTCCCCTGCGCAGGCCCGGCGGCCAGGGTGGCGCGTCCCGGCGCTGCCCCGCATCGGCGGCGCCAGCGTCTGGGCCGCGTTGGCCGTCGCCTTCGCCGTATGGCTCACGACCGGCATCTACAAGGTGGAGCCGGACGAGCTTGGCGTCGTCACCCGGTTCGGCCGCTACGTCGGCACGCGCTCGCCGGGCCTGAACTACCACCTGCCCTATCCCATAGAGCAGGCCATGCTGCCCAAGGTGACGCAGGTGAACCAGGTCGCCATCGGCGCCCTGACCGGCGTCGCCGCGCAGATGCTGACGGGCGACGAGAACATCGTCGAGGCCAACGCCGCCGTGTTCTGGCGGGTCAAGGAGCCGCTCAAGTTCCTGTTCAACGTGGTGGACGCGGAGGCGACGGTGCGGGTGGCGGCGGACGGCGCGGTGCGGACCGTGATCGGGCGCAACCCGATCCAGGCCGCCCTGTCCGACCGCCGCCAGGCCATCGCCGACGAGGCGCAGGGCCTGCTGCAACGGAAGCTCGACTTCTACGGCGCCGGCATCCAGGTGACGCAGGTGCAGTTGCAGCGGGTGGACCCGCCGCTTGCGGTGATCGACGCCTTCAACGACGTGCAGCGCGCCCGCGCCGACCAGGAGCGCGCCCGCAACGAAGCCGAAGCCTACCGCAACGACATCCTGCCGCGTGCGCGCGGCGAGGCCGAGCACGTCCGGCAGGAGGCGCAAGCCTACCGGGAGCAGGCCATGAACCTCGCCCAGGGCGACGCCGGGCAGTTCGAGGCCATCCAGGGCAGCTACCACCAGGCGCGGGAGGTCACGGGCCGCCGGATGTACCTCGAAGCCATGGAGGAGGTGCTGCGGGCGGCGAACAAAGTCATCGTGGACACCCAGCCCGGCAGCGCCAACGCCATCACGCCCTACCTGCCGCTGCCGCCCCCCGCCCGTGCGGCCATCGCCGCTGTGCCCGCGCCATGACCCGGCTGCTGGCTGGGTTGGCCGTGGCCGCGGCGGTCGCCTGGCTCGCCACGGCGTCGCTCTACACCGTGGCGCAGACGCAGCAGGCGCTGGTGGTGCGGCTGGGCCAGCCGGTCGCGGTGGTGCGCGAGCCAGGGCTGCAAATCAAGGCGCCGTTCATCGACACCGTGCTGCTCTACGACAACCGGCTGCTGCTGCTGGAGCCAGGGGTCGAGCAGATCATCCTGGGCGACCAGAAGCGCATCGAGGTCGAGACCTACTCGCGGTTCCGCATCGCCGACCCGCTGCGCTACTTCCAGGCGGTGGGCGGCGACGCGCAGGCGCGGTCCCAGTTGTCGCAGATCATCAGCTCCTCCCTGCGGCGGGAGCTGGGCCAGGTGGCGCTGCCGGCGCTGCTGTCGGCGGAGCGGGACCGCATCACTGCCCGGCTGCTCGCCGCCGTCGCGCGGGACGCCGCGCCGCTGGGGATCGAGGTGGTGGACGTGAGCATCCGCCGGGCCGACCTGCCGGTGCAGACCAGCCAAGCGATCTATGACCGCATGATGTCCGAGCGCAACCGCCAGGCGAAGGAGCTGCGTGCGCAAGGGTTCGAGTGGGCGCAGGAGATACGCGCCAAGGCGGAGCGCGACCGCACGGTCCTGCTGTCCGAGGCGCAGCGGGACGCCCGGCTGGCGCGCGGCCAGGGCGAGGCGGAGGCCAACCGCGTCTCCGCCGCGGCGTTCGGCAGGGACCCGGAGTTCTATGACCTGTACCGCACCTTGCAGGCCTACCGCACGGCGCTGGCGCCTGGGGCGCCAACGGTGATGCTGTCCCCGTCCAGCGCGTTCATGCGCTTCTTCCAGGGCGGCCTGCCCGGCAAGCCGCCGGCTCCCCCATGAGGCCGCGCCGCCTGCTGGCCCCGGCCTGTGCCGCGCTGCTGCTGGCGTCCGCCGTGACGCCGGCCGGCGCCGTGGACGTGTCCAACCTGGCCGCCATCGAGGACGACCCCTGCTTCCAGCAGACGCACCAGCGCGTCCTGGACCATCAACTGGGTGCCATCGAGAGCCAGGTCGTCGCCGCCTGCACCGACGCCCACGGCAACCCGACTGAGGCTATGGCGCTGCTGACGGAGCGCGCGAAGGCGCCGCCCTGGCTGCCGCCTGCGTCCGGGGGGATGGGCGCCACGGCCGTCCTGCTCCTGGCGCTGGCGCAGCTTGCCATCCTGGCGCCGCTGCTGGGGGTGGGCGCAGGCTATGCCGGCCGCGCCCTGGGGCTGGCGCTACCGGCTGCGGCCGTGCCGGCCATCGTCGCCGCCCGTGCGCTCGCGGCCGTGCTGCTGACGGCGCTGGCGGCGCTGCCCGGCCTCACGGTGCTCGCGGCCTTGGGCCTGCTGGCCTTCGCGGTGCGGGCCTGCCGCTGGCACGGGCCGCAGCCGCCCGCCGCCAGCCCCGCGGAGCCTGCTGGACGCTTGGCGGCGGGCGTCGGGGTGCTGGGAACCGACCTTCTCGCCAACCTCCCTGTCAGCCTCGGCATCGCCACGGCGTCACGGGGCAGCCTCGTCCTGGCGGCGGCCGGCGTGCTGGCGGCGGCAGGGGCCGCGCGGCTGCTGCATCCGGCGCTGGTGCGGCTATTGCTGCGGCGGCCGGTCCTGGCCCAGGCCGCCGGGGGGCTAGTTGCCGCCATCGCCGGCCTGGCGGCCCTGCAGGACCCTGGGCTTGCCGCCCTCGGCGCCATGCCGGCCCCGCTGCTCCTGGCGGTGCCGGCCTGCCTTGCCGCGCTGGCGTTGGTCGCCGGACGCCGCCCACTTCGCCGCCAGCCTCACCGCGCGCCGCACGCAAGCCCGTGACGCCGCCAACGCCGTCAACGGCCGCGCCGCCGGTGCGGGCGCCTGCCGTTTCCGTTTGGGGTCCGGGCCTGCTCGTCATGCTGGCGGACGCCGACGCCGGCAACGTCGTGACGGCGGCGCAGGGCGGCGCGATGTGGGGCTACCGGCTGCTGCCCCTCGTGCTGCTGCTGATCCCCGCCTTGTTCATGGTGCAAGAGCTCGCGGTGCGCCTGGGCCTCGCGACCGGCCTCGGCTTCGGCGAGTTGGTGCGGCAGCGTTTCGGGCCGGCCTGGGCCTGGGTGTGCGGCGCCGTGCTGGCCGTCGCCGTGCTCGGGTCGCTCATCACCGAGTTCACCGGCATCGCCGGCATCGGCGAGCTGTACGGCGTACCGCGTTCGGTGTCGCTGCCCCTGGCGTACCTGTGCCTGCTGGCGGTCGTGCTGACCGGCGCCTACCGCCGGGTCGAGCGGGTCGCCATCGCCATCGGCCTGTTCGAGCTGGCGTTCCTGTTCGTCGCCTGGCGGGCGCACCCCGGCGGCGATGCCGTCCTGGCCGACGTGTCCGACCTGCCGCTGGGCGATGCGCGGTTCCTGTTCCTCGCCGCCGCGCTGGTCGGGGCGACGTTCAACCCCTGGATGATCTTCTACCAGCAATCCGCCATCGCCGAAAAGGGCCTGCGCCGGACGCACCGCGCCGCCGCGCGCTGGGACACCGCGGTCGGCGCCGCCCTGACGCAGGTCGTGACGGCCGCCGTGCTGGCCGCGGCGGCGGCCACCCTTGGCGCGGCCACCCTCGGCGCAGGCAGCCCGGCGGCGGCCCTGGACAACGTTGGCCGCATCAGCGAAGCGCTGACGCCGTTCCTAGGCGTGCAGGCCGGGCGGCTGCTGTTCAGCGCCGGGGTGCTGGGCGCGGCCACGGTGGCAGCCCTCGTCTGCTCGCTCGCCCTTGCCTGGGGGATCGCCGAGGTCAGCGGCCAGCGCCGCACGCCGGAGAGCGCCATGCCGCGGAGCCGCTGGTTCCACGCGGCCTACGCCGCCGGCGTGGCCGGGTGCGCGGGCCTGACCGGGTGGGCGCCCGACTTGGTGTGGCTGAACATCGCGGCGCAGGTCGCCAATGCGGTGCTGCTGCCGGTCCTGGTCGGCACCCTGGTCGCGCTGGCCGCCACGGCGCTCCCTGCCGAGGAGCGGCTGCGTGGATGGTACTTGCTGCTGGTCGTTGCGGTCTGCGCGGCGCTCGGCGCCCTGGGCCTCGTCGGCGCGGCTGGGAGCCTGTAGGATGGAGTGCCGGTCAGGAGCCGAGGTCGGGCCGCAGGGCCGGGTCGATCGGAAAGGCCCGGCTGCGGGCCGGGCCGCCGGCGAAGGGGTTGGTGTCCCAGTAGCCCGCCCCCACCGCATCTGCCTGGCAGACGAACCCGCCCTTCGCCGACGCGAAGCGGGGGGAGCGCGACGGATGGAAATAGCCGGTGGCCAGATCGGGCCAGACCACGGCGTCCCTGGGGCAGTGGCGCTGCGCCGCGCCCGGATCGGCGAAGCCCGGCAGCGGACCCAACCCCAGCGGGATGTCCTCCAGCGCCATCTTCGGGTCGCCCTGCGCCACCGCCCCTGCCGCCCACGCCGGCGCCAGGAGGACGGCCAGCGCCACAAGCCGCGCGCCTTCCAGCCAGCGCCCACGGGCGCGTAGCCGGCTGGGATGGACCCGAAGGCTGCCCTGGCCCACGCGCTGAGCCTGCACCGCTCCGGCGATGCCCTGCCCGCCATCGCCGCCTGCCGCCTGGCCGTGCGGGACGGCGACCCGGTCGCCATGCGCCTGCTCGGCCTGCTGCTGGCCGAGGCCGGCCTGTTCGAGGAGGCGCGGCACTGGGCCGGCCGCGCCAGCGGCCGGGACCGCTCGGCCGAGACCCTGGCCGCCGAGGGGCGTGTCCTGGCCGCCATGCGCCACTGGGCCGCCGCTGCGGCGGTGCTGCGGGAGGCGCTGCTGCTGCAGCCGGGCTTCGCCGCCGCGCGCCGCCTGCTCGACCGGGCCGAAGCGGCCGGCGGCGCCATGCAGGCCGAGGCGGCCGGGCTGTTCGCGGCCCGGCGCTTCACGGAGGCGGCTGCGCTGTTCCGCGAGGCGTGCGGCGTGCGGCCCGGCGATCCCGCCCTGCTCCATGCCCTCGGCGCCGCGCTGCACGAGGCGGGACAGCCTGCGGAGGCCATCGGCGCCTACCGCGCCGCGCTCGCCGGCGCCCCTGGCCATGTCGCGTCCTGGCACAACCTGGGCAGCGCGTTGCAGGCCACCGGCGACCTGGACGGTGCCATGTCGGCCTATGCCCGCGCCTATGCCGCGGACCCCGCCAGCTTTCCCCGGATCGCCCAGGAGCTGGCCGCCGGACGCGCCGGCCAGGTGTGGCTGAGCGCCGCCGGGCTGCGGGCGAGGCTGCGCGCTACCGTTCACGGTCACGGTACTGGTCCCGGTACACGCCTGGGGCCGCCAGGACGGCGTCCCCAACCTCCGTGAACGCCGCCGCTTCCTGCGCGCCAAAGGCCGAGAACCGCAGCTCCAACGCCTCCCGCGGCACCGGAACGCACTGCGCGACCGGGGTTCCCGCCGGCAGGGTGCAGGCAGTTGCAGAATCCAGCCAGCGCGCCGGGAACAGCAGCCCGACCTGGTGGAAGCGGTCGCTGTCCACCAAGCCGGCCAGGGTGCGGAACGGCAGGTCGTCGCGGTTCAGCGGATGAGTGGCGAGCAGGGACCAGCCCGGCGGCAACTCGATGGTCCAGAAGCCGACGAACTTGATCAGGTTGGCCTCCCCGAACGGCGCCCCCTGGACCTGGGCGGCGGCGTGGAAGCTGACCGGCGCCTGCGGATGGCCCGGCGTCGCCGGCTGCGGCAGCGGCCAGTCCCACGTGAACGCGCCATCCGCGTAGTGGACGTCACAGGGCAAGGGCATGATGAAGCCGGCCCGCATCGCGTCGATGAAGGGCGGGCACTGCTTGACGGTGCGGACGGGGCCGTCGTGCATGTCGGACGACGCGGTCATCGGCATAGCCCGCAGCCAGTCCGGCAGCGCCTGGCGGGCCAGCCTGGGCCGCGGCAGGGCGTCCGCCAGGGCCGGGTCGCAGCAGAAACGTATGTCCATGGCTCCCCAGAAAAATGCGGTTCAAAGAGGTGCGGCGGGCCGAAGCCCGACGCGGTTCCTTATGACGCGCGGCCCTGCTTCCAGGCATCGAGCAGCTTGTCATACGCAACCGTCTCCCCCTTCGGCTTCTCGTTGCCAAGCTTCGGCCAGGGGGCAGTGCCCTTGGAGTACCAGTACTCCGGGGCCTGCTCCTTGTTCAGCTTTGGCGCGCAGTTGCTCATGCCCGCGCGCTCCAGCCGGCCGAGCACCTTGTCCATGTCGGACGCCAGGTTGTCCATCGCCGCCTGCGCCGTTTTCTCGCCGCTGACGGCGACGGCGACATTCTGCCAGAACAACTGCGCCAGCTTCGGGTAGTCCGGCACGTTGTTGCCGGTCGGCGTCCAGGCGACGCGGGCCGGGCTGCGGTAGAACTCGACCAGGCCGCCCAGCTTGGGCGCCAAGTCGGTCATCGGCTGGCTCATGATGTCGCTCTGCCGGATCGGCGTCAGCCCGACGATGGTCTTCTTGAGCGACGTAGTCTTGCAGGTGCAGAACTGACCGTACAGCCAGGCCGCCTTGCGCCGCTTGATGTCCGTGTAGTTCATCAGCGTCCACGAGCCCACGTCCTGGTAGCCGTTCTGCATCCCCGGCTTCCAATAAGGGCCGTGCGGGCTGGGAGCCATGCGCCACTTCGGCGTGCCGTCCGCGTTCACGACCGGCAGGCCCGGCTTGGTCAGCGCCTTGGTGAAGGCCGAGTACCAGAAAATCTGCTGCGCGATGGTGCCGTTGCCGGGGATGGGGCCGGCCTCGGTGAAGGTCATGCCCGCCGCCTCGGGGGGTGCGTACTTCTTCAGCCACTCGACGTACTTCTCGGTCGCGTAGACGGCCGCGGCGCTGTTCACGGCGCCGCCGCGCGATACGCTGGCGCCGACGGGGTGGCAGTCCTCCACCCGGATGCCCCACTCGTCCACCGGCAGGCCGTTGGGCAGCCCAACGTCGGCGGTTCCCGCCATGCTCAGCCAGGCGTCGGTGAAGCGCCAGCCGAGCGAGGGGTCCTTCTTGCCGTAGTCCATGTGGCCATAGATGCGTACGCCGTCGATCTCTTTCACCTCATTGGTGAAGAACTCGGCGATGTCCTCGTAGGCCGACCAGTTCACCGGCACGCCCAGCTCGTAGTTGTACTTTTTGCTGAACCGGTCCTTGATGTCGGGCCGGGCGAACCAGTCGGCGCGGAACCAGTAGAGGTTGGCGAACTGCTGGTCCGGCAACTGGTACATCTTGCCGTCCGGCGCCGTGGTGAACGACTTGCCGATGAAGTCGTCCACGTCCAGCGTCGGCAACGTGACGTCCTTGCCCTCGCCCTTCATGAAGTCGGACAGCACCGTCGTCACGCCGTAGCGGAAATGCGTGCCGATGTGGTCGCTGTCGTTGTCGTACATGTCGTAGATGGGCCGGCCCGACTGCATCTCGGTTTGCAGCTTCTCAACCAAGTCGCCCTCGTTGATGTAGTCGCTCGTGACCTTGATGCCGGTGATCTCCGCGAACGCCTTGGTCAGCACCTGGCTCTCATAGATGTGCGTGTCCAGGATTTCGGTCACGATGTGGATTTCCATGCCCTGGTAGGGCTTGGCCGCGTCGATGAACCACTGCATCTCCTTCATCTGCTCGGCCTTCGAGAGGGTCGAGGGCTGGAACTCGTTGTCGATCCACTTTTGCGCCGCGGCGGATTGCGCGGCGGCCGGCGTGGACAGCCCGGCCGTTGCGGCGGTGGCGGCCACCCCCACCAGCGCCTGGCGTCGTGACAGGTCGAAACTGCTCATGGCGTCTCCTCATGCGTTATCGGTCCTGGGTGGCGAGCGACCCGGCAGGACCTGTGCCGGGCCGTAACAACGAGCCTAGCCGTAGCGCCCCACCAGCAGCAACAGCGCGCCGCTCAGCCCCAGCGCCCAGTACTGGTCCAGCTCCGTGAACCCGATCCAGGCGAGGTTGAGGAAGGCCGCCGCCAGCAGGCCGATGAACAGGCGGTCCCCGCGCGTGGTCCGCAACGGCAGCAGGCCGCGCCGGGGCGTGCACGGCGCCAGCACCTCCCACGCCGTCATGCCCGCCAGCAGCAGGGCGATGCAGCCGAAGAAGATCTCGGTCAGCCCGGTCCAGGCCATCCACTTCACGGCGCGGCCCTCCCCCGCGGCGCCACTACACGCGCCCCAGGGCGAAGCCCTTGGCGATGTAGTTGCGGATGAACCAGATCACGATGGCGCCGGGCACGATAGTCAGCACCCCCGCGGCAGCGAGCAGGCCGAAATCCAGGCCGGTGGCGCTGACCGTCCGCGTCATGGCGGCGACGATGGGCTTGGCGTCGGTGGAGGTCAGGGTGCGGGCCAGCAACAGCTCGACCCAACTGAACATGAAGCAGAAGAACGCCGTCACCCCGACCCCGGCGCGTATCAGCGGCAGGAAGATGAACACGAAGAAGCGCGGGAAGCTGTAGCCGTCCAGCGCCGCGGTCTCGTCGATCTCCCGCGGCACGCCGGACATGAACCCTTCCAGTATCCAGACCGCCAGCGGCACGTTGAACAGGCAGTGCGCCAGCGCCACTGCCCAGGGCGTGTCGAACAGGCCGATGGAGGAATAGAGCTGGTAGAACGGCAGCAGGAACACCGCAGGCGGCGACATTCGGTTGGTCAGCAGCCAAAAGAAAAACTGCTTGTCCCCCAGGAACCGGTAGCGGGAGAAGGCGTAGGCCGCCGGCAGCGCGACCCCGACCGAGACGACCACGTTGATCGTCACGAACTCCAGCGAGTTGACGTAGCTCAAGTACCAGGTCGGGTCGCCGAAGATGTGGGCGAAGTTGGCGAGCGTCGGATGGCTCGGCACCAGCTCGAAGTTGGAGAGGATGTCGGGCGTCAGCCGCAGGCTCATGTTCAGCAGCCAGTAGACCGGCAGCATCAGCAGCACGAAGTAGAGCACGAGCAGGGCGCGCTTCATCCCTCCGCCCTGCCGTCCGCGCTCAGCGCCGTGTAGAACAGCCAGCTCACCAGCAGGATCACCAGGAAGTAGATGATCGAGAACGCCGCCGCCGGCCCCACGTCGAAGGAGCCGACCGCGAGCTTGGTCAGGAACTGGCTGAGGAACGTCGTGGCGTTGCCGGGTCCGCCGCCGGTCAGCACAAAAGGTTCGGTGTAGATAACGAAGCTGTCCATGAAGCGCAGCAGCAGCGCGATGGTCAGCACGCCGCGCAGCTTCGGCAACTGCACGTGGCGGAACACCGCCCAGGCGCTGGCGCCGTCGATCTCGGCGGCCTGGTAGAACGCCTCCGGGATGGAGCGCAGCCCGGCGTAGCACAGCAGGACGACCAGTGGCGTCCAGTGCCACACGTCCACCAGCAGCACCGTCGCCCAGGCGTCCCGCGGGTTCAGCGCGTAGTTGTAATCAATACCGAGATGGTGGACCGCCAGCCCCAGCAGCCCGATGTCGCCCCGGCAGAAAATCTGCCAGATCGTGCCGACCACGTTCCAGGGGATCAGCAGCGGCAGGCCCAGCAGCACCAGCGACGCCGACGCAGCCGCCCCGCGCTTGGGCATGATGAGCGCCAGCGCCAGGCCGAGCGGCACCTCGATCAGCAGCACGCAGGCGGAGAACACCACTTGCCGGATGAAGGCGTCGTGCAGGTCCGCGTTGCGCAGCGTGTCGCGGAACCACTCGTCACCGACGAACACCCGGCGGTCCGGCCCCAATATGTCCTGCACCGAGTAGTTCACGACCGTCATCAGCGGAATGATGGCGCTGAACGCCACCACGACGATGACGGGGACCAGCAGCAGCCAGGCGCGGTGGTTCGTCGGCTTCATGGCGCCACCAGCCTGCCGTCGGCGTACAGCTTCACCCGGCCCTGCGGCAGCCAGACCTGCAGGTCCTGGCCCACGGGGACGGCCACGTCCGGCGGCGCCTTCACGACGAACCGCTCCCCGCCCAGCCGCCCGTTGATGACCTGGTGGCTGCCCAGCGGCTCGATGCTGTCCACGGCGATGCGGAGCGGGGCGGCCCCGCCGGGGTCGGCCAGCGCCACGAACTCCGGGCGGATGCCGAAGGTCAGGCTGCCGGGCACCGGGCGCCCGCCCAGGCCCCCCAGGCCCATTATTGGCACGCGCTGGCCGCCGACCACGGCCGTCCCCGCGTCCAGCGCGCAGGGCAGCAGGTTCATGCCGGGGCTGCCGATGAAGTGGGCGACGAAGACGTGGCTCGGCTCCTCGAACAGCTCCTGCGGGCTGCCCTGCTGCAACACCGCGCCAAGCTCCATGACCAGCACGTGGTCGGCGAAGGTCAGCGCCTCCGTCTGGTCGTGCGTGACGTAGATCAGCGTGACTTGCAGCTCGCGCTGGATGCGCTTCAACTGCCGGCGGAGCTGCCATTTCAGCGCCGGGTCGATGACCGTCAGCGGCTCGTCGAACAGGATGGCCGCCACGTCCTCCCGCACCAGGCCGCGGCCCATCGAGATGCGCTGCTTGGCGTCCGCCGTCAGCCCGGACGCGCGGCGGCCGAGGTCGGCCGTGAGGTCCAGTATGGCGGCGATCCGCTCGACGCGCGGCGCGATCCGGCCCGCCGCCACGCCGCGGTTGCGCAGCGGGAAGGCCAGGTTCTCGAACACCGTCATGGTGTCGTAGACGACTGGGAACTGGAACACCTGGGCGATGTTGCGCGCCCGCGGCGACAGCGCCGTCACGTCGCGGCCGTCGAACTCCAGCCGGCCCTGCGACGGCGCCAGCAGGCCCGAAAGGATGCTGAGCAAGGTCGTCTTGCCCGACCCGGACGGCCCGAGCAGGGCGTACGCCCCGCCGTCCTCCCACGTGAGGTCCAGCGGCTGTAGCGCGTAGTCCGACGGCTTCGACGGCTTGGTCCGGTAGCTGTGGGCGACGTCAAGCAGTCTGATGCGCGCCATGCCATGCCCCCTGGAGCCGATGCTGCGCGAAGTCCGGGGCAGCGGCCAGCCGGCCTTCGGCGTCGAAGGCGTAGAGCCGCGCCGGGTCGAAGCGGAACACCAGCGGCGTGCCCGGCGGCAGGTTGTGGACGCCCGTCATCTGCATGACCAGCGACAGGCCGCCCGCCGCGCCGTGCAGCAGGGTTTCCGAGCCGTTGATCTCCGCCAACTCCAGCGTCACCGGCACCTCCGCGCTGCCGTGGCCCAGGGCGATGTGGCCGGCGTGGAGGCCGAAGGTGTAGCGGCCAGCGGCGAGCGGGGCCGGGGAGGCGAGCGCCGGGCCGTGGTCGATCTGCACCGTGCCGCCGCTGATCGTGCCGGGCAGGAAGTTCATCGGCGGGTCGCTGATCAGCTCCGCCGCCTCCAGGGTAGCGGGGGCGCGGTAGACGTCCAGCGTTTCGCCGACCTGCACCAGCCGCCCCTCTTTGAGCAGGCAGGTGCGCCCGCCGAGCAGCAGCGCCTCGTGCGGGTCGGTCGTCGCGTAAACGACGGCCCGGCCGCCGGACTTGAACAGCGCCTTCATCTCGGCGCGCAGGTCCTCGCGCAGCTTGTAGTCGAGGTTCACCAGCGGCTCGTCCAGCAGGAGCAGGCGGCTGTCCTTGACCAAGGCGCGGCCCAGCGCGGTCCGCTGCTGCTGCCCGCCGGACAGCTCCGCCGGCAGCCGGTCCAGCAGCTCCGACAGCCCGAGCCGCCCGGCGACCTCCCGCACCCGCGCGTCGCGCTGCGCGCGGTCCAGCTTGCCGGCCAGGCGCAGGGGCGAGGCGATGTTCTGGTGGACCGTAAAGTTCGGGTAGTTGATGAACTGCTGGTACACCATGGCGACGCTGCGCTTGCGGACGTCCAGGCCGGTGATGTCCCGCCCGTCTTCCAGCAGCCGTCCGGACGTGGGCCGGTCCAGCCCGGCCAGCACGCGCATCAGGCTGGTCTTGCCGGCGCGGACGGGGCCGAGCAAGACAGTCAGCGACCCGTCCTCAAACGCCAGGTCCATAGGGTGCAGGTGCGCCTGCCCGCCGGCCACGCGCGTCACCTGTTCCAGGGCAATGCCCATCAGGGCGCACCCCTCATGCGGCCCGCGCCGACTGCCGCAGCGCCGCGTCCAGCGCCGCCGCCGCCCCGGCCGGCACGTGCAGCCCGAGCTTCGACCGCCGCCACAGGATGTCGTTCGCCGTTTGCGCCCACTCGCGCGCCACGAGGTAGTCGACCTCGCACTGGTGCAGCCCGGCGCCGTAGTCTCGGCCCATCGCCCCCAGACTGCCGGCGCCGCCCAGCACCACCGCCGCGTCCGTGCCGTAGGCCCGCGCCAGGCGCAGCGCGAGCGCCGCCGGCAGGAACGGGTGCGCGGCGGCGAACTCGGCAAGGAACCGCTCGAAGTTCGCGCCCGGCATGTCGCCGCCGGGCAGCGGCGCGGTTCCGGTCCAAGCGGGGCCGCAGGGCAGGACGGAGGACAGCTTCTCCATGGCGTGCTCGGCCAGCCGTCGGTAGGTCGTGATCTTGCCGCCGAACACCGAGAGCAACGCGCCGCCGCCGTCTGGGACCTCCATGTCGAGCACGTAGTCCCGCGTCACGGCGGAGGCGTTCGCCGCGGCGTCGTCGTACAGCGGGCGCACGCCGGAGTAGCTGCGCACCACGTCGGCCGGGCCGACCTGCTTGCGGAAGTAGCGGTTGACGACGGCGCAGAGATAGTCGGTCTCCGGTGGGCTGATCTCGACGTGCGCCGGGTCGCCCTCGAACGGGATGTCGGTCGTGCCGACCAGCGAGTACTCGCCCTCGTAGGGAATGACGAAGACGATGCGGCGGTCGGTGTTCTGCAGGATATAGGCCCAGTCGCCGTCATGCAGGCGCGGCACGATGATGTGGCTGCCCTTGATCAGCCGCGCCTGCTTGGAGTTGTTCTGTCCCAGCGCCTGGCGCAGCACGTCGCCCACCCACGGCCCGGCGGCGTTGACCACGGCCCGCGCATGCACCGCCTCGGCTGCGCCGCCCGGCCCCACGAGGTCGCAGCGCCACAACCCGTCCTCGCGCGCGGCGGCGGCCAGCCGGGTATGGGTCCGGACCTGCGCGCCGCGGTCGGCCGCGTCGCGCGCGTTCAGCACGACAAGGCGGGAGTCCTCGACCCAGCAATCAGCGTAAACGAAACCGCGGCCGAAGCCCGGCTGCAACGGGGCGCCCATGGGATCGCGGCCCAGCCGCACGGAGCGGGTCGGCGGCAGGCGCCGCCGCCGGGCCAGGTGATCGTACATGAACAGCCCGAGCCGGACGAGCCACGCGGGACGCAGCCCGCCCTGGTGCGGCAGCACGAAGTCGAGCGGCCAAATGATGTGCGGCGCCAGCGTCAGCAGCCGCTCCCGCTCCTGCAACGCCTCCCGGACCAAGCGGAACTCGTAGTACTCGAGGTAGCGCAGCCCGCCGTGGATCAGCTTGCTGGACGCCGACGAGGTCGCGCCGGCGAGGTCCCCCTGTTCGCACAGCGTCACCGACAGCCCGCGCCCCGCCGCGTCGCGCGCGATGCCGCAGCCGTTGACGCCGCCGCCTATGACCAGGAGATCCGTGACCGCTTGCATTGGGCTTGCCTCCGCTGGCCTTTCATTGGAACCACTGAAGCGAAGCCTACGGCGCGTCGGCAATGTTCGCAATCGAAAAAGCGGTGATCGAAAGCAGTCTAGGGTCCGTCCGGCGCCAGGCACAGCTCCACGCCGGCCTGCCGCATGAACTCCACCACCGGGCCGGGCGGGGCCGCGTCGGTGAACAGGACGGCGACGCCCGCCAGCGTGCCCGCCTGCACCATCGCCGGGCGGCCGAACTTGGTGTGGTCGGCTGCCAGGAACACTTGCCGGGCGTTGCGCTGGATGGCCTGGGTGATGCGGACCTCACGGTAGTCGTAGTCCAGCAGCGTGCCGTCCAGGTCGATGCCGCTGATGCCGATGATGCCGAAGTCCACCCGGAACTGGTTGATGAGGTCGAGCGTCGCCTCGCCCACCAGCCCGCCGTCGTGGTTGCGGACCAGGCCGCCGGCGATGATGACCTCGCACTCGTCGGACGGGATCAGCAGGTTGGCGACGTTCAGGTTGTTGGTGACGACGCGCAGGTTGCGGTGGCCGCGGAGCGCGCGGGCGACCTCCTCCGTCGTGGTGCCGATGTTGATGAACAGCGACGCGCCGTCCGGGATGCGGGCCGCGACGGCGCGGGCGATGCGGCGCTTGGCGTCGTGCTGCAACAACTGCCGCGCGGAGTAGCCGACGTTGCGCCCGCTGGAGGGCACGCCGGCGCCGCCGTGGTAGCGGCTGAGGCGGCCGGCGGCATACAGGCTGTTCACGTCGCGCCGGATGGTTTGCGGCGTCACCCCGAAGCGGGTCGCGAGCACCTCCACGCTCATGAAGCCGCGCTGCGCGACCAGCTCGACGATGGCGTCGCGCCGTTGGAGCACGGCCGTGGAGTCGGTGGGGCGGTCGCTTGAGGTCAAGGGCGGCTCGCTGCAAGGGGTGCAGGCCGGACCATGCCGCCGAATTGCGGAAAGCGCCACGCCTTGCCAGTGTCGCGGCCAGGTGTTGCAGCCCAGTGTTGCAGCGGGGGGGGAGGTAGCGGAATGGCGGTCAAGCTGGACATTGCGGTGCGGCAGGTGTTTCCGACGCTGGTGGCCGCGGTGGACACGCCGGACGCCGGGCCGCGCAACGCGGAGCTGCGGGAGCGCATCTTGGCCCGGCGCGCGGCGGCGCCGTCCGTGCAGGCGTCGAACTCCGGCGGCTGGCACTCGGACCGGGAAATCGAGGACTGGGGCGGGCCGCGCGTCGCGGAGGTGCTGGCGATGGCCCGGTCGGTCGCCAACGAACTGACCCGGCACCGCAGCGGCCGGGCCATAGCACCCGCCTGGGCCATCAGCGCCTGGGCGAACGTCAACGGCCCCGGCGACAGCAACATCTGCCACTACCACCCCGGCGCGTTCTGGTCCGGCACCTACTACGTGGACGACGGCGGCGATGGGTCCGCCGCCCAGCAGGGCGGCGAGTTCGAGATGCTGGACCCCCGCGGCCCCGGCCCGGCCATGCTGGCGCCGACCCTGGTCTTCGCCGGGGAGGGCGGGCTGTCGGCCGGCGGCACCGAGACAATCCAGCCGCGTCCGGGCCTGCTGTTCCTGTTCCCGTCCTGGCTCTACCACCAGGTCCGGGCCTACCGGGGCACTCGGGAGCGCATTTCGGTGGCGTTCAACCTCCGCATTTAGCGCCGGCGTCGACAATTGCCGGTGCAGGGCCGTGCGCTCCAGTTCGAGGTCGTCCGCCAGGTGCAGGCTGATCTCGAGCGCGGCCGGCGCCAGCGCTTGCAGCATCAGCTCGCCGGCACGGGACTGTCGCAAGTTTGGGGGTCAGGCGGCGATCGCCATCGGTGGGCATGGATCGTTGGCTGGCTGGAATCGCTGTCCGAAGCCGGAACCGAGCGTGCCATTATAGACGGCGCAACGGACCTGGAGCAGCAGATCGGCGCCGCGTCGCGACCAGCGCATCTGCTGTGATTTG
>JAABUY010003078.1_pt1 | contig 18843 bp, 17 predicted proteins | sample 5560271 | NCBI WGS metagenome assembly JAABUY01 (sample SAMN10711886, study PRJNA513374) | rock metagenome | isolation source: Antarctica rocks | place: Antarctica: Victoria Land, University Valley
ACCTATCCCTATGCCTACCTAACCCTGCCCTATTCGCGACCGGCTTTGTCAATTAGTAATCGACCACGTGCTTCTACGGCTGCTACTAGCCGCTGCTGGAGAACAGCCGCAAAAAGTGGGCAGAGCGCTCCAGTGTCCAAGCTCAAGCAAAGCGCACATGAGGGCTGCAGGCGGTTGGCATATCGGCGCACGCATTGCACAGCAAAGTGGCCTGGCACTTTGGAGAACGACAGCGGTGTCCATGGCCCGCCCATCTGCCGCGCCGTCAGAGGCGCCTGGCACCGTCCCGGCGCCGCTGCGCGACAAGGCGACGCGCGGTTCTGCTCACAGACAGCGCGAGAAACCAGGCACACGGTGCCGGGCGGGGCGGAGAGCCGGCGAGCCTTGCAACATTAGCTTACAGGCCGCCCAGCGCCGATAACGCAGCCGCAAGGCGCCCTGCGCTGGACACCAGCACCGTGCTGCGGCAGTCTGAGTTGTGGGGGTGGACCGGGTCAGAAGACGCGGTGCTCAGCAGCAGGGACCATTGCGCTTCTGCACCCTCAGGCAGGCGGGTGGCAGGTATTCCAACCTGAGACACAGCGCCCGTGCGCCGCAATACACGCCGCACAGGCGCGCCACTTGTCACAAGTGCATTGCCAGGTATGTTTTTTGCGATGCCGCAGCGGACACCAGTGACAGGGACACGGCAACGGCGTGACAGGCCGGCCAAGCGGTGGCACAGGTTGCTGGGTCGGCGCACAGCGCTGCGCCTCGTCACACCTGGAGCGGCAACAGTGCCAGCACACCCCGCGCCTGTTTAAATGGAACGAGAGCTGCCGGGCGCCAGCACCCCGACCAGCGCAGCGATGCCCGCGCACGACCAGATGCTGTCCCAGTTCCGGCTGACGTCGCAGTATATGTTTGCCAGTGCCGCTGCCGCCTGCTCGTGCACGGCAACAGGGCCGCCGGTCGCCAAAAGCCCAACAAGCGCAGCGACGCCCGCGTGCGCTTGGACGCAGTCCCAGATACTTGCCGTTGCAGAGGGCTGCCGAAGCAACAGCAGCGCGCTCCTGCGCAGCAGCAATTCGCTGACGCTATTCTTGCTTTCGGCGACTCTGGGTCAGGTGCACTATGTTGCGCAGCGCGGCCACCCTGGGCTAGCCTCCTGTTCAGCGCAGCGGTGCCCTAACATCCCAGGCGCTGTCCTGGTCACGGCCCAGAGCGCTGTTCTGCTGAACCCGAGAAGCAGCCCACAGCGCTATTTGCAGCCTGCTGGAGCACACCATACTGCTGGGCGCGAGCGGGTCGACCAGCGCCGCAAGGCAGGCACTTTTTGCAGGCTCCTCGCGGCCGTGGTGTCCGTGCCCAGGCCTTAGCCGCAAGCGGCGCACAGGCGCGCTGCTGCTCACGCTCGAGCAAGCAGACGCTTGAGCGAGCAGGAGCAGCCCTCCCCGCCAGCCGCGCTGGAGCTCCGGCCCTGGAGCGGGGCGCGGGGCTGGTGGCCGCATGCTGGTTGCGTTGCTGCGCGGAGACGTGTACACAGGATACAGCCTCAGCCCTGACCCTTACAGACAGAGGAAAATCTGGAACGCAGGCTTCGCGCTGCCTACAGAGGCGGTCTGCAGCGATCAATAACGCTGCTGCTGCCGCACCTGCACGCCGGATCAAGGTGCCCGCATATCAGCAGGCCAGCTGCTGTGCACTGGCTGGCCTGCAGCGGCTTTCAGACAAAGGCTCCAGGCGAGAGGAGCAGGTGGCTGTGACATTTCGAATGCGCCTCGGCAATTCTCAAATGCACCTTTGTTGAGTGGTGCTCTTGAAGCCTCTCCAGTGAAGCTGGCCGAGCCCGTGTGTGGCTGATCCAGGCTGCATTGTAGCTGGCCGCGCAAACACGCAACAAGCTCCGCCACGCCGTGCACAACAACTACGCGGCCTTGTGACAACAGGCCCCCGCCGCCGGCAGCCCCTCCAGCAGATTACGCCGCAGCGCAGCATGAGGACGCGCTCGTCCGCCGCCCGCATGGCCGGCCGGCCCAGGGCCGCTCGCCTGGACGAGCTTCCCGAAGAGGTACGATGTTGAGCAAGTCTGTTGCCTTTTGCTGGAGGACCGGCTCCGCAAAGCCTGCGTGGGAGTCTGGTGCGCGCCGTGACAACCGCCGGCCGGCACACGCAGGTCCTGCAGGCGTGCGCGGTGCAGCTCATCGAGCACTCTTTCCGCTCGCCGCAAGGCTCGACGCAGGCCTTCACGCTGCAGACCGTCTGCCGGTGCGCACATCAACTACAGAGTGACCATCTGAGAGCACAGGGGAGCTGAGCTGGTCGCGTGCCCGGAGCGACAGGCGGTTTAGGCAGGCACTCAAGGCGCCGTTCTGGACGACGCTGCACCCCGACATCACGGGCAGGCTGTGGCGGGCGCTGGGACGGCCCAGTGCGTTCCCCGCGCCGCTCTTGTCTCAGCTACTTCGCTGTGCATGCGCTCACGTCCCAGTGTCTTTGCACTGATGCACGCCCTGACTGTGCCACACCCCTCCACTCTGGCACTGAGGCAGGCCCTCTCGGTGCAAAAACTGCACCAACACCCCACGCCTGCCGCAGGCACGCCCGCCGGGGCCTGCGCCTGGCAGTGGCTCCAGGAGCAGGGCGCCACCGTGACGTGCATCTGCGGCCTGGTGGTCGACGCGGACGCTGAGCGGCTCCAGAACTTGCTGACCAGCCTGCCCGCGCTGGGGTCGATCAGCAGGCTCGAAGAGGTCAGCCGGCTCAGCGGGCTCACTCTGCGCCCACACCCCGGCGCTGGTGTAGCAGCCGCCCAGGACTTTCTGGCCGGGGCTGCACGCGCCATTGGCTGCTGTTCGTGCCTGCGGCGCCTGCATCTGCAAATCGACGTGGCTGACAACCTGGCGGACCAGGTTCCAACAACGGTTTGGCAGTACCTGGCCAAAGCGCGCGCGCTCGAGCACCTCGACCTGGTCATCAGTTCGGGCGGGGCCGACACGCACAACGAGGTGGCCATTCCGAGCGTGGCACAACTGATAGCGGGCTTGGCCGGCCTCTCGCAGCTGCGCGCGCTGACGTTGTCACTGCACAATGTCTGCACAGAGGCCACGCTGCCTGCCTGCGTGTCGCGCCTGGCGCAGCTGACATCCCTGGGCCTGTTCGGCCTGCGCGGCCTGCGCTGCGCGCCCGGCTGGGCCCTGGTCTGCCGGACCTCAACTGCCTGGAATTCCAGAGCTGCGAGTTTGCGCGCGACGGCGAGGACGCGCTGCCGGACATGGACGCGCTGGCGTCCCTCACACAGTTTGAGCTGTTTATTTGCTCGGGCCTGCCTGTGCTGCCCGCGTCCCTGTGGCGGCTCACGCGGCTGCGCAGACTCGGCCACTGGTGCACTATCGATGGGCCGCCGGCCGCGGGCGTGCCCGCCAGCGCGCCCTGCTTTGCGTCCCTGACTAGTTGCACCCTGGCGGGGCACCAGCTGCGGGACTGGCCTGCATGCGTCTTGGGCATGACATGCTTGACCGATCTCAATCTGGGCGGCAACTGCTTCGAGCAGCTTCCCGAGGGCATGACCGCGCTCACCGCTCTCGAGACGCTGTGCCTTGGGCGGCACTCTGCAAGCCCTGACGAGGTCGGGGGCGCCCTGGACGCCCGTGCGCTGGGCAACCTGGCCGGCTTCCCAGCCCTGCGCAGCCTCAGCTTTGTGACCTGCAGCGTGCAGTTCTGCCCGAGCTTCCAGGCTGTCGCCGCGCATCCCTGCCTGGAGAGCCTTGAGCTCTGGACCTCGTACCCTGCGCCCGGCCCGTCGTGCGTGGCGTTCCTGACCTTTGTCGCCGCCCTGCTGCAGCAGGGGCGCGCGGGCGTGCTGCGCCTGCATAATAGCGCCGTGCAGGGCGCTGGGCAGCATGATGGCCAGAACTTCAGGGGCGCGTTGCAGGCCGTGGGCTTTCCGCTGCAAGATGATGACAGTGATGATGACAGCGACAGTGCTTGTGACAGTGACAGTGAACACATAACTGATAGTGAGTAGGCCGCGTGCGCCGGGTCGAGCATGGGCCAGGCTTGGGCGACATTCGAATGTGTATAGGCTACCCTGCAGCATTTTAACAAGAGAGGTTGCTTGACACAGCAGCTCACACACTGCTAATAGAAGCTGATTGCTTGATGAAAAGCGGCTTTGCGGGTCTGCATGGCACGCCACAGCGCACAGCCAACTGCACATTTTCACGGCACAGCGGCGTAAGCAGTATAAAGTCCTGGGGGCGCCTGCGCCGCCGCTCACAGCTCGCTGCGTGCTGGCAGGCGAGCAGACAGGTTCCGCATGCGCGCTGCCGCGGGGCGGGCAGGGCCGGGTCGCGCGCCTGCGGCGGCCCGGCGCTGCGGCCATTAGCTCCAGAGCGAGCCGGCCCAGTACCAGCGCTCGTGCAAACACACGCTACTCGGCCTCCAGGGGCACGACCAGCGGGGCGTCGCGCACTCGGATCCCCGTGTTCTGCGCAGCCTGGACGGCGCTCCGGAAGGCGGCGCGCGCTCGCGGCGGCAGGCGCTCGGGTCGGGGCGTCACCCACAGCCGCAGGAGGTGCCGGCGCTCGTCCAGGGCCTGGCCGGCGCCGCAGCGCCGAGTCAGCCCCCGCCGGCACCGCACTCTGCAGAGCCTGTGGACTCCACAGTGTGGAGGCAGGCGCGCGGCGCCGCGACGCCGCCGCGCCGCCCCACAGAGCCTCCCGTGAGCCTAGCGCGCGTGATCACCTCGGCGTCTGTGTAGGCGGAGCGCGTGTGCAGCAGCGCGCGATTGTTGAGCAGCTGCAGGTCGCCGGGCCGCAGCGCGAGGTCGAGGCGGAGCTCGTCGCCGAGCGCCAGCGCGCCGACCGCCGCCAGCGCCTCGCGCTGCAGCGCGCTCAGGCGCGGCACGCCCGCGTGGCGCTGCGCGAGCTCGTAGTAGGTTCTCTTCAGCGCGGCCGACAGCGCGCCCTGCAGGCGCGCCGACGCCGTGAGGATAGGCTCCGGCGGCAAAGCGGGCGCGCTGCGCACGGCGCCAAGCATGGGGCGGGGGGCGCGCGCATGGTGATAGGTGAAGACCGGCAGCTTATAGAACGGCGCGGCCCCAGCCGGCAGCTCGCCCTGTCGCGGCGCGGCGGGTGACCTCGCATGCTCGCACACAGGCGCCAGGTTGATGACAGAAAAGAAGGCGGGGCTGCACCTTGCGGTCGACGTACCACTGGTCCGCCGCTAGGGACTCCACCAGGTCCTGCGCCGCCAGACCGCAAGCTGATGGGCGTGCCGCAGCGAGTGCATGCAGGGCGGGGCGACGCAGGGCCCGGGGCCCGTGCGCGCGCGCAGACCCACCTGGCGGCCGCGGCGCAGCAGCTCGTTGTGCACGGACACCGAGGACGCCCAGGACGACAGGCCGCCCGCCCGCCCGGCGCGCAGGCAGAGCAGGCCCACCAGGTCCGCGTTGTCCGTGTGCATCGGCTGCGCCAGCCGCGTGGCGTAGATGCGCGTGTCCGAGCTCGTCACGCTGTGGCCGATGTTCCTGCGCGGCCGCGCGGCGCCTGGCTCGACCGCGCTTTAGACAATGCCCCGTGCGGGCGCCGGCGGCCGCGGCCTCGAGGGCCGCACTTGACGTGCCCGACGATGTGGCCCTTGGCGTTCTGGCTCTTCACGTCGCCTGCGCGGGGCACCAAGCACTCGGGCGGCCGCTGCGGCCGCGCGCGTGACGCTGGCGCGCAGGCACGGCCAGGCCGCCTGAGGGCCCGCCGCCGGGGGCAGCGCGCGGGCAGCCCGGGCGCGCACCCCAGTACAGGCCGATGCCCCAGTACGCGATGATGGCCTGCGCGCGCGTGTACCGCTCCACCGGCAGGCCCCTGCGGCCGAGCGGCGAGCATCGCGTCTGCGCTGCATGGACAGGCTGACACGCTGCGGCCGGCAGAGCATGCCGAGCACCGGCCCGCCCGGCGTCGCGCACCTCAGGACGGCAAACCCGCGCCCGGACACCACCTCGGCCAGCATGGCGTCGAGCTTTGCGCCCAGCACGAGCAGCGGAAAGTCCGCGCGGCTGCGCACGGCCTCCTGGATGTGCAGGTGGTTGCCCTGCGGCGGCGGCAGTGCGCTCGGGTCAGCGCCTTGCACAAGGTGCCGGTGCGCGCCGGCGACCTCAGGCTGCCATCCACCGCCCCTGACAGTGCTCTCATCTGAGGCAGCACTGTTCAAACATGCATGACTCGTCTGTGCATGCTAAAAGCAGTGCATGTTGGCGCGCGAGCACAGGCGCGCACGCGGCGCCCGCTCTGCTGCACATGATTGCAAAGCAAGCACCTCCAGGCGGAGCTTCGGGTCGGCCTCCACAGCCCGGACGGCAGCGTCCAGGTCTGCCAGCTCGGCGGGCGTCAGCTCCAGCGCCCACTCGCGCTCGCGCCCGGCCCAGTCGGCCGCGCGCCAGGCGCACGGGTCGTCGACCACCGTGAACGGCTCCACGGCGCCCTGCGTGCCCGAGCGCCTGCGCGGGCGTATCTGGCTGGTTGAGAGAAGCGTCCCCGCAAGTCGGGGCACCGACTTGCGTGCCAAGAGCCCGGCGCACCGCACGGCTGCGTCGCTCGGCGGGGGCAGGCGCTTGCGCGCCTCGCTTGCCTCGCGGTAGTGCGCGGCGACCAGAGCCTGCGCTGGCAGCGCGCCGTCAGGGGCGCTGGCAGCGCGGTACGCTCTGCAACTGGCAGAAGCTGTCGGGCCGCGCGCCTGAGGGCTCAGGTCCGGCAGCGGCTGCTTAAGGATGCCTGGCGCCATGCGGGGAGCTTGGGCGGCGCCTGCGTCCCGTCGTGACACGGGCAGGAGCGTAAACTCTTGCACCATACAGAACTTGGCAATGAAGGCCAGCATCAGAAGGGAGGCGGTGGACACGCGGCTGGCAAGTCAAGCAACACTTGAGGCAGGCTGGACCTGTGAGGCTCGCAAGCAGAGCGCACGCACTTAGCGAGCTGCAGAGGCACCTCGCGGGCACACACTGCTTTGCAGGAACGGCAGACGCAGAGGGTCCTCGGAGCACACACGCTCGCAATGCGGCAACGGGGTGCGCGGGGCTGGCAGCGACACAGTGCCTCACCTGCTGGGTGTCGAGCGAGTGCACTCGCATAAGGCGCACGTGCGGGCACATGCCCCAAGCAGTGCCGTAAGAGGATGCAGGACCTAGCCGCACGTGCCGGCACGAGGCGACACAGTCGCTCGCTCCCACGTACTGCGCGCAGCCGACGGCAGAAACAACGATGGCCGTCAAGCAAGGCTTTGAGGCGTCGGCGCCGCCGAGCAGCCCGGAGGCTCCCGTGCACTGGGGCGGCATCAAGCACGAGGGCCCGGCGTCTGACAAGCTCGATGCCCTGCAGCCGCACCGAGGTGGGCGGGCGCACACTCACCACCTGTGCAGCCTGTGTTCAGGCCTGGTCGCCTGGCGCTTGCATGGCGCGGGCGCGTGTCGCATGGGCCTCGTGCTGTCTGCTGGCCACCTTAGCTCGCCACTCAGGGCCTGCGCTCTGGAAGTGTGCACCGGCGTCCGCCCTGGATACAGGAGCACGGCACCAGGCTGGGGGCGCAGACCTGCACTCATCAAAGCCGCTGCTGACAGCCCGCCCGCGGCGCAGAGCACCCGCCCAGCTGGTCGCCCGCCCCGGGCGAAGGCCGCCTGCGCTTCCTCAAGCGCGTGACGACCGAGGGCCACACCGTCGTGGACGCTTTTCTCACCGTGAGCGCGGCGCAGATCGGGCAGGTGCCGGGGCCCCGCTTCTGTGCGCGCATCACGGGTCGCAGCTCGGGTTTCTGCAATACTGCCAGGCAGCGTGCTGCCGCTGCGCTGCGCTTCCGCCCGGGGCAAGCCGTGAGCTTGCTGCGGAGCGGCCCTGCGTGTTTACTTGATCAGCTGCCCTTTATCTGGAGAGAGGTCCCAATCAAGGAACGCAAGAGCCCCAGGACAGCGACATGACGGGCGCCTGACCACGCGCAGATCCTGCTGACCCTGCCCAACGCGATAAGCAAGACCGGCTTCATCGCCGGTACGACGCTGGCCATTGGCGGCGCTGTCTGCGCCTTGTACACGATGTGTACGCCGCCCCTAGCTTGGTATCGTGTGCGTATGACAGTCCAACACCAACGCATGCATGACTGCGTTGGCATGACGTTGTGTTGACACCACATCAGACGAGCCGGCAGACAGAGATCATGCTGTGACTGTGCTGGACGCGCGCAGACCTGCTAGCGTCGCTCTACCTGGAGCGCAAGCGCACCATGGTGCGCTTTTGCACAGAGCCCGCTCCGCGTCTCGGCCAGCACAGCCGCGTCCTGGCCTGACGCGCGGACCTGCGCCGCCGCAGGTCAAGGCTGGCGACTGGCGAGCTCCCACGCTGACATGCGCTCCTGCTCGCCACAAATCTGGCTCATGTCGGGCGCCGCCTGCTCCCGCACACGAGGCCTGCCCTCTGCCATGCGCCATGCGGCGCAAGTCCCACCTAGCCACAGTGCTGTGGCGGCCGCAGGTTTGGCTTGGACGGCAAGCGCCACGAGGTCACGCAGTACCATGGTGCGCCCGACAGAGATGTGCTGGTTCAGGGTGCGCATGATGCGCCCGGGCTGACCCTGGCCGCCCCCGCGCGCAGACGTGATCAGGTTTCACATGGGGCCGGTGCTCGGCGCGATCGCCCAGGTCCTCGTGGCGCTGAGCATCGCCGGCATCAGCATCGCACAGGCGCGCCGCTCACGGCTCGCCTGCATGCTGGGCCCTGCCACCCGCGCCCGCCGGGTCGCGCGCCAGAGCGTGCTCGCCGCGCAAGGTCAGCACAAACGCCGCGGGCGCGCCGCAGGTGATCGCGTGCGCCGGCAACGCCTTCTCCATCGACAACAGGTTCAGCAAGCGCGAGTACGAGCTCATCTTCGGCGCGGTGCTCATGCTCTTTGCCCTGGTGCCGGTGCGGCCGCGCCCGAGCTCGCCGTGAGCACGAGCTCGGCCACGGCCCCGGCGCCGGCCCGCCATGCACATGGCTGATGCGGCGTGCCGCGGCAGACCTTTCGGCACTACCGCGTCCTCAACGTGATTGCAGTCGTTGGTGCGCGCGCGCTGCAGCGGCGCGCGGCCGTGCAGGGAGCGCGCGGGTCTGACGGCGCGCGCGGCCACCCCGCGGCGCGCGCAGGCACCACCTACACGTGCCTGTTCATCCTGGTGACGGCCTCGCTGTCCGGCATCAAGCCCGGCCTCGCGACAAAGCCGCCCGCCAGCGCGCAGGCGCGCGGCGCACCATGCCCTCTCACTGCAGTGCAGCACAGCCACAAATATCGATAAGCTCCTTGGTTGGCAAGTGCACCATGCACTCTGGTGCGCTGCGGCTCTCGCTGGTGACCCCGCCCCCGGCATGCTACTCTAGGCTAGAAAAGCTCAAGTCCGCACATGCGCAGGGCTTCTTCCTGGGCAGCGCGATCATCCTGCAGGCCATGGGCGCGCACTCCATTGCGCTGGAGATGATGGACGCCATGCGCGACTCGCGCAGGTGCGCGGCCGCGAGCCGCCCTGCCCGGCGCGCTGCCGCGCATCCGCCTTGCGGGGGGCGTGGACGCATGCTTGAGCGCGCCAGCGCGCGCTCATGCCGCGCAGGTACGTGGGCGCCTACTTTGGCGGCTGGCTGTGGACGCTGCTGCTCACGCTGCCGCACTCGCTGGCGGTGAACCTGGCCTTCCCGGCCATCGCCGTCAACGACAACGTGTACGGGTGCGCGCGCGGCGTGCTGGGAGCGCGGACGCACTGCCCGCGCATGAGGCACCTGCCCAGCACAGCAGCAGGCCGAGGCCGACTCTGGTTTTTTTTTCCAATTGATAAAAGCGCTGAGGCCCCCGGCGAGGCCACCAGTCTGTGCGGGCGGCGCGCCGTCAGCGCGCGCGCGCGCGCGCGCCGCCAGAGTGCTGCCGCTCAGCAACTGGATGCGCGCGTCGGCGGCGCTCATGATCGTGCACCAGTTCGTCGCGTTCGCGCTCTACGTCACGCCGCTCATCTTCATGTTCGAGCGGCTCTGGGGCAGCCACAACGCGCGCTGGTACATCCGGCTGCCCCTGCGGCTGCCCGTCGGTGAGCGCCGCCGCCTGCCGGGCTGCCAGAGCTGCTTGCGCGCCGTGCGCGGTTGGCGCCAACCGGGGGCTCCTGCCATAACCCCCGTGCTTTGTACGTTGTAGCTCATATATCCAGCGCGCCCGCCATGCTTTTTGTGTGCGCCACATAATAGTGTAGCCCCTCATAGGAGGCCCAATGGGAGGCCCATCCTGTCGCCTTTGAACGCATGGCGCAGACCTGGCGTGCAAGCTCCCTGTACAGCGCACACTTGGTGCTGAGCCTGGCGCCTGGTCGGCGCAGCGCTGGCGGTGTGGCTGCTGGGCGTCATGCTGCCGTTCTACGGCACCATCAACTCCTTCATGGGCGCCATCGGCGTGCCCACCACCGCCTTCCTGCTGCCGGCCGCCGCCTTCACCTGGCACTTTCGCAAGCGCGAGGCGCGCGACGCGGCCGTGTTCCCGCCGCACCGGTGAGCCCGACCGCTCGCCCAGGAGCGCGGAGGCGGGGTGCTGCCGTGTGCCTCCCTGCTATGCCTGCGCTGCGCGCGCTCTGGACCGTTGGCCGCCTGGTTGCATCTTCAGCGCCTGCGCGCATGACAGCGTGAGCGCCCTCGCTCAGGTGGCTGGCGGGGCACGGCTGGCTGCCCTGCTTCATCCTCAACTTTTTCATCATCGGGGTGTCCTCGGTCTTCACGGTGCGCTTCTTGCGCACGGCTTCGCGCTTGACGCAGCCGCGCAGCCGCGCTTGATGAACTGCCTGCTTGGCTGCCGCAGCGACGGGGGCGCTTGCGGAGCTGCATTCTGGCATGCCTTGCTGTTTACTTTTGCATGTAGCCTGACCTGCCTGATGGCTGCTAGTATATATCTGCCTGTGCTCGCATAATGGCAATGAAGGTCAACCATCATTCACTCGTACGCCGTATGTGCATGCCGTGCCGCGAGCGTGCTAAGCATGCATGCCGCGCGTCTCCAGGTCGGCGGCATCTTCTTCTCCATCCAGCGAATCGTGCAGCAGGTGTGTGCCTCTGGGGTACCAGCGGCCGGGTGTGCTGCGGCTCGCTTGAGAGCAAGCTCTGTGCCAAAGCGCTGCGTTGCTTGCACGCGGACTGAGCTGACTGGTAAGACCTTTGTCAGAGTGAGGCAGCTTGCGCGCCGGCCCGCGCCTTGCGCGACGTGTGCAGCGTGCTGAGCCCCGCAGCGCGTGCGGGCGGCAGTCGTACAGCTTTGGGCTGTTTGCAGAGTGCTACCAGTGCCCGCCGAAAAACCCGGCGACCGGGCTGTGGGGCTGAGGCGCAGCCAGGCTGCCGGACCGCAGCTCTGCGGTCAGCCTTCGCGCCAGGTTGCAGGCCCCTGTGTTGCATTGCAGAGCTGGGCTGTCTGGTACGCTCTCTGGCGTCCCAGGCGCCGGCACCCCGGCCGTCTGTGTTGTGTGAACTCTTCTTTGCCTTTTCAGCGCATGCCTTATTTCTTTGCCTCTTGTTTCTGCTCAGGTTGAAAATGCCTGCGCGCCGGCACGGCAGCATGGGTCGCTTGTGTTCCTTGTTCTGGTAAAAGCGAACAACTCCTGGCAGAAATATTCTGCTGATAGCATGCTCTCTCATACGTGGTGCTGTCTCGATGTTTTTTGGTGTGTTTGTGCGTTGGTACGGTGTAGGCTGGAAGCATGCAAGTGCAAGCAGAGTGACCCATGCGTTGCTGTGACATGCATCGGGTTGCGGCCACTGGTATGCTATGGACAAGCACCAGCAAAAAGCGGTGCTTACTTAGGTGGGCGCCCAAGTGATGTCTTGAGAGCACCGAGTCCCACATGTAAGACTTTTTGGAAAGCATCATGAGCACCAACGACCTCATCCTGAATGCAAACCGGTATAAGGACCAAGGTGGCCTCTCACTTCTAGCAGTGTCTAGCAGTGTGGTGAGCGCGCGCATGCAAGGGCTACGCAGGAGCTGCACAGCATTCAACCGGCGTGGCCGCGCCAAGCCCGGCGGCACGCGCGGGTATGCTAGGCGGGTGCCATGCGCCTAACGCAGCGCAGGCTGCTAAGCTGGGCGTGATGTTCCCTGCGCTGGGCAAGCCTCCGGGCCGTGCCGTCTTTAGACCAGCAAAGCCTTTGGTTCTGCATGATGTGTCATGTGGCAGGCATGACTACCGGCTTGCGCTGCTTTGGTTTATCAGCCTGTCAGCACCTCTTGTGTGCCATGCCAGACACTTTAAGAGTCATTGGCACCTACGGCGCGCATTGATAAGCGCATGCAAGGGCCACGGGCTGCCGCCTCATGTGGAGGGCAGCGGTGCGCGTGCTGAGCATGCCGGGCTGTCTGGTATGTGAGCATTGCAGGCTGCGGGCTGGTCTGTCCGTGTTCTTGCCCTGCATGCCGACACGTCGAGGCTGCCCCGCTACTGTTCACAGCGCTGCTCGGCCTTCGCACAGCGTGTGTTCGCTAAACAGCTGGCCGGGAGCGCCCGCAAGAGCCCGCCCGAGCTGGCAGCGGGGCGCTGCTCGCATACCGGCCTCAGCCCTGAGCAGGGACGCGCCTGTCCGCTATGCATACACTGGCCGGTTCCACCAGCGCTCATGGCAGGTGCGATGCGTGGCCGGGCACAGGCCGCGTTCTGCATGAAGTTGCGCCATGCGACCCAGTGGGCAGCCGGGCATGTCACCGTGTCTGCGTCTACATGACAGCTAGAGCCTGGAGACTGTGCTGAAAACGGGAGTCACATGCTGCGGCATGAGTGAGCAGAGACCTTCAGGAAGGCACAGAGCAGTTGGCCGCTTGCAGCCCAATAGTGGACTTACAAGTCCTACTGACAATCAGCGCTTCTAATCGGGCGCGCAGAACTAGCTGCCAGTTGAACAGTAACTGTCTGCCAGATGGCTTGTGCATCGCCGCACACCTCGGGCAATACGTTGCAGACAACACACTGGGCCACCGCAAACTCCAGCTCATGTGCGCGCCGCACCGCGCAAGCCCGAGCTGCGCGCCATGCGTGCAGGGCGCGCGCCCAGCGCTAGTGCGGCTCCTGCTAAGCACCCTGCGGAGCATGCCCCAGGTCGCGCAGCACCGCCGCCGCCCGCTGGTGCGCCGCTGCCGAGCTGGCGCATGCGAGCACACGCTGCAGGGCTGCAACCGCCCCGCATGCCCTGACTGCTTCCCGGCACAGCCCACTCTCGCTGGTCATCATCGCGAGCGCGCCGGCAGCCATATGATGCACCCCAGCAGGACACGCAGGCGCCAGCAGCCCGACCAGCGCCGCCACGCCCCCGCACTCCCTGACGCTGTCCTTGTTTTCATTGTTGTTAAAGCACACGCTCCACAGCGCCGCAGCAGCCTGCTCGTGCACAGCAGCAGGGCTGCCGGGCGCCAGCAGCCCCACCAGCGGGGCAACGCCCCCGCACCACCGCACGCAGACCACGTTCTGGGCGTTGCTCCCGCACAAGTTCCGCAGCGCCCAAGCCGCCCGCTCCTGCAGAGCTGCAGAGCCGCCGGGCGCTAGCAGCCCGACCAGTGCCGCGACGCCCCCGCACTCCCTGGCACTGTCCCTGTTCTGGGTGTTGCTTACGCACAGGCTGCGCAGCACCCCAGCAGCCGCTCCCTGCACAGCTGCAGAGCCGCCGGGCGCCAGCAGCCGAACGAGCGCCGCAATGCCCCCGCATTCTCGGGCGCTGTTGCAATTCTGCGCATTTTTTAAGCACATATTCTCCAGCGCTTTCGCAGCCTGCGTCTGCACGCCAGCGGAGACGCCGGGCGCCAGCAGCACAACCAGCGCCGCAACGCCCCCGCACTCGCGCACGCTGTCCTTGTTCTGGGCGTTGTCAGCGCACAGGCTCTTCAGCACCGAAGCGGCCTGCTCGTGCACAGCGGCAGAGCCGCCGGGCGCCAGCAGCCCGACCAGCGCCGCGACGCCCCCGCACTCTCTGACGCTGTCATCATTCTGGGCGTTGCTTGCGCACAGGATGCCCAGCGCCGCAGCGGCCTGCTCGTGCACCGCATCTGTCCAGCCAGGCGCGAGCAGCCCGACCAGCGCCGCCGCGCCCCCGCCCGCAATGACGGTGTCCTGGCTTTTGCGCTTGAGCAGAGTCGCCAATGCCACCGCGGCGCGCTCCTGCGCAGCAGCTTTCGCTGGCGCTCTCCTGGCTCTGGGGATCTATGAGTCAGGCACACCCGTGACCTTCTTACGCAGTACAGCCGCGAGCTGCTAGCACCCCATTTAGCGCAGGCATGCCCCCACAACCCCAGACTCTGTCCTGGTCCTGGACCGGGACGTTGGTTTGCTGGACCTCAGGTGCAGCCCACAGCGCATGGGCAGCCTGCTGAGGCACAGAGAAATGCCAGTCGCGAGCAGGCCTACCAGCGCCGCAGAGTAGGGCTCGTGTGCAGGCTCCTCGCGACCTTGTTGTTCGTGCCCAGGCCTCGGCCGCACGCAGCGTACAGGCGGGCTGCCAGGCTCAAGCTTGAGCGCGCAGGAGCGGCCCTTCCCGTCAGCAGCGCTGGAGCTCCGGCCCTGTAGCGGGGGCGCATGGGGCTGGGTCAGCTTACGCCCCCAAGCTGATTGTGTCGCCGCGCGGAGACGAGCAACCAGGACGTCAACCCCAATGTGCGAGAGGAGGACCTCAGCACAGGCAGGCGCTGGCCACGGAGGCAGGGATCAGTGACGCTGCTGCCGCACCTGCACGCCGGCATCAGGTTGCCCGCGCTTCATCTGGCCAGCTGCTGTGCGCTTGCGGGCATGCAGGAGCTCCAGGACAGAGCGGGGCGCTGGCAGTGGCTGCAGGGGGCCTGCATTGACGGTATAGGGATCAAGTCAACAGCCACCCGTGGATGTGCCCGGTCCCGCCCGTTCTGACTCAGCTACAGGGCTCCTGCTCCCAGCAGATCTGCCCAGCAGATGTGCGCCCTGGCCGGCCTGGCGGCCAGGGCCGACGCGCAGGTCGGGGCGCTCGAGGCCGGGGCCCCGGCGCTGGCAGCCGGGGCCACGTGCCCCCTGCGCGCGGCCGACCTGATGCGCCCCGACGCAGTGGAACTGCTGGCGCCCGTGATACACGGCGACCCGATGCAGGCTGTGACCAGTGACGGCGGCCTGGCCCTGCACGAAGCCAGGCTCGTGTACAGGGGCGCGGCCGTCGGCACCTTGGCGAGCATCGTGCGGCGCATCCTCTGGCGCGACGTGCTGGCCTGGCTGGAGCGGGGCGGGGACGACACGGGCCTGGCCTGGGTGTTGTACATACTGCAGGCGCTCTGCACCATGCTCAAGTGCCCCTTCTTCGTGCGGGCGGCCGCCGACCGCCGGACGGCCATCCGCGAGGCCGCCGTGAGGTGAGCGCGCGACGCGCGCGCGCCCGCGCCTGCAGGCTGCGCGCGCGCCGAGGCGGCCAGGCCTGCGCTCACCACTTCGCGCGGCCGCAGGTACGCGGCGTGCGACATGTATGGCCTGGCCGCGAGCGCGGCCACGTCGTGGGCGGTGCTGGCGGCGGGCAGCCCGGAAGGCGGCAATGCCTGCGCTCTGCTCGCCGTGTGCGCACCCATACTGCAGCAGGTGCGGCGACGCCGCGCGGCAGGCCCGCCCCACGCAGGCCGCCGCCCAGCCGCCGCCGCGCCGCGCAGGCGGTCTTACAGTGGAGCAGGGCCGACGCGTTGGAGGCGCTGGGCGGGGCGGCCCCGTCGTCTGCGGTCCCGACCGCAGTCCTGGCGCAGTACCACTGCGGCCTCTGCGCGGTGCTCGCGTTGCTGGCCGGCGCTCCTGCCCTGCCGCCGCGCTCCTCGCCCTTTGCGCCCGAGGCGGCCGTCTTCTCGGACCGCAGGAGCGTCCTGAGCGCCGCCTCCGAGGCGCGCGCGCGCGCGCGACCCGCTGCGCACACTCCCCGCGCCGAGCGTGCGGCTGACCGCGGCCCGCCCCGCCGCAGCACCTGGCCGCCGCGCCGCTGCTGTTCGACGCGGTGCGCGACGAGGCGCCGCGCGCCGCGTACCTGAAGGCCTTTTGCAGCGCGCCCGCGGGCGACCTGCGCATCCGCGTCGTGGAGCAGGGGCTGTGCGGGGGCTGCGGTGCGCGCCCGACGCGCCGCGCAGGCAGCGCGCTGGTTGGGGCCGGGTCGCTGGATGGGCGCGAGCGCGCGCGGCCGTGCACGCAGGCGACCCCGCCGCCGACCTCTGCATCTGCAGCGTGACCCTGCACAGCGCGCGCTGCGCGATCCAGGCGCACTCCGACACGCTCCGCGCGCGCCGGCTCGACCCGGAGGTGGAGCAGCGGCTGCAGGCGCTGCTGGTCGACCGCGTGGCCCCGCTGCTGCTGCGCTACGTGCAGCTGGGCAAGCACGGTGCGCGCCGCCTCCGCACCCCCTTTCCCGCGCGGCTCGCGCGGTGCATCGCAGGGTCGCGCGCCCGCGTCCTCGCGACAGGTCTCTGCCCGTCGCGGGCGCGGCCGCCGCGCCGCGCGGCGCACCGCCGCGGCTCAGGGCGGCGCCGCGCGTCGCAGGCCCGCGGCGCGTCCCGGCCGCGCTCGCGTGCGTGGCCGCCAGCGCGCTGGGCGAGCTGCTGAGCTCCAAGGGGCTGTGCGCGCGCGTGCCCGGCGAGGAGCGCGAATGCGGCATGCGCAGCCTGTACGCCATGCTGCAGTGGGCCTCGCAGCGCGTTGCCGACCTGGTGCGCGTGCGCGGGGCGCGGGCGCACAGGCAGCGCCCGCCAGTGCCAGGTGGCACCCGTGGCGCCCGGCGAGGCCGTCGCCGTGCCGGCCGCCAGCCTGCCGCCCATGCGTGCAGGCGCAGGCCGACGCGCGTCTCGCAGCGCCGCGCGTAGCGCTCTCGCCCTGGCTCGCCGCGGATGCGGGCAGCCTCCAGGGCCGCGTGGCCTGCGCGATGCCCAGCAATGCTGGCCCCGCCGGGGCGCAGGGAGCGCGCGAGGCGAGCGCGCGCGACGCGTCGCTGGGCAGCACCGACCCGCACCTGCTGCAGGGCACGCTCGAGGACCTCGTGCGCTGCCGGCCGCCCTGGGCGCACCTGGTGCGGCCCGGTCGGTGCCCTTGCATCCAGGCGAGGGGCGCGTGCCCGCCGCCGCCGGTGTGACCCCAAGGCCACAGGCTGCCCGTGCTGCTCTGTCGGGCGGCGCACGCCCCGCGTCCCAAGGCCTGCGTGCACAGGCGGCGTCGGTGGGAGCGGCTGGGTCGCCCCACGGCATGCGGCCGTCGCAGCGCCGCCTGTCGCGCGCGCAGGTCCGCGCGGGCGCACCCCAAGAGGACGCCGAGCGGCGCGAGCGCCTGCTGCCGGCCGCGCTGGCGGCGGTGGAGGCCGCGCTGCGGCGCGCGCCAGACGCGCTGGGCGTCGCGGCGAAGCAGGACGCCGGCGTGTCTGCGGGCAAGGCGCGCTCGCGGCGTCACCTGGTCCCCGTTGCCGAGCTCCGATAGCTGTGCAGCGGCGGCGCTGCGCCGGGGCGGTCGCGCATGTCGTCGCTGCACGGCGGCCGGTGCTGTAGCAGCGCCGGGGCTGCGCGCGGGGCGGCCCCGGACCCTGGGCGCGGCCGCCTGCGCGCAGGCGGTGAAGCACGCGGTGGAGCGGCTGCTGGCGGCGGGCGCCGGCGCGGCCGCCCCGTCCGCCGCCCGGCCGCTGCTCGCGACGCTGGCCAAGCTGCTCGCGATCGCGCGCGCGCCGGGCGCCGCCTGGCGCGCAGGGCTCCGGGTGCGCCGCGCCGCCCGCTGCAGCCCCGCGGCGGCCGCGGCGCCCGACGTGCGGCGCACCAGCGCGTGCCCGCGACGCGGCGCGCGGGGGGCGGCAGGGCATGCTCTGCGCGTACGGGCCCGACCTGCTGAGCTGGGGCGCGGAGCTGCGGGCGGCCGGGAACGCGCTGCCGGCGGAGCTGCAGCCGTACGCGGCGGCGCAGCTGCTGCCGCTGCTGCTCCTGCCGCCCGAGAGCGTGCGCGCGCTGGACCTCCCGCTGCCCTGCGCGGGCGGCACCGACGGCGAGTCGGAGTTTTTTTCCAGGATGCTGGTGCGCGCGCGCCTGCCCGCCGTCGCCGCCCGGCCGCGCTGCGCGCCGCCCCCGTGCGCCGACCGGGCGCGCGGCTGCGCAGGTCGCCATCGGCGAGCTCGCGGCGCGCGGCGGGCCCGAGGGGTGCCAGGCGGTCGTGCCGGCGTGCGCGGGCCTGGTGCCCTTTGTCGTGGACGCGCTGCGCGCGCTGGCCGAGCGCTGTGCGCGCCCTGCTGACCCCGCCAGAGAGTGTCAGGGGGGCGCCCGCGTGTGGTGGCGTCGACCTGAGTATGCGTGACGCGCGTGCGCGCGCGCGCTTGAATGCAAGCACGTGCCGGCCCCGCAGCGCGCCTCCGAGACAGCGCTTGCCTCGAGAGCGCTGCCCGGGTCCAGACGACTCGGCGGCGCATGCCGTCGTGAGCGCGTGCGCGGCCCCGCGCGCAGGCGGACCCCCGCCGGGCGTGCACGCCACGGGCAGCGGAGCGGCCGCCAGGCGCGACACGATCAGCCCGTACGGGCGGTGGATGATGGGTGCAGAGAACGATGTCACGTTCGCGCTGGTGGACGGGGTCGCCAAGCAGGCTGGGGCGTCCCGCGCGCTGGCCGCGGCGCTCGCGCGCGGCGGCGCGCTGGGCGCGGCCGTGCGGCTGGCGCAGCGCTTTGTGGACGCGCACGAGGCGCCCGAGCGCGAGCGCGCGGCGGCCCACGCGCGGCGCTGCATGGACGGCGTGCTGCGCGCCGCTGGGGAGCACTCGCCGGAGGTGGTGCGCGCGCGCCCCGCAGCACCCGGGCCGACCTCTGCAGGCAGGCGCTGTCCTGCTGACGCTGTGCGGGCGC
>JAABUY010003081.1_pt1 | contig 18833 bp, 18 predicted proteins | sample 5560271 | NCBI WGS metagenome assembly JAABUY01 (sample SAMN10711886, study PRJNA513374) | rock metagenome | isolation source: Antarctica rocks | place: Antarctica: Victoria Land, University Valley
TGTCGGCGCGCAACCCGTCGAGGGCGTCGAGGGCGTCGAGCGCCACCCGCACGGCGTGGCCGGTGCCCAGCTGCGGCTCCTGCACCACGGTCAGCGTCCCTGCCGGCAGAGACGCCCGCACCGTCTCTGCCCCGTGTCCGAGCACGACGACCGCACTCGTAGCGCTCGCCCCCTCCGTGGCCGCCAGCACGTGGGCGATCATGGGCCGCCCGATCAGGGTGTGCAGGACCTTGGGCCGCGCCGAGCGCATGCGCGTTCCTTTACCGGCGGCGAGGATGATGGCAATGGTGCTGATGGGGCAGCTCCCTGTTTAGCGTGTGACGCGGACCGAGCGGCGCAGCGTTTCGAAGTCCTCGTCGAGGGGCGCGATCGCGCCAGCAAGGCCGAAGAGCGCGAGCACGAGGACACCGGGTCCAGGGCGGGCCAGCGCGACGCGCTTGACGATGTCGTGGTATATCGGGACGCCAGGGACGCCTCCAGTACCAGTCCGCGCCACGGGGGCGCGCCCCCGCACCAGCAGGCGGCGCCAGGTCAACTCGTCCCCGCCGTCACCCGGCTGCTCACCGAGGCGCTCGACCGTGGGACCCTGCAGGTCGCGGGTGAGAAAGAACACGCCGGTGCGTAGCAGTAGCTCCAACTCCATACCGGTCTCCGGGAGGGTCATCAGCGCGACGCCGGGTGGATACACGCCCGTATGCCCCGTGTGCGCGGCGGGGTGATAGAACTCGGTCACACCCACCGGACGGTTCTCGCGCACAAGCCACTCCGCCGGGTAATCGAGCCGGAAGAAGTCGCGCGCATACGTGAGGTGCTCACCGACGGCCATACCACGAGTATAGCAGGGCGACTGTTTCCACGGGCTGTGCTATAATCGCTCTCGTGCCGGTGCCATGCCGCTCCCCTACTACCTGTTACTAACTCCTGATTATCCTCGACCGGAGAGGCCACCACGACCATGGCTTCAGAACGCTCGCTACCCCCGTCCCCCCCGCCGGCCGATCCCTACGATCGCTACTACGGCGCGAGCCCCGACGAGCCGACGCTCGTCTACCCCGTGGCCGCCGTGGAGCCGGCCCGTGGCGGGCGGCGACGCGGCCGCGGGCGGCGTATGCTGCGCCTGTTGCTCATCCTGCTCCTGCTGCTGCTCGTGCTCCTGGGCGTTGGCGGGGCCGCCGTCTACGAAAACCCCGCGCTGCTTGCGCCGATCGGCGGCGCGCTGCTGGGGGACCAGGCGGGAACGGTCTCGTGGAACGGGCGCGACCCCCTAAACATCCTGGTCATGGGCATCGACCAGCGCACCAACGAGCAGACGCGCTCCGACAGCATGATCGTCATGCGCGTCGACCCGTCCTCGCACGACGTCAAGATGCTCTCGGTCCCGCGCGACCTCTGGGTTGATGTCCCTCGCTACGGGCGATCCAAGATCAACCAGGGTTACGCCCTGGGGCAGTTCTATAATCAGGGGCCTCAGTTCGCGCAGCTGACCGTGGAGAGCGCGCTGCATATTCCCATCGACTACTATGCCGTCTTCAGGTTCGACGGCTTCAAGAGCGTGATCGACGCCATGGGCGGCGTCAACATCTGCGTGCCGCAGGATATCAATGACGACCAATACCCCGCTGACCAGGGGTACGGCTTCTCTCCACTGCACCTCAAGGCCGGATGCCAGGACATGGACGGCGCGACGGCGCTCAAGTATGCCCGCGAGCGCCACCAATATGCGCAAGCCGATCTTATGCGCATCGAGTCGCAGCAGGCCGTGATGGATGCGGTTGAGAAGAAGCTACTGTCGCCAGCGATGTTGCTACGTGGGCCGTCTGTCCTCTCGGCGGCTAATAGCGCCCTCGCCACCGACATGCCGCGTAGCGCCCTACCGCAGTTGGGCGTCTTGCTGGGCCGCGCCAAGGGCGATCACACACAGCACAAGTACATCAACCAAGATGGCGGCTACGTGGTAGGCGCTAAGTCCCGCGATGGGGAGGATATCCTTGTGCCGGCCGACCCCACGTGGGGCAAGATCTGGAGCCTCACTACGGGCTTGTTCGCGGACCCTCAGCTGCAGACCGAGAACGCCAGCGTGCAGGTGCAGGACGGCCAGAATACAGCAGACCTTGCCGCTCTGTATACGACTATCTTGCGGAACAGTGGCTTCAGGACCGTGGCGTTCCGCAACGCCGACAAGAACACCTACACCCGGCCCTTGGTCATCGTCAACCAGGACCTGCCGGGGGCCGGCTACACGGGGCGCAAGCTGGCGCGCCTGCTGCAAGCCGACCTCGCCTACCGGCATATCGGCGCCGACCATGCGCAAGTGGTAGCGATCCTCGGATCGCGGGTAGCGGGCGGCTCGTAGCGCCCCCACCCCGGCCTTTGTGATACCCTGTAGCCGTAAGCTTCGAGCCGGGACGGGAGACGCCCGGCCCGCGCGGCTTGCCGCACCTTACCAACCCCTATAGCGCATCCCCGTCCCCCTGCCTCCGCAGGAGGATTACTATGATTCCACAAGGCGAAGTAGCCTTGTTCATTGATTTTGAGAACGTCCGCTATTCGCTGCTCAACAATTACGGGCAGGAGCCGGACCCGCATAAACTGATCGCTAAAGCGCGCAAATACGGTATCGTCCCGGTTGCCTTCGCATACGCCGATTTCAGCAAACACCCCGACCACTATGAGCGGCGCTTCGAGTCGGCCGGCATATCGCGTGTGGACGTGCCGTTGCGCGTCCTACCGGGCGGAAAGGAGAAAAGCTCGGCCGACCTCAGGATGGTCCTCGACATCGTCGACACGGTGCTCGACCGCCCGCAGATCTCGACGTTCATGCTCATGACCGGCGACGGCGATTTCGTGCGCATCAGCGCGCGGCTCAAGAATCGCTTCGGCAAGAACGTGGTGGTCTCGGGGGTCCCCGGCACCATCAGCGGCGACCTCGTGGACAGCGCGACCATGGCCGACCACATCGAGATCGAGGAGCGGCGCATGGGCGAGCAAGAGGCCCGCTATGTGCGGCTCCTGAGTTGGATCGACGGCCACTGGGAAACGACGACATTCATGAACATCGCCCGCTACGTCGCGGGGCCGCGGCGCCCGCTCGGCGCGGTCGGCCTCGAAGACGCCAAGGCCGTCTTAAACTCGCTTGTCCGCCTCGACGTGCTGCGCCAGGAGATGGTCGCGCTGGTGGGCGGCGGCACGACCCGCGCGGTCCGCCTCAACCGCGAACACTCGTTCGTGCAGCACGTCCTCGCCGAGTGGCAGGCGCAGGCCGCCGTCCGCGCCGCCCCCGAGCAGCCTGACCCCGAGCAGGGGGCCGGCTTGGACCCCGACTGGGAGACCGCCGAGACCGCCGGCGCGCACGCAGACTCTTAAACTACCATTTTGGCGGCAGGGGCCGCGGATGCGCTATGAGGGTTGTGGCCCTCTTCTGTACCCACGGGCCGTCGCCCGTCCCCTCCCGCACTCGACTATCCCGGGCCCCACGCTTCAAGGCTAAATGTTTCCGAACAGTAGTCGCGGGAGTATCCTGCAAGGGACATGACAATCTGCGCTATAACAAATACAGCCTGCCGACCATGGCGCGCGTATTGACAGGTATTAGGAGTAAGGGGACCATATATGTCCGTAGCCGACGAGTTCTTGCAGGCCGACGAGCGCTACGCCGCCACCTTCGACAAAGGCGACCTGCCGATGCTGCCCGCGCGCCACGTCGCCGTGGTCGCGTGCATGGACGCGCGCCTCGACCCCGCCAAATTCCTGGGCCTCCAGGAGGGCGACGCGCACGTCATCCGCAACGCGGGCGGCCGCGCCGCCGACGCCATCCGCTCGCTCGTGATCTCGCAGCAGTTGCTCGGCACGCGCGCGGTCGTGGTGATCCACCACACCGACTGCGGTATGCTCACCTTCACCCAGGAGCAGTTGCAGCAGAAGCTGCACGCCGACCTCGGCGTCCACGCCGACCTGGAGTTCCTGCCCTTCTCGGACCTGGAACAGAGCGTGCGCGACGACGTGGCGACGATCCGCGCCTCGCCCCTGCTGCTCAAGGACATCCCCGTGCGCGGCTTCATCTACGCCGTCGAGACAGGCCAACTGCACGAAGTCGATAGCCAATAGTCGTTGCTTATGTCGCCTGGCGACCGACCGGCAGCGCCCCCGCCTTGAACGCGTCGCGGCCGCCGCAGGCGCGGGCGATGGCCGGATGCACGGCGCCGGCGAGTAAGACGAGCGCGGCGGTGCGGTCGCGCACGTCCCATTGAGCGTGCCGGTCGGCGCGCAGGCGCGAGAGCTCGATCAGCTCGCGCGCGTTGAGGTGCAACAGGGTGCGCCGGTTATGCCCGTTGCCCAATATGATCGAGGCGCGCTCGTCGCCGCCGAGCGCGGCGAAGGCGTCCTCCAGCACGGTCATGCCCTCGCGATAGAGGCCCAGGCAGCCGGCCTCCTCGACGAGCGGGGGGATCGTATAGCCCAGCGCCGTCGTGCGCGGCTGCGCCAGTTGCGTGCTCATACGGTGGCGGATGAACTGGTGGTAGCATGCCTCCGAGTGCGCCAGCTCGAACGTATACGACACCGTCTCGAACTCGCGCAGAGCGGTGTCGTGCGCTGCGATGCCCGCGAAGGCGTCCTCCAGCAGTGCGGCGCGCTCCGCGGGCGAGAGCGACGCGGCGAGGGCCGCCCGTCGAGCCCCGTCGAGCCCCGTGACGCGGAAGAGCAGCGCCGCGAGGAGCTTCTCCTCGGCGGCGGGGTCGTGGTCCAGCAGCGTCGCGCCGTCACGCGACGGGAGGGGCGGGATCGCACCCGCGACGGGGGCGGGCAGGGCGGCGGCGCGCGCCGCGAGGGCGTCGAGGGCGCTGCCCGGGAACGGGAGCGCGTGGATGTACTTGTCGGGGAAGAGCGAGGGCGCGGCCGGCTGCAGCGTCTCCTTGAGGCGGCCGCCGAGCGCGCGGGCCTCGGACAGCTGGTGCGAGAGCAGGCGGCCGATCACGTGGCCCCAGGTGCGCGCGTTGGCCGTCATGCCCAGGTTGGTCGACTGCGCCAGAGGCAACACGTAGCGCGCGTCCTCGGTGGCGCGCCGGCGCGCCGCCAGCTCGGTCTTGTGCTGACCCGTGGCGAGCAGATGCTCCGCCATGCGCCCGTACATGCGCGCGTAGAGATCCCACGCGCGGTCGACCGCCCGGTCGAAGACGGCGCGCGCGCGGCCGGCGCGGAACTCCTCGGGCAGGAAGAATTGCACGGGTACTTTCTCGACAGGGACATAGCGATACGAGAGCTGCGTGTACGAGGCCAGGCGATGCGCCACGAGCTCGACCGAGAGTGAGCGGGGGATCGCCTGCACGGCCACGCCGAAGACGGCCCCCTCGGCGATAGAGGAGTGGCCGTACTCATAGATGATGTTCTCGTTGCGCCGGCGCGCCAGTACGGTATCCTCGACGGCCTGGCGTACCAGCTCGGGGATCGGCGCGGCGTCGCGGCTGATGCGCGCGAGGCCCGCCGCGACGCCCTCGGGCGAAGGATAGGAGCCCACGATGGCGACAAGCGGCTCGAGCGCGTAGGCGCGCGGCGAGGCGACGGGGGTATCGACGGCGGTCATCAGAACACCTTTTCATTTAGCTGTTAGCCGTTAGCGATTAGCAGTTGGCCTTTGTCCGCCCAATAGGGCCGCCACGAAGCGGCGCATCCACCTCCACCTATAGCACTCGCCATCACTTAGAGGCGTCAGCAGGGCGCGTGCCGCAGGGCGCGTGCCGCAGGGCGCGTGCCGCAGGGCGCGTGCCGCAGGGCGCGTGCCGCAGGGCGCGTGCCGCAGGGCGCGTGCCGCAGGGCGCGTGCCGCAGGGCGCGTGCCGCAGGGCGCGTGCCGCAGGGCGCGTGAAAAGCTGACTGGTCTCCCGAACCCTAGCCGCGAGTCCGACGTTGGGGCGCGCCTCCGGGGGAACCCGGGGAGATGGCTCCCTCCAGACCCCCGCCATCCGCGACGGGGACGGGTGAACAGGCTCGGCCACCCGACAATGCACAGACCCTGGCCCGTGCCGAGGCGCCTCGCGGCACATCCGGCTGGGTATGTACAGACACAAACGGGGGTCGTATGCTGTTTAGAGCATACGACCCCCGTCGCGTCGCCGTCGCGCATTATCCACGGGCGGCGCCTCGGCTTGGGAAGCTACTAGCTAATCGCCTAACGGCTAATCGCTTACGAGCTGGCCCCCGCGGCCGCCGCGCCTTCCTGGGCCTCTTGCGGCGTCGGCGTCAGCTGGTCCTTGTGGGTGGAGATGACGTCGGCGAAGCGCGCCACGCGGCCGCCCATGTAGCGCGCTGCGGCTAGAACCTCCTCGGGGATCTTGCCGTCCTGTGGCTGCGTAAAGCTCACGCCGTAGGGGTTGCCGCCCGCCGCGAAGAGGATCGGGTCGGTGAAGCCCGGCGGGACGATGACGGCCCCCCAGTGCTGCATCACGTTGTAGATCGTCTGGATCGTGGTCTCCTGGCCGCCGTGGGCGTTCTGCGCCCCGGTGAAGGCGGCGACGGGCTTGTTGGAGAGCTTACCCTGCGCCCACAACGGGCCGGTCGTGTCGAGGAACTGCTTGAGCTGGGCGGACATGGCGCCGTAGCGCGTGGGCGTGCCGAAGAGGTAGCCGTCGGCCCACTCCAGGTCGTCGAGCGTGGCCTCCGGGACATGTTGCGTGGCCTGGACGTGCGCCTGCCAGCCGGCCTGGGTGGCGATCACCTCGTCGGGGGCGAGCTCGCGCACTTTGCGCAGCCGCGTCTCGGCGCCCGCCGCCCTGGCGCCCTCCTCGACCGCCTGAGCGACCTGGTAGATATGCCCGTACGTGCTGTAGTAGATAACCGCGATCTTTGCCATCGATTCCCCATCCTTTGTTCACGACTAAACTATCGGCGAACAAGGGGAGTATGGCAGACTATACTATACTTTGTCAAGCAGTATACGACGTATAATACATGGTAAGTGATAGCCGTTTGTACGGCGACGTGTTACAATGCGCGTTATGGAAACTCTTCTGACCGCGCCCGCCCCCGTCGACGACGACGAGCGGACATCCCTGATCGATGATCGCTTTTGCCCCGTCGTGGAGACGATGCGCCTGCTGGAGCAAAAATGGACCCTGCAGGTGGTCAAGGAACTGGCCAACGGCAAGCGCCGCTTCTGTCAACTGCAGCACGCCCTGCGCGGCGACTCGCGCGACGGAAATGCGCGCGACGTCAACCCCAAGACGCTCTCGCAGCGCCTCAAGGGCCTCGAAGCCTACGGTATCGTTTCGCGCCGCATGGTCTCGGACATCCCGCCGAACGTGGAGTACGAGTTGACCTGTCGCGGCCACGACCTCGTGCAGGTCATCGACAGTATCGACGCGTGGGCGCGCAAGTGGATGGAGGCGAGCCCGTGCGCCGGGGCCGGCGCCATGGCCGAGCCCCGGGGCGCCGCCAGCATCGTCGCAACGGGGGCCGGTGGCCGCGCGTAGGTCCCGCCGCGCCGAAACCCTCCTGGGGCCGCCCGAGATCATCGAGGCCGAGTTGACCGGCGTGGACCCCGATGGAGCGGCCACGGGCGTCGTGGTCGGCGATGGACCCGACCGCGAGGAGGTCTCCGCCGCCTTTGGCCTGCCGGGCGAGCGCGTGGCTATGGAGGTGTGGGAACGCCGCGACGGATGCGTGGCTGGGCGCGTCTTGAGAGTACTGCGCCCCTCCCCAGAGCGCGTCGAGCCTCCGTGCCCCTATTTCGGCGCGTGCGGCGGCTGCCAGTGGCAGCACGCCCCGTACGAGCGCCAGCTCGCCTACAAGAGGGACAAGGTGGCCGTGCGCCTGGCGGGGGCCGGCTTCGACGACATCGGGGTCGAGCCGACCCTGCCCGCGCCCTCCACTTACGGCTACCGCAACCACGCGCGCTTCTCCATCGGACGCAAGTTCGGCGAGCTCGGCTACACTACGTACCACGCGCACCGCTTCTTCCGCGTCGATGAGTGCCCCATCGCGCACCCGCGCATCAACGACATCTTGAAGGCGACGCAGCGCCGGGCGGCGGGCCACCAGCTGGCGGTCCGCGTGGGCGCGCGCACGGGCGACCTGTTGGTCAACCCACCTCAGCAGGATGACGACCTGCCCTACAAGAGCGGGCAAACCTATTTGGAGGAGGAGTTGCTGGGGCGCCGTTTTCGGGTCTCGGCGGCGGCCTTTTTCCAGGTCAACACGGAGCAGGCCGAGCGCCTGATCGGGGTGACTCGCGACCTGCTCAGCCTCCGCGAGCCCGATGTGCTGCTCGACCTCTATTGTGGGGTGGGCACGTTCGGGCTGGCGCTAGCCCCACTGGCGCGCCGCGTCATCGGCGTCGAGGAGTCGGCGGCGGCGCTCAAGGATGCGCACTATAACGCGCGGGACCTGGCCAACGTGGAGTTCCTGGCCGGGCGCACCGAGGATGTGCTGGCCTCCCTGGACGAGAGGGTGGACGCGGCCATCGTGGACCCGCCGCGTATCGGTTGCCGCCCCGGCGCGCTCGAAGCCCTCGTGCGCCTGGCGCCGCGCCGGCTCGCCTACGTGTCCTGCGACCCCGCCTCGCTCGCGCGCGACCTGCGCGTACTCGTCGACGGCGGCTTCGCGCTTCGGACGGTGCAGCCGGTCGACATGTTCCCCCAGACTGCGCACGTCGAGACGGTCGCGCTGCTGACCTACGCCGACAAAGTGTGAAACTCGGCGAGGATGGCGTCGAAGCGCACAGCGTCGATGGTCTCCTCGCGGATGAGCGCCTCGGCGCCGGCGTGCAGCGCCCGCTCGTTGGCCTGTAGGACCCCGCGCGCCACACGGTCGCCTTCGGCGATGAGGGCCTGGATCTCTCGGTCGACCTCGCCGGTCAGGGCCTCGCTGTAGGGGGGCGCGCCCTCGCTGTCGCCCCAGTTGAATAAGAGCGGTCCGAGCCGCTCGCTCATGCCGAACTCGCAGACCATGCGCCGCGCGAGCCCCGTGGCCTGCTCGATGTCCGAGCTGGCCCCCGTCGAAATCTCGCCGAACACGAAGCCCTCGGCCGCGCGGCCGCCCAGACGCCACGCCAGGGTCTGCAGCAGGCGCGTGCGCGTGTAGAGCTGGCGCTCGTCGGTCGGGGCGAGCCGCGTGTACCCACCCATGCGGCCGCGCGCGATGATGGAGATTTTGTGCACGGGGTCGAGGTGCGGCAGCATTCTAGCCACGAGCGCGTGCCCGATCTCGTGGTAGGCGGTCACGCGGCGCTCCTCCTCGCCCATCAGGTGCGTCTCGCGCTCGGGGCCGGCCAGCACACGGTCGATGGCGTCCTCCAGTTCGGGCATCGCCACCGCGGGGCGGCCGCGCCGCACGGCCAGGATGGCAGCCTCGTTCATCAAGTTCATCAAGTCGGCCCCCGAGAAACCGGGCGTCTGCCGGGCCAGCAGCGCCAGGTCGACCTCGGGCGCAAGAGTCTTACCGCGCGCGTGCGCGGCCAGGACGGCGGCGCGACCGCGCACGTCGGGCGGACCAATGGCGACCTGACGGTCGAAGCGGCCGGGGCGTAGCAGGGCCTCATCGAGCACGTCGGGCCGGTTCGTGGCCGCGATGACGATAACCCTGGTGTTGGTGTCGAAGCCGTCCAGCTCGACCAGTAGTTGGTTGAGGGTGTGTTCGCGCTCCTCGGCCCCGCCCGTGTTGTGCACACCTCGGCGGCGCCCGACGGCATCGATCTCGTCGATGAAGACGATGCAGGGAGCGTGGCGGCGCGCCCTGGCAAAGAGGGCGCGCACGCGGCCGGCGCCGATACCCACGAACATCTCCATGAACTCAGAGCCCGAAACGGCGTAGAACGGCACACCCGCCTCGCCAGCCACGGCGCGCGCGAGCAGCGTCTTGCCGCAGCCGGGCGGCCCGGAGAGCAGCACGCCGCGCGGGACCGTCGCGCCCATCGCGGCGAAGCGCGCGGGGGCCGTGAGGAACTCCACGACCTCGACCAGCTCGCCCTTGGCCTCGTCGGCGCCCGCTACGTCCGCGAAGCGGGCGCGCGGATCCCGCTCCGTCCCGACGGCCCCGACAAGGGTCCGACCGACCAGCGGGACGCGGCGCAGCCCTGCCCTCCAACGGGGCGCGCGTCGCCCGTGGTCGCGCACGCGCGTCGACGTCCCCATCCCGCGGCCGCGCCGCCCCAGCTGGCCCAGCAGGAACAGGAGCAGCCCCAGGAAGACGATCCAGGGCAGGATCGTCAGCGGATTGGCGCGCAGCGCGTCGGCGACGCCGGGGTCGCGCTCGTTGACCCGCACGCGCGCGAGCGGCGCATTGTAGTCGCGCAGGATGGCATAGACCGTGTCGTTGCTCGACTTGACCGCGACGATCGTCTGCTTGCCCACCGTGGCGGTCACGGTGTTGCCGACCGCGTCGATCGACGGCGCGCCGCCGGCCCGCGCGCTGCGCGCCACCTCCTGGAAAAGCTGCGAGGTCGGGACGGTCGTCGGGCGGCGCCCGACTATGCCCGGCAACGTGGCAAGGAACAGGGCGGCCAGGAGCGCGCCGATGAGGGGGAGCGAGAGGGCCAGGTTGCGGTCCATGTACATCCTTTCGAGGGAGAGCGGCGGACGTGCGGACGCGCGGACGCGCCGATACGGCAGAACCGACGCCGAAGCGGTGACCCAAGAGCAGCTATACCCTAACGTACCAGAGAAGCCGCGATGAAGATAACGTGGGATACCCTCACCCAGGGTCTATCTCTACCTTTGCAGTTTTTAGGGAGGATTGAGGCATGACGCTCCATCTGGTACCAAGAGGGTGCTCAAACGCCCTTGTCGCCAGGAGGACCGCCATGCCTATCCTGATTGTATGCCTTGATGCCCGCGTCCGCCAGTGGGCCGCTGACGTCGCCGCGTGTTTCAGCAAGCCACAGTATCAGCACTTTGTGACCGTGCTGCTTGGGCTGTTGCTGTGTCAGGAGGCGCGCACGCTCACGGGCCTGCGGCGGCAGATCGCGGGAGGGCTGAGCATCGCCAGCCTGAGCCGGTTCCTGGCACGCGCGCCCTGGGATGAGTCCGCTGTCGTGCGGGCGTGGCGGGCACGCTTCGACCGTTAGGTCGCGCCGTTGGTGCAGGCCGAGCGTGCGCGTCAACGCCACGAGCGCCCTCGTCGAGTCGGTCGCCTCACGGAACCCCTCGTGACCGGGTACTTCATCGGGGACGACTCGACGCTGACCAAGCCGAAGGGGACGAAAATGGAGGTGTCGGGCGGCACTACTCGAGCACGGCGGACACCCATGTACGGGGGCTGTGCTGGCTACTTCGCGCATCCGTGCAACGAAATAGATGATTAGCTACATGGATGCGCGAAGTAGCCAGCACAGCAACCTCACGCGCGAGGGGCGCTCCGCCGTCGAGCGGGAGGCGCTGCGCCCCTTGCCCGTCGCCCCGCTCGCGCCCTGTCGGGAGGTGCGCCTCGCGGTAGGCCGCTTCAGCACGATCCACGTCCTGGAGAACACCTACTCGGTGCCCTCGCGGTTGATCGGGACGCGGGTCACCGTGCGCGTGCGGGCCGAGACGGTCGAGGTCTACGTCGGCATGACGCTGACCTGCGCCATGCCGCGCTTGGCCGGGCGGCAGCAACACGCCATCAACTACCGCCATATCATCTGGTCGCTGGTGCGCAAGCCCGGCGCCTTCGCGGCCTACCGCTATCGCGACGACCTGTTCGCCTCGCTCGCGTTCCGCCGCGCCTACGACCATCTCCGGGCGACGCACCCCGCGCGTGCCGATCGCGAGTACGTCCGCGTGCTCTCCCTGGCTGCGGGAACCGCCGAGAGTGAGGTGGAGACGGCGCTGGCGCTGCTGGGGGAGGCCAACCGCCCGCCCACCTTCGACGCGGTGCGCGACCTGGTCCGCCTGCCGCCCTCGGACACGAGCTCATCACCCAGGGGCACACCGTCTTGTGGACCTCGACGGCCGCCCTCGTCCAACGGCTCCTGGCCGCCAAGCGCGACCTGCGGCTGCCGCGCGAGTTGACCAAGCTCGACCGCGTCGCCTGCCTGATCCTCGACGACATCGGCTACGTGCAGCACGACCGCGACGAGATGGAGGTCCTCTTTACCTTGCTGGCACCTTAGGGTGATGGGTGTGAAGGTTGTCCTTACCGCCGATACAGGCCGAGCAGGGCGAACAGGCGGATGCGCAGGAGCTCGGCACCCATGGAGAGCGAGTCGACCAGCCCGCGCACGCGGCTGTCGCCGTCGTAGTACCAGTCGATGGCCAGCTGCTGCACGCGGTAGCCGCGCCGGCGCGCCAGGTAGAGGATCTCCACGTCGAAGGCCCAGCCGCGCAGGCGTTGGTGGCCGAAGAGGTCGCGCGCGACCGGCCGCTGGAAGGCCTTGAAGCCGCATTGCGTGTCGTCGATGCCGCCGACGACGAGGATCTGCACGAGGCGGTTGAAGACGCGCCCCATCACGTGGCGGCGGGAGGGCTCGTCGTGCCGCCTCGCGCTGGCCACCTCGCGTGAGGCGATCACAACGGGGACGCCCGCGTCGAGCAGCGCGATGAATTTGCCTATCTCCTCGACGGGCATCGAGAAATCGGCGTCGCAGAACATTAGGTGGTCGCCCGTCGCCGCCAGCATGCCGGCGCGCACAGCCCAACCCTTACCCGAGGTGGTCACGCGCAGCAGGCGCAGGTAGGGCATGCGTCGCCGCGCCTCCTCGACGACGGCCGCGGTGCCGTCGGTCGAGCCGTTCTCCACCACGATCACCTCAACCTCGCGGTCGAGCCCCGCGACGTAGCCGTCGAGGCGCGCGAGGCTGCCAGGCAAGCGGCGCTCCTCATTGTAGGCCGGGATGACGATGCTCAGGCGCGGCGTGGGCGGCGTGGGCGGCGTGGGCGGCGTGGGCGGCGTGGGCGGCGTGGGCGGCGTGGGCGGCGGGACGGGGGCAGTCATGGTCGGTGGCGCGCTGTTGTTATGCTAGCGCGGCGCCAGCACGACCCCCAACACCGGTGTCTGCGCTTTCTCCAGCAACGCGTGCGCGCGAGCCGCCTGCTCGCGCCCGGTGACGCCTGGAGCGATCACCAGCAAGACCCCGTCGGCGTACTCGCCGAGGCGCACCACGTCGGTGCTGGCCAGCACGGGCGGGGCCACGATGATCGCGCGGTCCGCCACGTTCTTGAGGCGCAGCAGCAGCCCGGAGAGGTCGCCCAGGCGGTCGAGGCGGTTGTGGCGGCCGCCGTCCACGCCGGCCGTGACCACGCCGAGCGTCGGCACGGGCGTGGACTGCGCCAGTTCGCGCAGGTCCTTGTGCTCGTCCGCGAGCAACTGCGCCAGGCCGGGTCCAGGCGGGACCCCGAAGAGCGCGGCGAGGCGCGGGGCCTGCGTGTTGGCGTCCACGATGAGGGTGCGATCGCCGGCCTGCCCCGAGACGAGGGCGAGATTGGCGGCGACGAGGGCCGCGTCCGCTTTATCGTCGACCGCCGCGACCACGACCACGCGCCCGGCGCGCGGGCCGAGCGCCAGGTCGATGTTGGTGAGGAGCGCGTGGTACGCCTCCTCCACGGGGCCCGGACACGCCGGCGATGTGATGAGCAGGGGCGAGGCGGTGTCCTGCGCCCCCGTCGCGGTGAGGCTCTTGGATCCAGAAACAGGCGTCGTCAGGGCCATGGAACGTCCTCCGGTGCTACCTTAGTGTCGCTCTATGCGCTGCGCAGGCGGCGCGCGGGCGAGCCGCCGGGGATCACGGCGAGGGTGGGCAAGTTCATCCATCGCTGCACGTCGGCCTCGTCCTGCAGCGAATCGTCGAGGTACTCGAAGAGGTAGGCCAGGATGATGCCCGCCACGAGGCCGAGCGCCGCCCTCAGTAGAAACTGTGTCAACACGCTGGTCAAACTGACCTTCTTGTACGTGGGGTCATCGGTTACAGCCGCTTTGATGTCCAGGCCCGGATTGAGCGTGTTCTTGTACACTTTCACATAGTCGCGCAACTCGAGGCTTGCCGCGGCGACGACATTTGTTGCCCGGTTCGAGTTCGTGTCCGGCCACTGGATATAGATGCCGTGCCCCTGATTGGCCTTGAAGACCTTCAGACCTTGACTAATGGGTTTGTAGTCTTTGAACGTCACGTGATAGACGCGGTCCAACCGATCTCTAACTCCCTTGAAGTAGGTAATCGTCCCCGCGCGGATGATCAAGTCGTCTATGACCTGATCCGTGTTCCCGTATGACGTCGACTGGGTATCGATAGATGGCCTGTTGATGTTGATCGGTTGCGCCTGCACACCGATAGTGGTCGTGCCGAGGTATTGCGTACTGTAGTAGGTGTAGCCCGCGGTGAGGAGTCCGAGGACGGCGACGAGCAGGACGGTGTTGCGGATGATGTTGCGGCGGCGCACCAGCACGCGCCAGTATTGGCGTAACTCCACGGCTCCTCCAGGGCTGTCTCGGCCGGCTCACGACCCGAACGGCGCGGTCTATCGCGCTCTAGGGGGTACGAAGGCGATTGTAGCGGTCGGCAGAGTTCAGGGCAAGGGCGCCGCCCGCGGTAACCAGGGTCTGTGAATTGTTGGGTGTCCAAGCCCATCTGCCTGCACGCGCCGTGGGTGGCCGAGCCCGTCTGCCCGCACGCGCCATAGTTGGCGGGGGTCTGGGGGGAGGCATCTCCCGGGGTTCCCCCGGAGGGGGCGGAGGGGGCGAGAGAGAAGAGGCGCTAAGGGAGAGGTTAGCGGGGGTTTGGGCGACTTTTCACAGACCCTGCCCGCGGTAACCGCGGGGGGTGCGCCTTAAAATTGTGGAACCGAACGCACAGGGTCCTGCGACCACGGTCGCAGGCCACACCACGGGCACGACGGCACCAGGGAGGGTGCGGCGGACCGGCGCGTGCCCGGCAACGTTATAGGAGCCGGCGCAGCCGGTCGCGCCGGTTACCAGCATGCGCCAGCCCGTGCTGGTAACCGGCGCGGCGGGGGCGCTGAAAGATCGCTGAAAAATTATGTCAGGGTGATGAGGACCCCTACGCTACGCCCCCGTCACCGCCCCCGCCGGCTCGGGGCGGAGCGCGTCATCGATCTCGGCCAGCGTCGACGCATCGAGCCGCCAGTCCGCTGCGGGGAGCGCCCCCAGGATGTGGTCGGGCTTGCGCACGCCGACGATGGCCGACGTGACGGCCGGGTTGGCCAGCACCCAGGCGACGGCGAGTTGGGCCACAGTCTTGTCGAAGCGCGCGGCGATCCCTTTGAGCCGCTCGACGATAGCCAGATTGCGACGCAGCCCCTCGCCCGAGAAGTCGGGGTTGGTGGCGCGCCAGTCACCCTTTTCGAAGGTCGTCGCGGCGGTGTAGCGACCGCCGAGCAGGCCCGAGGCCAGCGGGCTATAGGCCACGACGCCGATGCCGTGTGCGCGGCAGAAGGGCAGGATATCCTCCTCCACCTCGCGGTGGAGCATGCTGTAGGGCGGCTGCAGCGAATCGAGGCGGCGCACCTTGAGAGCCTGCTCCATCAGAGGGGCGTCGAAGTTGGAGACGCCGGCATAGCGTACCTTGCCCTGCGCGACGAGGTCGTTCAGGGCGCGCATCGTCTCTTCGATCGGGGCCTTGGCGCCCGTATCGGGCCAGTGCATCTGGTAGAGGTCGATATAGTCGGTACCCAGGCGGCGCAGGCTGGCCTCGCACTCGCGCATGACCGAGTCGTAGTGGCCGTTGTTCGAGACGTTGCCCTTTTCGTCGCACAGCAGGCCGAACTTCGTGGCCACGACGACGTCCTTGCGGCGCGCGCCGAGCGCCTGGCCCAGCACCTCCTCGGAGTGCCCGCATCCATACACGGCCGCGGTGTCGAACCACGTGACGCCGTGGTCGAGCGCGACGTGCACGGACTCGACCGAGGCCTGATCGTCCTGCGCACCCCAACTCCCGGCCCACCCGGACCCGCCGATAGCCCAACTGCCGAACCCGATCGTCGAAATTTCTGGCCCCTCTGCCCCGAGCTTGCGCCGCTCCATCGCCCTGTTTCCTCCTTGCAATAACGGCGCGACACGATTGTCCGACGCGCCGACGCCCTTCCGATGGGGCATATGAGCACACCAAGTGCAAGCAACATGCCGCGCCCGGCGGGGTCATCCGCACCGCCCACCTGACCGTACGTCGCCGCCCATGTAAAGGCGCGATAGGGGTGACAGCCGGGGCCGGAGACGCTCGAGCCGCAGGCTCGAGCGCCTAGGCGGAGGGAGCGACGCGGGCATACTATAATAGCGACGAAACACTGTCCTGGCCGGCCGCCATAGCGTACGCTCAGGGCTCGTGAATTGTCGGGGCGGCAGAGCCCGTCCGCCGGTCCGCCGGTCCGCCGGTCCGCCGGTCCGCCCGTCCGCCGGTCCGCCGGTCCGCCCGTCCGCCGGCACGCGTCGTGGATGGCGGGGGTCTGGGGGGAGGCATCTCCCCAGGTTCCCCCGGAGGGGGCGGAGGGGGCGAGGGAGCGAGGCCTAGGTTCTCCCAGAGGTGCGCTAGGCCGGCGGACCCGCGGCTAGGGTCCGGGGGACTAGTCAGCCAGGGGCGGAGGGGGCGAGAGGGGCCAGTCAGCCATGGGTGGAGGGTAGAGAGGGGCGCCGTCGACTTTTCACGAGCCCTGGGCGTATGCTACTCTTGTGCGAAGCGGCGACGGGCGATGGGCGACGGGCGATGGGCGACGGGCGAGGCGATGGGTGACGGAGGAGAACGCGTGGGAACGACTGATGTGGAGGCGCTGGCGGGCCAGGGGCGCGTGCCGACGACCGGCAACGAGGAGCGCGAGGAGGCGCGGACGTCACATGCCCCCACCGCACGGCCCATGCGCGTGCCGGCGCGGCGCAACGAGACGCTGGCGGCGGTGGTCGACCGGCTCAACAACGACCTGGAAGTGCAGCAGCTCTGGAAGTGCGCCAACGTCACGGCCGCGGAGCGCCTGGGCATGACCGACCACGGACCCGTGCACATCCGCATCGTGGTCAACATCGCCCTGCGCCTGCTGCGCCTGCTCGACGACGCCGGGGTGCAATCCGGGGTGGTGCGGGACTACGAGCTGCGCACAGAGGACGCCGAGGTGGTGACGGTGCTGGCCGCGGCCCTGCACGACATCGGCATGTCGGTCCACCGCAGCGGGCACGAGCAGTTCAGCCTTATCCTGGCCGCGCCCCTGGCGCGTCGGCTCCTGGCCGGCCTCTACGACGAGCCCGTGCTGACCATCATGACCAGCGAGACGCTCCATGCCATCATCGCGCACCGCTCCGACATGCGGTGCCTCACGGTCGAGGCCGGCTGCGTCAAAGTGGGGGACGCGCTGGACATGGCCGAAGGAAGGTCACGCGCGCCCTTCGAGGCCGGGCGCATCGACATGCACTCGCTCTCGGCCGCCGCTATCGACGCGGTCACCATCACGCGCGGAGAGGCCAAGCCGGTCCACATTTCGGTGGCCATGAGCAACTCGGCCGGCATGTTCCAGCTCGACCAGTTGCTCAAGCCCAAGCTGGCCAGTTCGGGCATCCAACAATACGTCGAGGTGGCGGCGAGCATCGCGGGCGAGACGGAGCGCCGGCTGCTCCCGGTCTACAACCTGTGAATAACGAGCCTATATAACAGCCTCTTTGCGCTTTGTTGAAGGCTGGAGCAACGGAGCAACCAAAGCTTTTGCACTCCCGCCCCAGGCGCGCTACAATGCCCTCATTATGGACGAGGCAAACAGGACAACAAGTGAGCCCACTGTCGCCTTCCAGGGCGAGTTTGGGGCCAACAGCGAGGACGCCGCGCGCGCCGTCTACCCTCGTGGGCGACCCGTGCCGTGCCGCACGCTGCGCGAGGTGTTCGCCGCCGTCGCCGACGGCGCGACCGACTACGCCGTCGTGCCCGTCGAGAACTCGCAGGCCGGCTCGATCAACGACACGTACGACCTGCTGCTGGAGCGCCACGAGCGGCTCTACATTACTGCCGAGTACAACCTGCGGGTCCGCCACATGCTGCTCGGGCTGCCGGGCCAGCGCCTCGACACGGTGCACACGGTCACCTCGCACCCCCAGGCCCTCGCCCAGAGCGAGCGCTTCCTGGGCGCCTTGGGCGTCAAGACCGAGCCGGCCTACGACACGGCGGGCGCGGCGCGGCGCATCGCGGCCGAGGGGCTGCGCGACGTGGCGGCCGTGGCCAGCCGCGCCGCCGCCGCGACCTACGGCCTGGAGATATTGGCTGAGGACATCGAGACCAGCGACGACAACTACACGCGCTTCCTGGCCCTCGGCCGCGAGAGGGCAACATCGCCGGGCGCCAAAACTTCGCTCGTGATGTCCACGCGCAACACGCCCGGCGCGCTCTACCACGCCCTGGGTCCATTCGCCGCGCGCGGGGTCAACATGATCAAGCTCGAGTCACGGCCCAGCCGGGCGCGGCCCTGGGAATACGTTTTCTACCTCGACGTCGAGGGCGACGCGGCGGAGGAACCCGTGCGCTCGGCCCTCGGCGCCCTCGACGGCCTTGCGCCCATGCTGGTCATCCTGGGCTCGTACCCCACGCTCACCTAGCGGAAGGACAATGTGGCCATGAGTACCGCGCCCACCTCACCGCCGCGCCCCCTCGCGCCCTGGGCTGAGGTCGCGCCCGGCGCGCCGCCATACATGACCATGGCCGAGTTCCTCGACTACCCCGACGGCGACGACGGGTATTGCTACGAGTTGGTGGAAGGGGCGCTCGTCCGCATGGTAGGCGCCAGGCCCAGGGCGGGGCGCATTAGCCGCCGCCTTTACGACGAGCTAAGGGCTCGTCAGTAAATAAAGGGGGTGTTGGGGTGGCTTGTCGTACACTGGACGACATGGATACGACAGGTGAAGAGGCGATCAAAGAGCGCTACGCGCGCGTGGCGGGGATCTTGGACGAAC
>JAABUY010003083.1_pt1 | contig 18823 bp, 21 predicted proteins | sample 5560271 | NCBI WGS metagenome assembly JAABUY01 (sample SAMN10711886, study PRJNA513374) | rock metagenome | isolation source: Antarctica rocks | place: Antarctica: Victoria Land, University Valley
CAATAATGAAGTTCAAGAATATGTTTTGTCATCATTGTTTGAGTATGAACAATGACTTCAGCAGTTCATTGATTCAATCTCTTGATGCTTTTGATCTACGATAAACGTAACAGTTTCAAATGTAGCGTTTGATCATTATTCTCATCTTCGATCAGCAATATAATCATTTCAACAAGTCTAATGTTCAATTCATGTCAGAATGATCATTGATCGAAAAATCATGTGCTTCTTTTATTAATCAAGTGATCATTGACTGAGAAATTCATAGTCTATCATCTTTTCAGAATACTTCATCAAGTACTCTGCAGTTGTTCAGACTAATATTTTGATAAGTTCTTCTGTTCTGTTTCATGATTATTTGAATATCAAAGCACAGTTGATTCATTTGATTTGTAACTATAATCTGATTCTGAATAGAAATCACATCTTCGATCGAATTTTGATTAACTTTTGATTCAAGTTTCGAATCTGAGTCAAATTTTGAGTCAGATCTTGATCAGCTTTCTGATCATCTTCTTGATCAGTTTCTATTGACTGCAGTTTAAATTTGCCTTCTGACAATAGCATCTGATGCTGATATAGCTTTTGATCATCATTTGCTGCAACTGACTTGACGTCTGACATTCTGATCAGCGCGTCGACTTTTAGATTCTGTTTTCTCGACTGATATATGATCTTGAAGTTATATTCAGATAACTTCTCAGCTCATTTAGCTTGTCATCTAGTCAGTTTCTTGATGAACATGAAGTACTTTAAATTTAGATGATCAATAAAGATCTTGATTGAAATATTGATACATTTCAATTCAAGACATCAGTGCTTCAAGCAGCAAATAATGATCAGCAGTTCTTTGTCGTAGATCTTATAGTTGCATTCTGCAAGAATCATGTTCTTGCTATAGAAGATCATTGAATGTAGAATGTCTTTATCGTCATATTGAGACAATACTTCGTCGTTGACATAGTTCAAGAAGTTCGTTTTCAGAATAGCTTCTTTGATCAAGTTGAAATGCTTCAGAATAAAAGCTGTCATCATCTGTTGCTTCAGTTCTTCAAAGATCTTCTGACAGATCTCGATTCATTCAAAGAGATGATCTTTTCAAGTCAGCTTAATCATAGATTGAGCGATTTTTGAGAAGTTCTTTATAAATCATCAATAGAAATTGCAGAAGTCAATGAAGATCTGCACATGAGTCAATGATCAAGACACTTTTCAGCTTCGAATCACATCTACTTTTCAAGAGTTTATTCGTAGATCATTGATGAATATTAGTAGTTCAAGAAACGAGATTTTCTGAATCTCAAATTCGCACTTGTCAATGTCTATTTGCAAGTCGACTTCATGAAGCTTGCTTAGCACTTCTTTCACATGAGTTCTATGTTTCTTTAAGATCTTACTGTAGATAAGAATATCATTCAAATATGTCTGACAGAATTTATGCAGACATTCAAACAATACATTATTGATATAATGCTGAAAGAACGCAGATTCATTAATTAATTTGAAGAGCATTATTTTATACTTGTAGACGTTGAAGAAAGTCACAAAAGTAGTTAAATCTTCGCTTTCTGAACTCATGTGCAGTTTATTGAACGTGACGATAATGTTGAGTCAAGTCGAATACTTACTGTCTTGAATTTGAGCTAGTACTTTATCTATCAAGAATATTGAATAACGATCTCTTTTGATCAGAGCATTCAGTTTTCAATAATTCAAGCAAAAGCGAAGACTATCATCTTTCTTTTCGACAAATAGTATTGATGAAGCGAAGAAAGCTTTGCTGAGTGTAATAAACTTCTTCTTCAAGTTCTTTTCTAGATACTTCTTGATCTTCTGCAGCTTGTGACTTGACATGAGATACAATCGACTTCTAGAAGACTGATTCTCATCTTCTAATTCAATCTTATGATCATATGATCGATGTAAAGACAACTGCGTTATCTTCTTTCTGTCAAACACATTCAGAAAGTTGTGATAGACGATCGAAAGCTTCTTCTTCAGTTTATTCAATGACATGACTGATGTCATTTCATTCAGTTCTGCGAAATCTTCAACTGAGCTAAGTGCTTTGTTGATTTCGCTAATAATTAATAAAAGATCTTAATCTTCTTATTCTTGACTAGAGTTTGATACACAGCGACTTCGATCATGACAATATTGATGATCTTCTTTACTTCAGTTGACTGAAAGAATTGAGATTGATCGAGATCAACTTGAATGCTTTGCTTTGTTATGAAAATAGATTCAATGAATCTATTCACTGATTTCTGATTCATGAGTCTCTTCAAGATGATCATTGATGTAACAATTAAGTTCAAGTTCTTTCGTTTCATTTCACAAATCTTGCTTGACTCAGATTTGTAAAATGCTGATTGACTGCTTGCTTTCAAAACAACAGATTTTGATGTTCATGTCAAAACTCAAATCTATAAGAGTCAGAACTCTTCAAAGAATAGAGAACAGACACGAGAACTATTCTTCAACGCTATCATTGATTTCTCAAACGAGAATCTGAGTCTATGAGAACTTTTATCGTCGATTCTCAGAGTCTCTGAGTCTATCAAGAGTTCAAGTCACATACAATCTTCAATGTTTCATCGATGATAAGAATTCAAGTCATATACAATCTTCGAGAAACTTCGCATGAGTTGCATGTAATCTCGCTTGCTTCATTGACGATGCTTGAACTTAGCTCTCTGAGTATATAGAGAAGAGTTCACTTCTGTATTTCATAGTTTAGTGTTAACTTTTTATATGAATAGATATTACTAAGCTACTATCAAATTTGATCATATTATCTACGCGCATATTCTTTAGTGTGACTGCGCGTTTCTCGAGCTACTCACAATTTTAACACTCTACTCTATTGCAGAGATGATAGTTTGTACAATCAAAAAAAAATTATCGACTTGAACAGCAATATTTCGAATATGACACTCAATCTTTGTAATGAATTTCAATTTCTTTTCATTCTTAAAACTTCTGCGTCTCTGACTCAAGTGACTGTCATCACTGACGTCGTAGATGTATTCTTTGAGCATCATGATCAAGATATGACTCTTCTTGATGTCATGATCTCATTTCTTGAAAGTAATATTCACATGTCTTTCAAGAGCGTTGTCTCGTCTACTTTTATTGTTTTTACAGAGCTTGCACTCATTCTGCTTGATCAAATTTCTTGTGACAATAGAAAGAAGTTTCAATTGAACTTGACGAAGAGTCTTACGCAGCATCAAGCGATCATCGTCGATATCATGATTTCATTGACTCAATCATCTTCTGATTTTGCAAGCGTTAGTTTGAAGAATTTATTAGAGACTCATCATCATGCAACATTGAATGAAGACATCAGAAGCATTTGCATCGATGTAGAAAGAAAAAAGAGACAGCGCACGCTGCTTCAGACAAGAATGAAAGTCGTTGAGCATGAATTCTCATTTGTCATTCTCAACGAAATTCAGAGCATTATCGATGACGTGAAGATTTTGCAAAGACAACAGAATTATTTGAAGATGTGCGCTTGACATAAGACATTGTTCATTGAAAACATCACTTTGTTAAAAGATCTGAATCAAGCATCTTGCACGTCAAACTCTGATTACTTTTTAACATGACGAAGTCGTGCATCTGATCATCTTGAATCGAAGTTTCGCAAAAAAGTCATCGCTAAAGTCATAAAAAGTTCTTTCGTCGATGATGACTTTTTTAAGAAGAGAGTGATCACTTCTAAGATCATTCTTTCGAATAAGTTCTCAAAAGAGAAGAAGTTTAAATTCATCATCAACAAGAATCTGAAGTTGTTTCTCAGAAAACTAAAGTTGAACTTCATCAAGATGAATTACATCAAAGACGATGACAAGCTTGATTATGTCACGAAATATGTAAAGATCATGATGATGCACTATCTTCAACAGATCGAGAAGACTGCTGAGAAGAGAGATCATAAAATCACATGAGCGAAGTTTTTTGAAACTCTTCAGCAATGCTTGCTTGACGTGAAGTCACTTCAGAATCGAGTGAATGATCTATGAAATATCATTATAAAAAGAAGCGATCAAACATGCATGTCGTTCTTTCTGAAACTCAACAAGACACATTTTCAAAATCATGTTAAGATCATGAAATTTAAGAAAGTGCTATTGTTCAAATTTCTGAGTGAGCTACTTTCTTCGAACAAGATCAAGCTAATCATACTAACTTTCGCTCAATGAAGCAAGATGTTTTGTCAAGAATTGATGAAGTACATTGACATGCAGCATGCTTTGAACTATGCTCAGCAGAGTCAACAGTTGAAAACGAACTCATTTCTTGAGAATTGATCACACAAGAAAAGCTTGCAGAGTTCTTTGCAGAGAATTAATAATCGAGAAAAAGAAAAATATTTTGATGATCAACAAGAGCAATGAAAATCAGAACTGAGAGAAACAATCTTTTGAAAGAAAAAATATTGCAGAGTCAGTGAGAAAGCGTGCGTCAGATGCAGATCTAGAGATCATGCAGAGTTGAATTATTCAAACTCATGATTCATCTTCTTAAGAACTTTCTTCTCAGAAGCTTTTTCTGCTTCTAACAACATTCTCATTATCGACGTTTTGAGAAAAGACTTAGCTCAATAGATTTCTCTCATTTATCGATCGTTCAAGAAAAGAAAGCAACTGAAGAGTATGAAGTTCAATGAGTCAATTTGATCAGTCAACTGTCTGTTGAACTGAACGCGTTGACAATGTCAAAGAACTCAAACTCAGTCACGACATCATTCAATCTCATAGTCAAGATCAAGTCAGAATGTCTTGATCTTTTTGAAACTTAAGTCATGATGAACATTGAATGTATGCTAAACATGATTCATCACAGTCTCGTGAAACGTTTAGATAAGATCAAGAATATTCATTCTTGAAAGTTCACGAAAATTTTCTTCAATGATAAATCAATGTAACTACATAAAACAATACTACTTGATTTGAACATTCAGAACTTCAATGAGAGCAATTCATGCATCTTGAAAATCTTTATCATTGTTGAATATGCTTCAAAGAATCTCATGTTAGATCTTTCATTCTTTAAGAAGCATAATTTCATTCATGAGTTTGCTCATTGATGTTTACGCTGAAGAATCTTATGTGCTCAGAATGAAAGAAAGAGACTATCTCATTGAAAAACAGTTTCAGAATCATTTTACATGATGTTTGATGAAGCAAGACTTGCGTCAAGTCTTTTTGCATGCAATATTCATCAATTTAGCTTTGCAAGAGAAGTCATTCTCAAGTTTTTTCATTGATGTAATCATCAGAAGAAATAAGAAGTCTCAAGCGCTCAATCAACTCAGAATCTCAAGTAACAGAGCATCACAATACACATTTGATCACTTCTAGATGCTCTGTACGACTCTTTGAATTTCTCAGTGACAGAAGAAAACTCTCGACTCACACAGATTAAGAATATGATAGTCGATCAATTCTTAAATGTTTCAAAAGAATTTGCGAATTTCATGAATTTCTTCACTCAAAAAGTCAAAGTTCTTTCAACTCACGAGTCTCATGATCACGTTATTTGCATCAAGAAGAGTCGTATCATTCTTTGAAATTCTTTGTACAATCTTTTCGCAGTTGAACTCATTGTACAAAAGATGTATATCGAGAAACAGCTTTGAACAGACATAATACAATACTTCATCTCTTCAGCTGAGATGTTTATGCTCTTTACATTTAAAAAAGATGAAATGCTGCGATTGTGCGTTGATTATCGAGAACTCAACGCGATCACTTTCAAGAATAGATGTTTTCTTTTGCTGATTGATGAAGCTCTCGATCATCTTGCAGACATCAAGTAATTTATCAAGCTTGACATCAAGAACGCGTTCAACAAACTTTGCATACAAGAAGAAGACGAATGAAAGATGACATTTCATACAAGATTTGACTTATACAAGTATCTTGTGATGCTTTTTGATCTCATTAGTGCATCGACTTTCTTTCAGATCTATATGAATCAAACTTTGTTTGAATTTCTTGACATCATCTGTCTCATCTATTTGAATGACATTCTGATATTCAGCAAAACTTGCGAGAAACATGTTCATCACATATGATAAATTCTTGACAAACTGCAGATTCTGAAGCTCTACATCAAGCTCTTTAAATGCAAATTCTTCAAGAAAGAGTTATTCTTTCTAGAATATAAAATAAAGAAAAGAGAAATTTCAATGAAGAAGAATCGAGTGCAAATTGTTCAAGATTGATCACAATCAAGAATGATGAAAGAAATTCAAATGTTTCTCAACTTTGTCAACTTTTATCGTCAATTCATAAAAAACTATTCAAGAATAGCATCATTCTTGATTGATCATTTCAAAATGAGTCTCTTTTCTAATGCAAAAAAGAGATGAATTCTCAAAAAACAGACGAAGTAAATTAAGCTTATTGATAATACTTGAAATGCTTTTCAGAAGCTGAAAATCATCTTTGCTCAAAACATTGTTCTTCAACACTTCAACTTTGCAAAAGTCATAAAATTGAAGATGAATATCTTTGAATTTGCAAAGAGAATGATGATATCTCAATAAACAAATATCACACTTGAAAATCTACATTGACACTCAGTAGTCATTTGATCAAGAAAGTGACAATCGATTGAATGAAACTATGATGCACATGATCAGAAAATGCTGATGATCATCAAAAGCATGAATCATTGAAGACATTATTTAGAAGAGACTTGACATGAAATAAAGATAATCAACGATCATGCAAATCTTTGACACTTCATGACAACAATCAAGCTCTTTTGCAGACAGATGAAGTGAATCAATAAATTTACTGCGTACAACTTCAAGATCTTCTATCAAAAGAAAGTGAGTAACTCTGTCAATGACTTATCAAGAAGACTTGACTATGAGAAAGATATTGATGCAGACAAGAGAGAGTTCACTCATGATCTAGCATACATGAGAAAACTCTTGAAGAATTTCTCAAGTTAGTCAGCATCAACACTCGTCATCTTCACTCGACAGTTCAAGACTCTGAACATCAAGAATCACAAAAAAATAGTCATCAAATCATTTGAAAAGATCATCAACTTATCAGCGTTTGCAAGAAGAATCAGAAGAGTTTCTCAGACTTTGAAGAAACTCTTGACTGCTGATGAGAAGTCTCAATGATGATTTCAAAATGTCATTATTTCTCATCAGAAGAACATTTGCTCTTGTGAGAATATTGAGTCAACGTTTACTACTGTCACTGAAACTAGAAAAGATGTTTGTCTTCACGAAAACATTGAGTCAAGATTTACTACTGTCGCTAAGATTAAAAGAGACATCTGCTCTTGCAAGAACATTGAGTCAACGTTTACTACTGTTGCTGAGACTAGAAAAGACATCTGTCTTCACAAGAACATTGAGTTGACGTCTATCACTGTTGCTGAGACTGAGAGAAACGTCATTCAGAGAAGATGAAAACGCAGAAGAGCAAATTTTTCTGCTGAAGAAAGCGAATGTTTGATCATGAGACAGAGCAGAATTTCAACTATGCATCGTTCTGTCAAGAAAAGTGAGTGTTTAATCATAAATCAGAGCAGAGTTTCAACTATGTGTCATTCTGTCGAGAAGAGCGAATGTTTGATCATGAGTCAGAGCAGAGTTTCAACTATGCGTCGTTCTGTTGAGAAGAGCGAATGTTTGATCATGAGTCAGAGCAGAGATTCGACTATGCATCATTCTGTCAAGAAGAGCGAATGTTTGATCATGAGTCAAAGCAGAGTTTTGATTATGCGTCGTTCTGCTGAGAAAAGTGAATGTTTGATCATGAGTCAGAGCAGAAGTTCAACTATGCATCATTCTGCTAAAGAGAAGAAAGCTTTACTCATGAGAGAGAAAGTGAATGCATCAAAGAATCATTTCGTTGCAATTTAAAATGATTCAGATGAGACAGATGACATAGTCTTGAAGTTTATAAAAATTCATAAATGCTTCAATTCATCGATATGAAATGATGTTCTGATCTCAAGCTTTGTCAACTTTGCAAGCTACTCTTTTGAGAATCTGACTTGATTGATCTTCAAACAGCAAAAAATAAATCATCTCGTCATCACAGTACAAGAATTAATGAAAAAGAAAAACTTAAGCATGCGTGATACTGAAATTGACTTCAGCATCTTCATGATCAACTGATCAAAGAAAATCACAAATGACATCATGATATTTCAAGAATTCATTTATGTTTCTGCATAAAATGAATTTAGAGCAGAGATTATGAAATGACATCATGACAGCTTTCTTGCAAAACATCTCAATTCTCAATGATGTTTAAAGCTTGTTCAATGAATCTTCAACTGATTGTTCACAAATAAGAACATTAAGAAATACTGCAAAATCTGTAAATCATGTCAGCAACATAAGACACTACGTCACAGAATCTGAGAGCTTCTGAATAGTTTGCTTGTTTCTTGAAAAGTATGAGAAAGCATTATTATGAACTTCATCATCAATCTTTTTGACAACACAAGCGTCTCAGACGTCTTCTACGACAGCATTATGATTGTAATCGATCATCTTTTCAAAATGATGCACTACATTTCTACTCGAAAGACAATGACTGCTTTCAATCTGATCAATCTTTTTCTTGACAAAGTAGTTTAATATCATGAAACTTCTGATGATATAGTCTTTGACAGAGATTTCATATTTACATCACACTTTTGAACGTCGCTGTGCTATCATCTTCTGATCAAGTGAAAACTTAGCACTGCGTTTCATTCTTACATTGATGATCAAATCAAGAGACAAAATTAAACTCTCAAGACTTATCTTCGAGTGTACTGCAATAATGTTCAAAATGATTGAGTTCATCTTCTTGTCATGATCGAGTTCTTTTACAATAACAGTGTTCACATTGCAACATTGATAACATCATTCTTTGCAGTCACAGAAAGACACTCAAGAATGAAGTTCAGCATCAAGAATCACTTAAAGAAATCAGAGTCAATCACGAATTACACAACAAGAATGAAAAGACTGCACAAGAATCTTCGCTACAGACTTGCAGAGATAAACATCAACTACGTGACTCAGCATGATAAAAAAACACTTAACTAAGATGTATCTTGTTGATCAGTTAATGTGATTGAATGTCAAGAACATTCAAATCAAGAAGTCTTTCAAGAAACTTGAAGTCAGAAGATACAAATTGTATAGAATTCTGAAGCATCTGAGCAGACAAGTCTATCATCTTGAACTGTCTTCAAAGACGTGCATACACTCGATATTCAATGTCAGCTTGCTAAAATCTTTCTGCTCAAGAAAGAGAAAATTGAATGAGTCGCTCATGAAAGATCTTGAGCTAGAGAAAAAGATACATGATAGCTGAGAAATCAACAACATATTGAATAGTTGTATACAGAATGATCAGTTGCAATATCTGCTTAGCTGAAAGAACTTTGAAGCTTCAGAAAATATCTGAGAATCATCAGACTGTCTTGACAACTGCAAGACTTTATTAAGATTCTTTCATTGCAGACATTTCATCAAGCTTGAAAGTAAATCATTAATGTCATCACGAAAGATCACAAGTATGCATAAAACGAAGTAAAAAGATTGATAATTATTTAGCTATCATTAAAAAGAAAAAAAGAAAAGAAAAACAAGACTTTCTCGCTCAATCATTCTCGTCAGTACTCAACTCAACAGTTTAAAAAAGTCGTTAGCAGATGCAGAAATTGATACATGAATAACTCATGAGTTTCATACAATATGTGTATCATTCAACTCTCACTTTCTCAAAAATTCAAGAGTTAATGAAAGTAAACTCTTGCAACTATTAGTCAGATAGCACAAAACATGCACAAGCTATCATATTGACAGAATGAATAAAATAAGAAGTTCATATCAAAGCTCACTGCATTCTTCATCTCTTCGATGATAGATTACGTGATCGACGTCAAAGATGAGAAGAGAGAAGAAGTCATCAATGAAAATAAATCAAATGAGAGCGAAGCATTCTTCATCTTTTTGATGATAGACTGCGTGATTGACATTGAAGATGAGAAGAGAGAAAAAGTTATTGACAGAAATGAATCAGACGAGAGCGAAAGCAGAGAGACATGAGAGAGCGAAGAGAAAAAGAACGAAGATGACATCACAGAAGAGTATGTTTCAATTGCAACAAAAGCATTCTGATTCTTCGAATGCATCGCAAAAAGAATCAAAGCATTCTGAGTTTAAACAATCAAGACAAGTCAAAGATTATTATAGTTCTCAATCTGCTTTTGCAGATCTTCAATGATCTTGTTCTGTCTTGCAATTTGACACAGCAGATTATTGATTCAAGTCTCTTGTGCTGTCATTTGCTTTCACATCTTTCTGCAATTGATAATCACGTCTTCAACATTCTTCTTCATTTCGCTGATGTCATTTCTGTTTATCTTAATATCAAGAATGAAAAGATGCAACTTCTTCTTGTTACGAGCGTACCAAGGCTGAACAAGGCTGAAGCCCTAATCAATTCGCAGTGAACGCTAGCGAGTTCCCTGCGTAATGATTAGGGCTAACCAGCGAGCTAGTCAGGTTTGGCCCAGATATGGCCCAGATATGGCCCAACACTCTTTTCCTTCCCCAACACCCTTTTCTTTCACCAACACCTTGTTCACCTACATCACATCCTTCCCGTGTCACAAACACATCCCTTTCGAGCCTAGCGCAGCCTCTGAACATTACATAAATAGAAGCTTTTGTACCAACCTTCTTCTGTATTCTTAATATTCAGTTATAGCTATCTCTAAAGATCAAGCACTATCAACTCTGATCTTCATTGGTTGTATCATTTAGGCACGATCCTGACATTATATTAAGAATCCGTTAACCACACGATACTGGTCTCATTACCCATTCAACATACTCGTCTAGGCAGAACGAGTCTAAAGAAATTCGTTTACCTGATGATCGACGATAATCGAAAGATAGAACAACACTAGGGGGTTGAATAGAATCAACGGCGAGGCTGTTTGAATTGCTAGACTACTTATCGCTCATTAAGTACGCAAAGTTCACCCGATTACGAGGATCACGATAAAGAACCTTCGTGGATTGCTCAAGAATCAAACCGATCGATAGATTCAACGATAAAGAACCTTCGTTGTTTGCTAGAGAATCAATCAAACCAATCAACAAACAAATCTCATCTTCTTTGTTGAAGATTAAACATCACTCTATACGTCTTTCTTCTTCAATCGTCGAGCATCGTCATTCGTTCGGCCCCCTTTCAAAACAAACCTCATCATGTCTAGCCGTTCGCTCACTGAAGAGCGTTTCGAAGGATTCCGAAATCGTTTCTCTCAAACCTCTGATGCTGATTCATCGAAACCACGAATGAAATCATCAAGTGCTGCATCATTCATTCATGAAGATGACGAATCATCCGTTGAAACGATAATACTTTCCGTGTTCTACGAAATCTGAAAGACTCGAAGTCTAGTTCTTGATAAAGAAACAGATCGACTCTACGAGTTAGATAAACAACAAGAAGACGAAATCAAAGAGTTGAAGGCTAGGCTTCAAGCTAAAGAAAACACTTCTTCTGGTTTCACCTACTCTGAGCGTTCTAGATCTCAAAAAATACCTGATCCTTCGCTGTTTACTGATGAAAAGAACCCTACTTGAAAGAACTGATACGGAAAAATTCAGGATAAACTAGAGATCAACGCCGACCTCTTTTCTAATGAACGAGCCAAATTGAGCTATATACATTCTAGATTATTCGATGACGCAGCTGAGACCATCCAAGCTAGACGCGAACGTGACTGTGTCAACCTCTATAAGATCGTCGACGATCTTTTGAAAGAGCTAGCTCAGTTGTTCGATGACCCGGATAAGGAAGTCAACTTTCGTAGGAAATACTACAACTTGGTTCAAGAATTCAAGAAATTCAGTGAATTCTATACTCAGTTCCAACGTCTATCTTTCTATCTAGGCTATCACGAGAAGCAACTGATCGCTGATCTGAAAGATAAAATACACTTTCGTCTTCGATTCGTTTGGGTAGGTCAACTAGTTCAATCTGATTCCCTAAAAGAAATTCGTTCCTACCTGATTCGTTTGAATAATGATCAGCGAGCCATTCGAGAGATCAAGAACAAGATCAAACGCGTCGACGATCTTCCTAAGACTATCTTTCATAGAGCGACTGTTGTCACTCAGTCAGTCGATCACTCGAAGCCTGACTAGCTAAAGCCGCGCGGCGCGATTTTAACTAGCGCCAAAGAAGCAGACATTCTAGCCGAAAGCTGTTTCATATGTCATAAATCAGGCCATAGCTCTAAAGAGTGCCTCGACCGACCTACTAGAATCAATGCAGTGAACAATGAATATGATCGCTTCGATTTCGATTCGAATTCCGATTCAAAAAACTAGCCACCTCTTCAAAAGTCATCGAAGAGGTAGAGATTATATCTTTGTGCAAACTAAACGAAATTCTATCGAAAGAAAATTACTTTGAAAAGTCGTTTCTAATTGATGCTCACCTCATCTCTCAGAACCGATCTTTCAGCCTTCGTCTTCTAATAGACAGTGATTCAGCCGCCTACACGATCATACATTCTAACCTAGTCGATAAAGTATGCGAGAAACTGGGAATTCAACCTATATCACTGGCAAAAGAGAAGCTAATAAGAGATTATGATGGGAAGATATCTAAGAAGATCATCACTCATAAAATTCTACCCAACCTCATCATCGAAAGTCATAAGAAATTGACTGTATCAATGCTGATAGCTGATATCGATCATCATGAAGTCATATTGAGTAAGCTCTGAATGAACAAAAACGGAATATTATTGAATATGCGAAACGACGTCATTGTTTTTTCGAATCAATTGAATACTTCTATTTCGATTTTTCCGATTCTCTTCAATTCAAAGCATTCAAGTTGGTCGCAGTCAACTTCGTCTTCTTCAACCACTCAGACTAAGGCTTCTATGATGCTCAAACGATCCGTTCGGGAAGAGTCATTCTCGATTCGAAGCATAGACGCAGCTTCGTTCAAAACGCTGTTGAATCATTCAAAGAAGAACAAGATCGAAGTCTTTGCTCTATTCATGACGAACATCAATAGAGAAATCGCGTACAATACTCAGAACGATTTGAACGCTCTAAACATCTCTTCAATCGATGAAACGGCTCAGGATTTGAAAGATATTAAAGCAAAGCTGCCATCGAAATATCATGAGTTTCTAGATGTTTTTGATCGAGCTCAATCGAATAAACTATCTTCTCATCGCTTCTACGACCATAAAATCGAGCTCATCAGTGATTCAACGCCCCCTCGCTGTCGAGCCTATCGAATGTCCTCTGCCAAACTTCTGAAAGTAAAGAAGTACTTAAACGAGAACCTGTCGAAGGAATTCATCACTTCTAGCCAGGCCCCCTATTTCTTCCCCGTTCTATTCGCCCTCAAAGCAAATGAAGACCTTCGATTCTGCGTGAACTATCGAAAGCTAAATGTCATTTTCAAAAGAAATAGATATTCTCTATCGCTGATAGACGAGATCATTGATAAAATAGTGGGTTGCAAGCACCTGACTAGATTGAACATTCTATCGAAGTTCAACTTTCAGATCATCTTTAGATCAGGCAAAACGAACACTAAAGTCGATGCTCTAACCAGAATGCCCCTAGCGAACGTCTCTGAACCAGCTCAGCGTCTTGAAGATCGTTTTCAGACTATTCTGACTTCCGATAGAGTCGATGTTCTATCTATTGAACCGGAAGCAAATCTCTATCAACGAGTATGAATGATCAATCAAACAGATGAGCTCTGCAGCGAATATAGGCAAGCTATGAACGAAAACAAGCTCAAATTTCATATCACTAAACTGAAGAACTGCGAAATCATTGACGACGTTCTATTTAGGAAAGGTCTACTGTGGGTTTCTGAGAACATGCACACGGAATTACTACAAGAAGTGCATGATCAACCTTCAACCTCTCACCCCGACAATAGACGAACCATCGATCTAGTTCAGCGTTTCTACTATTGATCAGGCCATCGAGCTACTATCCGACGGTACATTCGGAACTGTCATGCTTGTCAGCGAAGCAAAGTCCCTAGGAATAGCATCAATGAACTTCATCATTCTCTTTCGATTTCACAGGAACGCTGAAAAGATATAGCTATGAACTTCATCACTGAACTACTTCTGTCAGAAGGCTATAACGCCATTTGCACAATCATATGTCGCCTCATCAAAGAACGTCACTATGTTCTCTGTCATTGAAGAGACGATGGCATCTCAGTCGAAGAAACCATTTGAATCATGCTATGAAACGTCTATCGACTGCATGATCTACCCAGTTCTATTGTTTCGGACAGAGACTTCCAATTCATATCGACTATGTGGAAAAGTCTTTGCAAGCGACTGAGAATCACAGCTAGTCTATTCACAGCCTATCATCCCGAGATCGACGATCAATCGGAACGAGCCAATCAAGACGTCGAACGAGAACTTAGAACCTACTGCAATTACATGCAGAACGACTGAGTCAAATGAATACCTATGATGAAATTCAGTGACAATTTCAATATCTTCTCGACCACTTCAATGATTCTCTTCTACTTCAATAAAGAATTTCACTCCCGAATGAGTTTCGATTCAGATACGACTGACTACGAAATAACTCGTGAACGACTTGAAGCTAGAAAAGCAGATGATATTGCCATTCGAATGAAAGAGCTACTGAACTTCGACCGTCAACAATTGAAAAAGACGAAGCTGATCATCGAAGTTCAGGTCAATAAACATAGACGAAACGTCATCTATGAAGTAGATGACTGAGTTTGACTATCTTTCAGAAACGTCAAGACAACGAGGCTCTGCAAAGATTTGAAAGACAAACAGCTAGACCTCTATCAAATCACTGTCAAAGTGGGTACCTTCTATCACCTTCGCCTATCAGTCAGCATGAAGCATCTGCATCCGATGTTCAGCCCGAAGCTACTGCGGCCGTATTCAGAAGACTCTCTATCAGAACAGCATTCAGAATCACTCAGGCTCATCACTATCGAAGATGATGAACACTGAAAGATAGACGATATATTGAACTTCAGACGCTATCGAGGCCGAATACAGTACAAAGTCAAATGAACAGATCTAGATAGAGACGACGAATGATACTATGCCGATAAAGGGAAATTCGATGGCTCAGAGGAAGTTTTAAACGAATTCCATAAGCTATATTCAAACAAACCGCGCTAAAATATCGGAATAACTATCAACAAAAGCGAGCAAATGAACTACATTCATGCGGACATGAATTTTCGGAGAGGGGGGTAATGTTACGAGCGTACCAAGGCTGAACAAGGCTGAAGCCCTAATCAATTCGCAGTGAACGCTAGCGAGTTCTCTGCGTAATGATTAGGGCTAACCAGCGAGCTAGTCAGGTTTGGCTCAGATATGGCCCAGATATGGCCCAACACCCTTTTCCTTCCCCAACACCCTTTTCTTTCACCAACACCTTGTTCATCTACATCACATTCTTTCCGTGTCACAAACACATTCCTTTCGGGCCTAGCGCAGCCTCTGAACATTACATAAATAGAAGCTTTTGTACCAACCTTCTTCTGTATTCTTAATATTCAGTTATAGCTACCTCTAAAGATCAAGCACTATCAACCCTGACCTTCATTGATTGTATCATCTAGGCACGATTCTGACACTTCTTAATATACTCTTCAAATTCAAGAAACATCTGATTCTGAGCTGAGTTAAAAGAAAGATCACATGAAATGATCATCATCTTCTCGATCACAAACTCAGAATCAGATGCAACAAAGAACGAAGAAAAACTTGCGTGAGATCGAGAAGAAAAAGAGCTTAAGCGAAGTGATGAAGAAACAGAACTGACGAGATTGAACTTGAGATCAAATATAATCTCGACATGAGAAGAGTTTAAGCGAAACAGAGAAGTGCTTGAATCAGACGAAGAGAAAGCAAAGCTGACAGAAATGAGCATCAAGTCGCTTTCGAGTGCTTTAAAAAGCATCAATTAATCATTGAATTTTCACATCTTGAAGTTATTGAAAACTGAAAATTATACTTATGACTTGTACTTGCAATTTGCTTCGATAACGACGCATAGTGCGCATTTCTTGAAATTCTTTTCAATAGAAAACTTTATTTTTACGCAGTTTACATTTCTTTTCACGCACTTTTTACATTTATTCAAGAATTGTATTGCAATCTCTTTGCTGTACACATTCAGAGCTGTTTTGTGATGCTGAGTTGATGACGTAAGATTTCTCATATAGAGAGAAAGAGAGACAGATTTCTGATCAGAGATGACGTGAGAATGAGAGAATCAAACGCAAGCAACAGACACAGCGAGCGCGCTAACGCGAGATGAAGAATTAATAGCGAAGAAAGTAAGCAGATGTGATGCGAGCATGTTTCATGTTTTAAAAGAGAGATACGATGAAGAACTGCGTTGCTTACTTCTTTTAGACTTCTTCATCTTCATTCAAGATATCATCAGCTCATCATCATTGAATCAAGAAGCTGATTCATACTCACTATGATCATGATACTTGAAGAAATCGTACAGAACTACTCTACAGAATGAATAAAAGATCGAGTAAAATAATAAGATGAAAATTGAATGTGAAAATAAAAGTTGAAGAAGAAAGAAAGCTGAAGATCACGCAGAAGATAAAAGAAATGAGTCAATGAAAATTCACTACTTTACAACAAATAAATATAAACATCAATGATCATCATTCTTGCGCTAGTCACAACAAACAACAGAAGCATCGCTCTTCTGTTCACTGTTTACTTCTACTATCTGATACTATCTTCTGCTCGTTGTCTGCTTCTACTATCAAGTATCATCTATAGAAGAAAAACTTCAAATTGAGTAAATCTCAACTCTCACTACAATTGTCATCATGAGAATTCAAGTCTAGTCGATGTGCATGTGTTAATGAAAGAAAGTGTTGAGATCATGATAACACACTGCATGACTACATAAAACGTCTGCAAAGCAACAGTTGAAATATAACAAAACAACAAGATAATTGTCAGAATTCAAATCTATGAGAATCAGAGAATAGACATGAATGTTACTGCTGATCGTTTAAAGACTCTACATGAGTTGCAGAGAACACTCAGTCTACGTCTATGAGAATCAGAAAATAAAGAATATTCTATCGTCAGAATTTAGATCAGGCACGAATGCTACTGCTGATCATCTAGAGATCTTACATGAGTTGCAAAGAACACTACGAGAATCAGAAGTTAAAAAATATGCTATCATCAGAATCTAGATCTATGAGAATCAAGAGAATAAACACGAATGCTACTGTCGATTCTCTAGACTCGATGCTTGCAACTTGAAAAATAAAACAATGCAGATATCATGTATTGCATGACATCATCGCTCTTCTGCTTGCAATCTTTCACAATTCAACAACGAGAACATTGTTATTAAAAGAGAGAATAATTGTCAGAACTCAGATTTATGAGAATCAAAGCTCTTTAAAGAATAAAGAACAGACATGAGAACTATTCTTCAACATTATCATCAATTTCTCAGATAAGAATCTGAGTCTATGAGAAATTTTAATCATCGATTCTCAGAGTCTTCGAGTCTATCAAGAGTTCAAGTCACATACAATCTTCAATGTTTCATCAATGATAAGAATTCAAGTCACATACAATCTTCAAGAGATCTCACATGAGTTGCATGTAATCTCGCTTGTCTCATTGATGATGCTTAAACTTAGCTCTTTAAGTATATAAAAAAGAGTTCACTTTTGTATTTTGTAGTTTAGTGTTAACTTTCTATATGAATAGATATTACTAAGTTACTATCAAATTTGATCATATTATCTACGTGCATATTCTCTAGTGTGACTGCGCGTTTCTCAAGCTACTCATAGTTCAAATCTTCAACAATGATATTAATCGATCATTTGCAGAATCTATCAAAATTTGATTTCTTTTCAATCAAAGATTTTCAATGATTATCTTGTGCTGATCTAGACGAGTTATCAATAAAGATATCATTTCATTCTTGTATTTTTGTATCATGATCGATGTATACAGAGTGTATGTAATCGACTTTTGATCAGAAATTTCATCATACAATCAAATCAACTTTGATTTTAACAGCAATATTGACTGAATATCAAAGCGTTCACATAGTTCTGACATCAAAGATTCATCAATGAAAGTCATGTCAATGACTTTGATATCTATCAGAGCAAAGAATCTGAATATCTTTTTTAAACTATTCAAGATGACATCAACAGTGAACGACTTGAAATTAAATGAATTATCAGACATGCTGATGAAGCAAAATATGAGTATATTGCTCTCAGTCACTACTTTAACGAGAACAGATTATTTTTTGAATTCGTAGTGATCTCGTGCACTTGAGTCGTTTCAAGACAGTCATATGCTTTATGTTCTGACTTCTTGCATTTGAAGCAGAGTTCTTTCTTAAACAACTCTTTCTGAATAGAATTGAGCTTCGATCTTCTGAGTTTCTTTCACGAAGAGACTGATGACGTGAGTTGAATAGTTGATGTGCTGACGACAGAGCAAGCAGCTTGAGTAGCTGATGCTTTGACGACTGATTGAACATTCAATTCAGTCAATTTAACATCGACTTGCATGCAGATATCAACAAACTCGTTCAAGTTCGTGATTCATTCATTAAGCGTTGCTCGCTGAAGATCTGAGCTGATCTTATGCTAAAGATCATCTAATAGAGTTTCATTATTGTACTTTAGTTCTGCATTAAATCTCTGAAATTTCATTCAAAATTCATGAAAGAAGATCTTGT
>JAABUY010003084.1_pt1 | contig 18823 bp, 34 predicted proteins | sample 5560271 | NCBI WGS metagenome assembly JAABUY01 (sample SAMN10711886, study PRJNA513374) | rock metagenome | isolation source: Antarctica rocks | place: Antarctica: Victoria Land, University Valley
ACTGCATTGTACGCTGTCACCTGCGCGCAAGCCTCACGCTTGCTTCACCATAGGTCGCCGGCGCATGCTTCCTGCTGCCCTGGTGCCACAGACCGCGCACAATGTGCTCGACCCTGCGCACCTGACTGTGGCTTTGCATGCAAGCGGCCTCTCGGCCAGACAAGCACCATACGCCATGGCCCGGGCCATACGCTGATGCTACCATAGGATAGAAAGCCTTGGTGCCTTGACCTGGCGCCTACGGATCAAATCGAAGCGCGCCTGCAGGTCGATCGTCGCGCGCTGGTAGTCCGGCGTGCGCAGGCGCCACAGCGTCTGCGTGAGCACCTGCGACACGGCCTGCGGCTTGTGCCGCCGCTCGCACAGCCAGTCCAGCTCGCCAGGCTCCAGCGTGTCCTGCGCGCGACGCGCACGGTCGGCCCCGCAAGAAGGCAGGCGCGTCCCGGGGGAGCCTGTCCAGACCACAGCCCGTCCAGGGTTGGTACTGATTTACGCAACTTGACCGTGTGCTTGGAGATGCAACCTCATACCCAGCACTCAAACAGGCCACACTCTCCCAGCACTAGTGAGCCACGATGGTTCGCAATTGATGCGTGTCTGCCGATGAAGCTGCATGCAGGTGGCAAAATCGAGAAAGCTGTCCAAGTTTTATGGCCGTTCACAGATGTGCACAGTGAGGCTCACTCCTGGCAAACATAGCAAGTGCGACGCTGTCAGCCTCGCCACGGCAGCATGGCATGCGGACATGGTGCACGCGTACAGCAGCTCAAAGTCCGTGTTTGCGGCGCGCTTCGAGCTATGCCATGACATAACGTGTTTTTGCTTCCCATCAGGTCCTCTCCTTCGAGGTCCTCAAGCTGTCGAGCTTCCATGCTTGGGGCTGGCGTGCTCCATATGGCGCAACCGCTGGTAGGAGCAGTCGCGCTGCTCGTGGTAGTCGATCGCGCAATACGGAGCACGTCCGCCACAAGCATGGTTGCTTAAAAAGCTGGGGACCTTGAAGGAGGGTGCTTGGTGGAAAGAACACATCACGTCATGGCATGCGCGCGAGCACGCACGGCCTGCACGGCAGGAGCTGCGCTCTGACATCATCTTATGTTCTGCGCAAGCAGGGGCGCGCACGCTGAGCGCGGCGCGCAGGTCGTACCCGCGCCGCAGGTGCGCCTGCAGCGCGTACACCATCGCGATGGTCCACCGCGCCAGCACGAGCTTCAGCCTCTCATCTCCTTCGTCGCCCCACGTCAGCCCCTGCCCCTCGGCGCGCGCTCGGTCAGGCCGCGCCCTGCCGCCCGAGCAGGGGTCGCACCACCGCACTGCCGTCACAGCGAAAGCGGCCGCCGGTCAGGACGGAAGGCTCTCGCCTTGCAGCATGCCACCTGGTTTACTCATAGAGCGCCTGCAACAAGATGTGCAGCACCGCGCCTGACGGACGAGGTCGGTCGTCGTGCCGAGCAGGCCGCCCCAGAGCTTCCGCGCCTCCCACCACCTGCAACGAGCAGCATGAGCAGCTGCTTGCAGAGGCCCTTAGACTGCGCCCAGCAGACCGGTGACAGCCACAGTGGTTCACACAGCATCTGACTGCTAGGCAAGGACCAAGGCGGCAAGCTGAGGGCATGATCGCCATAATGCGTGCGCTGACGACAGAGCGCTGCCCCCGCTCTGGCGCAGCCGCGCCTGTCGTACGAGGAGTTTGTGCGAAAGACCATGAGCAGCGCCAGGGCAAAGCTGGTCAGCGTGAAGGCTGCGGTGTAGTCGCCCTGCACCGCACTGGGCGCTCCTATCGGCTGCCGCCGCGCGCAGTCCCCCCGTCAGCCCACCCTTGGCCCCACACACTTGAGGGTGCGCTGGCTTGCAGCAACTTGGTATACTAAGAGCAAGGCCGGTGCTCTGACAGCAGACTGCACATCACAGCCAGCACGCACCTGCGAGACACGCCGACCCAGCCTAAAGTGTGGTGGAGCAGAGCTGCTGAACAAAAGCAAGCCCCCCAGACGACCAGGCGCTGCAGCAGGCAGTGGGCGCGCACCACAAGGTAGACGTGGTACAAGCACACTAGGACGCCAATCGCTGCCACGGTGACAACCGGCGGCCAGTACCACGCAGCGACCTGCAAGCTGCGTCACCCCTGAGCCTGTGTCAGCATTCCTCTGCACACGCGGCTGTCGCCAAGTGGCGCTGGGAAAGCGACCACCTGCGCAAGCCTCCCTAAGATAGCATGTATGAAAGTCGCACCAGAGCCTGGCAGTGGGAATGTGTCGCCACCATGACGTGTGTGCCTCCCAGTCATCGAGCGTGTAAACCTGCGTATGCGTGCATGTGCTCAGACTGGTCAACAGGTCAAGTTAAGGACACGCACAAGAAGACGAAATGGGCAGTTTTACTGTAAAGATGTTGCTGCTCTACAAAGCGCTACGTAAAGCAAGAACAGAGGAGACGGGGCGGCAGCACTCTCACCCTGTCTCTGAACAGCGCGTGCGGCTCCAAGCAGGGCGACAGGAGCAGGTGCGGCTGCCGCCTGAAGGAGCCGAAACTCTTCATACTTTGTCGCGCAGGGTCACGCTTTACCAGCTAACTGACCTCTGTCAACATGTATTGGAAACCTGCCAGTACTGTATTACTGCAATGCGGCACGTCATGCTTGCGCACAAGCAGTCACAGCATTGAAAGCAAAATCCAAACAACAGTTACAGCTATTTGGTGCAGGTAGAGCGCGTGCTGCAGTTTGCACAAAGCTCTGTACGCTGGCACCTAGTGAGCGCGCATTGGTCGCCTCGTGAGCCCCTCGGGGCCAAACTTTATACACAAATTACAAATTTGACAGCTTGCATTGATAAAGGGCCAGGTGTGTTCACTAGCAAACGATCTCAACATACTCGCTGATCCGTGCAGCTGCTAATAAAAAACAAGCAGTTGTTTACAGGCCGCAGTGCGGCGTAGCTGCAACGCCGGTGGCAACGTAAAGCCATAAACCACAAGAGACGAAATATGCAGCAAGGCCCTGGAAAACAGCACACACTCATCATATGTTGACAGCAGCTTCAGTTATTACATGCCGTGCGACACCCGTTGCAGGACTGCGCTCTTGCCAAAGGGCACGATACGATTGCGGCAGCATATGTTAACAGCCATCAGGCTCAAGCAAGTAAACCATGGCACACGCCCAACAGGGACAGTACGGTTCCTAACACCGTCAAGAGTTTATGTTGAGAGTCAGTGCGACGCCCTGCAGCACCCAGTGCGAGGCGTGTTCCTTCGTGACCAGGTCTGCTTCAAACACCAAGCCGGTGCCGTCGGCTCCCCGCCGCGCCTGCACCTTATCATCCAGATAAATTGCTCCACAACACAGCCAGATTTATTGCTAAAGGCGCTCACAGGGAGCACGAAAAACTTTCAAGCACAGTGCCTGCACATGCAGGACGCTCTACAGAATCTGTAATACAGACAGGACGACAGTGATTCGGCCTGGCGAGCTGTCGGCAGTGAGCAGGCACATGCACAGATACATTCGAGCTGCGTGCATGCTGCTCGGTATTGTTAGGCAAGCGTGTGCAATATAGGTCTCCTTGCTGTGTGCGGTCAAGGGCCGACGACCACGCGTCCGCACCTGCGTGATGTACACGGGCGTGCGCAGCGTGTCGCCGCGCGGCAGGCGCGCCGCCTCTGTTGGCGTGAGCCGCACCAGCGGCAGCTCCTGCACCAGCTCCTGTAGGGTGCAGGGTATGGTTAGGAATAGATAGCTTGGACCCTGCAGCTGGCAAGGCTTCTGTCATGCAGTGTGACGGGTCGGTGACCTGAAGGCCTAGACGACAGAAAGAGGTATGGTTAGGAGGCATGGGGGGGCGGCGCGCCAGGGGCTCCTGGCGGGCGAGGCAGCGCCGCGCGCCGTCCCAGGCGGCGCCCTCCAGGTAGAGGCCGCTCAGGTAGCAGCCGTGCTGCAGGCGCCCTGGCACCTCGCCCGCGCTCTGGTACGCAGTGACCTAGGAGGCCCAGTCCCGGGACAAAATCAGCATACCACAGGTTCTGAACCATAGTTGGAATGAAGCAGCATGGCTCAGCTCTTTGAGTGCTGTAGGGCGCACCACGGACGCTGTCAACAGGAATCTCCTCCTGGTATATTTCCTAAGAGAAGCGGTCCACAACCCGCACAAGTAGCGAGCAGTTTGTACAAACACGCTGCGAGAAACCCCATGCAGGGCAGCATCCGCGGGCGCGCACGGTGGTGAAGAGCGCGGCCCGGTCCAGCGGCCAGCCGCGCGCGCGGCAGGCCGCTTGCACCAGCGCCGCGATGAATGCCTCGGGCGCGTGCAGGCCGCCCAGCCACACCACCGCCGGCTCGCCCTCCTGCCGCCCGGCGGGTGCCCGGCGGGTCGGCCTACGACCTAACCTGGGCGCGGTCTGCACTTCCGCCATGCACACGCGTACACGTGTATACACAAAGAGCTAATCTGCTCGGCGCCGCGACAGCGCCAGCTCGCCTTACACAGATCGATAGGCTAAATCATGTGTACAGGCAGGTCGCCATTGCGGGCGCGCCTCGAGCCAGGCCGCATACTGCCGGTGCCGGCGCAGCAGCCAGGCCCACCACGCGCTGAGCGGCTTCTGGCTGGGCGGGTGCAGCGCGGCCCAGGCCGCCGGCACTGCGCCGCGCGCCAGCGCGGCCGCCAGCTCGTCCAGCGCGCGCCCGAAACCTACCTCGCCCGCGAGCGCGCGGCGCAGCTCGCGCAGCGACGCCGCCATGGCCGTGATTGCCTGCGCATTGCGCGATACAATTCACAAGCGGGTCTGCATCACGGACTCCCGCGGCGAGTGCGGTGCGCGCCCTACCCTACCCTACCCTACCCTGTGCAAGCAGCCTCGTTATTACATTATGCGGCCACATCCAGGGCCAGCTCGTCCAGCACGCCCCCGAAGCACACCTCACTCGCAGGCGCACGGCGCAGCTCGCGCAGCGTCGCCGCCGCTGCTGCGCACGCCAGCGCAGAGCACGCATTGAGCTCGCCGCACGCTAGCACATAGGGGTGAACACAGCATATGGGGATTACAAGAGACTGGCGCAGTCCAACCCTGTACCAGGCCCGCAGTATCAGCGGTCATCCAAACGGCGACTTTTGAGGGCCAGCATTCAGGCAAGGGATCCAGTCTTCAGAGTGGCGTCTGGGCGCTGGTGCGCACCCGATTCCAGCGCTCTAGCTCCTGTAGCAGCGCCACCCATGTAGGTGGCAGGCCGCCAACTGCGTGCGCGCCCGGTGGCGCGATCTGCTCCTCAGCGCTCGTCGGCGCTTGGGCCTCTGACACCGGGCCACCATCCCCGCGCAGCGCGCCGTCGCTGCGGGCGCCAGGGGCCGCCATCCCTGGGATCTGTGCAGGGTCTAGGCTGCTGCCGCCTGGGGCGGCGTGGCTGCTGTTGGCAGCAGCGTCTGGGGCGGCCGGGGCGGCAGCGGCGGCGGCGGCGGCGGCGGCGGCGGCGGCAGCGGCCGCGGCGGCGCGCGCGCGTGCGAGCTGCAGATCGAAGGTACTAGGCAGGCGCGCGCTGAGGTCAGCGGCTGCGGCTGCAACAGTGCCCTCTGCGCTCGCGCCACCCGGCGTGCTGCGGGTGCGCGGCTGCAGGTCGATCTGCACCATACAGGGGACAATTTTGAACAGTCTGGCTGGCGCCTGAGCCGACACTGACGTGCTGTCCTGAGGTGACATGAATTGCTGCATCTAGGGCATGCGCACACGAAGAGAAAGCAACTTGTCTTGCTGATAGAAAACGCATGCTGATGTCAAGGGCTTCAGACACGTTTGAGACAGCAGTGTGCCTGTGCGAGGTCAGCAGGGACACACTAGATCATGCCAGAGCGCCACCGTGCTGGCCGTGTAGTATGCTATGTCCGCGTTGGCGGGCAGCCCAAAAACCTGCGCTGGCTTCCGCATGTGTCAACATAACAGGTGTGCAAGGCAACCTGAGCACATGGCACTCGCGTATTTCACTGCTGCTGAGCCTGCAACGAACACACTCACTGGCAATCCACACCTGACAAATCAGAGAATCCTTGCCATGCGGCAAGCCTGTGCTGTCTCATTCAGTGCATGGACCGCGATGGGCGGCGCCTGCGGCTGCTGGACAAGCGGCATCGCCTCCACGGCCGCCATGAAGCCAGAGCGGTCCTTGGCGTCAGGTACCCTGCACACATGGTCTTCCCTGTCTCGGCCCCCTGCTGACTCGCTCGTCATGGATCGTGCGCACCGCTGGTGGCAGGCAGTAGCTCGCAGTGGGCCCCTGAGCGCTAGATCTGTGTGGCGCTCCACCGGCCCAGCATGCGTGTGCGCTCTTATTTCACGCTCTCCAGACACGATCCAGCAAGGCGAGGCCTGCCATGCATGCAGCAGCTGCAGGGCGTGCCAATCGCGCGCGCGCCTGTACTCCCTAACCCTGACCCTGACCCTAGAGCGCGCCTGTACTCCACGCCGTCGGACGCGCGGTGGAAGGCGAATGGCCGGCGGGCGTCCAGCAGGAAATCGCCCAGAAACTCCGCCAGGTAGGTGGCCAGCACGCGCCGGTCGTATGAGTCCGACACGCGCCCGCCATACAGCACCTCGCCGATGAGGTAGCGCAGCGGCGCCCAGGGCACGCCCGCGTCTCCACGCGCATGCGCCTGCACCAGAGCGCTAACGTCACAGGCGACTCGGCCAAGCAGGCTGCCAATTTTGGTGATCTGCACATCAGTATCGCCCAATGCTTGCACTGTGCATTATCTACCCTCATGCCCAGTCTGACCTGTTGCTTTTACACATCGAAGTCCTTGATGCATAGCGCGTACATGCGGCTGCCACATGGGTACTGGGCTGTAGCCCATGCACTTTCTTTGTTCGTAGGTCTCCTGCATTTTGTATGCGGTAGTGCTAGGACCCTGGCTCCAACAGGGGTGCCCATTTTCTGAGCTGCCGTGCCTTGGACAGGTAGGATGCCAGGAGCGCGAGCGAGATGCGCAGGTCCGTCTCGTTGAAGTCGTAGGCCACGTTCCAGCCCAGCCGGCCATACTTGCGCCGCTCCTGGACGATGGCATGGAAGAACACCAGCGTCCAAACCAGGGCGGGGAAGGCCTGCGCTGGCAGGCAGAGACTTATAACACTGTTGAGCCCGGCGCTGCTTTTTTGGCACAGTGCTTTCACATTGCGAACCGATTTGCCCGAGCCTGGGAAGGCACAGTGCAATCAAGTAAGAGACAGATTCAGGTGGGTGCGGTATGGTGTGTGATGCTGTCAACACAAGATACCCCTTGTGCATGCTTATTGCCGCATACTAAATGAGTTGTTACAGTTATCATGAGCAGGCAGTGTACCGGGTGTGCGCATTCGGCGAGCGTTGCATCGGAGATGCGCGAGAACGAGGAGCGCAGGTTGAGGCGCAGCCCATTGGGTGGCTCTGTGACAACCTGCGCATGGCAGACACGTTGTATCAGCCAAGCGGTACATGCTGGAGTGCGCATGATTGCGCAGAGCAGGTGACATGTCGCTGCTAAGGTCATGCAAGAGCAGCAGAAGAGTGCGGGACCCAACGTCATGCAGCACAGTGCTTCAGCTCCAACCACATGCTAGCGCGCACAGGCCCCACCTTCAGCGAGCGCTGTAACAGCCCGCGGGGCAGGCTCGCGGTCGGCTCTGTCGTCAGCCATAGCCTGAAGTCCTGCAGTGGCATATGCTTGCGTTGCTGCCCGCTGAAGATGCTGGGTATGCAGAGTCGGCTCGCGAACCGCTCACCAGTCACCAGTCAATCAAGTCAATAAAGCTGGTCGATATGTCAGAATTCACAGCAATGCACAGGGGCTCGTTGACCCAACTTGATCACCAAGCGTGCATCAGAGCTCGTAGGCAGCACAGAGTCCTCCTCGGACACAGGTGAGCCTCCCGCGCAACAGCACACAGGGCTCGGGCGCGCCTTGTGCGGCCGCTCCAGGCCCTCCAGCAGCGCGTCCAGCGCTGGCAGCCAGCGCGGCAGCAGGTGGCAGTTCTGCAGCAGCACCCAGAGCCCGCGCGCGGCGCCGGCCTCCACCGCCTCGGCCGCGCGCGCGCCCATGCCCTGCCCCAGCGCCAGGTGCTTCAGCCGCACGCCCGCGCGGAAGCCCAGCGCCTGGCCTGCGCGCCGCGCAAACGCCTACTCAGCGACGGATCATCTTCACGCGCGTTGGACGGATGAGCGGCGTGGAATTGTCAGACAGCCAACGCCTCCGGCATCATTTCAAGCACGCTTTTCTTGCGCAGCGCTCAGCATGGCGTGCTGCAGCCACGCGCCTTCAAGCTTAACATGGCCAATCAAAGAAAGCGCTTGTGTGCCCTTGCCAGCAGTGCCCGCTCTGCACACGCCATGAACGCGCTCGGGCGGGCGGCGCGCCCAGCTTGAAGATGTCGAATGCGGGGTCGGCGCCGGGGCTGAGCACGAACACGATGGGCGTGCGTTCGTCGGACTGCCGCAGCACGTCCGCGTACTCCAGCACCGGCGGCTGCACAAAGCCCGCGCCCAACGTGGCGGCGACGTGCCGCGTCATCGCCACCGTCGCGCGGTCCGGCCGCAGGCACCGCAGCACCTGCATGCGCGGCCCGCGGTCAGGCCGGGACGCCGGCCGCATGTCAGGCGATGCTAACGTAAATTTAGGGTAGGGCCCGGCTGTATTGTAACTCCTATACTCCTACGTGAACCAAGCCTAACCCTATTCTGCGTTCTCCGGCACCCACTCTGCGCACGGTGGGCTACATGAAGGGCGCGCCAGCAGCTGCTCGATGGGCGTCAGCGCGCCGGCCAGGCCGCCCGGCAGCGCCGCGCCCTCCGGCGCCTCCAGCGTGCAGAAGGCCTGCCAGGCGGCGCCATCGCGCTCCACGGCGTCCGGCACGCCGGCCAGAGCGTGGGCGGCCGGGGCCTCCGCCGCTGCCGGCAGCGGCGCGCCGCCGGCAGGGTCCGCCGGGACGCTCGCGGCGTGCGGCTGCGCTGCCAGCTCGCTGAGGTGCAGCAGCTCGTCCCAGGCCTGCGGCCGGGCATGGTGGTCACCCCCGGTGTGTTCGCCTGAAATATGCACATGGTCTTCGTAGCAGCACACATCCAAACATCTGCGCTCGCGGCCCCTTGGCGCAAGGGGCCTCATGCAAACCCTACCCTTGGCGCAGGGGTGCTGCACAAGCTGCCATTGCATCAGGCAATGCGCAACAGAACTGGCACGGCACCTCTGTATTTGCGGTGCGCATTTGTTACGTTTTGGCATCACAGACGCCCCACAGCCTGCCACGCGAGAAGGCACCTGGGCGGACAGCCACGCATGGGGCCGCGCGCGGCCCCCAGCTTCCAGGCGCAGGCTGCCCTTCAGGAGGAAGTCCAGCTGCCAGGCAGGCAGCTGTCCCTGCGCCGCCTGCGTCGCCACACGCACTGAATGGCACCAGGCCCGCGGGTCCACAGCTTGTTATGATTGCTACAGACACATGGAATACGGGGCAGTCCCGCCATTCAATCCTGCGTGTACTGCACAATATATACCTTACGCATAGTAAGCGTGACAGACTTAATGCATGACACTGGCAAAGAGTGCGTCTTGCGCAGCTCTTGGCGTTGCTGCACATGTAGGCTCAGAGTTGTTGCAAACCTCAGAAGTACAATACACTGCGGCATGCATGTGGAGTATACATGCGACAAAATGACAACACCCTGATCAGCTGCAGTGTGGCAAACATGAGGTACTAGAGGGGGCGGAAGTACCTTGATGCGCAGGGACAAGTGGGAGGCGAAAATGAGCTTGTGCCGCTCGAACAAGCCGAGGCAGGCGTAGCAGAAGACGCGCTCGGGGCAGCGCTCACGATGTTGCTGACGCGGTGCTCCACATCGGGGTCCTGTATGCGCGCTGATTCTGGTCTGGATTCGTGGGAGGAGCAAACAAGGGCGCCAGGCGCGCCAGGAGGTAAGGGATAATATTGTAACGCAGGCGGCAGTATCTAGTCAGGAAGGAAACAAAGAACTCAGCCAAATGGTCAATTATCCAACTTTGAATAATAATCATAGAACCATTTGAGGACCTACCTGCCACTTGGCGTCCCACACTCGCTGAGAAACCGGCCTGGGACGCATAGATAACAGACATATGCATGGCGGCCCGCACAATAGAGAGCATGGGCGGGTGGGGTTGGCGCCTGCCCAACCCGTGCCTGCAAGCAGGAGGGGACGGCGCGCCTGCGGCGACTCTGCCAGCGCCTGGCCAAACACGGCCAGGAACGCCGCCAGGCTGTGCTCGTACATGCAGCTGACGGCCGCCAGGCCGGCCAGCGCGAAGAACAGCAGCGCGCCGCGCGCCGCGGCCGGCGCGTAGCGCGCGCGCGCCGCGTCCAGGCGCGCGGCCGCGGCCACAGCGGCCGCCAGCTGCGCCGCGATCGCGACCGCGCGGCCCTTGGTCTCCTCCAGCGTCGTGATCAGCTCCTGCGCGTCACGGCACGGAGTACTCTTCTGCCGGATGTTGATCACAGTGCGTGCACTTCATGGACATTGCTTTGCCGGTGTCGACCGCAGTGCATGTGCTGTATGCACTTCAGCGGTTCTGCGGCCGTGACGCGCAGGCGCTTCTGACATGGCAGTAAAAAACCGCATATGCTGGAGCGCATGGAGGCCGGGTGGAGGCCGGGCGGGCACGGGCGCGCCTGGTAGTCCAGGATGCTGCCGACCGCAGCCCCTGGCAGGTCCACGTAGGGTACAGGGTTGCAGTGAGTGAACTGCACAGCAAACCGCACAGGCCGGAGCGTGCGGGGCATGGCCGCGGGCGCGCCTGGTTGTCCAAGATGTTGCCGGACGCGCGCGCCAGGCCCGACAGCAGCGCCGCCTCCAGCGCGGCAAGCTGCGCGCGGTCGGCGCCCACGCGCGCCGCCAGCGCACCGCGCTCCGCCTCCAGCTCGGGGCGCTCGTGGCGCGCAACCACGTTGAGCAGCTGCTCCTCCAGGCCCTGCGCGCCCGGCCGCCAGAGCTTATGGCTGGTAAGGCGCATTTCGAAGGCTGGTGAGACGCATTCCGAAGGGACACATGCAGTCCGGTGAACTTACGCTGCGCGTTGCAATTTACTTGTGCGTTCCAAGGTTGCTGAGCACCATGCTGAGCCTTGCCGCAGTTGCTCTCAAGGTAGCGACCCACCACCGCATGCAGCTAGTGCGCTGTGACGCTAGCAGGCACAATTTGCGTGTCAAAGAAGGATTTGGCGTGTCAGTAAGCATCCACCAGGTCACGCAGCACGGTGCAGGCAGCGGCTGCCACACCCAGGACCCAGGCGGCCCGGGCAGCCGCAATGTTGCACAGCTGCTTCAGCCTCACGGTCACTGCAGAACCACCGCACCGCTGGTCTTTTCAAGCAGCGCACTCGCAGAGCTGCAGGACGGGCCCAAGGGCGGTGCAGTGCCGGCGTGCTTGCTGTGGCGGCGGCGCGCCTGCTCGGTGACGGAGAAGCTGATGAGCGTGGTCTTGCCGCCCACCTCCGGGCTGAAGGCAGGGGCGGCCAGGTGCGTGACCAGGTAGAGCCGGAAGCCGCTGTCCCAGTCCACCTCCTTGTCGCCCACGCGCACCACGCGCCGGCCGCCCGCCTGCAGGCCGCATGCGACGACCCTCCGTGTCATGCTGTAAGCTGGACTGTTGCGTGGGAAGTGGAGGGCGTCTTGCAGCACGGAATCGGCCGCGTTCGGCACATGCGGGTCATCGCACTCTGCAAGTGGCTTTGCCCATGCACCCGCAAGGCAAGCGCTATCCTTTGGATTTTGATCTTGCCAATCTGCGCATAAATGAACCTCCCCTTTTTCTCCATGGCCGTCAGATTTTGCCTGTGCCAACCCGATATGCATGTGCATGTGCTTTGTCCATGCTTTATGGGATGCGAGTCAGGTGGCACCTGCACGCTGACGGCCTTTTCCAGCAGTGGGTCCAGCACGGGGTCCAGCCACTCGTCCACGCTCGCGACCATGAAGGGGAAGCCATACTGCAGCGCCAGCTCTAGCTGCTTCAGGAAGTCGCGGTCGCCCTGCAGCCGGACGCGCCCATCCAGCTGCCGGCCCTCCCGGCGCTTTATCCATGCCACGGCCTGCCACTCCGCGCCGGGAGCCTCGATGGCTGCGTGCGCCGCTGCGACAGGGGGTCTCCATCGCTCGTGCAGCGGTCCGCCGTTGGCATGGCAGGCCTGGAGGCGGTGCCCTCTGCTCACATGAGGGAGGCTCCCAGCATCCGCTGGGGTGTCCTCTCATGTGCCGCGGTCTTGCGGGGGCCAACGCATGGATGTGATGGCCATCTAGGCGCTGGCCCTAGATGGTTCAGGCCGACGGAGCTGTTTACTGCTTACTCCGATTGACAGCAGGCGCTCCGGCCCGGCCTGCTGCCGGATCAAGTGGTGGAGGCCGGGGTGGGGAGCGGGGGCCGCGCCTGCATCTGCGGATCGATGCACAGCGGGAAGCGGCTGGCGCGCGCGGTGAGGATGCCGTTCTGGACGGACAGCTCGTCCGCCGGCAGGCCCTCGGCCGCCCACTGCGCCACCTCGTCCTCGCTCGTGAGGAAGGCTTCCAGCCTGCGCGGGGCGCCGCGCGGCGTGCTCGCTTCGCCGGCGCGCGCGCGCTGCGCCCCCAAGCTGCGGTGCTTGGGGGCGCAGTTACAGGACAGCGGATGAACTTGCCTAATACAATGTGGCCTGTCACCAGCCTGTGTGCCCAGTGCAGAAAGGACGTCTCGCTCAGCCCCGCCGGGGCCGGCGCGCGCGCCGGAAGGGCACCGTGACGGGCAGGCGCAGCGCCAGCACGCCGGGCAGCCAGGCGTCGCGCAGCAGCGCGGCGCGGAAGCCGTGCGTGAACGGCCCGCAGTAGCTCAGGAACGCCGCGCCCATCAGGCAGTCGCCGACCAGCCGCGCGCTGCGCCCCTCGAGCTCCTGCTCGCTCGGGGCGCATGCGAATGCTGTGTGAGTGTCTACACAGGGCGTTTCGCCACCGTGTGCGGCACCTGCCTGGTATAACCAGGCGGCCCGCCTCCTGTGTCCGGCATCCATGCAATGACCTGACGATGCAAGGTCGCGGCCTCAATATGGCACTGTGCTACGCACGGCCGGCCGACATTGCACTCAGCAGGCGGACATGCGGGCACGCCGCGCGCGCGGTCCTGTGCAGCAGGGAAGCGGGCGCTGCCTGCATGTCCGCGGTCCAGCGCGTGCGCTCCGAGGCCAGCCCAATGATGAGCTTGGAGGCGGCGGCCAGGCGGCGCTCCATGAGCTCGGCGCGCGCCTGCCAGCCACGCGCATGACTCCTTAAATGTGGGCAGGGGCTGCGGGGCCTGCGCTCAGCTGCCAGTGCCTGCTCACACATTCAAGCAGAGGCCGTCACACCGCTGCTGTGTTTTTTTTTCGGACATCAACCAGCAGACAGACATGCCACGTATGCAGCCTGTCAGCGGCAAGCGCGTGCGCGTGGCAGCACCTGCAGCTCCAGCTGCTCCGCGGTCTTGTCCGCAAACTGCCCGTGCAGCACTGCCAGCTGTGCGCTCAACCGCGCGATGTCTTCCTGCGCGCGCGCAAAGCCCTCACACACCGTCCAGTGCTCTGGCCTCCCTGGCAGAGCGCGGCTGAAGCAGACCCCGCATCCTGTCAGCACGCCACACTAGCCATCCAGCACGCCACACAGGAAGCATGCGCCTCGTTGGCAGCGTGACTCATGCATGCGGCCGCAACGTCGAGCATGCTGTCGCTACAATGCGCGGGTGCAGTGCCATGGCATGGCCCGGGCGCCGGCCGCGCCTTGATCTTGGCCAGCTCCTTCTGCGCGGCGCGCAGGCTGAGCTCCGCGTCGGCCACCTTGCGCCGCTTGGGCTCCACGCCCTTGGCGACCGCAAAGTAGTTGACCATCGCCAGCACCCACTTGAGCAGGCCGGAGCCGGCCAGCGACACCGCGCGCAGCTCCCTGACCGTGAAGCGCGGGTCTGCCATGTACTCCTTCACGCGCTTGTACTGCGCGCGCGGCATGGCCCGACCACTTAACCGCTCTGTATGGTGGGGCTGCATGCGGACTGCGACTCTCAACAGAATAGCCCGCCTTGCTTGCCAAGCTGCACATGCTGGTGCGTGTCTGTCAATCCGAGCAGATATTGGTGGGCGTCATTGCTATTTGGTGTCGTTGCCTAGGAAGCATGTCGAAGTGGGCGTCGCTGCATTGCTTTCCACTGGTTCACCACGCGTGCATGTGCGATAAAGCCGCCGCTGCCATGTGTGCAAGGTGCCGAGGGGCATGCCAGGCATGCGCGCGCCCCTGGAGGGGTGCACTGGCTGCCGCGTCCCATGGCATCCAGAGGCCATTGCGCAGGCCGCGCGCCGGCCGAGCGCGCATGCCTGCTTCTCGGAGAGGCTGTCCTTGTCGAACTCGACCAGCGAGCGCAGGAATTGCGTGTCAGCCATCATCAGCTTCGCGCCCGCCCAGCTGACGTCCTTCAGGTTGCGCAGGATGACGACGCACTCGCACACCTGCCGCCCCGTGCAGCACCCATCTGCGCACACTAGCTCTGCAGGCCAGCCCTTTCCACATGTGGACCACTTGGTACCTGCTCACCCGGCAATGTGTCCCGCTGCTGTCAGCCGGTGCCGCTGACCTCGAGGCACTTGCTGATGTCTCCTGCCATGCTGGAGTGTCATGGGCGCATGTTTGAGATATCACCGGGCGAACGTGCCCATCACTGCAACCCCGTGCATCAATATAATTGGCTGTGCATGTAGCTGCCTTACCACAGTGCAGGCAATCACCATGCAATTGAACTGAGCATGTGCGGCGCGCCTGCTGGACGAGGACATGCGGCTTGGCGAAGGAGCGGATCTCGGTGATGTCGTCGCGCTTGATGCTGTTAAGCGCCGCCTCCGCGTCCAGCAGTGCGGGGATGGCCTCCGCGAGCGCGGCCTCGGCCTCCCGCTTGCCGGCGGTGATCACCTCGGCCTCCACCTGCCGCATGCAGGGCGCGGCGTGGCAAGTCTATTTATGCCCTCTTTTCTGCATTGAGCACAGATTTGTAACCACCACCTGCTCACAGCAATGCTCGACATGGCAGGTTGGCCCCTGACTTACAGTCCTGCAGAAATCACTGGCCACGTGCGCGTCCCAGAAGCACGCCTGCAGGCACACAGCATGTCTTTAACATACTCCAGGGGCTCCTCTTCTTGCTGACGCAAAAGCATGCACAAGTTGACACCATGAGCTCAGACTAGCCAGCAGCGCCGTGCATGCAGCGCGCCTTCAGGTCCTTCTCCTGGCGGATGGCGGCCTCCTGCTTGGCCTCGACCTCGGAGGTCGAGGATGCGATGACGCCGAGCAGCGCGTTGCACTCCTGCGTGGCCGTCTCCACCACGGCCTTGGCCGCCGTAAGGTCGCTCGTCATGGCATCCACCTCCGTCCCAGCCTGCATGGCACACGCTGGTGAGTTCGCATAGCGACAACTCAGTCTGAGTTCCATGCTGCAGAATTGAGTCACATGTCACGGCATGCATCAATGACCTGCTTGCGGCACGCTGCAGCCCTTGTCGCGTTAAGACATCAAAATATCAGCAGGAGAGACCCTTGTGCTTCAATAGGCTTTAGTCTGCCTGGACGAGGCGCTGCAGGCCGCCGTCGAGGCGCGCGGCCGCCGTGTCCAGCGCCGCGCGGTGGCCGCGCAGCTCCGACCGGTACGCGGCCACAAAGTCCAGGTAGTTCTTCGGCGTCACGTACAGCGGCCGGCGCAGCTGCTCCTGCGAGCGCGCGGCGGCGCCGCGCGCGCTCTGGTGCACCTGCACCATCTGCGCCGCCACGCGCTCCGCCGCATCCTCGCTCAGCTGCTCCTCCTGCGCACAGACGCGCGCTCAGCGTCCATGCTCAGGGACGCATCGGAGTCAAATTTTCAGCTTCCTGTGTCGCGGCAGGCGCAGCCGCGCACAGCGGCGCATGCGCACTGCGCGCAGCGCATGCTCCGCTCCTCCAGCTGCACAGTGCAAAGCGCGGCGCGTCGGATGCCCGCGCGGCGCGCCTGCAGCTGGGCGGTCGCCACCGAGCGCAGCGCCTGCTCGGGCCACGGCTGGAACCAGTCGATCACGGTGCTGGTCGCCAGGCCGGCGAAGTTGCGGCAGCGCGCGCGCAGCGGCTCGCCGACCGGCGACATGGCCAGCACGACGTGCAGGTTGTCGCGGCAGCGCGCCGCGTAGGCCGCCCACAGGCTCTCCGGGGTCGCCGCGGCGCCTCGGGCCACCGCCTGCGCGCCCGGGCATGCGCCGGCGTGACGCCACGCGTGCTCCATGCGCGCGCTCGGCATGGTGGCAGCACAACGTCCTTGGGTCATGCCGGCTGCACAAGGACGTAATCACGCAACAGTGCTGCCTGCGAGCGCGTGGAGCAATGCATGGCGTATGCTGGGTTGCACGCGTCGGGTGACAGCGGGAGGGCGCCACCTCGTCGCGCAGGCCGGCGATGAGAGCGTCCTTCTCCGCGTCGTCAAACAGGCCGGCCGGCATGCCCGTCGTCAGCATGCTGTTCACCGGCTCCAGGAAGCCCTCGTCGGCCACGTGCGCGTCCGTGAACAGGAAGGCCACCTGCGGGGCAGCGGTAGAGCATTTTCCAATGGGTAGGACCGTGAGCGCCTGCACCACGCTTGTAAAAGGACTGCTCGTGTTCACAAATTCTGTTTCAGGGCCTGTATGTCTGCTCAGTGCACAGGACACCCAGTCTGTGTGCACACAAACGGGCATGCCTGGTATGCTCGATGCGAGTGTGTGGGCACACAGACTGCATGTCCTAGGCTGCAAGCAGGCATACAAGTCCTGTCACGGAATTGTAAACACGAGCATCTGATGCTAGCAGGGCATGCCAAGGCGCAGGCTGCGGCAGGAGGACAGGTTCGCGTGTGGGCGCGCCTTCTGGTCGTCCTGCCCCAGCAGCGTGTAGAGCGCCTTCAGGTCCTCCTGGAAGGCCGCCCGGCCGTACCCGCGCTTGAGCTGGATCTCGAACACCGCGCAGCCCGCCGCAAAGGCCGCCAGCCTCGCCAGGCTCTGCTTGCCGCTGCCGCCCACGCCCACCAGCAGCAGGTGGCCCTGGGCATTGGCGCGCGCGGCAGGTGATGACAAAACGTCGCATGGCGTCTGCATGCTGGCTAAGCTCATGTGCAAATGTTCATTAGCTTACAAGCCATGAAGGGCGCATACACCTCGCAGAGTGGGCAGCACATAATGGCGCTGGGCACTGCACAGTCCGGCCATGCAGCACTCGTGGCCTGGCAACACAGTACAAGTACAATGAGTTCGGTCGCCGCACTGTCGTGGCAAGAGCACAGGGAGCGTCAACGCGGAGGTCGGGCGGCTCGGCCTCTCATGCATTGTGGGCAAGCGTCAATGTGCTGCCCATCACAAGCGCGGACCTGCGGCAGCGAGAGCGTGCGGTGCAGGCGCAGCAGGTGATCCAGCGCATCGTCGAAGAACACCAGCTTCATGGGCTTGCGGCGCTGGTTGTACGCTGCGAGGATGCCCTCAAACGCGGCCTTGGCCGCCGCATAAGTTTTCATGTCTGAGTACTCGCAGACGGCGTCCGCTCCGGCTCGCTCCTGGCGCCGCATGTGGAAGCGGATTGAGCGGCTGTGCAGCCTATGCACACCGTTAGGCAGGCAGAGAGCGCCGGATGAGGATGTCGAATGAGCAGTTGTGCGCCCGTGCGCACCGTCTGGCAGGCAGGGAGCGCGAGGCCGGGCGCGCGCCTGGGGGCCGGCGACCGCGCCAAACAGCATGGGGTCCTGCAGGGCCGGCTCGGCCAGGGCGCTGCCGAAGTGCGCCTCGAGCAGCAGCCCGATCTTCCCCTGGACCACCTGCAGAGCGAGACAGCATGCCTCAGAGAGGACCGCATCCAAGCTACTGTATGGTAGTCCATGCTTTGCTGTCTCGCGGTGCTGACGGCCTGGGGCGGCAGCAGCAGGTGTTTATCACATGCAGGCATGCTGCACCTTGTCCCACTGACCTTGTACCAACGGTGTGCTGGGGCCTTTGACATGACCATGCTGCACCTTGCTGGGGCGGCGAGCGCAGACGACGCGCGCGCCTGTCTGCGAGGACGCTCTGTTGCGTGCCGCTGACACAGCGCACAGTCAAGCACACGCGTCCGGCACGCACTGCCAGCCTGCCGTTGTGGATCGGGGAGGGCGGGGCGCGCCTGCTTGTCCTCATCGGAGATGAGGCGGTCGTGGAAGACGCGCAGGCACTCGTTGCGCCACAGGCGCAGGATGGCCGCCGGCGCCGCGCAGCGCGGCGCCGTGGACAGCAGCAGGCCCTCCAGCACGCGGCTCAGGTCGCGCGGGTTGAACAGGTAGTGGAAGCGCGCGGGCGTGGCCGGCAGCGCGGACAGCACGTGGGCGTACAGCTCCAGCAGCGCGCCGACGAGGTCCGCGGTCATGGCTGCGCGCATGCAATACCCTGCCTTCACCCGGCTCGGCAAGCTAGCTGCCAGGCACCGCAGCCGCGCTGGGGCATTCCGTGCAGGTGTGCTCGGGGCATCCATTCCGAACGTCGTAAGGACAGCAAGGGTGTGGAGGCGCGCGCGGGCGGCCAGCAAGCTGTGGCCTGCCCCGGTCGCGCGCGAGGGCGCGGGCGCACGCGCAATGGCGGGCCCCAGCGACGCCGCGTGGTGCAGCAGGACGGGCGTGCAGATGGCGCGCAGGCTGGCGTCGCTCGGCATCTGGACGGCGAAGGCGGTCATGAGGGAGAGCAGGCGCGGGTTGAGCGCGTTGCGCGCGCCGCCCGTGAGCCCCATCGTGCCCAGCGCCTGCACGTCCCTGACCTGCCGCCACTTGAGCTCCTTGCCGCGGCTG
>JAABUY010003086.1_pt1 | contig 18818 bp, 38 predicted proteins | sample 5560271 | NCBI WGS metagenome assembly JAABUY01 (sample SAMN10711886, study PRJNA513374) | rock metagenome | isolation source: Antarctica rocks | place: Antarctica: Victoria Land, University Valley
GCCGCCGCGGCCTTGTCGGCCTCGCCGCGCGCCGGCTCGTCTGCGGCGGGCACCTCGTCGGAGAGGAGAATGCCTGACGCGGCGGTGTAGATCCCGTAGATGAGCAGCTGCGCGCACCAGCGCGCATGTCGTGGTGGGCATGCACTGGAGCACCTCAGCGCTGAAGATGCAGAGGGCCGCCCAGGGGCAGATAAGGCGTGGCACAGGCTGCGAGCTTCACCGCTCCTAACCCTACCCTATTCCACGCAACAGGCTGGCACTGACCGCGCTGCACTCCAGCATGCAGCCCCACACTTGGCGGCAGCCAGGCCTGATATGCTGAGTTGTGAACGTTTCACAAGCACACGCCTGCCATACGGAAGGGGTTAGGCATGTGGCCTGCCGGGTGTCCTTGCAGGTCTCTCTTACATGCACAGGCAAACCCCGAAGAATGCAATGCCGAAGCCGCAGCCGCCCTGCAGCGGGTCGAGTCGGCAGGGGCCGCGCTGCGCTACGCGCGCGCGCCTTGATGGGGTACTCGGCCGCCGTGAAGAGCAGCGGCAGCAGCGCGTAGTGCGCAGTCGCGCTGAGGAACAGCCAGTCGGCCGCCGCGCGCCGGCCGCGCGCCGCGTCCAGCGCCAGCGGCACCGTGACCATCAGCGCGGCCTTCTCATGCACATGGTACCCCGCCATGAAGCTGCGCGCGCCCGCGCGCCCCGCCTCTCAGACTTTCTTAGAGTGGCTCTGCAAAGTGATGCCCGTGAAGCCAGCAACACCTTGCAGAAGCTGTGCTCCCGCAAATGCTTAGCGGCCTCACATGGCGCCCCGCCGTGAAGCCGCACAGCGCCCATGCGCACTGCCTCTTCATGGGCGACAGGTGCGCACACTCGTGCGTAGCCGCATTGTCGTAAGACTCTGTTTGGAGCTGCAGAGGGGGCCGTGCACTCTTCGCACAGCAGCACGCCTCTATAAAATTGATGGCCTGCAGGCGCTCTCTGCACGTAGCCAGGCGCGCCTGCACATCGCAGCGTAGCTGACCGCATGCACGAAGCCGGACGGGCTCGGCGCGCGCCAGAGCCTGATCAGGCAGGGCGCCAGGGCGGCGAGGACCAGCGACAGCGCCGCGCCCGGGCCCACATCCGGCAGCACCGCAAAGCTGCTCACGCCCACGAGGCCGCCTGCACACCACCTCACGTTACTCTCATAAATACCCAACCCCGCACATTCACAGTCAGCGCTGCTTTTAGACATTGGTTGCAGCTTGCCTACAGTGCGGGCTCGAGGAAGGCGTAAAGCGAGGCGCCGGCGGCGGGTACCTGCGCCAGGAAGCTGGCCGCCGCGTGCGCCGCCGGGCACACCGCTCAGCACGGCTTCCCAGGCTCATGCACGGATGCTTGTCAACATCCATTCGTGGCACGCTGTGCTGCGCATGAGTCACAGGGGGTGCAGGGTTGCTGGCATGAGGGCACGCCTGTGAGGTGCCCAGTCGGCATGTGCGCGGCGCGGCCCAGGAGCGACAGCGCGGCGGCGAGCGCCTTGTCTGCCGCGGCGTACAGCGCCCACACGTTGGCCGCCCAGTAGGCGTGGCACAGGCCGCGCTGGAAGGGGAACAGCCGCGCCAGCACCTGCCGGCCCATGCGCGCAGCGCGTGGGGCGCCGCGGGGCAGCGCGCGTGCTGTGCTTTTGGGGGAACTTATCGGCAGGCAGGCCATACTGGCAGGCAGGAGCGGGGCCGTGCCACGGCCCCGCCAGCATGCAGAGCAGGCGGTGCGGAGAGCCTCGGGGGCGAGTGCGCCAGATGGCGCGGCGCCTCCCACATTGCCCGGACCCAGCTAGCCTGCTGGGCACACGCATGCCGACCGTGCATACGCAGCCCGCGCATGTGATGTGATTGTGTGTGGTGGCTGTGACGGGTTGTCAGCGCGACAGAGCCTGCTGAATGACCATGCGCGGCGCGAGGCGGACCTGCCGGAGCTGCCCCGCGAGCACAAAGGGCCCAAAGGACGCCGCGAACACGCCCGTGACGCACGCGCCCAGCACCGCAAAGCGCCGCAGCGCATGCGGGCCCCTGCGCGCGCAGGGCGCAAGCCTTGTATCTTTGTTGGCTCGCCAGAGTTTGGGTGTGTGCATGGCCCATCGTGCTGTCCTCCCTACCACTTCACAGCCCCTGCACCTGATAGAAGCCCTCGGAGCGCCTCCGTGGCAGCTTGCATGAGTTAGACAAGGTATCACGCTTGACATGTTACTTGCTAAGCGGATACCGCATCGCTCTCTGACAGTCCTTATCCTGAGTCCTGATCTTGGTGCAACAGGCTGACAAGGTGAGATGGTGTCCATGCTCCCGCATGCCTGCTACATAGGATGAGCAGGTCGGGGATGGGCAGCACCGGCAGTGGTGCCGCAGCAGGTAGACAAAGTAGACCGGCGCCAGGCACGCGAACAGGTGCTTCATGTTGAGCAGCACCGCGAACAGCACGCCGCCCGCCAGGTCGCGCCCCTCGCGCACGAGCGCCAGCGACCACACCAGCACTCCTGCGGCCGCACGCCCATCATCTCGCCAAGTCGGCCCAAGTCCTGACCTAAACAAGAGTGCTTGATGCCCGTGCAGACCAACGCACACATGCGTACACGCGCAGTGTTATGCTCTGTGCATAAAAGACAGCCAGGCCCCGCATCCTGCGATGCTATGTGGCTGCATAGTGTTACAAAGGCGGTCAGGAGGCGGAGGAGCAACCCCCCACAGCATGCACGGCACACACGCTGCAGGTCGCGGCCGACCGCCGACGCGCTCGGTGCGCAGGCGCGTGTGCGAGTCACACCAAGCAGGGCCGCCTGGGCCGCTGCGCACCCAGCAGCAGGCCGTTGTACTGGAAGTGGATGTGGTCCACGATGAGAAGCCCCGCGTTGGCGACCAGCAGGAAGACGAGCACGCTGCGCTGCGGCTCGCGCTCCCGCCGCGTGGCAAACCATGCGCCGGCGACAAGCACCGCGTCGCTGACGATCACGCTGCCGCGCTGCGCGCGCGGCCGCCAGCGTTGCTCGAGCGCAGCGTGAGCTGAGCGTGCCACGCCGAAGCAGGTGACGCCGGAGTGCTCGCGCATGCCGGTGTGGAGCAAGCGATACACTGCACTGCAAGTCTGCGCCGCGCAGCTCCGCTTGCGCTCCCGCCACGCGAGAGCCTTCAGGCGCCAGGGAGGCTCGCAGCGCTCGCAACACAGTGTTTGATGCTGATGCGCTGCACACGGGGTGTTACAGGTTGAGGCAAGGCTTTGCTAGTGACAGGAGGGGGTCGGCTCTCATACTCTTGAGAGCAGCGTGAGGTGGCAGTATCACGTGGCAGGCCGGCGCTCCAAGGCAGGTGGAGACGTATAACGAGCGCACTTGGAAAAGCACAGTGCGGTCACTGGCATAGTCCAAGTTGTTGACGTCCAGTATGGCAGGCTCCACCAGCCGCGCGGCGTGCGCGAGCGCCCACTCGAACCAGGCAAACAGCGGCGGGTAATCCAGCGTCCATGGCGACGTGGCGTCTGTGTACCTGGGCCAGCGGTCCATGCTCGGCCCCGAGCCCACCCTCCTCGGCGCAGCGTCAAACAGAGCGGGGCGCAGCAGGCTCGTGGGTGAGACGGTCAGGTATGACTCACGCCGATCTTGATCACTAGTTCTCAGCAGGCTACCTCCACAACTGTAGGCCCACCACGGCAGGTGCACGCTTACAAATACTGTGCTAGCTATATGCAAAGTGGCAGGTGCTTCAGGGCACGCCCGCGCCGTGGCCCGCACCACTGGCGCAGTGGCAGGCTGCTCGTGACTGCCAGCCAGTTGCGGTGGACCTCAAAGTCGGTGGAGTGGTACGCGGGCGCCAGCAGCACCTTCAACGCTGTGACGAATGCGATGAAGCGCCAGCGCATCTGCGCTCGTGCCTGTAGCGCCGAGGCTGCCTAAGCGGCGCGCTTTCTAAGGAGAGTAAGTGCCTCCTGCATTGAGCAAGCGAGGCCAACGGACAAAGCAAGCACACCTCCCCATTTCCGCCATTGCAGAAAAGGAAAGACCAGGTTTCTACAAGGTCCTAAATAGGACCTGGGGGCCGCATGGTGATTTGTTGCTTTCTGCACCTTTTCAGGCCAATTCTCGCTCGCCTTCATTTCCAACCCAGCCTCCTAGTGCTACTTTGCAAACACACAGAAGGTGCGTGCCCTGCCTGTGGGCGCGGGGCCGGCACGGCTGTTGTTGGAGGTGATGCTGAGCATGCGCAAAGCCATGCACTGCCGGCGGGGCATTTGTGCAGAGGCTTATCTGTTACTTTCCTGGCCCGCACGCTGCCGATCGAGCGCGGCCTTATCCCGATGCTGGCCACCCTAATTGCGCATGTGGCTGCTCAGCAAGCCCTGGGCTCTGCCGCCCCTGTGCAGCTATTGGAGTGTGGGCCGACGAGGGTTGCTCTGTTGTTTATTGCCTGTGGGCGATTTGAGGCAACAGCGAGGCAGTGCGTCGGCATGGCCGTTGCAGCGACCGGCCTGTGGCGCGTTTTCGGGCCGTTCTCTTCGGGACTGCGCCTCGACGTGATCATGGGGCTGAGACGACGTGTGGAGTACGGACAAGACGGAGCGGGGCAAGTGTGGTGTGGACGGTCGAGGGCCTGACAAGCAGAGTGTGGGGCGCCAGGCTGCAATGGCGTTCGCTCTGCTCTCCGCTGCTGGCGTGCGCGCCCCTGTGCAGGCCCGCCAGGCTGCTGGCTCGCGCCGCCCTGCGGCGCGGTGTGCCAGGTGCGGCTGCACGGACGCTTCCACGCAACTATCTTGAGATACAAGTGGAGCGCACCTTTCACAGTGTTGTACCTCTCCCTTTCCAGTCCATGGGGGCGTTGAGGCAAACGAAGGTTCGCATTCTATGTTCAGAGTTTGTTCTGGCATGGATTACAACCGAGGTAGTGCTCAAGCAGTCGATCAAGTTTCGTGCGTGTTTGCGCGCTGTCAGGCTTGACAGTTCTGTACGTCGCTGCACAGGATGGCGCCGCGCGCGGTCGCCAACCAGCTCGCGGCTGAGACGCCTTTTGACAACTTCTCGTTCGAGCCGATCCGCGAGCACCAGGTGCTGCCAACCTCCTGGGTAGTAGCTATACAAGTTGCTGTGCTGTTGCAACAAGGAAAGTAGTGTGCAGGGATTGACAAGATGGTTGAAGTGCTTAAAAGGTGGTTGAGGGGAGAGCCTCATATTAAATTTTGCTTGTACAAGCGCTGCCATCTGCCCAACGCCAGGCGTTGAAAGGAGAGTGTCTGCGCCGCTGCTGTGCTAGAAGCTCGTCTTTAAATAAGTGCTGAGCTGTATAGAACATCCCTTGGCGCTGCACCTTCTTATGTACCTTGTATTTAAGCACAACGCAACCTGGGCCCTTCCACGTGCATATTTTGTTGCGCCGGCTTGTTGCGATGGCGGTGCTGAAAGTGCAGGTGAGCCGCGCGATGACCAGCCGCTACTTCAAGGACCTGGACGAGTACGCGGAGTGCGATGTCATCATCGCCGGCGCGGGCTCTGCAGGCCTGTCCTGCGCGTACGAGCTGTCCAAGCACCCCGAGGTCAAGGTGTGCTGCTTGGCCAATAAGTGTTTGCATTGCTGCGTCCAACTCTGCAGCAACAAGACCCGAACCTGAATGCATACGTGTCTCTTGTAATTATGCACATTATGCAGACAGTGACTTGCATGAAACATTTTTCGTCATGAGATCAGCTGCAGCTCGGTTGTGGTGTGCGGTGCTTGCTTGCAGCGAATGGGCGGTTTGCTCGTGGTGTGCGCTGCTGCTTGCAGCGCTGCAGCGCCCAGCTGACTGTCAAGATGGAGCTGCGTGCAGTGCCGCCTGCCCGTTCCAATCTGGGAAAAGCGAGCGTGGGCAACGCGCGAGCGCGCAGGTGGCGATCATCGAGCAGGGCGTGGCGCCGGGCGGCGGCGCGTGGCTGGGCGGGCAGCTGTTCAGCGCGATGGTGGTGCGCAAGCCCGCGCACGGCCTGCTGGACGAGCTGGAGGTGCCGTACGAGGACGAGGGCGACTTTGTGGTCGTCAAGCACGCCTCGCTGTTCACCTCCACGCTGCTGTCCAAGGTCCTGAAGGCGCGCGCCCGCGGCTACACCACCCCACCCAGGCTTGCAAGCGGCGTTTTCAGGGACCACTCGCATGTGTGGCGCAGCGTGCGAGGTGTGGCAGCACAAAGAGCTACCCAGTTTTGCGCAGGAGTGCAGACATACAGGCGCTCGACCTTTGCTTGGTAGGTAGTGACAGCGCACGCAAAGCCACACCCGCGCGGTTGTTCACCCGCGTACACACGCGCCGCGCAGGCGCCCAACGTGAAGCTGTTCAACGCGACCGCGGTTGAGGACCTGGTCGTGCGCGAGGACCCCGCGCGCGGTCGCTACGTGGGCGGCGCGGTGACCAACTGGACGCTGGTGTCGCTGAACCACGACACGCAGATGTGCATGGACCCCAATGTGCTCGAGTCCAAGGTCATGGTGTCGTCCACCGGCCACGACGGGCCCATGGGCGCCAGCGGTGCGCATTGCTGCGTGCAAGCCAGGGGCATGGGAGCGGCGCACAGGCGTCTGGTCATGTTGGCATGGCTGGAGGTCCTGGCGGGCTTGGTTGAAAAGCTGCCATGTGCGTGAGTGCTTTGTGATGCTTGTGGTGTTTGCGTGGGCTGCACGGACATGCGGAGGATGCGCGTGACTTGCGGAGGATGGGCATGACGAGGGTGATGCCATGCATGGCCGTTGAGCGGGGAATGCCGTAAGTGCTGTGCTCAGCTGACACATTTTCATGGCGGTGCGTGCGCAGGCGTGAAGCGGCTGCAGAAGCTGGGCATGGTTAGCGCGGTGCCGGGCATGTCCGCGCTGGACATGAACAGCGCTGAGGACGCTGTGGTCAACCACACGCGCGAGGTCGTGCCCGGCATGGTCATCTGCGGCATGGAGGCGCGCCCTTCATGACCGTGTCCCTCGCACTCTAGACAAGGCATCATTGACACAGATTTCTGACGCTTCTGCTTGGATCGGTCGGCGGAGGGGCTGCGCCCCTCAAGCCGATGCCAAGGTCACATGGCGATTTATTAGCAGACTTCATGCTCATGGCCTGACAGCATGTTCCCCAGCGTGCCAGAAATGTACCCTGTACATGTCATGTCCATGGACTGCAAGCCTAGTTTGTCCACATGTGTGCGCAGGTTGCCGAGCTGGACGGCTGCCCGCGCATGGGCCCCACCTTTGGCGCCATGTTCATGAGCGGCCAGAAGGCGGCGCACTGTGCGCTGGCCTCGCTCGCGCGCCAGCGCGCCGCCGCGGGCCCCGTCGAGCTGGAGTTCGAGGCGCGCAAGGAGCTGGTTGCGGCCGCCTGAGCGCCGGGATGTGAGAGGTCATGATAGATTCAGGGACGCCGTCATTGGTGTGCTGCTGATGCGGGATCCAGGGACCTCAGGTGCAATGCGCAAGGGTTGCTGCTGTGCCTGGGTGTAGCCCGTGGCCAAGACGGTGAGAGGCTTTGTGGGTCTTGTACGCATGCGTATGGTGTGAACTTTGGCGCTGCAGAAGCGGTCTAGCGCATATAGACACCTGTGTAACAACGAGCGGGGCCGAAGTGCATGTATGTTTGTCATCACACTTACACACCGATGGTTGATAGGGAGAAGACATCGAGACAATGTGGTGGTGTTCCTCTGTAGCGAGTTCTGCAGTTGAATTGGTAGTGTCACACCTGAGCTTCGTGTGTGCAATGAAAGGAGACCAAAAAATATTTACCCTGTATTCCTCATTGAGGGCCTTGAGGACCAATAAACCCCTTACAGAGAGCTGCAAAGGCCTTGGCAGGTGCTGGTGTAATGTGAGAGCTTTCGTATGCTGCCTTCTTTCCATACCAGACTTTTTCATCTCACTTTTCACAAAGCTATTGTGCACAACAACCAGAGAGCATTGAAAGCTTTCAGAGCATGCCCGAATTTCAATTCTGAGCACAAGCGTAGACAAAGAAACGATAGTATATCCAATACAGCGAGTAGCCGGGTGGAGTGTGTTGTGTGATGTGTTGGCACCCATCTGATTGATGTGGTGGTAGGGAGGAAAGCAAGCTTGGAGAGGGGACAGTCAGGTGCACAGGGTATGCATTGCTTTTCATGTCCATGCTGCCAGCCAGCATGCAAAAGCACGCTGTATTTCATATGGTAGTGCACCATGCCCATTCTCAGCGCAAGCAGCCCCCTTGATATAGCTGTTTATTTGCAAACCTACGTGAGCCCCATATGCCGTGTGTACACAGTGCTGGATGCATTGCCTGGTACATGTGTGCAGCCACCTCCAAATACGCTGGTGTTCAGTCCGCATAACCGCAACGCGGCGGTCTCTACCATGCACCAAATCACACCCTGCACTCGCTGACCACCCATGCACAGCTAAGCTTCAGAGGCGTGGCGTGTGATTTGACAGCGCCCTGACATTGACACCCGAGGCGGCAGTGCCGCCAGCGCAACGCTCAGGCGCATGCCGCCCCACCCTCGCTTGGGGGCGGCGCGGCGGGGCCCTAGGCAGATGACGCAGTCAGCAGCGCGACCATGCGGCGGCTCTCCTCCACAAAGTCGATCGGCTTGATGCTCGCCGCGCTGAGGCGCTGCCTCAGCTCGCCATTGTACTCCCTGCCAGCATGTGCGACACCAGGTCGGCGCACTGGACAGCACACCAGTGTCCCTAATCCATATATCTTACTCTGGCATCGAATTCATGTGATCATGCTCATGGACTGCCTCAAAGGCAGCCAAGCTCGCTGCAGTTCGGTCCATGTCCATGTGCGTCGCGGAAGCGAGCTGGCAACATGCGCGCGCCTCGCAACGTTCCCTGCAAGTGTGCACACCGCGACGCAGTGCCGGCGACGCTTGAGGAGCTGAGCAGTTGAGGAGGGCAGAGGGGCATGATTTGAGCCAATCTGCATGAGGACAGAAGGGCGCGCACTGCGTGCGCGACTGCACGCGCAGCAGCCACTCGCCCCAGGCGGCGCGCTCGAGCAGCGCCTCGTAGGGCTTGGGGTCGGGCGCCTCCTTCAGCGGCGCCACCTCGTCCGCCGTCTTGCCCAGCAGCACGCGCGCCTGCGCCCTCGCGGGGGCTGTTTAATTTATTTTATTTTTCCTGCACCATCATGTGGCGCACATATACGCAGTTTCCGGTGACAACATTGGACAGTGTGGCCGTGAACACATGGCATCCGGCGCATATCTGCATCATGTGTTGAGAGCGCCTTGGCGGGGTCGCAGCCGTGCCAGGGATGTGAACCCTTGCGCATCCCGCCGCCCTGACCAGGGGCAGGGAGGCTGGGCGCGCGCCTGGTCGTCGAAGACGGACAGCGTGCCCTCGCCGGACGCGTCGCACACGCGCGCCTGCATCACGTAGCGCCGCACCATGGCCGGGTACGTCTGGCCGTCGTGCTCGCAGAACCAGCCGTCGCCCTGCGCCACCACCTGCGCGCGCCGCGGCGCGCTCGCGGCCGGCCCGGGTCTGCCGCGCGGCCCGGCGCTGGTGCTGCCACAACCCGCAGCCTGTGGCACTAGGCCGGGGCTGCTCGGGCGAGGCGCCTCCCCAAATGGGGGCCGCCAGCAGGACGTTGCGGCGGCAGGGCGCGATGGCCGCGGCGACTGCACCTTCCCAGGTCGCCGCTCTCTGGGCTGTGACGGCAAGCGCCGCTGTCTTCTGCCCGAGCAGCACCATGAGTGCCCTGCGCAGCCCACCTCTGCAGGCCCCCCACTCGGACTGCGTGCGAGTACCTAGCTAAAGCGGGCACGGCCTCGGCCATGTTTTGGGTGCGCGGAGGCGGACGTCGCAGCTCGCGTCACCTTCATGCCGGCCCGCCTGCTGACGCAAACAGCGCGCGGCGGAGCAGCGCAAGCAGGGGGCGGCGCGCCGCGGGGCGCGCCTTGCGGTTGTTGTCCGGGCAGGCCTGGTAGTACAGGGTCTGCGCGGGGTCCACCGCGGCGACCGTCGCTACCACGCTCGCGTACTCCGGTTTGGCGTCTGCGGGCGGCAGCAGGTCGCGCTCGCGCCGCAGCGTTGCCAGCGTGGCGCGCTCCGGCGCGCCGCCGCTGCCCCTGCATGCCCCGGCCTCAAGCTCAGCGGGCTCAGGACGCCGGCGCGCGGCCCGGCGCGCCGCCACCGGCCTCGCTGAGCCCCAGCGTGCGCGGCTCGGCGCCGACCCCGGCTCCGGGCGGCTCGGCGTGTCGCGGGCTATGGGAGGGTGCGCACTTGAGCGCGGAGGACAGGCCCTCGCCGGCGTGCGTGAGCGCGGCGGTGCAGCCGGTGGCGTCCCACCAGCCGCGCAGCGCGGTCGCCTCCTCGCTCTCCGGGTTGATCGCGATGGCGCTGCGCGAAATCGTGCTGACCGACACGCCTGCGCCGATTATTGCCAGCACTCAGTGCCTACTGCTCACTGCGCCCTGCGTTATACACAAATAGATGTCTGGTGGGCTCTGCGGGGGGCGGACGCTCGCGCGCTCGCGCGGCGGCGGCGCAGGGGGCCGCGAGCGCATGCGTCAAGCGCTTGCATGCGCGGGGGCGCCGCTGCGCGGCCGCTGCGCGTGCGGGTGCGGGGCGCGCCGTTGTAGTCGGTCACCCGGCACGCCGAGATGGAGACCAGCGCGTGCGTGAGCGCCTCGAGCTCCGCGCCGGCTTCCTCCGCCGCTTGGCCCCACAGCGTCACCGTCACAGTCTTGCCGCTGCGCGCGCGCGCGGCCGTCCCGTCAGCGCGCGCCCGCATGACTTTTCTGCCATGCGCCCCTGCAATGTCACTGTTACAGTCTTGCTGCTGTGCGCGCAGCCGCTCCGTTAGCGCGCGCCCGCCCGGACCGCCGCACTGGCGTGGCGGCGCGCGGGCGCGCTCGCTGCAAGGGCCGGCGCCGGCGCCTCGTGGCTGCACGCGCCGCGCGTGTGCCTGCGCTCCTCAGCCTTGCACAGGATCACACAGCGCGCCGGGATTGTCACACGCCCTGGGGCTGCAGGCTCGCCCTGCTCCCCGCTGCGCAGCGGGTGCGCTGGGGCGCCGGCTTGGGGCGCGCGCGCGCGCCTCTGGTCGGCGATCGTGAGATCGCGCCGCGCGAGCTCGGTGCCGTCGCGCTGGCGCTTGACGCTGCCCAGCGGGCCCGTCGCCGTGACCACGCCCAGCAGGTCCACCTGCGCGGCGCCCCGCCTGTGTTGCGCCCGCACGCACACCCTACACCCAGGGTCTCGTGACAAATGCGCAGCAGGTCCACCTGCGCGGCGCTCCCCCGTGTCACGCGCGCATGCAAACCCTACACACAGGGTCTTGTGACAAACGCGCCAGCAGGCCCACCTGCGCGGCGCTCCCCCATGTTGCGCCCGCATGCAACCCAGCGCTCAGGGTCTCCCGACAATTACGCAGCAGGCCCGCCTGTATGCGCTCGCAATGTGGCAGCCAGCCGGATATCATGTGGTGTGGCCATGGCCAGCAGGCGCGCCTGCGCCACCCCTTGCTGACATGCAGACGGTAGCAAGACAGAGCGCGTGCTGTAAGCGAATGTATTGTGCCGACCACTTCAGACACAACAAAGCTGTACGCCACCAGGGTCCCCTCTTCCTCAGGCTGGCTTCACAGCGCCCGCGCACGCCGCAATCATGCGCGCACCAGCATGCGCTTGCCGGTGTAGCCGGGCAGCGAGCCGATGGGCACGTAGGTCAGCCGCGCCTGCATGCGGCTGGCGTCTGCGTCCGCGCACTCCTCAATCTCGCTCCTGCCGCGCGACGTGCTTGTGTCGCACCTCTCGCGCAAAGCGGCGAGAGCGCAGAAACGCCCAGGACCTTTTGTTCGCAAGCATCCCCTCATGGATGCAGGGGCGTGCATGACGGCCGAAACGCGGCAAGGACCGGGGCTCAGGGTCTTTCTCGGCGCGTCGCGCAAGGGCTGCGCTGAGGAAGGACCCTGATTACAGGTCTAGGTCAGGGTGCGGTGGGCCGCACCCGTTGTCCAGGTTGATGGTGTAGTCGTTGCGCACGGCGCTGTACTGGCGGTTGGCCGGCTTGACCTTGCCGCGGCTGACCCAGAACACCTGCGCGCCGCCGCACAGGCGCACTCGAGCTCCGCATGCTGGCGCGCATGTTGTGCCTCGGCCTGTGGCCGGCGCGCGGGGTGCGGATACGGCCGCATGCCGCGCGGCCAAGCTGACGACCGGTCTTGCCCATAGCGCATGCTGGCCACAGCTGGAGGTGCTCTGCCTGTGATGTGATGCACATAGTGGACATGTGCACAACACGTTCCTGGCACACATGGAAGATCACAGCATGTGATTGCCCTGCATGCGCAGATAAGTCAGCACGGCGAACCCGTCTGTCCCGAGCAGGTGCGCTGATGCTGTGCAGGGCGTGAGTGAAGCACCCTTCCCGGCCTTTGCCAGAGCACCCTTTCCAGACTACCTACGAGTATATAGCAGCGGCGCAAAGCCTGGCGGCACCAGCGGCCCCTCTCACCCACCGTCCTGATCACGAGCGGCGCAGGCGCGGCCTTGGCATAGGGTTAGGGTTGGCCCTGGCAGCACACCTTGCCCTCCTCCATGATGTCAAAGTAGCGCTCCGCGAGCTCGCGCCACAGCGTGGCCTCGATGGCCGTCCCCTGCGGCGCGCGGGCCAGCAGGCTCAGCGCGCCGGGCCGGGCATGCGCGCCCTCCACCACGCATGCCGGGCCCCAGGTGGCTTTGGCCCGTGCGGCGCCGTGAACGCCGGTCCGCTCTGGAGGCGTGCAAAGTGAACAGCCCGTAGTGGTTTGTAGCAGAGAAAGCCTCCCACAAGGGGGTGTCTGCAGGTGCGCCAGAGGCGTCGTGTATCACACGCGTACGGCTTGACGCGCCGTGGGAGACGGTGCGGCGGTGAGCGCTGCAGGCGTGCAGGCCGGCGAGGGGCGCCGGCCCCCGCATCAGCAGCAGGCCTGCGCGCGGCCGCGCATGCTCGTCGACGAGCTCCACAGAGAACAGCGACGTGCTGGCGCCGTTCTTCTCGAAGGTGCGCATCTGGCCCTTGTTGGCCACGCGCGCCTTGATCGTCCAGCCGTTGTTGTATGGGTTCAGAGCGTGGATGGGCTGCGCCGCGCGCCGCTGCCCGCGCCGCCCCTGCAGCGGGTCCGTGCAGGTCCTTGTAAGCAAGTGTTGCAGGGGATCCGTCTTTTCCCCTCGCAAGCCTCTGCGGTGTCGGGGCTCAAGGGCGCGCACGGCGTGTAGGGCGACGGCGTGGCGCCGGGCGTCGGCACGCCCGCCAGCGGCGCGCCGCGCTTGGCCGCCGCGGGCGTCTTCAGCGCACTGCCGCCGGCGCTGCCGGCCGCACCAGGCTCCGCCTTGACGCTGGCCGTCCTGTCCCTGTTCTCCTTGCCCGGGGCGGGCGCCGGCGTGCGCGCCGCGCCCGCCTGCTCGTCGGCCGCGGCGGCCGGCGCGGCCGCGGGCGCGGCGGGCGCGGCGGCTGGCGCGGCGGCGGGCGCGGCCGCGTCGGCGGAGCCGCCGCCCTCCGGCTTGTCCAGCACCTCGCAGTCTGCGCGCCGGGGAGCGTGACGTTGCGGCAAGCCCGCGGCGCCGCTGGCTCGCAGGCCCCCCCGCGGCGCTACTGGGCCAGAGTCTGCATGCATGCCATTGGAGCATGCATGATTGCTTCTGTCACCAGCCGCAGCCCCACAGGGGCTCCAACACACTGAGCCAGCCGTACAGAAAACCTGCCGCACAGGGTGGGTGAGGAGAAAGTCGTGAGGCGCGCCCAGGACCAGCGGCCGCGCAGCGCCGTTGACCATGTTGATGGTGTACTCGGTCAGGCGTATCACGCAGCCCACACCCAGCTCGCCGGCGGCCACGCGCACGTTCACCTGCACAGGTTGCGCCCCGTTACATAACAGGCTCTGTCGCTCGCGCTCCTGCAGCCCCCTACAGCTCGGCTGGCAGTGTAGGGGTATTTGCACCCAGCCCAGCAGGGCTGCCGTGCTAGTGCGCCTTCACATGGATTGTCATGTTTAGCAGGTGCGGCCCTTCATCGCACCTATCGCTTGCTCTGCTTTGGGCACTGTGCGCACTCAGTCAGGAATACAAGGGCGCACCTGCGTGGCCAGGATGGCGCTGATCGAGTCGCTGCCATCCGTCAACCCGCAGGCGTACTTGGGCTTGCCCTCTGAGAGCGACTTCAGGCTCTCAACCTGTGCATGCAGCCCGCGCCCGCTTGACTCGCTGCATCAAGGCGGAGCACCGGAGTCGCACAAGACAAGACAGAGCGCAGAGAGTGCCGCGCACCCTCAGGCACAGCGGCTCATCCTCTGCGCCATCACGCAGCCGCTGCACCCCGCCACTTGTCAGGGAGTGCGCCATGCCCCGGGCAAGTGCGGGGAATCAACCAAAGGTGGATTGGGGCTGTTGTATTGCCTGGCACTGTTTCTGTCTGTTGCTCTGCGGCCAGTGACACTCCAGGTGCTTGGTGTATATATCTGTCGCAGGAAGCTTGTGTGTAGCAAAGACAGCTTTGGGGGGGGGGTTTTGAACTTGCACCGCCGACCTACCGCATAGCCGCACAGCGATGTTATCAATGTAACAGCTCAGAAAGTCAATATTGAGGTTACTTAAACAGCAGTTCTTTGCACAGAACACCCAGGTCAACGCCCGCAAACAGGCAGGCACAACCACGGCCCTCCCACGCACACCAGCGCACAGCAGTGTTGCGCAAGTGCGCCACAGCGGCTGCACGTGCATGCGTTCGTGGTTGCACCCGCTCACATTGTCAAGCCGGCCGGCATGCCGTTCGGGTTCATGCCCATGGAGTTCATGCCGCCGCCGCCCGCGCCCGCCTTCTTCTCCTTCTTCTCCACCATGATCGCCTGCGACCCGCCACAGAGCTCAGGCCTCACCTGGTGGCTGCCTCGCAGCAAGGCCACCCAGCATAGACCCACCACGATCGCCTGCGACCAGCCACACAGCTCGAATCTCTGTGGCTTGTCTCAAACTCTGTCACGCCTCGCAGCATGTCTGCCTAGCATGGACGACAGCAAGCGCTGGGTCAGTTTGCGACGTAACACTGTCGTGCCACGCACGACGGCGGCGGCTGAACTGCCGCGCACGACGACAGCGGCAGGCCCGCCGCGCCACCATGGTGTCGGGCTGCGCGGCGGCGCGCCTGCGTGGTGAGCATGATGCCGGCGATGCCGCAGGCATTCATGAGGCCGCTGCGCGTGACCTTGGCCGGGTCCAGCACGCCCGCCTCCAGCAGGTTCTCGATGCGGTCCTCCATCTGCGCCGCGCTCTTCATGAGACAGCGCCGGCGCAATCACATTTCACATGACGCTCATACACAGCTGTACCCAAAGCACGCATGCGAACAGGAGTAGCTTTGAAGATCGTCTACAGTTCCCGACGCATGGCAGTAGCCACCCCCTTGGAACAGACCGTAATACAGGGTAAACAAATAGGTTGTGTGCTGACAGTGCCGGCTTTGCTGCAGCCGCGCCCCACAGGCGGGCAGACGCAGCAGGGCCAGGGTCGGGCGCAGCGCCTCTCGCAGCCCTACACACCACGCCCCAAAACCCTCTGCAAGCCTGGCCGCATGCGAAGCGGGGCGCACGGCGTTGTAGCGGCTACAATGTAGCCTATCTCGAACGGCTAGCCCATCAGCTTCTAGAGCAGGGTAGGGTAGGGTAGGGTAGCGCTAGCCCTAACTTACACCGCATGCGGCGCGGGGCGCACGGCATTGTAGCCCATCTCGAACGGCTGGCCCATCAGCTTCTCGATGATGACGTCGCCCTCCACGCCGGCGTTACTGGCGATGAGCCGCGCGGGCGCCACCAGCGCCTGCGCACCCATGGTCATGAGCGTCCCGCAGGTGGCAAGCACATGCAGGCGCCACCCGGTGTGAGCATCCCTGCTTTTCCACCGCAAATGCACTTTAACCAGCAGCTCTCCCTGTTGTTGCACTTACAGGGCTACATGCCTTGGGGATGGCATGAGATGCGCCTCATGCAGAGGCCAGCAGAAGCTCTAGTGGGCGGGCAGGCACTGCGAACAAACATGAAGCGGCCCTCCTCCGTCTCCAACCCAGATCAGCCGCCAGACCGTTTACGCATGTCCCCGTACCAGTCTGCTCGGCGTGGATCGGGGGAGGCTTGGGCCGCGCTGCCCCCCGCGCCATGGGGTGTGCAATGAAGCGCTCCGCGCTGTCAGGGCGGGATGCGGGGTTCAGAGCAGGGCGGGCCGGAGGTTGCCGGTGGGGGGCAGGCGCGCGCCTTGCCGACCAGGTCGGCGCCGAGGCGCTCCTCGCTGTCGGACAGGCTCGCGCTGAACTCCGGCACGAGCTCGGCCAGGTGCAGCAGCGCGGCGCCGCCGCCCGGCACGATGCCCTCCTCGACCGCCGCAAAGGTCGCGTTCTTGGCGTCCTCGATGCGCAGCTTGCGGTCCTCCAGCTCGGTCTCGGTCGCGGCGCCGACCTGCCGCGGGCAGGGTCAGGATTAGGATTCCGCTCCGTCCGGCCAAGGAAACAGCCCACGTCTGGTGCCATGCAGCCTGTGGCGCGGCCAGGCTGCAGCGGGGCACGAACCCAATGCCCGATGACAGTTCCTGGAGGCTGCACACGCTTGGGTGGCACTCCAAGAGGTGGCAGTGCGATTCAGGAGGTAGCAGTGTCCAGCCTTCGCCTTCATCGAGCGGACCTCGCACCCACAGCTGTGCAAGCACAGGCGCGCACACAGCTGCTGCCATTTGCCGCGCTGCTACAGGGCGCCGCGAGCGCAGCGACGCAAGCCCTGACAGGGCGGCGCGCCTTGATGACGGCGACGCCGCCGGCCAGCTTGGCAATGCGCTCGGACAGCTTCTCGGTGTCGTAGACCGAGTCGGTCTCGGACAGCTCCTTCTTAATCTGCGCGATGCGCATCTGGATCTCCTCCTTGTTCGCCGCGTCCGCGACCAGCGTGCACCAGTTGTTGCCCGCGGTGACCTGCGCGCGCGCGCAGCACCCCGTCGGCTGGGGGCGTGCTGCGCAAAAACTCCATGCTGTTCAACTCTGCAACTCTGCACAAAACATCGAGAGTGTATGTCATCCGATGACCCGCATGCAGGCCGCACGCCTCGCGCGCGCGCATTATGAGCTGACTGGCGCACCGTCCGCTCTCTCCCGGGGCACGCGAGCACATGAGACTGGCTTCGCATAGCCCTCCCGGCAGCCAGGCAGGCAGGTGCGCGAGGGGCCCTGCGGCGCGCGCGCGCACCTTGCGCGCGGTGCCCAGCTGCTCCAGCGCAGCGCTCTCCACTTTCATGCCCAGGTCGCGCGCAATGTACTCGGCGCCGGTCACGATCGCGATGTCCTGCAGCAGCGCCTTGCGCCGCTCGCCGAAGCCGGGCGCCTTGATCGCGCACACGTTGACGATGCCGCGCAGCTTGTTGACGACCATCGTGGCCAGCGCCTCGCCTGCCGCGCCGCGCGCGCGCCATCCTGTTCCTCGCCTGCCCTCCTGAAAAGGGCCTTCTCCATGCGTGCCAGGGCGGCGCATGCGCAAGCGTCCTGTCACAGCATCACAGGCGCCTGATTGCCACGCTTTTGAGGTCACAGCCTGGCAGCCTGCGGCGCGCTGCCAGCCTGCGTGGTCCACCAGTCCCACCCTCCAAGCTCTCCCACCGCCACCTACCGAGGCGTGTACCCCATCCTGGCGCACGCCGTCGCCGTGCGTCCCGCAAGAGAGACACGCCATGGCCGCGCGTCCCCAAGAGCTGCGAGCGGCGCGCAGCCGCGCACCGGTGACGTCCTCGGCGATGATGAGCAGCGGCTGGTTGACGCGCGTCAGCTGCTCGAGCAGCGGCAGCACGTCCTTGATGCTCTCCAGCTTCTGGTCGGTGACCAGCACGCGCGCGTTGTCGTACTCCACCAGCAGCCGCTCCTGCGGCGCGCGCGCGGAGCCTCGCGCCGGCGGCCCGCACCCTCGGACACAAGTAGCCGCACGGCCTTCTTGGGTGTGCCCCGAACCCGGCTTCGAGGCGGGGAGGAAGAGGCGCCAAGGAAACCTTGTCCGGCCATAGGTGCGCTCAGCGGTCAATCTGCGTCCGACTACTCGCGCGCAAAGGCGCATGCTGCTTGAGCGCCTGAGCAGTTGGTCTACAATCCCGCGGGCCGTGCCACGCAGCCAGCAGCGCTCACAGCCCTTGCCGCTGCCCCCTGCAGACGGCCGAGCATGGTGCAGCGGGTGCGTGCGAGCGCGGCTCTCACTGCGGCCCCAGCTGCTGGTGGGCCGCAGGCTCGGCCCCGACCGCGCGCGCCTGGTTGGTGATGAACTGCGGCGAGATGTAGCCGCGGTCGATCTGCATGCCCTCCTGCACATCCACAGTCGTCTCCAGCGCGTTGCCGGTCTCGATGGACAGCACGCCGTCCGCGCCGACGCGGTCCAGCGCCTCCGCGATCAGCTCGCCGATGAACGCGTCGTTGCCGGACGAGATGGTGGCCACGTTCTACGCGCGCCACAAACCAGCTCGCTCTTCCCTTCATACTTTTGTCGTTTTCTTAAGCAGACGCTCTGCAGCCCATGGGCACCTGCTATCGCATGTGGACAGCAGTGGCACGCCCCGCCTCAGGTCCGCCGCTTCCTGGCCGGCGCGCAGTCCGCCGCCTCCGCGGCCACTTTCTTCAACAACGGCCAACGGCGGCGGCCTGGCTGGGCGGCGGCCGCGCCGCGCGCCGGGCGGGCCCGCTGGGCCGCGCGCGCCTTGATGTCCGACGCGCCCTTGACCGGCTGCGCCTTCTCCTTCAGCTGGGCCACCAGGAACTCGCACGTCTTGTCGATGCCCTTCTTGACCGAGATGGGGTTGGCGCCGGCGGTCACG
>JAABUY010003087.1_pt1 | contig 18803 bp, 21 predicted proteins | sample 5560271 | NCBI WGS metagenome assembly JAABUY01 (sample SAMN10711886, study PRJNA513374) | rock metagenome | isolation source: Antarctica rocks | place: Antarctica: Victoria Land, University Valley
TAAAATAAGCAAGATTTACATACAAATTTCTGTCAAAAGCTGCTGCATATTACTGTTAAACTTATATATGAAGATTACTCAATAACATTGTTATTTCTCTATACTTTTCTATAAAAATTTAACAGTTGATAAATCTATATATATATAGTTATACTGTCTATTCAGTTTTATGCAAACTATTTATTTATTGTGATTTTAACATCAAAACACTGAATTTGAGTGTGATTTTCAAAAAAAAGTTGCAAAAAGTTCTGAGCAAACTGAGGAGCCAACATTCTAGGAATTGCTGTAGCGATCAACGTTATTGCAGCTATTTCTGTATCAAACTCCCATTCCAACGTTCAACCTCACTTCCCCCCACTACCTTACCTCAAGGTACCCATTACCATACACAATCCTCAGTACGCGGGGTCTCTGATCAGCGATTGTTTGATTGCACTCTACGGGTCAGTGTCGATAGTTGATGGGCACAACCCCGCTTTCATGTGATCGCCTGCCCCCGAAGCACGTCAAACTCCGCAAACCCTGTCCGGTTGTCGGCCCAACATCGTCCTCATCTGCAATCCCGCTTCTCCCATCACCCTACGTCTGGCCCGATACCTTACCGCCATGACCTCGTCACCCAACCCACCCGCCGCGGAATCGGCTTTCACCTTCCTCCCCCAAGGCGCTCTGATCCAAGAATTCCGCGTCGCGGGCGTCAACATCGTCCAAGGCTTCCCTTCGGCAGACCTCTACGCCACGCACAACACGCCGTACTTTGGCGAGACGATCGGTCGCACCACGAACCGGATCAAGGACGGTCTGCTCTCGAACCTCAACGGCGGCAAGGAGTATCATCTCCCCGTCAACAACGGGCCCAACAGCTTACACGGCGGGAAAAGGGGATGGGGCAAGCGGATCTTCGACGGGCCGAAGACGGTGGATCGAGCGGGGAAGAAGGCGCTGGAGTTTAGGTATTTGAGTGAGGATGGCGAGGAGGGGTATCCGGGGAGTGTGGAGTGTAGGGTTTGGTATACGGCGGGGAGGGAGGGGGGGAGGACGGTGTTGGGGGTTGAGTATGAGGTTGAGATGGTGGGGGAGGGGGTTGAGGAGACTGTTGTTGGGGTGACGAATCATAGGTGAGATCTTCATTCCTGGCTTGTGGTTAAGGAACGGCTTGAGTGTGATCGCGATTCCGATGGGAATGCGGTCAGATCAGGGCGTGGTGAATCGCATAATCGACACCTCGCCACTTAGAGATATCGAAGAGTGACGGCTCTTTTGGAAGACTTCAGTCAGCTTAGCGAGCAGCTCACCAACGCCCTAACTGCCATGGCCCACATGATATTTTCAGGAGTTTTCTACAGTTTTCCCCTTAATACAGAGGCTAAGCAGCACAAACCCAACAGTTACTTCCACCTCAACCCCAACTCCCCAACAATCGAAGGCACCATCGTCACCCTCGGCACAAACACCTACCTCCCCCTCGACCCCACCGGCATCCCCACCGGCTCCATCGAGCCCCACCCCTCCATCAAACCCAACACCCCCTTCACCCTCGGCGCCTCCGAACCCGACCTCGACGACTGCTTCCTCATGAACGCCCACCCCTCCTCCATCCCCCTCGACACCCGGCCCCTCCCCCTCCGCACCCTCGCAACCCTCTACGACCCCTCCACAAGCCTCCATCTCCAGGTCCAAAGCACCGAGCCGGCCTTTCAGTTCTACACGGGCAAGTATATCGACGTCCCCGAGCTGACGACCGAGGATGGGCAGAAGGTGGCCGGGAGGGGGCCCAGGTCGGGACTCTGTGTCGAGCCGAGTCGCTATGTTAATTGTGCGGGGAGGGAGGAGTGGAGGGGGATGTGTCTGTTAAGGAGGGGCGAGGTTTGGGGGGCGAGGAGTGTTTATGTGGCTTGGCAGGAGTGAGATGGGGACTTTTGACGTGGGGAGTTGACGTGTTGGGTAGGAGCTGGACGGTGGTTTGGTCGGAGGTGTTTGTTTGTCGTATTTTATGAGTACAGCTTTTGGCAATAGCCTGATTGTCGCCGTATACCCTTGGAATGCAACTGAAACAGTGATGAGATCTTGCGTGATTACACTGGCAGAACATAAAAGTACCCAGCTCCTGTCTTTCCGAGCTACTCATTCATCGATCTCACTCACACCCCTAAACCCATGCCTAAATTGTCCGTTCAAGTTAACCCCCAAATCCCTGTGTGCATTTTTGACCTCATGTACCTGAGAGTTCAGGGTGAAAATCCTACTCGCGAAAGTCGTGCCTAGAACTCTGTGCCTGGAGGATACCTAAACTTAGAGTTTGGGGGCGCTGCCAAGCTCGACTCCATCCCGTCAGCCACCAAGTTAAGGCTCAGCCTGTCCCGCCGCAGCCACTGAGAACCCCCCGACCAACCCCACCAACCTCTCCCCCTATCTCCCCATCCTCCCAAACTACCACCCTCCCTCCCTCTTTTCTCCCCTCCAAACAACCCAACCCCCATCCCCAATCCCCATCCCCCACAAAACCATGACTTCCACCACCGCCCACAACCACCCCCCCCACCTCCCCCACCCCTCCCAAAACAAAAACAACCAGAACAAGCACAACCTGTCCCACCTCCTCCCCCCAACCTACACCCACCTCATCACCGCCTGGCTGGCCGAAGACTGCCCGAGCTTCGACTACGCCGGCTTCGTGGTCGGCGACGCCGCCGGCGAGGCCCGTCTGCTCGGCAAGTCCGCCGGCATCCTAGCCGGAGTACCGTTTTTCGAGGAGGTGTTTAGGCAGTGTGGGTGTTTGTGAGTCGATTTGTTTCTTTCTCTTTCTTTTTTGTTCTTTGGTTTTTTGGGGCGGGGGGGGTGGTTCGTTCGTTCGTTCTTTGGATCTTTGGTTCTGTCCGGCCCTTTCGGGGTGGGGTGTCGCGCAGTGGGGGCGTTTCGGGGGTGTGTCTCGGCATTTGCTCGTCTGCAGGCCGGCTGGGAAGGAAGGCGAAGAAAGGGAAGAAAGAAGGGAGGGCTGACGCGTAGGTTACGGTGCAACGAGGCAGGGTCGAATGGCACGTGCAGGAAGGTGAGGTGTTCAAGCCCGTCACGCATGTGGCTACGGTGCGGGGGCCTGTGAGGAAGATTTTGTTGGGTGAGAGGGTGGCGCTTAATACGCTGGCGAGGTGTTCGGGCATTGCGACGAGGTGAGTGGGTGGGTTTGGTTCTTTGTCTTCTTTCGGTCTTCGTAGTGGGCGGTGGGGCGGTGGGGCGGTGGGGCGGGGTTTGTTTAGCGTTGTGGATCGAGTGGTCTTTTTAGGGGCTGGTGTTTGTGGGGAGGGGAGTGGTAGGATTGTTTCTCGTTGAGGTGAGGTGGGAGGTCGCTGCTCTTGGGTCATGGTGTCGCTCTTTACACTTCTTCGTCTGCGGTATAAGCTGTTGTTTGTCTTGCGGAGGAAGTACTGTGCTTTTTGCAGCTGGTAAGCACGACTGTTTGGTCGGAGCTTGTTACAACCATTGCATGGTTAGTAGGCTACTTGAGATGCTGGGTGCTGAAGGCATTGAAGAGCGGGTTTGTGCGTCTGAGAAAGCAGATCTGCTGTGCTGGATTGCGCAGATGTTCACGCTGGCAGATGTCACAGGACACTTCTGTTCTCATTGCCTAGAGCACTTCTGCAGGGTAGAGGCCTCAGTCCTTGACTCTTCTCATTCTCTGGCTCTTCTTCTCTAGCAGTATCTTCTTGTCTGTTCATACTCTTGTCGTTTTGACCGACCACCGACCACCCCTCAAATTCATATTACCATTCCTACAACCCGACATCACTCAACCCATTCCATACTACTCAGGCATACATCCATCCCACCTAGAAGGCCCACGAAGCTAACAAACCAACCTCCCCACCAGATCCAACCGCCTCCTCCAACTCGTCCGCCAAGCCGGCTACAAAAACACCCTCGCCGGCACGCGCAAGACCACGCCTGGCTTCCGCCTCGTCGAAAAGTACGGCATGCTAGTCGGCGGCTGCGATCCTCATCGGCATGACCTAAGGTCCTCCGTCCTTCCCTCCTTTCCCTTCCCTCACCTCCTCCTTTCCCCTCTCTCGTCTTGTTTGCAAACCCCCCACGTAAAATTCAAACACTGACATCAGCACAGCACAATGACGATGCTCAAAGACAACCACATCTGGTCCTCCCCCACCCGAACCATCACCTCCGCCGTCCACGCCGCCCAGTCCGCCTCCGGCTTCTCCGTCAAAGTCGAAGTCGAGTGCCGCTCGCTCGCCGAAGCCGACGAGGCCATCGCCGCCGGCGCCGACGTCGTCATGCTCGATAACTTTGGCGCCGAGGAGATGAAAGTGGCGGCGAGGACGTTGAAGGAGCGGTGGGTGGAAGGGGTGAGGGGTGAGGTGGATAGTGAGGCAAGGGAAGGTCAAAAGGGGGAGGGGAAGAGAAGGAGGAGGGAGTTCTTGATCGAGGTCTCGGGTGGGTTGACGGAGGCGAATGTGAGGGATTTCGTTTGTGATGACGTCAATGTCATTAGCACGAGTGCGATTCATCAGGGGGTGCCGCATGTGGATTTTTCGCTGAAGATTGTGCATTGAGTATGAATCTTTGCTCAACGCACGACCCTTCGCTGGCTTTGTGTTCGCGTCGATGGGAACGTGAACGTGAACTTGAACGTGAACGTGAAGTTAAAACGGGCGTAGCGTTTCGGACGTGCTTTCACCGCCGCTCATTCATCATGAACCCTCTACGGGCCGAGGACGAGATATCGGTAGGGAAGGAGGGACAGAGGGCAGACCGTCCGCGCTGCATCCAAGGACGCACGAAGCCATGGACCTATCTATTCACACTCCACTCGCCCAGTCAAGTACCCCGGGCGAAAGCGACATCTCAACAGGCCCCCGTTTCCCTTCTCCCCGTTACAACCCTTCCCCCCTTTTCCCCCTCTCCCTCTCCCTCCCCTATTCCCCTCCTCTTCCCTCCTTCTTCTTTCCGATCCCACTCACCACTTCACCACTCCCCCCTCCCGCTCTCTCTCCCTATCCCCGCCATTGCTTCGTTTCCCCCTTCATTTTCACTTCATCGTGTCTTCATTTCCACTTCCCTCTTTTCCCCTCCTTTACTGATGAGAGGGAGACGGAGACGGAGACACAGGAGAGAGAAGACGGGGGAAAATTGGCCCTGACGGGGGCAAATTGGCCGTGGGTGTGGGGTTTCGGGTTCGGGTTTCAAATTGGATTGGTGGTAGTGGTGCCGGTGCGTTTCGGGATTTGTCTCGGGTTTCTTTGGGTGGGTTGGCTGAGTGGGTGGCTGACTGGCTGCGGGGTGCGGGGTTATGTGTTGTGTGGGTTGTGTGGAGGGGGAGGGGGAAGGGGATGGAGAGGGAATCTGGGAGGTCGGGAGAGAGAGGGCTGGATGAAAGGAGGGAGGAGGGATTTTCCCTTCCGTTGGTCCTCATTTCGTCTCTCCAAAGCGGTGGGAAAGCGTGCGTATCTCGTCTCGTCGATGTCGGGGCGTTCGTGTGGGAGTTTCTGGGATGAGGCGTTGTGCCGATGCGGCCAAGGGACGTGCAAGGAGAAGGGAGATGACGATCTTCACATGGGAGAGAAGTTATGCTATGGTACTTGAGTAAAACGACTGGGTATGTATTCCTCCTTGCGTATGGCGTAGTTACGTTACCTTACCTACCTAGATGTATGTACCTTATGTGCCCATTCTGTACTTCGCTCGACGCTTTTGTGACAGACCTGAAGATTGCAGCGCCAGAGAGATATCCGTGAACGAAAACGAAGCAAGAAGAAGATGGTATAAAGCGCCTACCAGCACCTCAACCGAGCCCAGAACGCGCCTCTCCCACCTCTTTCCCTACCATCCGGTCGATTCGGGCGGTCGTAATTATCCAGCGTCTGCTGTTTCTCCGTCATTGGCGTCGTCGTTTGCGTCCTGGACGGATTATGCGTCTGCTGTGCGGCGTGATTCGATTGTGAGCCTCGCGCGCCAGAGGCTTGCATCCGTCTTGCTTCAACCACCCTTCTCACCAGCACTACATCCCCCACCCAACACCACGCTCATCAGCTCCACGTCTTCCCAAGTACGTGCGAAAGAAAAGAGGGAGTTCAACGAACACGCAAACGTCTCCTCAACATTAACCATCTCCCTCGCGCTCGTCTCCATAAACCCACAACCCCTCTTCCGCGCCCACTCTAAGCCCTGCCGACTGCTGATGACCCTCCCCTCTTTCAAATCGCATTTATTCCCCGCGACGATCTTCACCGGCGGCGCGCCCCCCTCGTCGATGCGCTGCTCGCTCTCCATGTCGATCAGCTGGATGAAGTGCTCGAGCGCGTCGAGCGAGTAGGCGTTGGTGATGTCGTAGACGAGCAGGAAGGCGTCGGATTTCAGGTTGCTGGAGGCCCAGAGGCCGCGGTATTCTTCCTGGCCGGCGGTGTCGGTCAGGGAGAGGTGGTAGGTGAGGCCGTCGATGACGCGGGTGACGGAGTAGGAATCTTCTGTGGGGTGGGTCAGTCGTGGTGTGGTGGGGTTGTTGGCCGCAGAGAGGGGAGGCGGACCTATTGTTGGGTCGTATCTGGTGACGGGATTGTCAGTTGAGGGCTCTGAGTTTGGATTTTGGAGGGTAGGGTTCGGCTTACTCGTGTGTCCATTCGCTTCGTACCAATCGTAATGTGATTGACGACTTTCCTAGCCATTGCGGTAGGACGTCAATATTTGTCCGGGTGTAGCATGTCGTTTGCTTCGATTGTTGATAAACATCAGCTTACCGCATCCCCCATCCCCGCATACTGTAATTGATATCCTGTCTGCGCTCGCCATCTCACCAAACTCCCTCAGGACGTTTCCCACACTCCTGATAATCTGTGTATGAAGAGATGGCTACTGATCGCGTAGCGAGACCGTCGAGTTGCTACGGAACTCAATTGACGGTATAATTGTACTCCTCGTCTCGTCTCACTCGCACCCTCACTCCAGGAATCCACCCTCAATTATAAAGCGAGCCCCAGTTGAGTCCCTGTCCCTGCTGGCAACGCAGAACGGCGTGCTTGCCCCAGGAATTGAAACCGAAATAACACTCAACGAATGTCAGGAGCGCAGCACTCCGAGATTTCGAAAGCGACCGAGAACGACGTGTCTCCAGCGAGAGAAAGACTACAGTACGATGAGTTTCTTCAGAGATGCAAAAGCTCGCAGAAAGCAACAAAGATATGCCGGCCGGTCGCGATAATGCTAACTTAATGTTTATGCTTTATCGTTACTGGAAGCGAGTCACACGTGCAGGATGCATACCTTAGGGGGCCGCGCTGGCGTGGTGTTGGTGTGGTGTTGGCATTGGCGTTGGCGTTGGCGTTGGCGTTGGCGTTGGCGTTAGAGGTGGCGTAGGCGTTGGTCTCGAGCTTCTTTTACCGGGAGCTCGGGTGCAATGCAACGAGGTCGATTGTGTGAGAGCTCTGGGTACACACTTCCTGGTAAGGTAGGTACTGGTAGGTAAGGTACTGTAGGTATTGTAGCCACAGTGCAAGTACGTTACAGTAAGGTATTTGGAATAAGGTGAGGTAAACAAAACGTTCATGTTGACTTCGTAAATCCCTAGCTTCATACAGCTTCGTCCGGTAGTGATCCCGAATGATTGACCGACCACGGCACTGGACCGGACCAACGCTTCGCTAATGCAGGGGAAGCTGCCTTCGCAAGAGTCAATACTATGAACCTTCATTTGCTACTCAGCACAGTCCATCATTATTATTATTATACCTTTATTATGCAGACCGTCAAGACAGGAGAGAGACACACACGTTGCGTGATCAATTGGCCTCTGCGTCCGGACAGGTACAGGTACTGGCACATATTCTACACATGACCTGTGGGATTATGAGCGTCCCAGAGTACACCACTCAAATCCAGCAGTAGACGTGCCTCAAAAGTCAGGAAAGCTGTGGGGTAAGGTAGGTTTATCTCCAGTAATCACTGCATATGTGGGTATATGTATATGTAGGATTGACACCTGCTGGACCCTGTTGTGTGGTGTGTGGTGGTCTCGTATGCGAGGCTTCCTTTACTTAGAAGACTGCATTTGCACCTACACCTACCAGTGAACACGTAGGGTACATGAAGAACAAGCAGAAGCAGGGCCAGTGAGAATGTGACAGGTCTCATACCCACCGCGTGTTCCACCGACGTGGGCCAGTCCTTGAGCCGTCCCCTTCATCCCACGTGCAGAGATACCCACCCTCCGGACCAACAGGGTTGAAGACCGAGCGAAGCGAAGCCAAAGCAAAGCAAGGCGAGGCACGGTCGGGATTGGCAACTGTCACCGGATCCATTCGAGCTTTGCTGTGCCATGTGAAGCTCCATGTGCAACAGATAGGTACAAGAGCGCATCATCAGCCCAAACGCCCCCCAGGAGAAAACAAAACAAAAAAAAAATCTGGCAAAGCTCTTTTGCTCCCACGAGCCCCGTACGAATCAACCGCACACTCCCCGAACAACCCGAGGCCGAAGCCGGCGACGTAGCAACGAGTCCCGGCGCCGTACCCAACAAGACACACGCTCCTTTCGCTCCCGACTGCATGCTGGTATCATACAACGTCAAGGGGATGTTTTGGTAGATGTCGGGCTCAAGAAGAAAAACGAAAGAAAGAGGACAACGGGAGGATATCGGAAAGGAAAGGAAAGGAAAGAAAAAAGGACGTTATATGATATATTGGACTCCTTCCGGCGGTTCGACCACCTCCTCGATCTTGGGAGGAATGCCACCTCCGTACCCTTGCAGCGCCGTCGCCTCCATCCGGGCGGTTTTGGCGTGGTGCGACTCGGCGTTGACGGATTGTGGTGATCTCTTTTCCGGAATCGGTGGGGAAAACGGCCCTGGTAGGTTGAAACCGTTACTGACGTACTGGCCGGCGATGGGCGAGTGAGCCGGTGAGGCGCTTTGCTTGTCGCTGTGTTGCGATGACGTTCGAGGCGAAACACGCCCGTTCTAGAGATGAAGCCAAGGTCAGATTATGCTCGTTGCACATCGCATAAGGATTGAGCGGGATGTGTACGAGAGGGGATCTCTAGGACTCGGGGTATCTGGCACAATTGGTTTCGAAGGAAGGGACAGAGCGATAGAATGGCAGAAGGCAAGGCAAAGAATTGCGGCTGTCGTCGAAATCATACAACTTCTACCTCCTAGGGAGAACACATGCTCGCAGACAGACGTCGACAGGAGTAGGTATCATCGCAAGGTATCAACATGATAGATATTCAATAATGCAAGAACGACAACGCATGCTTCGGGGGAGCATCAAGAGGATAGGGGACATTACATAGCAAGGTCATTATGCGAAGAGGCACGGCAAAGGCCTGCAGGCTTGATCATCCCAGCTGACGGCGACGCTTTTCGCGATGGCGGCTGCTCCTACGAAGAGAGCATATCGTGGCTTACCTGTTTAGCCCAGCGCAACCCGCAACTGTTGCAGAGGTCCCGATTCCCACTCGGACCTCTTCGCCACTCCGGCGTGACTCGGGTGTGACAGTTCGCACAGTCCTTCTGCGATTGACCTGCACCCTTTCTCCGTTTCCGCTTCTTCTTGGCGCTAAGGAGACTTTTCATCTCCTCGGCCAGCAGACGGTTTCGCTTCTCCATTTGTCGTAGTTCAAACTGCCAGCTGGTACTGCGAGTGGTCTTGAGCTCATCAAACACGTTCTCCTCTGAAGCAAGGGCCAAGTCTTGAGTGCCGATGGGGAGTCCATTGCCGCCGGCAGTCGTCACTACTGCTTCCGGGTACATGACGACGGATGTTGACATTGACTGGGGCGTCACAACAGAGGGTCCCGTCACCTGTGCTCCAGCTGAACCGGTAGATAGGTTTGTGGAGGGAGTCCCAGACCCGGCAGAAGCTTGGTCAGTTCGAGGCAATACGCTTGCTCCTTGTTGCTTCGTTCCCGGTTGTGAACGCGACGACTTCAGTAGTCTCGTCTGAGCAACCAGGAACGTGGGCTTCGACCCTTCCACCGCGTCTCCAGGGTATATGGTGGTTTGCGCTTGTAAGACTTGGCCTCGCTTGTTTTGCATGTCGTGCTTGAAACATGCTCGTTTTCCAGTTCTTGCGAGCTCCAGGATTCGCCCAAACTCAAGTTTACTCTCCGGTCTCATGAGTGACTGAATACTCGTCCCAACCAGATCATCAGGTTGACGATCGAGAAGTGTTCTGACCATGGAGGAAACGAAGAGGAACATGCCCGAGGTTGACATCTTCGTCCATAACTCGGATTCCCCGATGCCACCTGCTGCGACGATATCTCCTCGTGCGAGCGCATACACCGGTCTTTCTCGGCCAACCAAGATGATGCATTTTCTACCCTTTCCTTGCTCTGTATGGAGAGATCCGTGGCTCTCGAACCAAGTGTAACCGCTGTGTTTCCTTCGAATCCTGAAGACGACGTTCACCGAAGCGCCAGTGGATGTGTCCTTGAGTTCCCTAGTGACAGGAACAATATCACTCGGGTGGCACACTGATGACAAGGCCGTGCCGATTAGCTCGACGGGCTCATACTCAAGTACCTTGCGACTCGAAGGCGAAAGATACAGAAATAGTCCCTTGAGTGACAGGACGTGGACCACATCGTCGGTGTTCTCAAGCAATACCTTGTCCAGGATACGTTTTGACAGCTCGGACTCTTCGGCAATGCCGATGGTGCTAAGGACTGTTGATACTTCATCGCGAGGAATCGTCTGACCCAGCTCTGGGTGCTGGGCACTAGTCTCGGGCGTGCGGACAATGTACCTTGGCAGCAGGCCACGCTGATAGTTGATCGCATACGAGCCGTCTACATCGCTTTCGTCAGACCCAAGAGGTTGAGTAACTAGTAGACAACTTACCAGGGTTTTTGTTTGTCACTGAGTTTGGGGTTTCCACTAGGTCCACTTGGAACCCCACGTAATACTTGATCTCGTCCGAGTCCCACGTGATAGGAATCATCGTGAGCAGATTCATAAACGGCTGGCCTCCTTTACGGTAGTTGATGAGGCTCGTTTGGACTTCCGACCTTTTGGTGACCATGTGTTTCAGGTGAAATATGATATCGTCGTCCACGTATTTCCGTTTTACTCCTGATTGCACCTTGCCATCCGGTGCTTGAAGGAAACGACAGTTCCGGCCTAATATCTCGAACCTAGTATAGCCGGTAAGACGCTCAAAGATATCGGAGCAGTAAACGATAGGAATGTCATGCTGAGTAACATCGCACACCACAAACGCGCAAGACATGTCAACCGCACCGATGCTGATCTGCGGATTTGGTCGAGCTGCTACACGCATAAGTACGCCCAGCATGTCGAACCCACTCGAAGAGTACACGTTGTTGAATTTTGGCAATTCCTGTCCAACGGCGTTGGGCATGGGTTCCTCTGTCGTGAACCCCATGATTTTTGAATTTGCAACGGGGACTACTGCTGCGCCTGGCTGTGCTTCGTTGGACGCATTGAGCCCTGGCAAGCCCTGTACTTGAGCAGTCGGACTATCTGCCTGTAACAGACCCTTCGTTTGTCTGAGTGTGGGTTGCATACTCTGCAAGTGGTCCGACATTTGCATGTTAGGCATTTTTTCCATCAAGTCCTGCTCGTCCCCCCGGCCAGCGTTGCCGCCTCCTGGGTCCTGTGCGGGACCACGAAACGAAGACGGAAATGCTTGGTGCAGCGTAGAGGTCGTCAGTGTAGGCTGGTAATCACTCTGTGTAAACATGTTCAGCGACGTCAAATCACCGCCGGCGTCCTGGTCTAAGCTAGTTGCGGTGAAATCCATGCCCATGGGTAAGCCCGCCGGCAAAAATGGCCCAGTAACGTCCATGTCAAGCGGGTCCGAAGGATTGAGTTGTTGAGGGTACGAAGTCGCTTGGGGTATGGCGTTGTAACCTGTGCTCAAATCGTGAAATTGTGTATTCAGGCTGATGCCCGCCCGGGGTTGATGCCTTTCTCCACCCCTGTGACTCTCACCGCGTCTCGCAGCAATGTCGTTACCCCGCCCTATCCTCCCACCTGGGTGTACTGGCGAAAGGTCGAACTGGTACCCGTCAAGTTCGCTGTTCCCTCCTGGACCAAACTCCATCATCGAACTTTGGCGAAGGTCCTCTTCGCTTGGGCGGCCCGGGTCGTATAGTTGCTGGTAGCTTCTCCTCCGCTGGATCTCCTTGTTGTTCTGACTAATAATCTCATCCAGCGTTTGACCGCCCATCATGTTTGGATCCATTGTATTCGGGCCCATTAACCCCATCAGGACATTCCCGTTTTGCTGCTCCTGGCCCCGCTCAACGCCGTTGCCGTGGTATTGGTGGCCATAGAAGCGACTCATGATGCTGGTGTGCCCTTCATCCATCTAAACCACGATTGATGAAGCCGACAAATGATTGAGCAGTATATATAACCTGAATTCATCAAAGTCGCTTCCTAGTGTAAACCCGATCAACGCTCGCAGCGTCCCAGCACTGCGAGTAAAGCTCCGAAGACGACTGGTGCATCGGGTTTAGCCCATCACCGAAAGGCCTGCTAGTAATATGCTATCGTTGCGCAAACGATGGACCTGGTGCGACGGTACCGTGAAAAGAGAATAGAGAAGCTAATGTGTCCGAGATGGCGCGACGGATTCGGCGAAGGTCAAGTTGGCTTGGTTTGCAGCATGCGACGGGGACCCAACGTCAAGGGAATGGCAAGCGGCGACGACGGATGGACGTCCGAGGAGCCAACTGGGTAGTTAGTCGTAGTCCGCGAAGGAAGGCTCCTGAGTGTTTGAGGTGAGGGTGAGGTTGTTGCGTGGTTGCGAGGGTTTCTTTAGCCGTTCGAATACCCTGGAGCTCTCGCGCGGCATGCCTGTCCCGCTGATTGCATGGGTTAAGGGTTATGGGTATTAATTGGGGTGGATGTGGATATTTGCGGTTGTGGATTACGGGGCCTTTTGTTGCGAATCTAGAGGCACCCAGCGCGTACAAGGTATCACGGCACCTTTAGACTTCGGCCTGCCTGTCAATCACAAGCGGGGAGCCTCCTCGGACCCGGTCGGATGGGGCTTAGGCTGACCTTTGCGGCTAGCTTGGCTCCTTGACAGCGACCAGGTGCCTACCTTACTCCGCTTTTGTCTCATCTGGGTAAGTGACACGAAGATTGTAACTTAGCTGCAGCCGGTGCACGGCCGTTTTGTTGATAGGTTGTATTTGACGACGGTACTGCGTATGCCTTTGGGAGACCGAATTGGTCCTTGATCGCTACATGGTGAGCCAAAATAGGAATTACTGCAACGCCGGTAAGATCTAGGGGAGAATCGCTGGAACGACATGATTTCCTTCCTCCAATTGACGCCGGGGATTGCAAATGCGTAAAGGCATGACCGATCTGTGCACCGCCTTTCATCAGGGTCGCATCCTGATGTCAGCGCTCGAGCTCCTGCCCGAGTCAAGGCTGGGCCGCATCGAGCTGCTGCTACTTCGGCGTCTCTGCTTCCTCGTTTCGTTCGGATCATTCGGACTGAGGCCACTGGCGCGAGCGGAAAGGTTCAGGACGTCGGTCAGGGATACGACGCCTGATAGCTTCCCGGACATTCGGAGTCCCGGCAGAGACGCGGCAGAGATAGAGGGACTGGGTGTCATGGCGAATGGTGGTGAGGGACTTTGCAGCGTGGTTGGCGGTAATGATTGCGTGTGTAATCCTGTAAGCGCTGGCGGTGGGACGAGCACCGCTGGTTGAGAGGCGGGCGTCGGGGGTCCAGAGGACGATGGGGACGGAGATTCAACGATCCACATCCTATAACGTAGAGCGTCAGCGAGGAGCATTGCGTTTAGGATTGTTGATTGGAGGTAGACAATACCTATGTGACTTTGTTGCGACAAGTTTTGCCACAGTGTGTGCGAGCGTTGAGTAGGGATTTACATGAAACACTGGGAAAGAGTCTTGGCCGTCGTCCATGCCCCGAGTTGATAAGATAACCGATATGAAGTGGATGCAAGAAGACTTCAGCAGGTGAACTTGGCTTGACTTAGTGAGGAGCTGAAGCAGTCCGACGTAAGCTGTGGTACGAGCAGACACTATTGCAAGTGGCAGTCCTCACCTTCACATCGACTGTAGAGATATTGCCAACAACGTTGTACTGATTGTCGACTACGGCAAGGGAAGTGATGCCCTCCTTGTTCATGAGCTCAAGGGCTTCCCCGAGGGGTCTGTCACCACTGAACGAAGTCGTCAGTGTATGCTGACATGCTAGAGGAATATGATTGAACCTACTTGATTGAGATGACATGTTGGGAGCCCACGCCAAGCTCTTTGAGTTGTTGGGGATATAGCCGGTCGATGACAGGAAAGCTTTGCCTGTTTTCCCAGAGAAACTTGACCAGCCTCAGCTGGCTCAGTACGCCAATAACATCGTCAGTGCCTTCTTTGACTACCACGATACGATGAACACCCCCACCAAAAACCTCCACGGCCTTCGTCAAATTGGCTCTATGCGGTAGCGTGACGAAGGGCTCCTTGTTGCCAAGGTCTTTGACGTCCTTGAGAGGGACTTTGTTACCTCCGCGTCCCTTTTTGACGAGTTCCTGGAAGGAGTGTAGATGGTCTTCGTCCGGATGTACCAGTCCAACAACAAGGAGGAAGTAGGCATTGAGATCACTGTAATCGAAAGTGCCAATTGCGGATCTGCTTGTGGGTGTCTCGCGGATCAGAAGAACCGGTACCCCAGACTCAACGAGGAGCTATGCCGCCGTAAGTGACTATCGACCTAACGCTCAGACGTTTTCGCGATCTTACATTTGTTGCGGCTTCAACGCCAGTGTCAAGCTCAACAAACCGCAGGTCTGCCGCATTGACCAGTTCCCCCACCTGTATTGTTCGCCAATCGCGTCCGACAAACGCTGGATCTGCCGGTGTTGATACAGGAGGATTGTTAAGAAGCTCTTGGACCCCAGCTTGGGTCAGTGACGGGTGGCGCTGGGATCGAGGGGAGGGTGGGACGCCGCGGAGGCTCTCGCTGAAGCTTTGGCGGTGTGGCGATGCAGAATTTGACATGTGACCGAGTCGAAGAGACGGGCTGTGAGATGACGGAAATCGAGACTCGTCAATGGATCGAGGTGATTGTGGAATGGACTCCTTCGTTAACTCCTCGCCCGGTTGTTTGGAACCATCAACCATGACGGCAAATCCAATCCGTGGAATGTTGCGCAAGATACCGCTCGTTAGTTCCGATTCGACCAAGGTACACTGTTTTCACACTGTTAGCTGGAGTCTTGTATCTCAAGTGAATAAGAAGAACGCTTCATGGTATCCTTGGAGCGCATACTTGAAGGTCGTTAAAAGCACCATGTGACAGGCGTGATCGCCTATGTATGTACTTGTGTTCTTTACCTTCGTATAGGTAGTCTTTCCGTATTTCGTTCTAGCTTGAGGGCTTGGATGAAAACATTTTATGTCAAGTCTACCTTAACATCAAGCAATCAATCTAAACATACATTGCCTTCAGTCAGGTTCCCATTATTTACACAATGAGTGAGCCAGACCTATACGTCTGGCTCTGAGGTTGGATCTATAGACTCGGTGGCCTCGGACTTAGAAGGATCCCGCCGGTGAAGTCCCCGGGTCGACATGACCGTAAGCTCTCCTTTCTCTGCCTTTTCCCTCCTCCTAATCCGCCCTTGTTCTCCCGCCTTGCCCAAGACGCCCGCAATCACATGCACGCACCTCGGACTGTCGTCGTTCGCCGGGATCGGATACGTCACCCACGTTGGGTTGGCATCTGTGTCGATGATCCCTATCGTTGGGATGTTGTTGAGGCCACATTCGTGTAACAGGACGTAATTTTCGAGTGGATTCAGACAGACGACCAGATCCGGTTTTAGTGCCGCTCGATCCACAAGCTGGTGTTCAAAGCCCTGCAGCTCTCGATCGTTTTCGTCCACTACTTTCAGTCCGCACTGGCCCAAGATTTGCTGTCCGTTTGTGATGCTCCCAGGAATCCACCGTTCAAAGAGATGGCAGCCACCAGCCAGCCTAGCAGCATTCACAACACACCTATCCTGCCCACCACGTGTGCCCACGAAGAGGATAAGCCCACCTCGTTCGGCCACCTCAGAAACGATCTTGCAGGCGCGGCGTAAATGGGCAGCAGTGACATCGAGAGAGATGATGTGAATACCTTGTCGAATGCCAAATATATAACGTGAGTTCGCGGGGTGCCAGAGAGAGGTGGAATGCCCAAGATGTGATTGTGATGCAAGAAGGAGCTCAAGGGTAATGTCTTGCGGTGACGGAGGATGAGTGAGAAGAGTGTGTGGCTGGTAATGAGATCCAATGGTAGAGCCCAGTTGGGTACTCTGTTTTCCTTTATACCGCCGTTAGTTCAGTCCACATGTGATTTCAAGTGTCTATCTGAAGCTCACTTTGTTTCTTGATGGCGTGAAAGTTTTCAGCTACCGTCCTTTCCTTGGGGACATCAACTTGTAAAGGCGGACTGCGGAAGGGTGTAGCACTGGGAAATGTCTCGTAAAGGCTACTGTCAGGAGACGGTTCTCCCTCGGTCGTCGGCGTGTGAAGCCATGCCCGGCAGTTCGCCGCTGCAAGCGTTCTTCGGCCTTGAGAGTAATATGTTAGCACCCCGGGTGAGCCATCGAGCCGCAAGAGTACGCTGACTGCCCCGTGATAATAACTGTCTGACTATCATCCTTCCAACCGAAGAAATGTGTCGCGGTATTTCCTGGTATTACTTCAAGCCAGGAAGATTGAAGGTTCGCAGTGTAGCCCCATCAACGGGTGAACAATGTCAGCAAGCTGCACCAAGGACACAGGGTACAATGTGGACGACGTCTAGACTGATAGAGGTCGGTTTTCATCCGTAACGATACCTAGTCTTCCATAACCACTAGCACGGCATGAGGCTCTGCTACTACTCAGAAAGGTACTAAGGTATAAGGTACAGGGTGGGGGACAAAAATGTACGGTCACCCCATGAAATTCAGGCGAAACCACCAGTATTTAGAACCCTATGAATTTATATGTTACTCAGACACAATTAGTATAATTAAGTCAATCGTTATATATGTGATAGTTTAGATTCTAAACTCAGATAAAATATAAAAATAAGATGTCAGTAGTCTCATTTGTCGAATTTGACAGACTATTCAATTTGTAGAGTATGTGAACAGTGATTTTGCTCTGTACACATTCAGTTATAATTGTTGATATATAAATCTCAAATGAACAGGCTGCAGCTCAAATTGATGAGACATCTTCTTCAAGTAATGTTTTAATTCTACTATTGATAGAAGTCTCTCATTCATTATGTGGGCTGTTTTGTGTGAGTTCAAAGTTCATGAGTTGTATGGTGGTTTTTGCTACAAAGTGACCGAACATTTTTGTCCCCCACCCTGTACCTAGGCGACTACGCTAAGCCAAATGGCTGAACCCAAGAGATTCCTACAGTACAAGAACGGTAGCCTGCATCATAATGTCCGAGCCCATCTACAGGGTGCATGTGCGTTCTCTTCGATACGGACACAGGTAACGCTACTCCGGCACGCCAAGTGATGGCCATGTAAGGGCAATCATGGGAAACTTTCTATAGCTGATCACTCCCTATCAAAGTCTAAGTTGTTTCGATGGAGGCTGCGAGTGTTCTCCAACCAGGTCAGACGCGCGTGGGCGGGATCACCGTCCCTCATGCAAGGATTCGTGGCCCAGGTAACCTGCTAGGCTGAGTACACGGAGGAGCCAATTATCGTTCCTCCTAAAGCTCCGATGTTTGGTACCACGTCGATCATGATCACCGTCAGCAAAGCTTTCTCAATACCTCATACGGCTGAGCAATGGACCGGGCTGCGCCCGTATGAAAGCCTGGTTCTCGTATTGATGGTCAAGGTGAGCAGCGTGGATTGGCTTCGATGTATATAAGAATGGCGACTTCTTCTCAGTGTCCTCCACAGTCTTGAATACACAGTCTCTTGCACAGTACACAATCTATCCTCTTTCCATTTCTTTAAAGAAAATGCACACCTCTGCTTTGACAGTTCTGGCCGTTGGCCTTCTCGCGTCCCTGAGTCTGGCTAGCCCGTTCACTCTGAACAGTCGACAGGCCCCTTGGGAAGCTGGGCAGATCTGTCAGGGTCTGATTGGAAAGGCGCCATACTGTTGTGAGGCGGGAACATCCACTGGTTGTATTAGAGGCAGTATGTGCAACGCTCAGCTATACAACTCCCAAAGACACCTGTCTTCCGTGATACCCATATGCAGTCATGACGTTTGCTGACCGTTGACTTGCCACAGATGATCCAAATTGTGCCTATAATAGCAAGCAGATTTACTGCTGCTTCACCACTGCTGTCAGTCATGTGAGACTCGAGTTGACTTCAAGCTATCACTGATCAAGCGGTAAAACAGGGACACACCACCGAGGGTATTGACTGTCAAGACCCGCCTCCCTCCGCCTAGTGGCAACCCGGAGCGAATGAACAATATGTAGCCATGGTTCCAGCTCCGTTTGGTGGGGGCCACGGTGCATGGACGCGTCGAGGTGGCTCCAACTAGAATATGACTGCATGCAGTGGTCGCGGATAGATTATCTAGCGTCAGAGCGGAATATAAAAATAGAGTCTTCAATAATACCTCCTTCGAATCTTGAGACTTCTCAATGGGTCTCTTGCCACTTTCATAGCTGCAAAAGTAATTTCGCATTGTTTACGAGTTGATTGATTGATTGATTGATTGATTCTTACTCCGTTCCAGCCAATTAGGCCATGCGGGTGTGACTAATCATGCGTTATGCGCATTTATGTACGGGTTATGCAGGTTATGCAGAGCATACTCCTCT